>JACCDN010222271.1_pt1 | contig 45949 bp, 50 predicted proteins | sample 7441691 | NCBI WGS metagenome assembly JACCDN01 (sample SAMN15323439, study PRJNA562643) | freshwater metagenome | isolation source: river surface water | place: USA:Blue River Watershed | collected 2017-08-16 | reverse complement strand
GTGTCAAGGAACTAGCTATGCCTTGCCTGCACAGTCTAACAATGGCATTAGTGGTGCGTGGTCTCCAGCTTTCAATAGCCAAGCTACCACCACCTATACTTTTACGCCAAACACTTACAACGTCATTAGCGGTTGCCCTGCAACGGCCACACATACCGTTTTTGTGGCACCGAACTTTACGCCGAGCTTTGGTTTACCTTCGGCTTTGTGTATTGGTGATACTTATACCTTACCTTCAGTATCCAATGAAGGGCTTTCGGGAGCTTGGTCACAGCCGTTTAATAATCAGCAAACCACTAGTTATACTTTTTCGCCAAATAGCACTGGCCTGACAACGATTAGCCAAGGTGTTGTGTGCCCTGTTTCGGGGGTTTACACAATTGGGATCAATACGCCTGTTACGCCCACTTTTACTTTGCCAGATTCTATTTGTGCGGGCGCTACAGTTACGCTCCCATTGGTTTCTAACAACGGCGTAAGTGGAACTTGGGCACCAGCGTTTGATAATCAAAATACGGCTACTTACACGTTTACACCCGCTGCAAGTCAGTGCCCAATTACAGTTCAACAAACGATTGTGGTATCTACCTTATATGATCCTGCATTTAGTTTACCAAGTACCATTTGCCAAAATGAGGCCCTGACTTTGCCACTCATTTCAGATAATGGTGTTGCAGGAACTTGGACACCAGCTTTCTCGAGCCAGCAGAGCGGTAGCTTTTCTTACGTTTTTCAGCCTGCAGCTGCAGTTTGTGCTTATGATTATCTTTTGAATTTGATGGTCAGTCCAACGCATGTTTCATATGATACAGTGGTGCTTTGCCAAAATCAATTACCACTAGTTTGGAATGGGCTAACATTAACAAGTGCTACCAGTACTTCGGTGACTTACCCTAACCAATATGGTTGTGATTCTATTTTGAATTTGCACCTCATTGTAAACCCAAATCCTGTATTGGACTTCACCATACCAGCGTGGTCGGGCTGTTTGCCGCTGAGCATTGCATTTACGAATAATCAGGTTGAAGCCAATACCATTTACAATTGGAGTTTTGGCAACGCAGTAACGAGCAGCAATGCTAACACTCTGAATAACCTCTACACCCAACCAGGTTGTTATGATGTGAGCCTCACGGCTACCAATCAGTTTGGTTGTGCGGCGAACCTCACACAAGCAAGCGCCATTTGCTTTGACCCGAACCCGGTGGCTGATTTTGAGATCCAAAATAACCCTTTGCCAATCATTAACCCAACAACCCTCCTGCAAAACACCTCGCAAAGCGCCACAAGTTCGGTTTGGGATTTCGGTGATGGTTCAGCATCAAGCACTGTGTTCTCACCTATCCATACCTTCCCAGAAAAAGCAGGAGCCTACACGGTAACGCTACAAATTGCCAACAGCAACGGTTGTACTGATGCAACCACACAAATACTGCAAATTGAGCAAGACCCGATATATTACGTACCCAACGCCTTCACACCAAATGGCAGCGAGCTCAACAACGTATTTTTACCCATCTTCTCTCCTAGCCTAGCACTTCAAAGCTACTCACTTCAAATCTTCAACCGCTGGGGAGAAATCATCTTCGAAAGCCAAGACCCGTTGAAAGGTTGGGACGGTACTATTACCACCCCCAATGGCGCCAGTATGTCGCCTGACGGCATGTACACATATAAGCTGGTGTTCATTGAAGAAGGCTTTGAAAAGGTGTTTGAGGTTTTGGGGAGTGTGGTGTTGGTGAGGTGATGACAAACAACGACGCCCTCATTTTCGATATCGACGGTACGCTTTGGAATGCGTGTGCGGCCAGTGCTAAAGGATGGAATAACGCTTTAGTGAAACTGGGTATTGAGCAGACGGTAACTGACAAACAAATAGAAAGTGTTGCCGGTTTGCCCTTTGAGGATTGCATTGAAACTCTTTTGCCTGGTCTGATGAACGCGTATCCTAACCTACTCGCTGCCTTAAATGAACGGGAGTTAGAAGTTGTAGAAAATGAAGGCGGGATCTTCTATGAAGGCGTCCTTGACGGCATCAAGCTTCTTAGTGAATCTCATCAAATATTTCTCGTAAGTAATTGCCAAGATTGGTATTTAAAACTTTTTCTTGAATTGTCTGGCTTGGAACCTTGGCTAGCGGGTTACGATTGCAATGGCCTTTCTGGCTTGCCTAAACACGATATGTTGACCAACATGAAAAACAAGTACGACTTAAAAAATCCGGTTTACATTGGCGATACTGCAAGTGATGAAGCAGCATGCAAGAAAGCCAATTTGGATTTTATTCATGTCTCCTACGGATTTGGAACAACCGTTAACAAGTGCTTAAGTTTCGATTCTTTTGCTGCGTTTGTGGGTTACATCTCCACCAAAAGTTGAATACCCAAAACCTTTTCTATTTTCACTAGGCTTTCCAGCGTAAGGTTTTCTGAACCTCTAACAATTTTTGAAATTTGCTGCGGACTTACGCTCATTTGAATGGCAAATTCTTTCTGACTCCAGCCTAATTCATCAAGCTTGTCTAACACTTTTATTGCAATGGCTTGGGAAATTTCCAAATGAGGTTTATTTGCAATCCTATTTTTTATTCGTTGATAGGTTTTCGTCTTCTCAGGAGAAACTAAAGTTTGGAATTTTTCTTTCATAGCTGTCATCAATATTAAATTCCAAAAAAAACAGTAGATAAACTGCTTGAAATTTACTCTGCAAATATATCGACAATTTTCATTTAATCAACTTATAGGTTTATTTTATTTAAAAAATATTTTCCTGTAAATCTCCTGATAAAAAGGAAGAAACTATTCAGTAGTATTTCGGACTCTTACATCCCAATTTTCAAAAATTTTAGTTAACTTTATTAACTAATTTATACACAAGAGTAAATGGAAACTTCATACAACCCAACTGACGCCATTCAAACCATTGAACAATCAATCAAAGAAATAAGTGCATTACCTACTGGCGCAGCTTACTATTTTAAGCTGTGGGGGCTTATTTTAAGCAGTTTTTACGCCATTCAATTCATTGCCCAACAAACAGATTCTGCCACATGGAACCTGATTCAAAATTTTTCTTGGCTGCTCTTTGTCATTGGAGGCATCGCATCTGGGGTTCAAAATAAACACGATCAACAGACCGAGCAATTTGAACATTTTCTGGACCGTGTCTATTTCTATGCCTTCATTTCTTTTGCCATTTCGGTTGCGGTCATACAATTATATGCTAGTTTGAAAAATAACCAACTCAACTACACCCTCTTTCCGCTTCTATTGGGTATGACCATCATCTGTACTGGTGGAATTGCTAAATATTACCTTTCCGTTGCGCTCGGGGTTATTTGTTGCGCTTTAAGTGTAGTCAATTTGTTTGTTGCGGTGGAGTTTGTTGCTTTGATTGCTGCCATAGCTGCTTTTATTGGCTCTTTCTTGACTGGTTATTTCATGAAGAACAGAAATGTTTAAGCCACTAGACCCCTTACTTCATTCACATCTTCGGCTCGCCATCGTTTCTTTGCTTTCACATGTTGAATCTGCTGAGTTTGTATTTCTGAAAGAAAAAACAAAAACCAGTGCCGGAAATCTGAGCCTTCAACTTTCCAAGCTCCAAGAAGCTGGTTATGTGAACATTGATAAAGGTTTTAAAGGCAAGTATCCGCTCACTACTTGCAAACTCACTGAAAAAGGCAGGGCTGCATTTCTCAGTTATATCGAGGCCCTTAAAGATTACATCGGTTAATTTTTCAATCAAAAGTATAATTAATTTTACATTATGTAAATTATGTTTTACATTTGACAAAAATTAAACGTTATGAAAACTTATTTACTACCCTCAAAATTCTTGGTTCCGAGTGGAATCATTTTTTATGCAAGTGTGCTGCTTGGTGTGCTTTTGATCGTCTTTCCCGACCTATCTCAAAATTTGAGTATCGAGCTAAGCGTTCCAAATTTCTTCTGGAAAGATGCCGATAATCTGCTCGTTGAGAAAAGCTTTTGGATCGAGAACAACATGATCGATGAGTTACTGACGCTTCTAATTGTTGGTTCTGGCCTGATCCATTTATTTTCGAAAGAAAAACAGGAAGACGAATTCATTATGCAGTTGCGTTTTCATGCCATGAAATGGTCTTACCTGCTTAACTTTACAGTGCTGGCTATTGGCAGCTTATTGGTATATGGCCTACCGTATTTCAATATAATGTTATTTTGTTTATTTAGCCAGTTGCTGTGTTACCACCTTGTTTTTAGAATTTTTGTCCTGCAACACCTGCGCAAATGAAGAATACCATCAAAATCAATAGAACCATTCAGGGCTTGTCGCAAGAACAACTCGCCAAAGCCGTTGAGGTATCTCGGCAAACGATCAATGCAATTGAAAACAACAAGTATTTTCCTTCGCTCGAATTGGGCCTGAAGCTCTCGCAAATTTTGAAATGCAGTGTAAATGAGCTTTTTAGTTTGGATTGAGGAGGGTTTCAAGTTTCCGGCTATCATCATTTAAACGACAAAATAAACTGTAGCCTTTCCTACACCTTCTTTTGTAATCATCCCCTTGATAACTAAATCTGCTAGGGATTTTTTTACAGTTGGCAAAGCGATGTCTAATTTTTTAGAGATCTCACCAGATCCGCAACCGGCATGATTTTGAATGAAAAACAAAATGCGTTTTTCGCGTTGTGAAATTGGTTGCTCTGTTTTGTTTTCATTTAACTTAACCATCAGTTGCTCTTGAATATTGATCAAACAACTAATAAAAAATGTGAGCCATTCAGTCACGTTCTCTCCTGGTCTATTGCGTTGTGTTTGCATTAAAACTTTGTAGTACTCTGATTTTCTACTTTCAATTTCATGCTCAAAACTGACATATTGTATCCAGGAATATCCATTCTTTAATAGCAGCAAACTTCCCAGCAACCTACTTAATCTACCATTTCCATCCTGAAATGGATGAATACTCAGGAATTCATAAACAAACAAAGCAGCCTTTACCAAGGGAATCGTTTCCTGATCGGATTCATACCATTCGAACAATTGTAGCATAGCATCTTGTGTTTCTAATCCAGGTTCAGCTGTTCTAAAAACAATTTGCTTGGTTCCATCTGCCAAATTGGCCTCAACTGCATTACTTACTTGCTTGTAGTTTCCTCGATGCCAAATATCTTTTTCACCATACTGCATAAGTATTTTATGCAGGTTCTTTAGGTGACTTTCAGAAATGTCAATTGAGTCAAAATGACCGGCAATTGTGTCCATTGCCTCAAAGTACCCAATAACTTCTTGCTGATCTCTTTCTTCTAATTTTGAAATGGACAATTTTTCAATCAACACTGCCACTTCATCATCTGTCATTTTAGAACCTTCTATTCTTGTAGAAGCACCAACACTTCTTACCGTTGCAATGGATTTCAATTGCATTAACGAAGCTCCTTCTCGCCTCTCTATTGATGCCCATGAGGCATCAAAACGATCTATTTTGCTTAGCTCAGTTATGAGTTTCATATCTAAATCAAGCATCAAAGTATGTATTTTCAAACTCATTTTATATCCGTATTTATACGCAAATATACGAAAATATATGCGATTCAAGAAAACGATATATACGAATATATCTGTATTTATACGAATCTATATCCGATCATAGCTAAAAGCATCATTCAAAATAATATACCGGTCCTGAATAAAGAAGTTATTCTTTTAAAGAAATTATAAAGTCCCGGCTATCATTCACCGAAACAACCACTGGCTCGAATTGAGTAGATTGAATCAGGAGCAATTCATGTTTTGCTTTGGCCATGACCCTCACCTGCCCGAAGCCTGCGAGGTTATAGTAACCATAATAGCCCAACAGCCCATGGATACCTACTTTGCGGCGCAAGTCTGAGAAGTCGATGATTTCAATTTTTTCGATGTCTTCTATCTTGATGCGGATATCTCCGGCGAATCTTTTAAGAAGGAGCTGTTTTCCATCTTTTTGTAGCTGATGTGGAATCAAAATAAAAGAGCCGAGACCTGAAATCAAAAAGATGAGGGTCATGCTTACTTGGAACACCCAGCCCGTGTTGGCCACAAACAAGACAAAAAGCAGCACGAGGAAAACCAAAGGTAAAAACCAAACGGTTTGACGATCGTAGCTGGAGGGGATTATTTTTCTGGCCATGGCTCCCTAAAATAAGTCATCAAACCAAACACAACCAACACAAAAGGTTGCACAAAGCTGCTCACGTACATTAAACTGGTGCGTGAAGCAAGGAAAATATTGTAGCTCTCAAGCCTAGGCCCTGCATGTTGCATGACCATCTGGGTAACTAGGCTCGAAGACAAATAATCAATAAACAAAATGCCGAAATAGCCGGCCAAACCAACGAGAAGTAGTTGCTTTGAATCTTGGAATTTATCGAGCAATTTGACCGCAAATTTAACGGCTAAAATCAGTAGTACTATCTTGAATCCGATGGTGATGATAAAAATTAACAACGGGGACAGGCTGCTCAGTGCGAGGAGAACTTTGAGGTAGAAATCCAGGCTTGAGGTGAGTGCCATGGCACAATTCCAAAATAAGACAATGAAAAGTACCCATCTTAGGATTTGTTCTTTGTGTTTCATGCGATCTTCATTTGGTATTAAAAGTAGCTAATTTTAGAGATATCACTGATTAGAATTTACAACGAAAATAATATCTCCGAATTGACGTTATGCACCTTTCTTAGATTCATTTAGATTCATTACATGAAGCGTTGTTTACTCATTTTTTTATTAGCTGTAAATCAGTTTGTTTCTGCACAGTTGAATTTTGAATTTTCTTACGGCATTGGGCCCAGTGCTACTTTTGCAAAAACACGCCAATCTACCGACATGACTTGGGGCTACGCCACACCTCCTTTCCCTCACATGGGCGTACAGCAATTGAACTTCGGGCTCGGATCAGCAAAAAACAAATTTTGCCTTGCTTACGATTGGGGAGAAATTGGGCCGAATATATTTCTCATTGCTTACCCCGACAAATACCCCCTGGACGACACACCTGATATGGGTTCAACCATCAGCAATTTCTCTACTGCAACTGGCATTAGCGGCAATGCATATAGCGCCACGCATTTATCACAGTTTTCTATTGAGTATAAGCACCTATGGAAGGAGCAAAACAAATTTCAGCATCAAAGTATTTTAGGATTGGGCTTACTCAAAACCAGAACTTCAAGTGGCGGCGCAAATTTTGGTAGCCTTGAATACATCGATAGCCTTGGAATAGTGACGCATGGCTTTATTGCCGAACCTTATCACTACCTGAGACGATACAATGTATACCTGATTGCTGGCTACCAACTCAGTTATGTCCTTAACCCACATTGGAAAATCAATGCACAAGTCATGTACCATCAAGGTATGGCCAAAATGATCTGGTGGCATTCTTATCGCTACTATGCTGAAAGCGAAACCAATTACACCGAATTCGACGAACAATGGTCTTTTACGCGCCTAAGCTATGTTTCGTTTCTCGGTGGTATTTCGTATTCAATTTTTAGCCGAAAACCGGGGCGTTGATTGATGAAATTCTTTGACGGAGAGTGAGGGATTACGCTTCGCGTGCGCTCCTCCCGGCGGATTACTCGCTATCGCTCGTGAACCCGTTTGGGGAGGCTTCAAAGAATTAAAAAGCTCAGCTGCTGCGAAACTTTGACTTTTTTGCTTCACAACGCTTACAAAAGCAAGCTTTTGACGCTTGTAAAACAAAAAAGCCAGCCTTTCGGCTAGCTTTTTAATTCTTTGGCGGAGAGTGAGGATTATGAACTATAAGCCTCTATCCCTTATAAATACTTGATTTTTCTCTACTTCTTGTCTAATAGGTAACCAGTTAGATACCCAGTGCTAAAGACGGGAGCTTTAACTCTAGACCTCTGTGGTAACCAATTAGCGCTTTAAAATTAAAATAAAATATCGGAGATTTTTCAATCGAACTAATTTCTTTTTGATCGTTTCAACACGAATCAATTTTGTGGAATTACATTTTTGTACCTTCTGCAATGGCTTAAAACGCTGTTTCCTGGATCTGGTGATTTCGGTTCATCTGCCATTCCTTCAAGGGATGCAATCCATGCACTTTTTAAAATCATATCTATTTAGGCAATTGGCAATGGGTATATATATACCATTGCCATATTGCCATGAATGATTTTACCGAAAACAGAACCACAATGACAATTTATTTTTAACGAGTTTTTTCGTTTCTTGAGTAAAATTATTTTCTAACTAAATCGGAATTTGATGATTAAACTATTAACTGAAACTCTTACTCAACTGAAAGTTGTAAAAGTGCAAGTGCACTCTTTGTCGATAAGAAAGCAAGTCAATTTATTTGAAAGCGAATCGACACCGGAAATTAGCTTTAATGGCTACAAGCAAACTTCTGACTATCATAAATACCTTGATTCACTTTACTATCAGTGTAAAAGTAATTTAGAGGAAAAACTAAATGAAATTCAAAAGGATCCAGAGGAACTCAAAAGGACATTAGACCTTTTCAGATTTGAAGTGCGTGAATTTAAAAATAGAAATTTCCCAAAAGACAATGAGCAAGTATTGTTTAACCGAGTGGAATTTGTCAAAACGACCTTAAAGGGAATAAATGATGATTTGGGCTTGAAAAAAAAATTCTAAGTTTCTTCAGCATTCAATTTCAGTTAATTGAAATGCTTGATCAACTTTTCTTTCATAGAATTCAGCATTTAGATAAGTATTTCTCCCCAAAAAATATAGTACAAGTACCTAATATCGGGGATATATCCCTCCCTACCCCAAAGGAATTATCCGTATATCACAAAGGTCAATTAAGTTTATTTCCAAAAGAAAGCGGATCCACAAACCTTAAATGGAACCGGGATAAAGTCGCATTTGTGGAGCTTTTTGTGTCTGTTCATGAAAGCAAAGCGATTTTAGGAAAGAATGGACTACCTGTTTCTAAAAAAGATTTCCTAGAGCTACTCATGTGGTTTTTTAATATCAGAATATCACAATGGTCAAGATTACTTAATTCCGCAATGGAACGAAAAATTAAACGTGAAAGTGAGTATTTACTGGAGCTAAGCACGATTTACAATGAAATGGCGACTAAGCGATTGTAAATAAATTTCATGTAAGTTACATGTAACTTACATAAGGAACAATTCAATCCTTTTTAGCATTGCATCCAATTTCAAATGGATGTACTATGAGTTTTTTAGACAATGACAATGAAAGCAACAGCCAAGAAAAATTAGTTGCTCGGATTAATCAACTTGAAAGTGAGATTGCCAAGCTTAAGGAATCTTTACACTTGGGGAAATTACGCGAGCAGTATTTAGATCTTAAAGGCGCTAGCAATTATTTAGGTGTCAGTCCTCGTTCCTTATATCGCATTATGATAGAAGGCGAACTGAGCTATGCGATTATCGGAAGAAGAAAAAAAATTCTGGTAAGCGAACTCGAGGAGTATGTCGATAAGCGTAAAACCGCTGCATTGGGCAGTATTCTTTAATCTATAAATCTTCAAACATGTCTTTAAACAAAGATTCTATTTTACAAGCTACTAACCGAGGGCTTAATGTATTTAAGCACTTCATGGGAAGCCGCTTCAACAAGATAGGAAAATCATTCAAAAGCCCTTTTTACCAAGACAATAAGGCATCCTGTTATGTTTACCTAGATAAGAAATCTAACATCTATAAATTCAAAGATTTTGGAGATGCTGAATATAGCGGTGACTGTTTTTTCTTTGTCGGAAAAATCTTTGGTATTTCCTGTGAGGATCGTTCGGATTTCATTCGAATCCTGGAAATAATTGACATTGAACTTGGATTGTGCCTTGAAGATCAACGACAGAAAGTTGACCATGTCATTCGAGACAACAAGGGCATTGTAACCATTGCTAGTAAGATTCCCTCAATTCATGATGGGTTTCAGACAGCGAAAAACAAACTTCCCATTCAATACAAAGAGTTCAATGAGACGGAATTGGCATTTTGGAAACAATACGGAATTGAACATGAAGTTTTGAAACGCTACAACGTTTGTTCCATAGACACCTATTTTGGTGTTTCCAAAGAGAATAAAGAGTTCTTTCTAAAAAGCACAATCGAACAACCGATATTTGGTTACCAAGGCCGTAGATATACGAAGCTTTACAGGCCGAATTCTCCGTTTCGTTTTCTCTACACCGGAGAGATGACGGAAAACTATATTTTCGGATTAGAACAGCTGCCGGTTCGAGGGGATATTATTTTCATTACAGGGGGTGAAAAAGATGTATTGAGCTTAGTTGCTCATGGCTTCCATGCGATATGTCTCAATAGCGAAACAGCTCATATTCCAAAAAACTTATTACGCGGCTTAAGTTATCGTTTCAAACACATTACGATATTGTACGATTCAGATGAAACCGGAAAAAGTTCCATGGAAAAACTCACAAAAGACTACAAGAGTTTTCAATTAAAATCCTTACTTCTTCCTCTTCCAGGAACAAAAAAATCAAAAGACATTTCCGACTTTTTCAAGCTGGGACATTCTGGGGATGATCTGATGATGCTCTTTTTAGAAATGCTGGATAACCTATATGAAGAAACCCTCTCTGTAATGAAAAGCTGCGAAATAGATTTTGATCACCCACCTAAAGCACCTGAACCGGTTATTACTATAAACGATGTCACAATTGGAACACCCGGAAACTTGGTTTGCGTAGCTGGTGCTGAAGGAAGTGGTAAAACAAATTATCTTGGAGGTTTACTATCTGGTGCTATTAAGCCAGAGAATGAAGTGATCGATACACTTGGAACATACGTCAAACAAAACGAGTCCAATAAAGCCGTTTTACTCTATGATACTGAGCAATCTGAATATCAACTCTACAAGAATTTTTCATACATCATTAAACGCGCAACACTTAGCAATCCACCATCTTGGTTTAAAACATTTGGGCTAGTTGGGATTTCTCGAAATGAACGAATGAATCTCATCTTGGAATCCATGGATCGCTTGTACTATGAACATGGCGGCATTCACATGGTGGTTATTGATGGAATTGCTGACTTATTGAATGGAGTGAATGATGAAGAGAGCTCCGTAAAGCTTATTGAAGAATTATTTAGAATGGCCGCGATCTACAATACTTGCATCATTTGTGTGGTACACATGGCTCCATCAGGCATGAAACTTCGCGGACACCTTGGATCAGAAGTTCAACGTAAAGCAGCTGGAATATTACTCATTGAAAAAGAGACCAATGTCAACTGTAGCGTTGTAAAAGCCCTCAAAGTTCGTGATGGATCTCCACTAGATGTTCCTTTAATTCAATTCGGCTGGAGTAAAACGGAAGGTCGACATGTGTTCTTCGGTGAAAAAAGCAAAGAAGCCTCCGAATCTCGTAAGCTCTCTGAACTTACTGAGGTTGCAAAAGTGATTTTCGCGAAGAAGCCCAATGTTTCACCAGGTGAATTAGTAAAACTAGTCATGGAAGAAATGGATGTAAAGGAACGAATGGCAAGGAATTACATCAAATTCATGAAAGATCATGATATTATATCGAAATCTACAACAGGAAACAGTGATTATTCCCTTCCTTTTCCGCCTTTTTAACCGATTTTTCCTATCAACTTCCCAAAATTTACCGGTTCAAGCCCCCATTTTCCGGTATTTGTCCCTCGGAATTCCCGAGGGACTTATTTTTTTGTTAAATAACTTTGATAATAACAATCCATTTTATACTTTTACTGATTATGAATGTTTTGAAGTCAGTCATATTGTATTTTTTAATAGTGGTTTACTCTACTATTTCGTTTGGCTTTTCAGTAAAATCACATTTTTGCTGTGGGAAACTTAAAAGCATATCACTAACTGTTCCAAAAAAATGTTGCGGAGAAAGCAATAAATCCAAGGGCTGTTGCCATGATGAAACCAAATTCTTAAAAATAAAAGACTCCCAGGTTAAGAATTCAGACTCAAGTGATTTTTTATCAGAAACTGTTGCCATTTTTGAACCGACATATTTTTTTGAATTCAAATCTTTTTTTTCCTACAATTACAAAGTACCGAATACCAAAATTTATGATCCCCCACCTCTAAATGTAAAAACTCCTTTGTTTGTTAAAAACAAAGTTTTCATAATTTAAAATACAATTCAATTACTTGACATCGCTTTGTGGTGTATTATTACGTTATCCTTAGGTATCGAAATAAATTAATAAAATTGAATTATGAAAACAATTATTTTTACAATAGCAGTTTTAACTGCATCAATCAACAATATTTTTGCTCAAATCCCAAATTCAGGTTTTGAAACATGGATGAGTATGGGAACATACGAAAATCCAGATGGTTGGGCTACACCTAATGACTTTACTACTTCGGCTGGTGTTTACACAGCTGAAAAAGGCACGCCAGGAAGTCCAGGTTCATCCTATTTAAAGTTAACTTCAAAAACAGTTGGCTCAACGGTCGTTAATGGAATTGCTGTGAGTGGTGTTATTGATCCCGTTACTCAACAACCAGTTTCAGGTTTTGCATTTAATCAACAACCTGCTAGTTTCACAGGTAAGTGGCAACACATGATTTATGGTTCCAGTCAGGGATCCATTAATGTGACATTAACACGTTGGGATGCTACAATGAACATGCGCATGGTTGTAGCAACAGCAAATAAGACTTTAACTGGAATGGCAATGAGTTGGGCAAACTTTACAATTCCCTTTGTTTATAGTGATTTTCAAGCTCCAGATTCTTGTATAATTGTTCTAAAAGCAAGTGGTTCTAACCCAACAAATCAGGATTATCTATGGGTTGATAATTTGGCTTTCACAGGAAGCGTTGCCGGTATCAATGAGCAATTATTATTTTCTGAAATTTCTTTATATCCAAATCCAACAGTCGAAAATTTCACGTTAAATGTTAATTCAAAGGAAGCTCAAAGTATTACTTATGAATTGATTAATTTGGATGGTAAGATTCAATTTTCGGCTAGTACGGATATCAAAGAAGGGCAAAATTCTTTCTCAATTCCTACGATGGGATTACCTAAAGGCAATTACATAGTGCGTATCATATCCGGCTCGAATACACAGACATTGCCTGTAGTAATCCAATAATCTCGAAATCATAATAAGGATATGAAGACGATTTTCTCAATCTGTCTTGGGCTTTTGTGTTTTTACACAAAAGCCCAGACACTATTGCAAGTGCCTGATACTTTAATAGGACCTAACATTTCTTTAACCATGCATAAAGATAGTGTACAGTTTTTTCCTACTGGAAGTAAAACTTACACGTATGCTTATAACCAATATGCATATTTAGGTCCTACATTAATTTTCGAGCAAGGTCAAAACATGAATATCACGGTTACCAATGATATTAATGATACAACCACCGTTCATTGGCATGGCATTCATCTACCTTCTAAATGGGATGGCGGTCCACATACAGAGATTATGGCTGGGGAGACATGGAATCCACAATTTACTGTTATGGACAAAGCCGCTACATATTGGTACCATCCTCACTTACACATGAAAACAGCATTGCAGGCTATCAAAGGAGCCGCAGGATTTATCATTGTTCGAGATCCAAATGAAGCTGCACTTTCACTTCCCCGGAAGTATGGAGTTGATGATTATCCCTTGGTTATACAGTGCCAACAATATGACGCAAATAATCAAGCTATGCCATTAGGAATGCAGGATAGCACAATTATGGTTAATGGTGCCAGAGCAAACAATGGTTATTCAGTATATGGGAATTTTCCAGCCCAAATGGTTAGAATGCGAATTTTAAATGCCTCAGGTGAACGCGCTTTTAATTTTGGATTCACCGGGAATTTCCCATTTAAACAAATTGCATCCGATGGCGGTTTGCTTAATCAACCTTTTGATACAACAAGAGTGCGTTTAGCGCCAGGTGAAAGAGCTGAAATTGTTGTTAATCTATCTGGAATGCAAGGTCAAACAATTCATTTAATGAGTTACGCATCTGAATTACCTATGGGAGTTCAAGGAGGACCAACTATGCCAATGCCTCCAGGTAGCCCACCTATGGATAGTCCTTTAAATGGAATTGATTTCAATATTATGCAAATTAATGTTGTTGCTCCAACCATAGACGCAGTTACTTCTATTCCAAATGTTCTAGAAAATAATGTTCAATTCGACCCTTCAACGGCAGATGTAACTCGAACCATTCGATTCACAGCAGATAGTATTATGGTTATGGATGGACCTTTCTATTTCAACGATAGTAGTTTCAATATGGAAAGAATTGATTTAGTAATTCCAATCAATCATACTGAAGTTTGGAAATTGGTAAATGAAACTATGGTTGGGCATCCTTTTCACATTCATGATGTTCAATTTTATTTATTCGATCGAAATGGTAGCCTACCTCATGAAGGCGAGCGTGGTAGGAAAGATGTAGTATTTGTTCCGACTGGGGATTCAGTTTTATTTATTACAAAATTTGAGGATTTTGCAGATTCTATAATCCCATATATGTATCATTGTCATATTCTTATGCATGAAGACGACGGTATGATGGGGCAATTTATTGTTGTTCCACCTGAATATGTAGGTCTGAATACAAACATGGTTCTTGCTTCTAGTATTAAAGTTTTCCCAAATCCAACCTCAGATTTCTTGACTTTTACTTTAAATGAAAATTTGAATTTGTTGGACATTAGAATTATTGATAATAATGGTCAAGTTGTGTTTAAAAAAGATGATTGTACTTTAAATAAGATCGATATTTCTTTCTTGGAAAATGGAAATTATCATTTATTGATTCGTTCTAACGAAAAATATTTTAACGCTAATTTTATAAAAAAATGAAAAGAATAATATCATTTGTAATTCTAATTGGATTGCTGTCCTCCCCTTTATATGGGTGTGAAGGAAAAATAAAAAATGCTAAAACTGTGACTTTCAAAGTTTACGGTAACTGCGAAATGTGTAAAGAAACAATTGAAGAAGCTGCGTTTAAGAACAAAGAAGCTAAAGTAGACTGGGATGTAAATTCCAAAATGGCTAAAATCACATTTGATAGTACAAAAACAAATTTGAATGCGGTTTTGAAAAGAATTGCTCAAGCAGGATATGATAGTGATGTATTTTTGGCTTCAGAATCTTCTTACAACAGTTTGCCACAATGTTGCAAATACGATAGACCGGTCAAAAAAGAAATCGCATCACCAACTGAAGTAGCAATAGTTAAAGGACAAACCGACAGCTCAAAAGCCAACAGTTTGCAAGCAGTTTACGATGCCTATTTCGATTTAAAAGATGCACTCATAAAAAGCGATGCAACCATTGTAGCCACAAAGGCAGCAACATTGTTAAAAGCAATCAATGCAATAAAAATGGAAACATTAGGCAGCAATCATATGGCTTTTATGAATGTAGAAAAAGACTTAAAACTACATTCACAACACATTAGCGAAAGCAAAGAAATAGACCATCAACGAGACCATTTTTCAGCTCTTTCAACAGCTATATATCCGCTAATAAAAATAGCTAAAGCAAACACCACTGTTTACTATGATTATTGCCCAATGTATAACAATGGAAAAGGTGCAAATTGGTTAAGTAAAGAGGTGGAAATCAAAAATCCCTACTTTGGCTCAATGATGTTAAATTGCGGCAAAGTACAGGAAACAATTAAATAATGCCAAACATTTTTAATATGGTTGAAAGTCGTTGCATTATAGTTGTCAAGTCCGAATTAAAAAAAATGGACTTAACTCTTTTGCTCTAGGTATTGGTGAAGTAGAAATTATACAATTCAGAAAAACATTCAATCCGCTTTTCTAGGGACAATGTTCAATTTACCAAAGTGTACAGTAATAATTAGTTTATATGCTGTATTGATTGTAATGAGTGCACTTATACTTTTCACATTAAACTCATGAAATTCCTAAAATGGACATACAAACAATTCAAAAATCTATTCAAAAAAAATTGTTGCCAATAGCAACAATTTTACTGTTATTTATAAATTATTCACAAGCACAAAAAACAGTTCACTACGATTTATACATTCGAGATACAACTTTAAATTTCACAGGTATACTTAAACGAGCCATTGCAGTAAATGGGCAAATCCCTATGCCAACCCTCACTTTCACCGAAGGAGACACGGCTGAAATAGTTGTGCATAACGAACTCAACGAACAAACATCCCTACATTGGCATGGCTTATTTCTACCTAATCAAGAAGATGGAGTTCCCTATCTTACACAAATGCCAATCGAGCCACACACTATGTACACATATCGCTTTCCAATTATTCAAAACGGCACACATTGGTATCACTCACATAGTGGTTTGCAAGAGCAAATCGGTATGTATGGTAGTTTCATAATGCTTAAAAGAAGTGATGATGAATCATATAGAAAAGGCATAGATGATTTACCCTCGCTTCCAATTGTTTTAAGTGAATGGACAAATTATAATCCAAACAACGTTCATAGAATGCTTCATAATGCAAGTGATTGGTTTGCAATAAAGAAAGGAACTACACAAAGTTATACTGAAGCAATTAAACAAGGGCATTTTAAAACTAAGATAAAAAATGAGTGGAAGCGGATGTTAGCGATGGACGTAAGTGATGTTTATTACAATAAATTACTAATTAATGGTAACTCAGAAATGCAATTGTCTGATTACAAACCTGGTGATAAAGTCCGTCTCCGTGTGTCAAATGGCGGAGCATCAACCTATTTCTGGCTCACTTACTCAGGAGGAAAAATGGAAGTTGTCGCCAATGACGGAAATGATGTAGTGCCAGTTTCAGTTGATCGCCTAATTATTGCAGTAGCTGAGACATATGATATTATCATTACGATACCAGAATATGAGGCGTCTTTTGAATTTTTAGCCACTTCAGAAGATAGGACAAATTCAGTTTCAATGTACTTAGGAAGTGGGCCAAAACAGTTGGTAGATCCTTTACCTAAACTTAAGTATTTCGAAGGAATGAAAATGATGAATTCCATGATGAAAATGAACGGGGATTTAGACGACATGGGGATGCAAATGAGTTTGAATAAAATGGATATGAATGTAGTAATGTATCCTGAAATAACAGGTGCTTTAAATAATAAAAAATCAAGTTCTGAAGCTATAAATTATAATTCTAATGAAATATCAGAAATTGTAACCCTTAATTATTCAATGTTAGCATCAACTGAAGCTACAACGTTACCTAATAATTCTCCTGTTAAGGTTTTGAAATTTGAACTGACTGGAAATATGAATAGATATGTATGGAGTTTGGATAATAAAGTCGTTTCAGAAAGCGACAAAATACTTATAAAAAAAGGAGAGATCGTAAGAATAATTATTTACAACGGTTCCATGATGAGGCATCCGATGCATTTACATGGTCATGATTTTAGGGTTATCAATGGTCAAGGGAAAAGTGCCCCATTAAAGAACACATTAGATATCATGCCGATGGAAACTGACACTATTGAGTTCTTAGCAAACGTTGAAGGTGATTGGTTCTTCCATTGTCATATACTTTACCATATGATGAGTGGGATGGGGAGAGTGTTCACCTATGAAAATCAACAATTAAACCCTTTAATCGTTAACCCGAAATTCGCACAGCGTAAATTATTTTCTGAGGATAGAAAGCCTCACTTTATGGTAGAAAATGATTTTGCTACAAATGGTAATGATGGAAATTATATGCTTCAAAATTCACGTTGGAGTTTTGGAACTGAATGGCGTTTAGGTTATAACGATATGCATGGATATGAGACGGAAACTCATTTAGGCAGATACGTTGGGAAAATGCAATGGTTTATGCCCTACATTGGTTTTGATTGGAGATATAGATCTATGGTATTAACCGATCATGAAAAAACACTTTTTGGTCAAAAGGATGAAAAAGACAATCGATCAAATATGTGCATTGGTTTCATGTATACACTTCCGATGTTAATACATTTTGAAGCAGAAATTTTCACAAACGGAATTGTTCGACTTCAATTAATGCGTGAGGATATTCCAATATCAAAAAGATTAAGAGCAGGATTCATGGTTAATACTGACAAAGAATATATGGTTGAATTAAAATATATTCTAAACAGAAACATGAGCATTCGCACTCATTATGATAGTGACATGGGATTTGGATTAGGGTTGACAGTTAATTATTAATAGAATACAAAAATTATGGAAAGAAGAACTTTTATTCGCATAACCAGCTTAGGTAGTCTTTCAATAGGTTTCCTAAGTTCTAACTCGTTTTTACTTTCCTCTTGTCATAAAATGGGGATGAACGAGACAATGAGTGGTAGTTATATCGATATCATTGAAGGAGATTTTACTAATTCGTTTATTAACCCAGCTACTATCACAAATAATGGAGCACTTGAAGCACAAAAAACGAATTGCCAGATTTTCCCGGGAAAAACATCAAAAGTTTATTCCTATAAAGCAAACGCTATCCTTGGTCCAATAATCGTAATGAATTCTGGTGAACAAGCAATAATAAACGTTCAAAATAATCTGGATGAACCAACCAATATTCATTGGCATGGATTAGTCATTCCATCCAACATGGACGGTCATCCAATGAATATTATCTCAGCTGGTTCATCCTACACGTACAATTTTCAAGTAAATCAACGTGCTTCCTTATATTGGTACCATCCGCATCCAGATGGAGCAACAGCTAGTCAGGTGTTCCGAGGATTAGCGGGAGGAATTGTAGTTCGGGATGCTGAAGAAAATGCGTTAAATCTTCCTTCCGGAACTCTTGAAATACCATTAATTATTCAGGATAAAAGAATTTTTCCAGATTATTCGATTGATTATTCTCCTCAAATGAATGAAATAATGACAGGATATTTAGGTCAATACGCACTGGTAAATGGGAAATATGCCCCTAACTTAAATGTTGAAACAACTACTTATCGTTTTAGAGTTTTAAACGGTTCAAATGCACGAGTTTATAATCTTGCATTAAGTACGAACGAGAGTTTTACTATCATCGGTTCTGACGGAGGTTTATTGTCTTCACCCGAAACAACAAATTCCATCTTGTTAGGACCTGGAGAACGATTAGACTTATTAATTGATTTCTCTAACCAAATTGTAGGAACTGAATTATTCTTGGTCAGTAAAACGTTTTCAAATGCTGGAATTCAAGGAGCTCAGGAATTTAAAATCGTGAAGTTCACTGTTGATCAACAAAGCACGTTAGCATATACCATTCCTGGAAGTCTTAGTGTAATTTCGTCAATTCCTGAATCAATCTCTATCAAAACGAGAAAATTTGAAATTGGAAACATGAGCATGGGTATGGGGTCTGGAGGAATGGGTGGTCATACAATTAATGGGGTAAGTTTTGATGCCACAGTGATCAATGAAACAGTTCAATCTGGCACAACTGAAATTTGGGAGTTTGACAATTCAATGGGACAAGAACTACATCCAATGCACATTCATGGTATACAGTTCCAAGTGTTAAATCGCGTAGGTGGGAGAAATACACTTATTGCAAGTGAAAAAGGATGGAAGGACACAGTTATGGTTTTGCCAAATGAAAAGGTACGTGTAATCATGACATTTGGCTCGAATCTAGGTGTGTTCATGCTTCATTGTCATAACCTAGAACATGAGGACGATGGCATGATGTTGCAATTTGAAATCATATAATTTTTCCAAATAGCAGATTAATTCGTTTATTTTATTTTAGATCAGGCAATTCCTTTCATAGCTCAATTGTTTTCTGGCTGTAGCAATGGATATTGACATATTCTATATCTATTATTGATTTAATCTCTTTGAAGACAGCCACCATATCTATTTTCTCCGATATTTACCTCTTGTTTGATAGTAATATCGTGATCTATTTCGATTTTTGAAAACATTTTTATTCGTGCTGTAATTTCTTCGAACATATCCTTTTCTGAATTTTCCTGTTCGAGTAATTGTAGGCTTAATATACGTCCCACCTGCTGAATCAGATTTTTTAAAATCACAAGAAGGAACTAAAATGCCAAAGAATCCAATTGAAATCACAAGAATTAGTTGAACGAGACAACCTCGTGAAGTTTTATTATAATTCCCCCCAAATACAGGACAGCTAGTTAAAGTGTAATTTTAACAGTTGTATATGAGAAAAGAAAGACGAAGATTCAGTGCTGCCTTCAAGGCAAAGGTTGCGCAAGAAGCAATCAAAGAAAAGGAAACGCTTCAGCAATTGGCTTCAAAGTTTGAAGTACATCCAAATCAAATCACGCAGTGGAAGCGCGAGTTCCTGGAAGGTGCTGAGCAAATCTTCAGCAAAAAAAAGGCTGAAGAGAAGGCTAATGATGAGCAAGACAAAGATCAACTTTACAGTAAAATTGGTCGTTTACAGACCGAAGTTGATTTTTTAAAAAAAGTCTTGGGGAAATGAGTTTGGATCAAAAACGGCATTTGGTTAGCCGTGAAAATGCCTCAATGAGTATTGTGAAGCAATGTGAGCTTCTAGAAATTCATCGATCTGGGATTTATTTTAAACCCAAATTAGAGAGTGCCCTAAACTTGAAGTTGATGAGAATGATTGATGAAAAGTTCATCGATTGCCCATTTTATGGGGTTCAACGGATGACAACTTGGCTAAGAGATGACATGCGTTGCATAGTCAATCACAAGCGCATTGAGCGACTCTACAAGGTTATGGGGCTACAGACCATTTTCCCTAAGAAAAACCTGAGTAAACGAAATCAGAAGCACATAATACTCCCCAATACCAGACCAAGAATGATAGTAAGCTAAGTTAATATTTGTTGTATTAAGAAGCAAGATTCTGGGTATAAAAAGGGTTATAAGCGACATTGGGTTTTAGGCCCGTGGTTTGATGTTTTTTGTTGTTATAGTACTTGACATAATAATCCACATTTTTATAAAGTTCAAGACCAGTTTCAGCTGGATGAAAAGTGAGGTAGTTGTATTTGATGGTTTTCCAGAAGCGTTCTATCCAGATGTTGTCGATTGCTCTTCCTTTGCCATCCATTGAGATTTTTACATTGTGTTTTTCAACGGAATTACCAGATTATGCCCCCCTTTCTGGTAAAAGTCCCTCGGAATTCCCGAGGGACTTGTTTTTTTTGTTCATTAAAAAAATTAATGAATTATGTTTGAGTACGACTTTGTCTATGAAATTGAAGAATATTAATAAATCACTACAGTCCTATAAAAATAATTTATTTTCAATTATCTTCAAAGTGGATGAAAACCTAATTGTGCAAGAAAAATGACAATTCAAGCTTTAAAATTTATTCTCTGTATACGAATGGCATTCAAAATCGCTAAAAGTGCCACTCCTACATCGGCAAAAACAGCTTCCCACATCGTTGCAATTCCACCTGCTCCTAATGCTAATACGATTGCTTTAACACTCAAGGCAAGAATAATATTTTGCCATACGATCTTTTTTGTGGCTTTTCCAATTTTAATAGCCGTTGAAATTTTGGATGGATGATCTGTTTGAATGACCACATCAGCCGTTTCAATTGCAGCGTCACTGCCTAAGCCTCCCATTGCAATTCCTACATCACTTAATGCTAAAACAGGGGCATCGTTAATTCCGTCGCCCACAAATGCAAGTGTTCTTGTTTTGTCTTGTTTTAAGACTTCTACTTTGGTCACTTTTCCTTCGGGTAGAAGGTCTCCAAATGCTTCTTTTATTCCAAGTTTATTCGCAACATCATTCACCACCGCTTGTTTATCACCTGACAACATGATCAATTCAATATTCAGAGACTTTAAACTGTCTACAGCTAATCTTGCATCTTCTTTTACCTCATCTGATACCGTAATATAACCGATAAATACGTCATTCATAGCGACTAGTACTATTGAGTCAACAATGGTGTTGATTTCCTCAGGATAGGAAATATTGAATTTTTTCAAGAGTTTGCTGTTTCCAGCTAAAACTGTTTGACCCGAAAAATTAGCTTTTAAACCATGGCCGGGAATCTCTTCAATTTCGGTTAAACTAATTTTCTGACAATTCTCACCACCAAATTCAACAATGGCTTTAGCAATGGGATGATTTGATTTTGATTCCAGGGAAGCTACCAAAGCGATAAAATCTTCTTCAGAAAGCGTTGGAGAATAGACTTTCTGAACTTTAAATACTCCTTTTGTCAATGTGCCAGTTTTGTCAACTACAACTGTATTAACTTTCGTCATTAAGTCTAAAAAATTAGAACCTTTGAATAAAATACCATTGTGTGAAGCTGCACCAATTCCCCCAAAATATCCCAGCGGAATCGAAATCACTAAAGCACAAGGACATGATATTACCAGAAAGATCAAAGCACGATATAACCAATCTGAAAACACATAATCATTGACAAAGAAATAAGGTGAAAATGTTAAAAGTAAGGCCAATAGAACAACAATTGGTGTGTAGATACGTGCAAATTTCCGGATGAACAATTCTGTTTGAGCTTTTCTAGCGGTTGCATTTTGAACTAGGTCCAGAATTCGGGCAATTGAACTTTCTGAAAAAAGTTTTGTTACTTCAATATCTATGACGCCTCCAACATTGATCATGCCGGCCAAAACCATTTCGCCTTTTTGAATGGTAGAAGGTTTACTTTCACCAGTCAATGCTGCAGTGTTGAAGCTACTATGTGAGTTTATTAAAACACCATCTAAAGGAACTTTTTCTCCAACCTTTACTTGAATTGTTTCACCAATTACAACTGTTTCCGGTTTAACATTGGATAAGGATCCATTACGTACGACAGTTGCAGAATCTGGACGAACATCCAATAATGCTTTAATATTTCCTTTGGCACGTTTGACGGCTGCAGATTGGAACAGTTCACCCACTGCATAAAACAGCATTACTGCAACACCTTCAGGATATTCGCCAATTGTAAAAGCACCTAATGTTGCGATACTCATTAAAAAGAACTCTGAAAAAACATCCTTTCGCAATATTGCTTTTAGTGCATCGATTACAACCGGTAAGCCGACCGGAAGATAAGCAACAGCATACCATACAATCCGCGTAAAACCGTTGAACCATGTTGGAACCATAATATGTTCAAGTAACAGTGCTGAAAGTAAAAGAATAGAACTGGCCATTGCAGGTACGTATTCCTTTAGATCAACGAACGTAATTTTAGAAGAAAGACCTTTTTCTTTTAGATGTTCATCAGCTTCAAGATTTACTTTATCTTTTGAAGAACAGCAGGTCATTTCCCCGTGTTCGTTGTAAGTATGTTGGTGATTTGGATCTGAGTTTATCATTTCTATTAAAATTTGGCGGGTTAGAAACCCCGGCTACGAAAAAACTTTATTAAAATAAGAAGTAACCGGGGTTCTACCCTTAAATATTCATTTAGTGTTCATGGCCACCGCCACCTTCTGATTTTAGTAAGTGACTTTGGATGTAATATGCACCTTTTAGTACAATCTTAGCATTTTCCGGAAGGGCTTGCAAAACAGTAACTTGCACATAGCCCAATTGATTTGTTCCCGTTTTCACTTCTATTCGCTTGAAATGATAGGTTTTTTCATGCACTTCCTCTTCATGAGCGTGTCCGTCATCATGTGAATGGCCGGCCTCGTGATCATGCGCTTCTTCTTCATGACCTTCTTCCTCAGCATGATCCTCTTCCAAAACAAAAATAAATTCACGTCCATCTGCTTTTACGACCGCATCAAGCGGGAGGGCTTTCACTTGTTGTGAGCCAACATTGATCAATGCATTCACATACATTCCCGGAATCAAAGTTTGCTTGTCATTTATGATATCAGCATGAACTGCAACAGATTTTGTTTCGTTTTCAAAGGCCTTGCCAATACTAAATACTTTTCCTTTTATTTCTGTATTGTCCTGATTTGTTAAGACAAAAATGATGGTTTGACCAACTTTTACCTTCTGCAAATCTTTTTCATAGACTAACAGATCCACGTGCATTTTGGAATTGTCTACTATGCTGAAAAGGGTTTGTCCCGGTTCCGCATTCGTGCCTATCTTAATGTTAATATCAGTTACATACCCACTAATTGGCGCCTTAATTTCCATAGTTGAAGTTGCGTTTTCAGAACTTGACAAATTCAAGGTGTTCATTTGCTTTTTCAAAGAATTGTAACGCGCTTTCTCGATCTCATATTCTGATTTTGCTTTTTGCAATGCTTTTTTTGAATTGGCATTTCCCTCGTTTAAGGTTTTTTGACGTTCATATTCCAGCAGCATTAATTCAAGATTACTTTTAGATGTCAAATAAGCTTCTTGTATTTTAGTGAATTCCATGCTTTCAATAACGGCTAAGGTTTGACCTTGCTTTACAAATTGCCCTTCTATGATGTTGATTTTCTTAATCAGACCAGCAACAAGCACAGAGACATCTGCTTGATTTTGAGGAGGGAGTTTTGTATACCCATTTGCATTTATAACAGCGCTTAAATTTTTCAATTCGAAATCTCCCAATTGAATGTTTGAGGCATCGTATTGCGCCTGATTCAATTCTACCTCTTTATTTTTAGAATCACTGTGCTCTTCTTTTTCCACTTCAGCAGGATCTGATGATCCACATGCAGAGATAAGAACCAACAAAAGCAAGGTTAAAATACCGCTTAATTGGTGTATGTTTTTTCTAATTACTTTCATGATCTTTCCTTATTGATTTAATAAATATTGTAAGTTGATTACAGCTTGGTTGAAATTCAAAATAGCCATTAGATACTTTGAACGGATCTCCAAGACCGTTTGATTTGCTTGTAAGAATTCAATGTAGGAGATTTCTCCATTTTGATAATTTTTAACTGCATTTCCAGCGATAAAATCAGCATTGGTTAAAGCAGATTTTTCATAATAGGCGATCATTTCCTGAGCGACTTTCAATTCTTCTATTTGCTGCTGAAATTGTTTGTAAAGTTCATTCGTTACTTGTGCAGCACGGCTTTCCTGTATTTGAATATTGATGTCTGCTGCTCGATTTTTTGCTACATAGGAACCCGCAAAAATTGGTACTGAGATCCCAACTGTTACGCCCTGGAAACGTGGAGCACCATTGTAGTAGCTTACTTGTCCATTAAACTCTTGATTACCGGTTAACGATTGAATGAAATATCCCACTTTCAAATCCGGAAACAGCATCGAATGTTCTACTTTTAATCCTGCCATCGCAATTTGTACATCCTGCACTGCCAAAGCAAGAATAGGATTCTGCTTCAATGCTGAGCTATCCGTCAACGCAATAAAAGTAATCGGTACAAAAGCCTGTTCAGACGTGATAAAATCTGTGTTCAAATTCAGTAGGGTTCGAATATTCAGTTTCTCATTCTTTATGGACGATTCATTTTGTCGTATCACTTGTCGAAGTTCTTGTAATTTGGTTTCAGCCGTTATTTTCTCCAGATTATTTACGTCACCTGTCTCATGCCGAAGCGTTGTAGCTTGAACAAATTGTACTAAAAGGCTATCTTGTACTTTAAGAAATTCCTCTACTTGCATTAAATAAATCAAATGATTCCATGACTGCCTGATCTCCAAGGTTAACTGTTGTTTACTTGCTAACAATTGAATTTCACTTCCCGAAACTGCAGCATTGATCAATTGTTTTTTTGCTGCAATTTGAAAAGGATTTAAACCTTGTGATATACTATAGTTCTGGTCGAACGCTTTTGTGTTATACTGCCCAAGCATAGCGCCTATTTCTGTCTTTGGTAATTCAAAGGCTGTTGGTTTTAATTGATTTTGGTAGTTAACGTTAAGTTCCGCTTGTTGTACTGAATAATTGTTTTTTAAACCAATTTCAATGGCATTTTGTAAATCGAGAACGGGAGGATTTTGGGAAAATGATATTCCAGATATAGCAACCATAAGAATGGTTATTGCTTTTGGAAGAACTACCTTCTTTTTTATTTTCATACCTTTTTCAAAGTAGATGTATAAAATTGGTAAAACGATCAAAGTCAATAATGTAGCAGTTATCAAACCACCAATTACTACTGTTGCTAATGGTTTTTGAACTTCTGCGCCTGCCGATGTGCTTAATGCCATCGGTAGGAAACCTAAAGAGGCAACAGCTGCTGTTAAAAGAACAGGCCTTAGTCTTACCTTAGTACCTTCGAAAACGCGCTTATTTACATCATCCATACCTTCTTGTTTTAATTGATTGAAATAACCGATTAGCACTATCCCATTGAGTACAGCGACACCAAATAATGCAATGAATCCTACGCCTGCCGAAATACTAAACGGCATATCTCTTAGCCACAAAGCAAATACACCACCAATTGCTGAAAAGGGGATTGCTGTAAAAATCAATAAAGATTGCTTGACCGATCTAAAAGTGAAAAAAAGTAAAATAAAAATGAGTAAAAGAGCTGTTGGAACCGCAATTGAAAGTCTAGCTGAAGCTTCAATTAAATTTTCAAACTGTCCACCATACGTTACATAGTAACCAGGAGGCAATTTTACATCTTCATCTAATTTTTCTTGTATTTCCTCAACTACACTTTTAACATCTCTACCTCGAACATTAAACCCAACTACAATTCTCCTTTTACCATCTTCACGACTAATCTGCATGGGACCAGGTTCATAATCAATATCTGCGACTTGTTCCAAAGGGATTTGACTCCCAGACGGCAACGTGATGAATAAAGTTTTCAAATTCGAAATATCACTTCTGCTATCAGCAGTAAGACGTACTACCATGTCGAAACGCTTTTCGCCTTCATATACGACACCAGCTTTGGAACCAGCAAAACCAATCCGAATGTTACTGTTTAGATCATCAACATTTAATCCATACAAAGCCAATTTGTCCAAATTGTAACGTACGTTGATTTGAGGCAATCCAGCAACACGCTCGGCTTTAGCATCTTCAACACCATCAATTCCTTTGACAATGTTTAGTACCTCATCACCTTTGCTAACCAACATTTCAAGGTCTTCACCAAAAATCTTTACAGCAACGTCACTTCGCACCCCAGTCATCAATTCGTTGAAGCGCATCTGAATAGGTTGAGAAAATTCAGTTGTAGCTCCCGGAATTTCATCCAAGGCTTCCTCCATTTTCTCCATCAATTCCTCTTTGGTTTCAGCAGAGGTCCATTCACTTTTGTCTTTCAACAGAATGATCATATCACCTGCCTCCATGGGCATTGGATCCGTTGGGATTTCGGCACTACCAATTTTTGTGACGATCATTTTTATTTCCGGGAAACGTTTTTTAAGAATCTTCTCTGCATTCGTCGTGGACTCAATTTCCTGTGAAAGTGAACTTCCGGAAGCAATGATCAAATGTGTTGCAATATCACCTTCGTCTAACGTGGGAATAAATTCACCACCTAATTTATTAAATAACACAAAAGAAAACACCAACAACACAACAGCACAACTAACCACAAGTGCTTTCATTTTTAGGGATCTTGTAAGCAGTGGCTCGTAAATTCTATGTGCCCCGTTAATTAGTTTATCACTGAAATTTTTCTTGTGACCGGTTTGTTTTTTCAGAACCAGTGCTGACATCATTGGAACATACGTTAATGATAACAGAAATGCACCAAGAATTGCAAAGGAAACAGTCTGTGCCATTGGTCCAAACATTTTCCCTTCAATTCCAACCAGTGCAAGAATTGGTAAATACACAATCAGAATGATAATTTCACCAAAAGCAGCACTACTTCTGATTTTTGAAGAGGCCTTGTACACTTCTTCATCCATTTGAAGAGCAGTTAGTTTTTGATTTGTTTTCGAAACTTGTAAACGATGAATAATCGCCTCAACAACGATCACAGCGCCATCCACTATCAAACCAAAATCGATCGCACCTAAACTCATTAAATTTCCACTTACTCCAAACAAATGCATCATGGAAACTGCAAAAAGCAGGGAAAGTGGGATTACCGATGCTACAACTAAACCGGCACGCCAATTTCCTAATAAAAGCACCAAAATGAAAATTACGATCAAAGCACCCTCAATGAGGTTTGTCTGCACGGTTCCAATAGCTTTATTTACCAATTTTGTGCGGTCCATGAATGCTTCTATTTCTACACCTTCTGGAAGCGATTTCTTAATTTGTTCCATCTTTGCTTTAACGCGTTCCACGACTTCCGCAGAATTTTCACCTTTAAGCATCATGGCCATACCACTAACTTCCTCACCATTGCCATCTTTTGTCACAGCTCCAAAACGAATACTACTACCCATTTGAACTTTTGCAACATCGCGAATTAAGACAGGAATTCCGTTTTGATTTTTAACAACGATTTTATTTATTCCTTCTAAACTATTGACCATACCAATTCCCCGAATGAAATATGCATATGGCTTTTTGTCAATGTATGCACCTCCCGTATTTTCATTGTTTTTTTCAAGTGCCTCAAAGATTTCAGTCACAGTAGTATTCATGCTTTTGAGTTTGTTTGGCTCAACTGCAATTTCGTACTGTTTAAGACTTCCTCCCAAGGTATTGACTTCAGCAACTCCCGGTGTACCTAATAATTGAGGTCTGATTACCCAATCTTGTATGGTTCTAAGTTCAGTGGCATTGAACTTTTTCTCATAGCCCTTCTTCGGAAACACTACATATTGATAAATTTCACCAAGACCTGTACTTACCGGTGCAATTTCCGGGCTTCCGAGACCAATAGGGATTGTGTTTTCAGCTTCTTTAAGACGTTCGTTAATTTGAGCTCTTGCCCAGTAAATGTCTACGTCCTCCTCGAAGACTACTGTCACTACGCTCAATCCAAATCTACTGATTGAACGTAATTCCACAATCTTGGGAATTGGTTTAACGGCTAACTCTATTGGGAAAGTAATAAATTGTTCTACCTCCTGAGTAGCCAGAGTTGGAGAACTTGTTATAATTTGAACCTGATTGTTCGTTATATCCGGGAGCGCATCGATGGGTAGTTTACTCAAAGAGTAACCACCTACTACGATCAATCCAACGGTGAATAAACCAATTATGAATTTATTCTTTATACTAAAATGAATGACTTTATCTAACATTTGGAAAATATTAATCACATTAAAATGCAGCAGTCCGCACTACGAAAGAAAATACATGTGCAGCTGCCATTCTTTTCAAGACATTACTTGAAAACCTTTTGTGATTATGCGATTTTAGGTGGTTGCCAGATAGCGGCATTGAATTCTGAAGTACAGAATTGATAGATTGGAAAAGACGCTAAACGTTCATCAAGAAAGATGTCGTTGTTTTCTAACTCGTATGGAATAAGCGATTTCGGAACAAATAAAGTCAGTGAAGGAGTAACATGATCATGTGTTAATGGGCAATGATCTTGTTCGTGCTGAGCATCCGATTCATCATGTGTTCCATTAATATGTTCCAAAACAAAATCTTTGAAACTCAATGGATGATGTTCCTCATTGTGGTGGATGTAATGTTCAATGAATTCAGGAACAAAAGTAATCGCATGCGCCATTTCCGAAGGAAAGGTAATTCCAGCGATGAAAAAGCAAATGAGTATCTTTTTGAACCATGTCATGAGAAACAAATGTAGTAAAAAATTCTTAGACCGGGAACTCAATATTTGATGACATTTTTAATCAGCTTTACCATCTCTAACAAACCGCTCAATAGGCTTCAAATTATTAACCTGAATTTTTAGTTCATATTGGTCTTATTTGGAATTATATTTTACATTGGGAATCGTCAATGGATATTCCTCTTTAAGTAATAAATATGCTTTTAGGGTGAGGTCTAATTCTACATCATGTTTCTCACCCTGAAAACTAAATCCAAACGCATCAGGTATTTGATGTTCGTGTTTCACCTCAAAGGTAAAACCCCGATTATTAAATTCTATCGCCGTAATTCTATCGAGGTGATAAGTTTTGTTTTTGGCAGAGGCGACCTCAAAAGCCATTACAGTGTGGTAGTTATCGGTAAATCCAAAGGGCTCAACCAATCGATCCGAAATAGTTTCGGAATTGATCGAGTGGTAACGTTTAAGAATGACCTGTTCTTTGTTGGCTATGGCTTGTGCTAATTGTTCTACAATTTGTCCGTTTTTAGCATTTACCAAATGATTTGCAGCAATTTTTATATCAAATCCTAAATACACCTTACTTAGAACAGAATCTTTTAATTTGTTTTGTTTTCCTGATGTTAAAACCAGTTGCTTAATGTATTCTACTTCTTCAGACGTGAAATAAACACCCTGTGTGGCTTGGTTTTCAATAAAATAACGATTGTGAATGTCTTTGATTACGTTGAAGCCGCAATCGCGAATCAAATCAATATAGCGGTATGCAGTTCGCTCACTTGTTTCAAGCATACTGGCAAGATGCTGAATGGTTTTTGAAGGCTTTTGTTCGAGATATGATATAAATTATAAAACCCGAAGATTTTTTTTTGATTTGACATTCTAACTTATTGAAATACAAAGAACCATAATTGAAAAACGATTTGCAAATTATTGACCCGAGTTGTCAGATAAATTTACTTTTCAACAAAATTAAGCCTATAAAAATTTTACATCAACAGAAATTTAATATACTTGAACTGAAAGAAAAAATCAATTAAATAACTCAAATACAAGAGTTTAATTTGAAATTACCTCAATATGAAGTCAAGTAAAATTAAGTATATGTACTAAATAAAATAGTACTTATACCTTATTTTTCAAAAACAAATTCTTTAAAAATTATGTGTTTGGAATTGCTAGTTAAATACTTACACTCCCATCAGCATTAAACCTACCAGTTGAAGTTGCTTTTCCTTTCTCCACTTCAATAATGACATCCACTTCATGCGCATGAGCGTTCACTCCTCTGAATTTACCTTCTTTGGTGGTGTGATATATGAATATGAATGAGGTATTCGGATTCATCTTGCGCATTTCGTCCATGTCGCTGACTTCAAGGCCTGCTTTAGAAACACTATCGATGAACACAAATTGAAATTGATCCAGGTGTTCAGGTACACGGTCAGTGACAAACAAGTTCGAATGATGGGCTTTTAGGCGCTCGATTTTCTCTTTGAGCGTGTAGCCAAATCCTTCTTCAATAGCGCAGTAAAGTACTTTCCCGTGGTTTGCTGCGAGGTGATTTGCAAAGTCTAAACACATCGTAGATTTACCAGACTTTGGAAGTCCAAATACCATGGCAAAGAACCCGACACTTGGATCACCAATCAATTGTCGGTATTTTCCTTGCAATCCAATGGTTTGAAAGTCCATTTTGAGAAGCTCACCAGAATTTACAATCATGCCATTTTCATCGTCTTCAAGTCCTGAGATTCCTTTGTTTATGGAATACAAATCGTCGCCAACTATTCCCATTAGGCCATTGAGCTGCGCTTTGTTGATGTTGAGGATTTTAGAATCCCCATCGATGTAGGTTTTAAGCGTTTGAAAAGCAGCATCGAGCTTCGTTGCGTACTTGTCGGACTTTGTGATTTTTCCCTGCTCCACCGCCTTTTTAATGCGATTATACAAGCGTTCAGCTTTGTCTTTGATGTCACGTTTTCCATTTAGGGAAACATAGGCTTTCAGAAGTGCAATGGAAAACATTCCTGCCTGACTATGCGCGATCTCCAAATAGCGTTTGAGGTTCTTGCTATCAATTTTGATTTCGGCAATATCCCCCATTTGCTCATAACATGAAATCAACTGCCCTTGCATGAGTTCTATTTCTTTGGCATAAGGTGATGTTTTTCGAATTCGTCTTTCAAGCATCGCTTTTTGAAGGCTATGAATGAGTGTTAAGATTTGAGCTTGGCTTTTGACTTTACCGTGCATAGCAGCGTAGCGTTTGATGAATTGCACGTCGGTGTCAATGTGCTCAATTGCGTCTGTTTTGTAGCTAACTGCCGGAGCAACTTTTTTAACGGTTGGTGCTGTTTTCTTTGCAGGTTTTGGCGCAGGGGTACTTTTTACGGGTTTTGGTTTTTCTGTAGTTGATTTTGCCACCGGTTTTGCAGGGTTTTGCGCTAAGTATTCATCGAGCTTAAGCATGTATGCATCTACCACGCGTTTGATGTTTTCGTTGCTTCGGTATGGCCCCCAATTATTCTGTGAGGCGCCTTCGGTTAGCCGGTGTCCTTTAGCCAGTGCTTCGGGCACCATATTCCAATCAATGTTTGATACTTTTTGAAAGTAGTTTGTCGTGTTTAACATGCTTTAAAAATTTAGTAGTTCTAATTCAATTTCAAATGCGAGGGCTTCCAGTTCGAGCTCATCTAGGGAATTGGGAATAGCTGCTTTTGCAGGAGCTAAATTGGTGCGGTACTCCAGTAAGTAATTCAGGCGATTGAATTCTTCAGCGCGTGCCTGGGCACTTCTTCCTTCAACCTGCAAGGCTGACTTTTTGGCCTGGATCTCGATTTTAAGTTCTTCCCACTTGGGTGAGTTTTGATCTCCTCGATAAAGCTCTGATTGTGCAACAATGGCTTGTTTATCGGCTTCATACTGAGCAAGTACTGGGCTCAGGTCACTTGTCAAAGAATAACCCTTTGGTTTTAAGAGTGTGCGCTCTGTTTTTCGAACTTTGCTTACGTATTCCTTGAAATATGACAAGTAGTAACCTTGGGAGAAGTAAATGCCCAATAGCGCATAGGAACTATCAATTTTACGCCCAATGGAGATGATGTCCTTGTCTTGTTGATCCGTTGAGTTCAGAAGTAATTCAATTTCTTCTTTGAGCTCTTTGGCGCGCTTCACAGATTTATTCACCACCTCACCATCATTGGCCACTTTGGGTGTCCCTTGCAAGTATGTTGAATTCAGCAAAGTTGTCAAAAATGCTTGAATACACCCCAAGGACTTCTCGCGGTAATTGTTATAATACTTGATGTCGCTTTGGACTTCTTTTAAGGTATTAATTGCAAGTGTAATGCGCTTGTAATCCCGGTTTAAATTCTCCTTAGCTTGATCAAAGAACATCGCAACCAAACGATCCACGTCGGTAATCAAGGCCAGTTTGATTTCCTCGGGATCCATACTTTCAAGATCCAGCACATTTCCTCTATCTCCTCGGAACCAAATGTCATTGATGCGCGAGGTCTTTTCTTCGAGCTTTTGAAACACGAACACATCCATGGAATCCTGAACCAATGGCATCACAATGCGCACATATTGAAACTGATTTCCTTGTCTCCAGATACGTCCTTCGAGTTGTCGGATGTCTGTTGGGTTCCATTCTGGATAGCAGTTGTAGATCACCGTTCCTCGTTTCTGCAAATCAATCCCTTCGCGAATGGTGGCCGTTCCAATGATGATTTTCACCACACCATCTAGGAATGCCTCTTTGATGAGCTCTTTTCGTGTATCGTTGATTTCAGAGCTGATGATTTCTACTTCATCTACTTTGGTACGATCATACATCACACCTTTCTTGTAGCCGATCTCTTTCTCCAGGTATTCTTTCACCAAAGGGAAAAACTGCTTGCCTCGATTCATGTAAATGACCTGTCCGCTGGCTGTTTCTTGGTGATCTTCATGCCATTTCTTAACAGTAGCGATACAGTCCATGACATAAGCAATCTTTGGGCTTTCTGTCACAAATTCCTTGTAGTCTTCCGGTGTGCCGTTGAGTAGATATGGTGAGAGCGCATTGTCCAAACTATAAGCCAAGGCACGGAACAAATTACCCATGTCTAACTTTCCTTGGGTGGATTTCTTGGCCATTGCAACGATTCCATCTTGGTTCGTTCGCTGCTTGGGTGTCATGTTAATGTAGGTCAAGACTTGCTTGTCCTTTGGCAGTCTTTGCTTTGAGTTTTCAAAGTCATAAAGCAAAGGCAAATTGATCTTCTTTGGACGAACTACTCCGGCTTCTTCTCCTGTTTTGTAAAGGATGTGATTATAGATGAGTTTTTGAAGTACGCGACGATTTGTAAAGCTTTTGATGACTTCCTTTTCTACGATTTCTTCCTTGTAGTTTGCAGTCCATTCAACGGTTGGTAGTACAAATAGATCAAAGAAGGTATCAAGGTTTAAAATCCCGTTATCCCTCAATGAATCATAGGCAACGAGTGATAACATCGAATAAATTTCCAAGGGTGAATTGGAAAAAGGCGTAGCGGTCAAGAGCATGGTATTTCGGCCATACTTTCTTTGAATGAAACTCAGGATCAAAAAGGCCTTTTGACCGGTTTCAGAGGTGGCGGATTGAATATTGTAGCGCTTGTTTCCGTCTTCATCACTCTTAACTTGGCTAAATACATTCTTACAGCGGTGCGCTTCGTCAATGACTGCATAGTCAAAACCTAGGATGTCAATATCTGCAATGGTATTCTTTAGCCCTACTCCGATCATTTCACGAAACTTTTGGTATTCGATCTCCTTGTCACGATTTGATTTCTCCTTGGATTGCCCAAGGATGTTGACTAGTTCAGTAAACAATTCATCTGATACGGACTTTCCAAACCCTAGGCGCTTGAATCCTTCGTAAGTGACCATTGTGATGGATTTCTCCGGCACGGCCTTATTGAGATTAATTTTCTCTACGATGTCTGTTCCTAGGTTAAACCAGTCATTGACGGTAATGCCCGTATGGGAAAGTACACCTGGAACGAACTCACCGGTTTTGCGATCCGTATAGCCAATGATCTCATTCATCCACTTCTTGTAAGTGGGTTTTGGAACTACGACTAGTGGACGTTTGCACTTGCCTGAATACAAGTTGTGTGCGAGGTTTACTATGGCCGTCATGGTTTTACCAACTCCAACATCAAAGGCATTTATGCCGGATCCCATTGCTTCCATGAAGGCTACCCCCTGGCGCTGAATGTCCGTAATTTGAAGTATTCCCGATTTGAAACGCGCGGAACATTCAAAACCTATTGGCACTTTTGAATAATTGATATCTGACTGTCCGTTGTAAACCCTGTTCCAAGCGAAGTTGAGCTTTTGCTGGTCTTCAAAAGTGAGTACTTCATGTAGGAATCTTGAAAAAAGCTTTTCTCCTTCAATTCTGGCATTTGCTCTAAGCTCCGCCTTCTCTTCTTTGGTAAGGCGATCATCTCTGAGTGCCTTGTTGGCAATGTAGTAATCAGCAATATCTATTGGTGAACTCTTTTCAAAGTCTGTATCAGCATTGAGCGTAAAAAGCCATTTGACAAATACGTTTTGCAGCGTGTATTTGGTATCGCCATCAAAGCGTATCCGGATTTTCTCGCTGTCTTTTTTACGCTCTACTTTGCCATTGACTTTTCTGAGCTCTTCGGAGTTTTCCAAATCCATAAACTCTTCGCGAACACCCGTAATGCTGAATAAATCAGGATTAATAGCAAAATCAGAGATGGCCGTAATGATTGGTCGTTCTTTTTCATCAGGATTTTCAACGGTGAGTAGTTCAGGTTTGGCCTTTTCAAGTGCTTGTTTGTGCTGCTCATAGACTTCTTCACCAAAGTATTCCAGGATCTCTTTTTTGTCTGTTTCAAGCTGGGCCAAACGATCATACATATTGCCATAGGTGTAAATCGGAAAAGGCATCATTTCACCTGCGTGGTAAAACAATGCTCCTTGTCTGACAAGCGTATGCAGCTGTGAAAGTAATACCCTTCCGGTTCCCTCCAGATGATACGCTTCCCAACCTGTCATGGGAATTCCTTGGTGTTGCTTGTACCATACCCAAGCCTTGATTTCTGGTTTTGTGATACCGGCATTATACTTTGCCATGACCTCGTCAAAAGTGAGCTTTTTGTTTTCAGCAGCACCCAAACCTTTGAGCTCATCAATTTGCTTCAAAACGTTATCAAGTACCTGAGATTTACCTCTCATTTTCATTGAGGTATATGGGTTTAAAGCGCCTAAATTCTGTATGTTAGCTATTCCTTTTAAGTAACTCATAATTGATTGATTTGAAGTTCGTATTCTAAAGCCAAGGCCTCCATTTCCAGGATGGAATAGCTTTGTTGTTTTTGGATTGTGGCCAGTATTTGTGCTTTGTCGCCTTGAATCGTGACCGGGAACTCTTTACTTGTTGTAATGACTTCCTTACCACAAACTTTTTCAGGATGCAGCACAAACCAAGTGTTGAAAGTGCAGAGCTCCGTGAAGCTCAATGGCGTTTGAGGAAATTGCTTTGACTTTGCTTTTTCTTCAATGGCCTTCTGATCATAGTACACCCCGTTGCGTAGCAAAGCCACTTGCATGTCATTTGCACCGGAGAGTTTCTCACGGATGAGATCCATACGCGCACGTAAGTATGTCGTTGATTTTTGCATCAGATCATTGAAAATTCTGTTACGAGCATTGGAATGACTGCAGCCGGAACCATTTGGTCATGCAAGACTTTATCAATGACAAGCTGCTCTACCTGCTCATAGCCTTGTGGGGACTGCATCATTTCAAATAAGTTGGGTGCATTGGCCGCAGTTACTCTTTTGAGTTGGCGCAGGATTTCTTCACGGAGTTTCTTCTCTTGGGGGCTGAGCTTGGGCACATAGCCCATAATGCTACTCTCCGCTTTCTCGTTAAAGGAGTAATAGCCGTTCTTTGTCACGATGATGTGATCTAAAAGTGTGATATCAAAGAATTTCAAAGCTTTGACAACATTGCGCGTAAGGGAGCGGTCTGCTTCTGACGGGGTGAGGTTTCCACTTGGGTGATTGTGCGAAATGATGACGGCCTTTGCCAAGGTTTTTACGGCCACTGCTGTTAGTAGCTCGACATCTACCATTGTGGCGTTGATCGTACCAGTTGAATGGTGGTAATAACCAATGATCTTATTGGCCTGACTTAGAAAAATGGCTATGAAATGTTCCTGAACTTCAATGCCTTTGAGGATTCTGTTTTTTAGAAAGGAATAAACATCCACAGATGCTTTGATATCCCCAAAGAACAAGGCCTCTTTATTGAAAGTGATTTCAATCTCACGCACCTTGAACTGAGCCTCTATGGCATCGAGTTCTTTTTCTAGTTCTGAGTAATTTTCTGAATCAAAAACCATTTGTGGCTTTGTAATCGTTGCTTTGTATGCCATGTTATTTTCGTTTTAATACTAGAATATCCGTTGGTACTTTGGTGCTGCTAAACACCGGTGGTAAGCGGTATGCATCTACTAGATCACAGAACTTTTCAAGCTCCATTTTCTCTCCTTGATAGCTAATGCCGTTTCTAAGAAAATTACTTCCCGTTATGAACACCAAAAGCCCACCAGGCTTCAATAATCTGAGTGAGTAATACATAAAGAAAAGCTCTATTTGGTGCATCTTGGGCTTTGGAAAATAGGAACTGTACCTATTCTTGTATTTGCCATAAGGCGGGTTTCCAATGACAAGTGAAAAGGGATAGCCACTAAGCCAAGTGAGTTTATCCTTTAAGCGCTCGGTAAAGCGTGGCGCTTTTAAAAAGGCTGTTTCAAAGTACCCCTCATAGATTTTGGCCTCCGGGTAAAGAATCTCACAAATGCGCTTTGAAACTGGGTTGATCTCAAAGCCATAGCACTTTGACGAATCCTTTGCCCATTTAATAAAGTTTCCCGTTCCAAGACTTGGTTCAAGTACTGTCCCCGTTGGTTCATAGCCATATCTATAGGCTAAGTTCCACATGAGCTCACAGATGTAGTCTGGGGTAAAAAACTCATACAGTAAGCCTTCGCCCGAAGCACCTTTGCTTCCTTGCCCTCCGGCTCCTCCGTATTTGGAAATGTAAGTTTTGTCCGCGGCTGAATACGTACCCTTTACTTTGTCCTGTTGTTGGATAAAAGCCTCGATCTCTGTATTGAGCGCGTGTTGATTCACTACTTTGCTTGTGTTTCAAGTAAGCCGTTTTTACCTACTACTTTTAGAATGTATGAATAAGCTTCCTTGCTTTTTCCTTTCACTAAATCCAATGTTTGCTCAACACTGCCTGTTCCTGGTTTAAAGAAGTAACCTTGGTTGTAGCGAACAAGTACTTTATCAAGGCGCAGCACTTCACCTTCTTGGTGTTGATCCATTAAAATTCCTAAGTACATAGAACCCAGTAATACATTAAGCTCTGGCTTCATTAAATCAGCTTTCACAATGACGTTTCCTGTATAATTGTTCTCTTTGATCTTGTGCGACAAATACTTTTGCTTCAAGGGTCCATTGACACGTTCTCCAAGGTGTTTTTTAAGGATAGCGAGTTCCTCCGCGCTTAGCCTTCCAGCTTTGTTCTCCCAATAAATAATGTCATTGGCCGTTTGGGTTTTCATTTGCATTAAACCCACAGCATTTGCGGAGCTCACCACCGCAGGACGACCACCACTCTCGGTAAAAATCAAAGACAAGATCAATGAGCCCGGTACTTTTGTCAAAGTCTCGGCCTGCTTGATTTCCTTATAGAAAGTCTTACCAATGGCATCCATCTTGGCCTTATTTTGGGACAACGCTGTATCGGAATAAAACACGCGGGGTGTCATTGGAATGGGTACTGCTAATTCTGCCATGATTATGCTTTGTAAAAGGTGACTGAACGGGTTGTTTTTTGAATGGCGGTCACTGCAGGATCGCTCGCGTTGTAGGTATCGGTTCTGGTAGTAGAACCTTTCTTCTTTGTGAAGGCATACAGCGCAATAGCAGCGGCAGCTCCAAGGATGAGTTTATTCATGGTTATTGAATTTGAATGGTTTGACTGTACTTGATTGTTGCATTGGGATTTGATAAACCAACCCGTTGCTGAATGGTCCGTGGTGAAAAAAACCAAAGCCAGGGCCTAAGGCGCTCACCCCGATATAGCACTTGAGTGAGTGTGTCGGTGGATGTGATCCAAAGGCGTTGTGTATTATTTTCTTGAACACTTTTGATCGTATACCACTGATCCTGGTAATCAAATAGACTCACCTTGATGGTATCGTGAATAAGGCTATCTCGTAGCGTGGTGATTACATTGGTTTTGGTTTCCATTACCGTGGTACTCACTTGGGTAGCTTTTGAGACGCCTACTTCGAGCGCTTCAATTTGCTTGACCTCTCTTGGAAAGAGCTTTTTTAACTCACTAGTTTGAAGCACCAACAAATCTGTTTGTGCAGCGAGTTTTCCGCTCTTGGTTTTTACCAAAACAAGTTCTGCTCCCAATGCTTTGACATTGGCACTCAAACGCTTGTTATCGGCATGAAGGCGCTCATTACTCTTGTAAAGCAGCACGACTGCGGCGAGCAGTACCCCTAGACCGATGAGCCTTTGAAGCAGGGGACTTTTGAGAATGTTTACCAGTGTATTCATTTTGTGAAGGTCTTTGAGTTTGGGACCAGATGTAAGCTGAAAGGATCGTCATGATACCTGCAATGGCGGCCGTTGCTACGGTTTCCATTTTGGAAGCAATTGCCAAAAGGGTTACTACAGCCAAAAAAGCGGCAGCGTAAAGGGTGAGTTTGAATCTGGTTTGATTATTCATGGCTTAAAGTGCGAGGTTCTCCCATTGTTTAGTAAACTGCTGTAAAGCAAAGCTGCCGGTCCTTGGGTCAAAGCCCAGGCGGATGTTTCCAACATCGTCTAGCTGTTGAAAGTCGCGCAACCAATAAATGAACAACCCATCGATGCGCATACCGGCAAAATTGCGATCCTGCATATTGAGTACATGCAGTGGGTCACTGAAGGATTTCACTCCTTCAATGACCTGTGCACTTGTGGTATCAACCACCCCTTCAATTTGCTTGGCTAAAATCTTGTCCATGATTAGTAGCTATAAGCCACGATGATGTCATCTGATGCCTCCGTAGTGTAAGGCACTGTAAAGGTGATGACCTTTGATCCGTTGGTTCTTGTTTGGGTTTTCACGCGAAGCCCATTGAAGAAAATATCAATATTGAAGCCCGCCTTAGGTACTTGCCCTAAGGTGATCGAGATAGCTGTATTTGCTGCACCTGTAAGTCCATTGAAAGACTCTGAGGTTGAAGTGAAGGCATCTTCCTTGGAATCTGCCGTGGACTGCGCTGCAGCAGCGGCAGCAATTCCCTGGTCTGCCTTCGTACCAGCAGCGGCGGCGGAACTCACGGCGCTATTTGCAGTGTTCTGAGCAGCGGTTGCCGCTGTATTGGCACTATTGGCCGTCGTTTGTGCCGTAGCGGCATTGGCCAGAGCACTGTCTGCGGTAGTTTTGAGCGTGTCAAGGTTAATGTTTGCACTCACCGTGATTTTATCCACCTTGCCTTTTGCTGTGCCGTTGTAGGCATAGGTGTCAGCATTGCTTTCGTAGGCTGCTTTTACAGCTGCTGCAGTCAAAGCATTGCTAAAAAGATCTTCGTCGGCGATTTTCTTAAACGTCGAAGTTGACCCCGTTCCGGTAGTAACCGCCGTAACGATATACAATGCCCATTTTGCATCGCCGTCGTCATTGACAAAAACGCGGTCTGTGACTTTCAGTCCCGTCAAGGCATTGCGCGCTGTGGTATCCGCGACGTTGAATGCGTTTTTGGCACCTACCACCAAGGCATCTACCTCAGACTTCGAGTAAAGTGATAGATTGGTTCTGGCACTCGATGCATTGACATCCGAGAGGTTGTTGGCAATTTTTAGCACCTGGGCATCCAGGGCTCTTGTGGCGAGGTCTGCTGCTAGACCTTCAATCTGTTTGATTTTTAGTTGTTCGCTCATGGTTATTAATTAAGGGTTAAATACTTGATGTAAACTTGATCTGTTGGCGAGAGATTGAATCTACCATGCCAGTAAAGCGTTGTGCCATCGATGTGAAAAGCACCGTTTAGACCGTAGTCAAACAAAGCTCCGTTGACGACCAAAAACAAGCCTTCTGGATCCGAGGTGTTGATATCGACTTCAAACTCTGTTTGGTCGCTCGAAGTGACTTCTATGGTTTGGCGCTGCCAGTTTCCTGATACAGCTCCCGTGGTGCTTTCCTCTACGCCTGAAATGCGAAAGGCTTCGCCATTGATGGTAATTTCATCGTTGATGGGGTCTCCTAGTTTTTCTAGAAGTACCTGAATGGTGAAGGTCTGTTGTTCACCGGTTCTGATGTGTGTAAGTGTAAATGCCATTATTTCTGAATGTATTTTTTGTAAATAAACCTACCTGTCAAAAAGACTAAGGCTGCTGCTCCGAGGGTGAATCCTCCTTTTTCAAGAAGATTTTTTTTTTAGCGATGTCCAATATCTTTTCATAGTTGGCAATCAGCCCACGCATGTAAGCCGTTCGGTTATCACCGTTGCTCTCTGAGATATATGGACTGTGCGCAATTTTATCCGCATACTTCTTGTAGTCCATGGCTGCAGCATGCGCCGTCTTGTAGCTACTGGAAATCAAGCGTGCAAAGTCATAGAAGCTATCCTGAGGTGTGGCATAGGTTCTGAACTTCAATTTGTACTTATTTTGAGCCTGGTAAATTCCACCTTTCCAAAATTCATTTTTGGAGCCGCCGGCCGTTATGCCAAAGAAGTTGTTGTACTTCGTTGACAAATTCGATGTTCCCCAAGCGCTCTCAAAAGAACCTTGTGCGAGGATCACCAATGGGTCCATCTTAAAACGCTCCCCTGCTTTCTTGGCATAAGGGTAGTTATTGACTACATAGTTTTCTGTTTTTGTGCTCATATGCTTTCTTGTAAATGAATGAATCGTTGGTCTACCCAGCGGATGTTGTTGTCAATGGTGCGAAACTGCAAAAGCACACCACTTTTAGTCTGCATACTCATCACCAATTGGCCCAATATGGTATTAGAACCTGCCTGATTGATCGGCACAAACTTTTCGTTTAAGATCACTGCATTGGCCCGCGTCAACAAGCGCGGCATGGGAATTCCTTTAAGATCGAAATAATCCAAGGGCTTCTTCCAGGCTGCTGTGGAGCTTGTTTTTGGATAGGCCGCAATCATGGCCTTGGTGTTCGGGAATTGATCGGTGTAGTTTTTTGAAGCACTGATCCAAAAAGACATTTTCACCTTGTTCTTTTTCTTGTAGGCTTCTGGTGCGTATTTGCCATTGATGACATACGCCACCTGGATGAACTTCACATTATTGACTTCATCATAATGCTGCTGCCCTGTAGCATAACCCAAGAACTCACCGGCTTTTGCCACACGGTAAATGTTGTCTTCGGAAAACACCTCATAGAATGCCCCATGATTGGAGGCATCCGGAGATTTTCGAATCGTGACATCCTTCTTTGCGACAATCAACTGGTTCTTTTTGGTGTATTGCACCGGGGGCGCACCGCCACCACTTGTATCCTTGTTGGCGTTTGAGGCAATGATGTTTAAAAAGGCTTCATATTCACTTGTGGAAAGGTCACTTTGAAGGTCATCAAGCAAGTTATCTTGGTAAAGGTCCTTGTAGGCTTTTTGAACTTTATCAAGGTTGGCAATGGTTTTGGCAATCTCCATTACGGTACTGACATTAGTGGTGTCAAAGCTTTTCATCCAGCTGTAGCCCGAAGGGTTTACGGCTGAGCGCAAGGACATCGCTTGGCGAATTTCAGGTTTGTCATCCGCATTTTTTTGGGCATTGTTTTTATTGACTTTAGCCAGTAGGTTCTTGCCTACGCGATAAGTCAAATAGATGCCACCGGCAATCAGCGCACCTTTGATCAGAACACTTTGATTGTCCTGGACAGCTTGTGTGATTTTTTCTTTTGCGGATGCCATTTTCGAATGCTTAGATCATGCTTTTTATTTTCAACTTCACTAGTGGCATTTCAATCTTTTTGGAAATGCTCACAAGCTCATTTGGCTTGAAGGTGTTTGCAATGGTTTGCAAGGCTTTTTGCACGTGGCGCGCCTCTAAATCTGTGGCTACACTTACCGTAACTTTTAATTCATGTTTTGCCATTTTCTCATGTTTTTTAGTTGGTTTGAATGGGTGTTTCTACTGTTGTTGATCTCGTGATAAATTGCAGGACCTTCTGAATGTTTGAGCGGTCTTTTTCGATTTCTGCCAGTAGCAAATACATTGTTCCTAATTCTTGATTGTCAAGGGTTTGAACAAATGAATTGATCATCTCTAAAATCGTTTCGCGCTGCGTGTCCTTTGTTCCATCTGATGACTGGTCTAAGGACTTTTCCCCATCGGTTCCAGCCAGAAAATTAAACGCTGTTCCAACGGGTGAATTGGTAAAGAACTTCGCTAAGCCTGGTAGCGCCATTCCAATGATATTGGTATAATACTCCACCTGCTTTTTAGCCTCTAGGGAGTTTTGCATGTCTTGCACCTGAAACTCCAGCTCTTCATTGATGGCTGTCATGCGCTGTAGTTCAGAACTCAGGCGTTCAAGCTCTCGGCTGCGCTCCATTTCTGAGAACTTGCGCTGCACCAGCTCATTTACTTCGGCTTCTCCCAAACCACCATAGCCAGCAAGGGACTTTGGGATTTCCTCATCGACATCCGTCCACTCAAAGATTTTAGCCCAGATGAGCATACCCGTGTCAACATCCTTGAATTCAACTTTTACCTTGTCAGGGTTTTCAGATTTATCATAGCTACGCACCAGTTGAGAAAAATTCTCAATCACCGCCTGATCAATGCTGTTCAGGCGCTTACCGTTTCGGTAAAACATGGCATTAAATGTTACTTTGTTGTGTCCCTGTTTTGGGAAGGTTTTGATCATCTTCTGACAAACCTCGATCACATGATAAATCTTTCTTTTTTTCATTCCTTGACGATTTGAATAAATTCGATGATGGGAAAGTATGTGGTTTCCCTCGGTAGCTCAATAGACACTAGTCCGTTGAACTCTTCGAGCCCTTCTGTTCTGCGCTGCCCGCTACTGATCTCCACACTATTGGTATCAGACAAAATGCGCGTACCAATCGGAAGAACGCGGCTGTTGGTCAAAAGCAAGTACTCGTTGTAAGCCTCAATGTGGTATTGCAATACCCCAGGCTGTGTAGTCACCGTTTTGAAGCCTTGCAATTCAATGTTGATTTCTCGCTGTTTGAACTGCTGTTGCACATGGTTCAGGTGGTCGTACATGCTATTTTGGTTTTAGTAGTTTGACCTTCTTTGTCAGTGCAGCGCAAATACAAATTCACACGGTATGGCTTAAACGCCTCACTCAACTGCTCATCTACATACACTCCGCTTACAATTTGACCTGCGTGCAACTGAAGTTCTAACTGTTGAAAGTCCTGCGCAGCGAGCACTTCATGTTTCAAGGAGGCCGTAATGGCTTCTTCTTTCAAACTGTTAAATGAAGCACTTATCCTACCAAGTGTTGTGTTCAAAAGTGCTGGTGGCATGACACCAACCATCGAGAGCTTAAAGCCAGTGCAGCAAGTTAGATAGGCCGGAATCTTATGCTGAAACTTTAAAATTTCACCGGCATGCTGCACTCTTAAACTGATGATCTGATAGCGTGTGACTGCCATACCTTAGCTTGGTTCATTGGTTAGCCACAAATAGATTTTCACTTCATACAAATAACCGTTCTGGACCTTTCTTGCCTGCATGAGTTGCAATGTAGCCTCGTTGTTTGCAAACGCTTCTTCACCACCATCTGTGAACTTCCCCTCAATGGCCGAGCCACCAGCTTCCAAGAGCTCCTCAAAGAAGAAAAACTTCTTGTTTGGAGCAACTTGGTGACCGCTAGTGATTAACTTGACTTCATGTGCATCCTCAAAGACCTCTTGATTATTCACCCTAAGTCCTAGCAAAGCCCCAGATAGCAACAAGTCATCGGGAAGCGAGACATTAATCCCACGAATTTTGGCGTATTGCTTATCGGTTTGGGCATTGATGCGCACTGATTCTCCAAAATCACTGACGCGCACCCTGATTTGCTGAAACTTATGGTTTTTCATCTCGATTCAGAATTTAGGCTTTGATAACAGCTGTACCGCGAAGGATTACTTTTAGGAATGTATTCTCAGGTGCATTGGCAGCCCACTCCAAATTCAACTCAATGGATTGCTGGTCGCGGATGATCTTTGGGTTATCCAAGATCCAAAGGCCTCGGAAGGTGTCTTTACCTGTGGTTTGAAACACCTCGCAAGATGTATTCGGTACAAGGATCGTCCCATTTGCTTTGAACTCGAATTCACCGTCACGGATGTAATCCGGAACGACATCGAAGTTCACACGGCTGGCATCATCCTTCGTGTCACTCACACCACCCAACAACTGAATGCCATACAGCAAGAAGTGATTTCCTTTTTCCAATTTCCCACTCGAGATATTGCTCGTTCCAACGACCTTCGTGTCGTCATCCTTGAACATCTTCACCACTTTAGAGCCAGCGATGGTTTTTACCACATAGTAAGCGGTATCAACGGCTTGCAAAGATTGCGTTGCCAATCCTTGTTGGATTTCCTTTGGTAGCATGGTGATGCGCTTTTCAAATTCTGCGCGTGAGCGAGAACCGGTGGCCGTAGCCATGGCGCGTGACTGATTTTGCATTTTGCGAAACAGCTTGCGCTTATCGCTCGTTGCTCCTAATTCCAGTGCTTGTAAGAAGTCGTCTTCTGACATGGCACCTAGCAAGTTGTACTCGCTGCTTTCGATTTGTCCAAGAGTTAACATGATACTTGTTGTTTATTTGATTTGTAATTGATTAAATGATTTCGATGTAAGAAAGGTCATCCTCCATCTCTGAACTGTGCGCCATTGTAGCATGAGACAAGTTCAAGTCCTCGACATTGAATGCCGTTGGTGATGAAAGAGCCGGAAGATCCGGATTGTAGCGCTCCACAGAAAGATTCAATGGTTCGCGGTAAATGCTCGGTTCTCCAAATTCGTTTGAGCCACCAAGGTTGAAATCTGCTAGACCTGCTAATAAGTCTTTTTTGAGCATGATTTTCACCCCTGAGAGTAAGCCTGATGCCCCAACTCCTGTTGCTAGCATTTTCATGTTGGGGTCTTTGAGCATGATGTTTCCTGCTGTTCCAACTCCAAGCATCAAGACAGGCCGTGCCAGAGACTTGACATTGAAGGTTGTTGAAGCCGGATCAACGGCCAATGCCTTGTCAATCATTTTTCCGCCCACCGAGCCGATCACAACACCGCCAGTGAGCATAGCCAAGGTTTTAAGTTCATCCATCACAGCTTGGCTACTGATTTTGGTTTTTGCTTTGGTTCTTCTTTTTGT
>JACCDN010601476.1_pt1 | contig 46238 bp, 38 predicted proteins | sample 7441691 | NCBI WGS metagenome assembly JACCDN01 (sample SAMN15323439, study PRJNA562643) | freshwater metagenome | isolation source: river surface water | place: USA:Blue River Watershed | collected 2017-08-16 | reverse complement strand
GGCCTGAAGGGCGTTGACGTGATCATCATGCTGCGCCTGCAGAACGAGCGCATGAGCGGCGCGCTGCTGCCGTCGGCACAGGAATATTTCAAGAGCTATGGCCTGACGCCGGAGCGGCTCGCGCTCGCGAAACCGGATGCGATCGTGATGCACCCGGGCCCGATGAACCGCGGCGTCGAAATCGATTCCGCCGTCGCCGATGGCGCGCAGGCCGTGATCCTGCCGCAAGTCACCTTTGGCATCGCGGTGCGCATGGCCGTGATGAGCATGCTCGCAGGTACCTGACATGACACTTCATATCAAGAACGGCCGTGTGATCGACCCGGCCTCGCAGACCGACGCGCAGCGCGATATCTACATCGCCGATGGCAAGATCCTGGCGATCGCCGAGCCCGGCAAAGCACCGGCGGGTTTCACGGCCGACCAGCAGATCGATGCCACCGGCCTGGTGGTTGCCCCCGGCCTGGTGGACTTGTCGGCCCGCTTGCGCGAGCCCGGCTACGAGTACAAGGCCACGCTGGAATCCGAACTGCAGGCCGCGCTCGCCGGTGGCGTCACCAGCCTGCTGTGCCCGCCCGACACCGACCCGGTGCTCGACGAGCCGGGCCTGGTCGAGATGCTGGTGCATCGCGCGCGCATCCTGAACCAGTCGCATGTGTATCCGCTCGGCGCGCTGACCGTCGGTCTGAAAGGCAGGGAACTGACCGAGATGGCCGAGCTGACCGAAGCCGGTTGCGTCGGTTTCTCGCAAGCCGAGGCGACCATCGAAGACAGCACCGTGATGATGCGCGCGCTGCAGTATGCGCAAACCTTCGGTTACACCGTGTGGCTGCGTCCGCAGGATGCGCACCTGGGCAAGGGCGGTGTCGCGCACAGCGGCCCGCTGGCGTCACGCCTCGGCCTGTCCGGCGTGCCGGTGATCAGCGAGACCATTGCGCTGCACACCATCATCGAACTGGTACGCGCCACCGGCGCGCGCGTGCACATCTGCCGCATCTCGTCAGCCGCCGGTATCGAGCTGATCCGTCACGCACGCGCCGAAGGCTTGCCGCTCAGTTGCGATGTCGGCGCACACCATCTGCACCTGACCGACAATGACATCGGCTTCTTCGACCCGAACGCACGATTGACGCCGCCCTTGCGCAGTCAGCGTGATCGCGATGCGATTCGCGCCGGTCTGCTGGATGGCACGATCTCCGCCATCTGCTCCGATCACACGCCGGTCGACGATGATGAAAAGCTGTTGCCGTTCGGCGAAGCGTCACCGGGCGCCACCGGCCTCGAGCTGCTGCTGTCACTGGCACTGAAGTGGGCCGACGAAGCTGCACCGGGCAAGGACAGTATCGCCAGGGCGCTGGCGCGTACCACCTGTGATGCTGCGGCCGTGGCCGGCCTGCCGGACGCGGGCAAGCTGGTGGCAGGCGGAGCCGCCGACATTTGCGTGTTCGACCCCGCCGTGCGCTGGAAGGTGGAAGCGGCGGCGCTGCAAAGCCAGGGCAAGCACACGCCTTTCCTCGGTTATGAATTGCAGGGGCAGGTGCGTCACACCATCGTGTCCGGCCGTCTCGCCTACAGCAGGAAATAAGCGTGCCGCTGTTTTCGCTGGCGCGGCTGGCGCTGCACCTGTTCGTCGGTTTGTGGAAGGTGGGTGTGCTGTTCCCCTTCCTGGATACGGCTGGCCGCGAGCGCCGCGTGCAGCGCTGGTCGCGCCAGCTGGTCGCGATCTGCGGCGTGTCGGTGAAGGTGGATCAGCACCTGCAGGCAGCGCCGGTGTCGCCGGCGCTCATCATCTGCAACCATATCTCCTGGCTGGACATCTTCGTGATCAATGCGCTGCATCCGTGCCGCTTCGTCGCGAAGTCCGACATCCGCAGCTGGCCCCTGATAGGCTGGTTGTGCGAGCACACGGGCACCATCTTCATTGCGCGCGGCAGGGCGCGCGACGTGCGGCGCATCTATGAAGGTCTGGTGACGAGCATTCATGATGGCGAGCGCGTCGCATTCTTCCCCGAAGGGACCACCGCGCCGCAGGGCACCGTGCTGCCCTTCCATGCGAACCTGTTCGAAGCAGCGATCGAGGCGCAGGTGCCGGTGCAACCGTATGCGATCCGCTATGTGGATGCCGATGGCAGCCTGCACAGCGATGCCGACTTCATTGGCGACATGAGCTTCATCGACAGCGTGATCGCGATCATGAAATCCGGTGGCATGCATGCAGAGCTGATTCGCGTGCCTGCGATACCCACCGACGGTGCACACCGGCGCGAGCTGGCGCGCGATGCGCATGATGCAATATCACGCGTGCTGTTCGAGACCGCGCCGCAGGCTGATGAAACGGCTGCGGTCTAGCCCGGTGCGCGGTGCTGCGGGCAATCGACCTGCAGCAGTTTCCGACCTGCCGGATGGGCCGCCAGCCGCACTGCGCTGAGCTTGCCGCCCCACACACAGCCGGTATCCAGTCCCAGCAGCCTGTCTTGCTGCACCAGTCCCAGTGTCGACCAGTGGCCGAAGACCACCGTGTCGCTTGCGGTGCGCCGGCCCGGTACCTCGAACCAGGGCAGGTAGCCTGCCGGCGGCGCCCCGGGGCCTTCCTTGGTCTGGAATTCCATGTGGCCGTCGGGTGTGCAGAAGCGCAGACGCGTCATTGCATTGACGATGCAGCGCAGCCGATCCGCGCCTTGCAGATCATCTGACCAGCGCGACGGTTCATTGCCATACATGGTGCGCAGGAAGTCGACCCAGTGCGGCCCCTGCAGCATCGCCTCCACCTCCTGCGACAAGCCGATCGCCTGCGCCGCGGACCATGCCGGCAGCACGCCGGCATGCACGATCAGGTGATCGTCAACGATGCGCGCCAGCGGCTGGCGGCGCAGCCAGTCCAGCAAATCATCGCGGTCGGGCGCGTTCAGGATGTCATCCAGCGTATCGCTGCTACCGGGCGCACGTATCTGCTGCGATACCGCCAGCAGGTGCAGATCATGATTGCCAAGCACGCACAAGGCGCGCTCGCCGAGCGCGATCAGTGTGCGCAGCGTTTGCAGCGATGCCGGTCCACGGTTCACGATATCGCCGACGAACACCAGTCGCGCACCCGGCGCATCGGCGTCGATGCGCTCGAGCAGCAAGTTCAGCTGGGGCGCGCAACCTTGCAGGTCGCCGATCGCGTAGGTGTTCATCGGGGTCGAGGGACGGGCGGCGTGGCGTGGGTAATGAGCCGGCATTATAGGAGGTCGGCCGCCGAAACCGGCCCGAGGCGCGCGCCTGCACGTCACGCGCAGCTTTGCTACCATCGGCGCCGTTGTGTCGACGCACAGCCCATGCTTACCGCCAGCGCCTGACTGTTCATGAAGCCCCGCCCACGCCTGATGATACTGATCGCGATGCTGTTGTCGCTGGCCGGATGCCGCAAGGCGGAGCCGCCGGTGACTGCCGCTGAATCCGCAGCATCCGCTGCACCCGCTGTTACTGCCCCTGCGCTGAGCAAAGCCGACCTCGGGCGGCTGATCTTCCATGACGTGTCGTTGTCGGCCTCGGGCCGGCAATCCTGTGCGAGTTGTCACGACCCCGGCCATGCGCATGCACAACCGAATGCGATCGCGGGACAGCCGGGTGGTGCGGCGATGGACCAGCGCGGCACGCGCGCGGTGCCGTCGCTGCGCTACCTGACATTCACGCCGGCGTTTGGCATCGATGACGAGGGCACACCGTCCGGTGGGTTCAATTGGGATGGCAGTGCCGAGACGCTGGCCGCGCAAGCCGAACGCCCGCTGCTGGCCGCCAATGAAATGGCCAACGGCACCCGCGCCGCCGTGATCGACAAGCTGCGCCGTGCTGTGTATGCGACACAGTTCCGTCAGGTGTATGGCGAGCGCAGCCTTGATGACGTCGATACCGCGTTCGCCTATCTGGGCGATGCACTCGAACGCTTTCAGCGCGATGCGCCAGAATTTCATCCGTTCACCTCCAGGTACGATGCATGGCAGGCCGGCAAGGCTGAGCTGAGTGCGGCCGAGCAGCGCGGGCTGAAGCTGTTCAATGATGAAAAGAAGGGCAATTGCGCTGCCTGTCATCCGAGCGCGAAAGGCGACGACGGCCGCCTGCCGCTGTTCACCGATCACACCTATGATGCGCTCGGCCTCGCGCGCAACCGCCTGTTGTCTGCGAATACCGATCCCGCGCATGCCGACCTCGGTCTGTGCAAGTCCGGCCGCCCGGGGCCGGCTGCCGATGATGCCCACTGCGGCAAGTTCAAGGTGCCGACGCTGCGCAATGTCGCCACCCGCGCCGTGTTCTTCCATAATGGGCAGATTGTGTCGCTGCGCGACGCGGTCGCCTTCTATGTCAGGCGCGACACCCATCCGGCTGAGTGGTACCCGAAGGACGCCAGGGGCAAGCTGAAGAAATATGACGACCTGCCGGCGCGCTACCACGCGAACATCAATGTGGACGAGGTGCCGTATGACCGCAAGCCCGGCCAGGCACCGCGGCTGAATGCGGCCGAGATCGATGATCTGGTGGCCTTCCTGCACACGCTGACCGATGCCGACCTCGTTGCGCGGAAAGCGGCAACATCGGCAGCAACGCCGGCAACACCATCGGCAACACCATCGGCCGCACCGATGTCGGCACCGACGTCGGCCCGGACTTCGGTCCGGACTTCGGTCCCGGCATCCGCCTCTGCCACCGTCAAACCCGCTCCCTGAAACGCGTCTGCGCAGGGGCGCTCGCGTACAATGCGCGCTGCATGCCCGTCCGCGCCGCCTGCATGGCTGCCGGTCGGGATTCCGATCACAGACCTTGCAAGGACGCGCATGATCCTCGTCACCGGCGGCGCCGGTTTTATCGGCTCGAACTTCGTGCTCGACTGGCTGAAGACTTCTGATGAGCCGGTCGTCAATCTCGACAAGCTGACCTATGCGGGCAATCCCGACAACCTACGCGCACTGGCCGACGATGCGCGCCACCTGTTCGTGCAGGGCGACATCGGCGACCGGCCTTTGCTCGCGTCGCTGCTCACGCAGCACCAGCCGCGCGCGATCGTGCATTTCGCTGCCGAGAGCCATGTCGATCGCTCCATCCATGGTCCCGGCGATTTCATCCGCACCAATGTCGATGGCACCTTCAACCTGCTCGAAGCCACGCGCGCTTACCTGGCCACGCTGAGCGACGAACGCAGGCACGCGTTCCGCTTCCTGCATGTATCGACCGATGAAGTGTTCGGCAGCTTGTCGCCGACCGATCCGCCGTTCTGCGAGACCACGCCATTTGCGCCGAACAGCCCGTATGCGGCATCGAAAGCGGCATCCGACCATCTGGTACGCGCCTGGCATCACACCTACGGGCTGCCGGTCGTGACCGGTAATTGCTCGAACAATTACGGACCGCTGCAATTCCCCGAGAAGCTGATCCCGCTGATGATTGCCAACGCACTGGCCGGCAAGCCGCTGCCGGTGTATGGCGACGGCCAGCAGGTGCGCGACTGGTTGTACGTGGGCGACCATTGCAGCGCGCTGCGGCGCGTGCTCGACGCCGGTCGCCCTGGCGAGACCTACAACATCGGCGGCTGGAATGAAAAGGCCAACCTCGATGTCGTGCATACCCTGTGTGCGCTGCTCGACGAGCTGGCACCGAAGGAAGGCTCGTATCGGGCGCAGATTGCATTCGTTACCGATCGTCCGGGCCATGATCGTCGCTACGCAATCGATGCGCGCAAGATCGAGCGTGAACTGGGTTGGCGTCCGGCCGAGACGTTCGAGACCGGCCTGAAGAAAACCGTGCAGTGGTATCTCGCCCATCAGGACTGGGTGCGCAAGGTGCAGTCCGGTGAATACCAGCAGTGGATCAACAAGAATTACGACAAGCGACAGGGAGCATCGTCATGAGCGCTGGCAGCATGGATCGCCGCGGCATCATCCTTGCCGGCGGCTCCGGCACCCGGCTGTATCCGGCCACGATGGCAGTCTCGAAGCAGCTGCTGCCGGTGTATGACAAGCCGATGATCTATTATCCGCTCACCACACTGATGCTGGCCGGCATGCGCGAGATCCTGCTGATCTCGACACCGCAGGATACGCCGCGTTTCGAGCAACTGCTCGGTGATGGCAGCCAGTGGGGCATCGCGATTCGTTATGCGGTGCAGCCGTCGCCGGACGGGCTTGCACAAGCGTTCATCATTGGCCGCGAGTTCGTCGGCCACCGCCCTTCGTCGCTGATCCTTGGCGACAATCTGTATTACGGGCACGATCTCGAGCGGAGCCTGCAGACCGCCAACGCACGCCGCGAAGGCGCGACCGTGTTTGCGTACCATGTGCAGGACCCGGAGCGTTATGGCGTGGTTGGCTTCGATGCGAACCGGCGCGCGACCAGCATCGAAGAAAAGCCGTCAAAACCGAAATCGAATTATGCCGTCACCGGTCTGTATTTCTATGACCAGCAAGTGTGCGACATCGCGGCATCCATCAAGCCGTCTGCGCGTGGCGAGTTGGAAATCACGGATGTGAACCGCATCTACCTCGAGCAGCACCAGCTCGATGTGGAACTGATGGGTCGCGGCATGGCCTGGCTCGATACCGGCACCCATGATTCTTTGATGGAAGCCGGGCAGTTCATTGCGACGCTGGAAAAGCGACAGGGACTGAAGGTTGCGTGTCCGGAAGAGGTGGCCTACCGCAAGGGCTATATCGACGCCGCGCAACTCGAAAAACTGGCCGAGCCGATGAAGAAGAATACCTATGGCCAGTACCTCCTGCGCCTGTTGAACGAGCCAATGTTTTGATGAATATCGTACGCACCGAAATTCCAGAGGTACTGATCGTCGAGCCCAAGGTATTCGGCGATGCACGCGGATTTTTTTTCGAGAGCTTTAACCAGCGGCGTTTTGACGAGCTGACCGGGCTTTCGCTGCAATTCGTGCAAGACAATCATTCGCGCTCCGCGAAAGGCGTGCTGCGTGGCCTGCACTATCAGCTGGAACAGGCGCAGGGCAAGCTGGTGCGCGTGACGGCCGGTGAAGTGTTCGACGTGTGTGTCGACCTGCGCCGTTCGTCACCGACCTTTGGCAAATCGGTCTGTGTGACGCTGTCGGCAGACAACCACCGCCAGCTGTGGATACCGCCGGGTTTTGCGCATGGCTTTCTGGTCACCAGTGACAGCGCTGATTTTCAATACAAGACCACCGACTACTATGCGCCGCAACATGAGCGCGCATTGCAGTGGAATGATCCTGCATTGCATATCGACTGGCCGCTGGCGGCCATCGGTGGCGTGCCGACGCTGTCGGCCAAGGATCAGGTGGGCGTGCCGCTCGCTCAGGCTGAAACGTACGCATGAAAATCCTGGTCACGGGACGACACGGACAGGTGGGCGGCGCACTTGCGGCGCTGCTGCCGCGGATAGCGCCGGGCCATGACATCATCGCGCTCGATCGGTCGCAATGCGATCTTACGCAGCCCGCGCAGCTGCGCGATGTGATGCGCAGCCTGCGCCCGGCACTGGTGATCAATGCCGCTGCCTACACCGCCGTCGACCTGGCTGAAACCGACACCGACCTCGCGATGCGGATCAATGCGGACGCGCCCGGCGTGCTGGCCGACGAGGCCAAACGCATCGGTGCGGCGCTGATTCATTTTTCCACCGATTATGTGTACGACGGTTGCAAGCCGGGGCCGTGGGTGGAGGAGGATGCACCGGCGCCCCTGTCCGCTTACGGTCGCAGCAAATGGGCGGGCGAACAGGCAATCATGGCGACCGGCGTGCCGCACCTCATCCTGCGCACCAGTTGGGTGTACGGGCTGACCGGCAAAAATTTCCTGCTCACGATGCTCAGACTCGCGCAGACGCGTGACGCGCTTAGCATCGTCAATGACCAGTTCGGTGCACCGACCTGGAGCCACACATTGGCGGCAGCGACGGCAGCGATCGTGAACACTGCAGGCGCTCCGCATCAAATGGCCGAGCTGTCAGGCATTTATCATTGCTGCGCAGCGGGCAGCACCAGCTGGTACGGTTTTGCGCAAGCGATCTTTGCGCATCCGGCCGTCACGCGCCGACCGGCGCTGAAGGCGATCACGACGGCGGACTATCCGACTCCGGCGGTACGGCCCGCGAATTCGGTGATGGCTATCCGTAAATTCGAGTCAGCCTTCGGTGCGTTGCCGCGATGGGAGCAGGCGCTGGATGACTGCCTGCAAGGACTGCCGGCCGCGCAGCCTGCGCAAAACTAGTGGCGCGTGCCGATAGCATCGCAGCATCTCAGCATCGCAGCACGTCGGCACCGCTACCTGACGATTTTTTCGAACCCGATTCCAGCGTTTACACACAGGACATTCATGGCAACCCTGACCCCCGGCATCTTCAAGGCTTATGACATACGCGGCGTGCTCGGCAAGACGCTGGACACGGCCATCGCAACACAGATCGGCCAGGCGTTCGGCTCGACCGCGCTGGAGTGCGGTGAAACCACGGTCATCATCGGTCGTGACGGCCGGCTGTCCGGCCCTGCGTTGTCGGCGGCGCTGGCAGAGGGTTTGCGAGCCACGGGCGTCAACGTGATCGATGTGGGCATGGTCGCGACACCGATGCTGTACTACGCGACCCAGGTGCTGGGTGCGGCCAGCGGCATCATGGTCACCGGCAGCCATAACCCGCCGGATTACAACGGCTTCAAGATGGTGCTGGCCGGCGAAGCCATCTATGGCGATGCAATACAGCGCTTGCATGCGCGCATTGTTGCCAACGATGTCTTGCAGGGCGCAGGCGGCGCTGGCAGCTACCGCGAGCATGACATCCGCGAAGCCTACCTGCAGCGCATTGTCTCGGATGTGAAGCTCGCACGGCCGATGACGATTGCCATCGATTGCGGCAATGGTGTTGCAGGCGGCGTCGCCGGTGAACTGTTCCGCCGTCTGGGTTGCGACGTGATCGAGCTGTTCTGCGAAGTCGATGGTCACTTCCCGAATCATCATCCGGATCCGGCGCACCTCGAGAATCTTGAAGACCTGATCCGGAAACTGGCCTGTGGCCCGGCCGAGATCGGCCTCGCCTTCGACGGCGATGGTGACCGCCTCGGCGTGGTCACCAAGGACGGGCAGGTGATTTTCCCCGATCGTCAACTGATGCTGTTCGCGCAGGATGTGCTGACCCGCCATCCGGGCGGCACCATCCTGTACGACGTGAAATGCACACGCCATATCGCACCGGTCGTCGAGGCTGCTGGCGGCCAGCCGCTGATGTGCAAGACCGGCCATTCGCTGGTGAAGGCGAAGATGAAGGAAACCGGCGCGCCCTTTGGCGGCGAGATGAGCGGCCACCTGTTCTTCAAGGACCGCTGGTATGGCTTCGATGATGGCCTGTATGCGGGCGCGCGCCTGCTGGAGCTGGCCAGCCGCATGGATGACATCAGTGCGACACTGCATGCGCTGCCGCAATCGAAGTCCACGCCGGAACTGCAGGTCGCCTGTGCCGAAGGCGAAAACCATGCGGTGGTCGCCAGGATGCAGCAACAGCGCGACTGGCCCGGTGCGTCGCAAGTGGTGACCATTGATGGCGTGCGCGTCGAATACCCGGACGGCTTCGGGCTGTGCCGCGCATCCAACACCACGCCGGTGCTGGTGTTGCGTTTCGAGGCGGAGACCGATGTCGCGCTGCAGCGCATACAGCAGGCGGTCGGCGCTGCTATCAGAGCCGTGAAACCCGATGCGGCATTGCCATTCTGAGCGACAGGCGCTGAGCATCATGGGTATCATCGCGGCTTGACCCTGAACCGACTGTCGACAATTTGAGCCTTCATCTGTATTCCCTGCTGTGGTGGGCCGTGCTGCCCGTGGCGCTGCTGCGCTTGTGGTGGCGCGGGCTGCGCGAGCCGGGCTATCGCCGGCACCTGGCCGAGCGCCTCGGCTTGTATGCCGATGCAGCACCCGCGCCAGCACTACCACCAGCATCCTTATCGTCATCATCTTCTTCGGCCTCTTCAGCCTCTTCAGCCTCCTCGGCAGCGCCCGTCGCGCGCCCCTTGATCTGGTTGCACGCGGTCTCCGTCGGCGAGACCCGTGCTGCCGAGCCTTTGGTGCGTGCCTTGCTCGATGCCTACCCGTCGCACGCGCTGCTGCTGACCCATATGACCGCGACCGGCCGCGCAACCGGCAAGGCGCTGTTCGGCGACAATCCGCGCATACGCCAGGCTTATCTGCCGTATGACACATTGACGATGACGCGCCGCTTCATTGCGCATTTCAGGCCGCAGCTGGGCATCTTGATGGAGACCGAGACCTGGCCGGCGCTGCTCGCCGCGTGCGACGAAGCCCGGGTGCCGGTGGCACTGGTCAATGCAAGGCTGTCCGAGCGTTCGCTGCGGCGCGGGCAGCGCTTCGCCGCTCTGCTGGGCGATGCGGCAAAGCGGCTGAGCGTGGTCGCTGCGCAGACCGAGGCCGATGCGCAGCGCCTGCGCCAGATGGGCGCGCGCCAGGTGCAGGTGACCGGCAACCTGAAATTCGATGTCGCGGTCCCCGAGGCGATGCTGTCTGCCGGACGCGCACTGCGTGCGCAGATCGGTGAGAGGCGCGTGTTGCTATGCGCGAGCACGCGCGAGGGCGAGGAAGCGCTGCTTCTGGAGGCGTACATGCAGGCGACGCTGCCCGCCGATTTCCTGCTGATGATTGTGCCGCGCCATCCGCAACGTTTCGACGATGTGGCACGACTGTTCGAGCACGAAGGCCTGCGCGTTGCGCGCAAGTCGCAATTGCGTGGCGCGCCGGTGCCCGCCGATGCGCAAGTGCTGGTGGGTGACAGCATGGGGGAAATGGCGGCGTATTACACCGCTTGCGACCTCGCGTTTATTGGTGGCAGTCTGTTGCCGATGGGCGGGCAGAACCTGATCGAGGCCTGCGCCTGCGGCAAGCCGGTGCTGCTGGGGCCGCATACCTTCAATTTCGCCGAGGCCAGCGAACAAGCGATCGCGCTGGGGGCCGGGGTGCGGATCTATGACAGCGCGCAAGTGTTTCGCGTGGCGTTCGATAGCATCGTCAATGTCGAGAATTTGCGGCAGATGTCGCAGTCAGCGCGACATTTTGCGGACAGCCAGAATGGTGCGACCGCGAAGACCGTCAACTTGTTGCGCCCCTTTGTGGTGTGAACCGCAGCCAGGTTTCGCGCAAGCCTGGTGTGCCGTCTTCGATTGTCGCCGCATCACGCGCTGGTTCGCGCGCTGTTCAGCCATGCGACGGGTCCCGCTCCAATAAAAAGGCCGGACAGTTGTCCGGCCCTGGGTACAGCAGCGACGCCTTGATTACTGCGCGTCCGACTCGTTCAAGCCACCGCCAAGCGACCGGTACAGATCTACCGCATTGGTCAGCTTCAGCAGTCGCGTTTGCAGCAATTGCTGCTCGGCGCTGAACAGCTCGCGCTCTGCATCCAGCACGTCAAGATAATTCGCGACGCCATTCTGATAACGCGCCTGTGCCAACGACAGACGCTCTGCTTGCGCATCACGCACCGCCTGCTGTGCGGCGATCTCGCTGACCAGGGTGGCGCGTGCTTCGAGGGCGTCGGCCACTTCGCGGAATGCGATCTGGATCGCTTTTTCGTAATCCGTGACCGCGATGTTCGAGCGTATCTTTGCCAGATCCAGATTGGCTTCATTGCGGCCGTTATCGAAGATGGGCAGCGATACCGAAGGCGCGAAGCTCCAGGTGCGTGCGCTGCCCTCGAACAGACTGGACAGGTCCGTGCTGGCGAGGCCGACGCCGGTCGTCAGTGAAATGCGCGGGAAGAATGCGGCGCGTGCTGCAGCAATATTGGCTTGCGATGCACGCAGGCGCTGCTCGGCGGCACGGATATCGGGACGATTTTCCAGCAACGCCGACGGCAGGCCGGCAGCGATATCGGCCGTGATCGCCTGCGCCGACAAGGTGGCCGACTGCGCGGGCAGCTTGCTGCCGCTGCCGGTCACCAGGGTCAGCGCATTCACGGCCTGCGCATGCTGACGCTTCTGCGCCAATGCGGCGACACGTGCCGATTGCACCAGCGTTTCACTCTGGCGCAGCTCCAGCGCATTGGTGATGCCGGCATCAAAGCGCTTTTTCACTAACTCATAGGACGCTTCGCGTGCGCGCTGCGTGCGCTCGGCCAGCAGCACTTGCTCAGCCAGCGCGCGTTCATTCAGCCAGGCTTTTGCGACTTCACCGACCAGTGCGATCTGCAATGCGCGACGGGCTTCCTCGGTCGCAAAGAATTGCGACAGTGCCGCTTCGGACAGATTTTTCACACGGCCAAAGAAATCCAGTTCGAATGCCGTCATGCCGACGCCGACCTGATAGGTCGTGGTGTCGAAGGTCTGGCCGCGGAAGAACTGGCGGCCGGTGGTCACGCCACCGCTCGTGTTCACGGTTGGCAGCTGGTCGGCTTTCTGGATGCCATAGATTGCGCGTGCTTCTTCGATGCGCAGTGCTGCGGTTTTCAGGTCGCGGTTATTGGCCAGCGCGGTGGCGATGGTCTGCTGCAGCTCCGGGTTCTGGAAGAACGCGCGCCAGCCGATGGTGACGGCCGGTGCGGCGCCGTCAGCGGCGGGTGCCGCGGAGAAGGTTTCCGGCACCGGCGCAGCCGGCTTGTCGAAGAAGGGGAGGATCTGGCAGCCGGACAGTGCCAATGCCGCGGCCAGCGCCAGCGTCAGCGCCTTCGGCGAGAGGGTGGGGGTACTCATTCTTTTGCCTCGCTGTTCTCGATATGGGCGGCGTACAGCTTGCGCTGGCGCTCGCTGCCCTTGAAGATGCTGCGCACCACGACGAAGAAGACCGGCACGAAGAACACGGCCAGCACAGTCGCAGTGATCATGCCGCCCATCACGCCGGTACCGATCGCGCGCTGGCTGGCCGAGCCGGCACCGGTAGCGATGACCAGCGGCAGCACGCCGAGGATGAAGGCCAGCGAAGTCATGATGATCGGGCGGAAGCGCAGCTTGACCGCCGTCAGCGTCGCTTCAGTCAGGCCCTTGCCCGATGCCTGCAGGTCTTTGGCGAACTCGATGATCAGGATCGCGTTCTTCGCCGACAAGCCGATGATCGCGATCAGGCCCACCTTGAAGTACACATCGTTCGGCATGCCGCGGAACATCGTGAACGCGACTGCACCCAGCACGCCGAGCGGCACCACCAGCAGCACCGCAATCGGGATCGACGTACTTTCATACAGCGCCGCCAGCACCAGGAACACGGCCAGCAGCGACAGCGCGAACAGCACGGTGGCGGTGGAGCCGGCCGCCTTTTCTTCCAGCGACTGGCCGGCCCACTCATAGCCTATGCCTTGCGGCAGTTGTGCGACCATCTTCTCCACTTCAGCCAGTGCATCGCCGGACGAGAAGCCCGGTGCGGCATCGCCCTGAATCTTCATCGCCGGGTAGCCATTGAAGCGCACCAGCTGCACCGGTCCATTGACCCACGACGAACGCCCGAAGGCCGAGAACGGCACCATCTGCCCTTGCGCATTGCGCACATGCAGCTTCTCCAGGTCTTCCGGCATCAACCGCTTCTCGGGCACTGCTTGCAGGATCACGCGCTGCTGGCGACCCATGTTCGGGAAGTCATTCACATACACCGAACCGAAGGTGCCCGACAGCGTCGCATTGATGTCGGCCACCGACAGACCGAGTGCATTGGCCTTGTCGCGATCGATCTCGAGCTTGAGCTGCGGCGAGTCTTCCATGCCTTCCGGACGTGCGCTCTTGATCACCGGGTTCTTGCTCATCATGCCCAGCAGCTGGTTACGCGCGGCCAGCAAACCGTCATGGCCGAGGCCGCCGCGATCTTGCAGGCGCAGCGAGAAACCGGTGGCATTGCCGAGTTCGCGGATCGCCGGCGGGTTCACGGTGAACACGATAGCGTCACGGATCACGGCCATCAGCATCAATGCCTTTTTCGCGATCGCTTCCGAGCTGAGTTCAGGCGTGTTGCGCTCTTTCCAGTCCTTCAGCGGCACGAACAGCAGGCCGCCGTTCTGGCCATTGCCGGAGAAGCTGAAGCCCAGCACCGACACGATGGCCTGCACACCGGGTTCCTTCATGAAGTATTGCTCGGCCTGTTCCATCACATTCAGCGTACGGCCGGTGGACGCACCCGGCGGCAGCTGCACGTTTGCGAGCAGATAGCCCTGGTCTTCAGCCGGCAGGAAGGAAGTCGGCATGCGTGCTGCCATCCAGGCGACGGCAGCGATGATCACGCCATAGATCACCATATAGCGGAAGGTGGTTTTGATCATGCGCGCGACCAGGCTCTGGTAGCGCTCGGACGTGCGGCGGAACAGCGTGTTGAACGCGCCGAAGAAACCGCGCTTTTCATGATGTTCCGAATCGACCGGTTTCAGGATGGTCGCGCACAGCGCCGGCGTCAGCGTCAGCGCCATCACGGCGGAGAACACCATCGACGCCACCATCGACATCGAGAACTGACGATAGATTGCACCGACCGAGCCGCTGAAGAAAGCCATCGGCACGAACACCGCGATCAGCACCAGCGTGATGCCGATGATGGCACCGGTGATCTGCTTCATCGCCTTGATCGTCGCTTCGCGCGGCGGCAGGCGCTCTTCGCTCATGATGCGCTCGACGTTTTCGACCACCACGATCGCATCATCCACCAGGATGCCGATCGCCAGCACCATGCCGAACATGGTCAGCACGTTGATCGAGTAGCCGAAGGCAGCCATGGTCGCGAAGGTGCCCATCAGCGAGATCGGCACCACGATTGCCGGAATCAGCGTGTAGCGCAGGTTCTGCAGGAACAGCAGCATCACCAGGAACACCAGTACCACGGCTTCGAGCAGGGTCTTGACCACTTCCTCGATCGAGATTTTCACGAACAGCGAGGTATCGAACGGAATCACGTATTCCATCCCCGGCGGGAAGTACTTCGACAGCTCAGCCATCTTCTCCCGCACCAAGCGCGCGGTTTCGAGCGCATTCGCGGTGGGGGTCAGCTGGATGCCGATGCCCGCGATCGACTTGCCGTTCAGGCGCGCGGAAAAGCCATAGGACTGGCCCGCGACTTCGACGCGGCCGACATCGCGGATGCGCACGGTGGCGCCGCCCGGCGTTGCGCGCAGCACCACGTTCTCGAACTCTTCCGGCGTCGCCAGCTGGCCGGTGACGACGATCGAGGTTGCGATGCGCTGCGAGCTTGGCGCCGGCAGGTCACCCAGCACACCGGCTGAAAATTGCGCGTTCTGCGCCTTGATGGCGGCCACCACGTCAGCCGGCGTCATGCGGAAGCCAAGCAGCTTGTCCGGATCGATCCAGATGCGCATCGCGCGTTCGGTGCCAAACAACTGCGCGACACCGACGCCGGGGATGCGCTTGATTTCATTGATGATGTTGCGTGCGGCGTAATCACCGAGGGCGACTGGCGTTACCCGCTCGTCCGTGGCGCGCAGGTTCACGAACATCAGCAGGTTGCTGCGCGCACGCGTGATGTTCACGCCTTGCTGTACCACCACCTGCGGCAGACGGGCTTCGATGCGCTTGAGGCGGTTCTGCACATCGACGGCGGCCAGTTCCGGGTTGGTGCCGGTCTTGAAGGTCACCGAAACCTGCGAGCCGCCGTCTGCCTGGCTTTGCGACTCGATGTACAGCATGTTTTCGGCGCCGTTCATCTCCTGTTCGATCAGGCTGGTCACGCTCTCATCCACGGTCTGCGCGGACGCACCCGGGTAGATCGCATTGACGATGATGGTGGGCGGTGCAATGGTCGGATATTGCGACACCGGCAGATTCGGTATCGACAAGATCCCGGCCAGCAGGATGAAGAGCGCGATCACCCACGCGAAGACCGGGCGATCGATGAAAAACTTTGCCATGGCAGGTCTTCCTTCTTACTTGGCTTGCGACGCTGCGGGAGCGGCGGGGGCGTTCGGTGCAGCGGCAGGGGCAGCAGCGGGAGCGGCAGGGGCCGCTTCCGGCTTGTTCCAAGGCAGCGCTTTGACCGGTGCGCCCGGCTTCACCTTTTGCAGGCCTTCGACGATCACGGTGTCGCCGAACTTCAGGCCGGAGCCGATGATCCAGTTGCTGCCGTAAGCACCTTCGGTCTTCACCGGACGCGGTGCCACCTTGCCCTCGGCATCGACGGTCATTACGATCGAGCCATCGACCGTGCGCATCACCGCTTGCTGCGGCACCACGATGGTGCCCGGGCGCACGCCTTGTTCGACGCGCACGCGCACATACATGCCCGGCAGCAGTGTGCGTTCCGGATTCGGGAATTGCGCGCGCAGGATCACCGAGCTCGAACCCGGATCCACCATCGCTTCCGAGAACAGCAATTGACCGGCATGGTGATACGCACGGCCATCTTCGGTAATCAGGGTCAGTTTGGCCTTCACGCCGCCCTTGCCGTTTTGCGACATGACTTCGCGCAGGCGGGCCATCTCGACGGAAGACTGCGTCAGCGTCACATAGATCGGGTCCAGCTGCTGGATCATCGCCAGCGCATGCGTGTCATTGGCCGTGACCAGCGCGCCTTCGGTAATGATGGAGCGGCCGATACGGCCCGAGATCGGCGCAGTGATGGTGGCATAGCCGACATTCAGCTTGGCCGTCTCCAGCGATGCACGCGCGGTTTCCAGTGCGGCGCGTGACGCGGCGACGTCGGCCGCCGCCAGTTTCTGCGCGCTTTGCAAGTCATCGAATTCCTGCTTGCTGATCGCATTGCTGTCGACCAGGCCCTTGTAGCGGTTGACCTTGGTAGTCGCCAGGGACAGATTGGCTTCGGTGCGTTGTACGTTGGCTTCAGCCTGCGCGACGCTGGCCTTCGCACTTTCCTGCGTCGCCTGGTAGGGCGCCGGATCGATCAGGTACAGCGGCTGGCCGGCCCGCACTTCGCCGCCTTCGGTGAAGTAACGTTTCTGCACGATGCCACCCACGCGCGCGCGCACTTCCGCGCTGCGCACGGCTTCAACGCGGCCCGGCAATTCGGACACATTGGTCACCTGCTCCGGCGCGACCGTGATGACCGAGACCATGGCCGGCGGCGGGGCGCCGGCACCCGGGCCGGCCTTGGCGGGATCGTCTTTCTTGCCGCAAGCCGCAAGGGCCAGCAGGACGGCGGGAATCAGGATGCTGCGCGCAGTATTAATTGGTTTCATGGTGACTCGCACGATCAGGTGATACGGGCCGGGCTGTTCGCCCGGGACAATGCATGGTCGGAGCAGGAACCCGGCTCCGGCACAACTTCATGCCCGGACGTCTCCCCGCCGGGCAAAACCTTGCAACGATAAGCCTTCCTGTATCGCGATGAACAGGAAACGCTTTTTGATTGTTTAAGCGACGCTTTGCAGTGCTCGAATGTTGCGCTGCATGTCGTCGCTGCTCAGCGTATCGTCAGCTGTCTGTCAGTTCGCTGTCAGCGTTCTTGCATGCCGCGCCTGTTCGGCACGGGTTCAGCACACATTCAGCACACATTCAGCGCGCCTCCAGCAGTACATTCAGCTGTGCGATGTCGCCCTCGGTCAGGCCACCGGCGGCAGCCTTCAGCTTCAGGCTGCTGAGCAGCGTGTCATAGCGGGCTTTCGCGAGATCGCGGCGGGTCGAGTACAACTGCTGCTGTGCATTCAGCACATCGATATTGATGCGCACGCCGACCTGATAACCAAGCTGGTTTGCCTCCAGCGCCAGTCGGCTCGAGGTCTCCGCTGCTTCGAGCGCGCGCACTTGGGACAGGCCGCTCTGCAGGCCGAGGTAGGCGCTGCGCGTGCCCTGCACTGCATTGCGGCGTGCGGTGTCGAGGTCCGCGCGTGCCTTCTCCTGCAGCGACACGGCTTCGCGTATCTGACTGCTGGTGGCATAGCCGGTGAAGATCGGCAGCGCGACCTGGATGCCAACGGCGCCCACTTTCTGCGTGAACTGTCCGCCAAACAGCGGATTGAACGATTCCGATGACGCGTACGACGCGATCGCATCGACTGTCGGTTGATGGCCCGCTTGCGAGGCCTTCACGCCGAGGCCGGCGATCTCGAGCGACAAGGCCTGGCCAAGCACACCGAAGTTGCTGACTTCGGCCTGCATCACCCATGCATCCAGCGACGCCGGTTCCGGTGCGGCGATGCTGATGCCGGCCTTCAGGCCTTGCAGTGCGGGCGGCAGCTTGCCGGTGATTTGTGCAAACGCATTGCGTCGCACTTCGAGCTCATTGAGCGCGGCGATCTCCTGGGCTTCGGTCAGGTCGAAACGCGCCTGCGCTTCATGCGTATCGGTGATGGTGGCGGTGCCAACCTCGAAATTGCGCTTTGCCGATGCCAGCTGCTCGGCGATCGCTGCTTTCTGCGCGCGCAGGAAATCGACACTGTCCTGCGCGGCCAGCACATCGAAATACGCTTGCGCGACTCGCAGCACCAGTTCATTGCGCGCCTGGTCGAGTTGCACATCGCCGGCGGCGGCGCGCAGTTTGCCCTGCTCGTATTGCGCGAGGTTGCCGAGGTTGTACAGCGGCTGCTTCAGTTGAATCTGATACTGGTTCGAGCTGAAACGATAGCCCGCGCCCCGGAAGCTGAGATCGTTTTCCTTGATGTCGCCACTGGCAGAGACTTGCGGCAGCAGGCCGGCGCGGCCTTGCACCGATTTTTCGGCACTCGCATCGCGTGCCGCACGTGCACTTGCGTACTGGCTGTCATGCTGCTGCGCATCGCGGAAGGCCTGCAGCAAATCAAGCGCAGTGGCATCCAGCGACAGCATCGTGCCGGCGATCAGGGTGGCCATCAGGGTCTTGCGCATGGTCGTTGTCCGTTCTTGTTGGCGTTCAGTAGGTCGGCATCGTCGGGTCCACCAGCTGCGCCCAGCCGTGGATGCCGCCGGTCAGATTGGTGACGTTCGCAAAGCCGGCGCGCTCCAGGAAAGCTGCCACCTGCATGCTGCGCGCGCCGTGGTGGCAGATGCACACCACCGCTTGTTCCGGATCCAGTTCTTCCTGTCGCATCGGCACTGTCGCCATCGGCATCAGCTGCGAGCCGGCGATATGGCAGGTCTGGTATTCCCACGGCTCGCGCACATCGAGCAGCAGCGGCTGCGCGCGCGCTTCATCGGCAAGCCAGGCGGCAAGTTCAGGGGGGCTCAGATGATGCATGTTCAGGATCCCGGATCAGAAATGGAAAGCCGACGGCTTTTCCGCATTGCGCAGCGGCGTCGCGCTGGTCTCGAACAGGCGACGCGTGTCCCATGCGTCGGCCGCCGTGCGGGTGACCAGGCAAGCGGTCATCACCGGCGCTTCGCCGACGATGGCCAGCAGGCGGCCGCCGATATTCAGTTGCTCGAGCAGTGACGGCGGCAATACCGGCAGCGAGCCCGATACCAGGATCACGTCATACGGCGCCGCATGAGTGCCGCTGCCTGCCCAGCCGCGCGCACCGTCGCCGAGCGCGACGGTCACATTGCCGATGCCATAGGCTTTCAGGTTGGCTTCGGCCAGTTGCTGCAGCTCGGGCTCGATCTCGACTGTCACCACATGGCGCGCATGGTGCGCGAGCAGCGCCGCCATGTAGCCGGAACCGGCGCCGATCTCCAGCACCAGATCGTTATCGCGCAGCCCGGCTTCCTGCAGCAGGCGCGCTTCCAGCTTCGGCGACAGCATGTGCTGGCCGCAGGGCAGCGGGATGTCGGTATCGACGAAGGCCAGGCTCTGGCACGCAGCCGGCACGAAAGCTTCACGGCGCACTTCGGACAGGGTCTGCAACACATCGTTGTCCAGCACATCCCAGGTACGGATCTGCTGCACGATCATGTTCTGGCGGGCTTGTTCGAGGTTCATGGCGTCATCTCTGGCGGACTAGGGAATGAGGAATCAGTGCGCGCTTGCGCACGCGGCTCGGGCATGCGCTGTCGCACACTGAACACCGCGCGTGATCAGCGTCGGGAAACAGCCGAAACCGCGGCAAAAGACTGTCGATTTTATCAAACGGGTTCATCATTTTTCGAGGCGACTCGGGTCATCGGCGAGGCGCCGGCAGCATGGATCGTGGCGCCACCGGCACCACCCTGCATGGGGCCGACAGCAGCCGGCGGCAGCCCCAGCTTGCGGCGGCCCCAGACGGCCAGATCATCGAGCCAGATATAGATCACCGGCACTACCACCAGCGTCAGGATGGACGAAGTGACGATGCCGCCGATCACGGCCTGGCCCATCGGCGCGCGCTGCTCCGAACCTTCGGCCAGGCCCAGCGCGAGCGGCACCATGCCGAACACCATCGCCAGCGTCGTCATCAGGATCGGGCGTAGCCGCACATGCGCCGCTTCCAGCAGTGCGTCGAAGCGGTCCATGCCTTGTTTGCGCGCCTGGTTCGCGAAGTCGATCAGCAGAATGGCATTCTTCGTCACCAGCCCCATCAGCATCACGAAGCCGATGATGGAGAACAGGTTCAGGGTCGAGCGGAAGAACATCAGCGACAGGAACACGCCGATCAGCGTCAGCGGCAGTGCCGACATGATCGCGACCGGTTGCAGGAAGCTCGCAAACTGCGACGCGAGAATCATGTAGATGAAGATGATCGCCAGCAGCAGCGCCTTCAGTGCATAGCCGAAGGATTCCTGCATGTTCTTGGTCGCACCGCCGACTTGCCAGCGATAACCCGGCGGGAAATGGATCGACTCCAGCACCTCGCGAATCTCGGCACTGACCTGGCCGGACGAGCGGCCGACCACATTGGCCGACAGTTCGACTTCACGGTTCAGGTCGCGCCGGTTGATCTGGGTCGCGCCGGTGGCGGGCGCAATGCTGGCGACCTGGCGCAGCGGCACCAGCTTTGGCGAACCGTCGGCATTCATCTGTGTGCTGGCCAGCATCAGCCGCGACAGGTCGCTCATTGTGTTGCGGTCCGACGGCGCGAGCCGCACATTGACGTCATAGCTCTGGTCGTTTGGCGCGCGCCAGGTGCTGGTCGCTTCGCCAGCCAGCAGCGGACGCAGTGTGCCCGCGATCTGCGCAACGCCGATGCCGAGGTCCGCAGCGACCTCGCGGTACGGGGCGACATGAATGGTGGGCTTGCCGGGCTTCAGCGAGGAATCGAGATCGACCATGCCGGGGATGGCACGGATGCGCGCAATCGCCTCTTCGGACAGTTTGCCGAGCTGGTTCAGGTCCGGGCCGAGCAGCGACAGCCGGATCTGCTTGTTGTCGCCGCCGACGCCATCCAGCGCGCCGACATGGGTGATGGTGATGCCGGGGATGGCCGCCAGCGTATCGCGCAGCGGCTGGTTCAGCTGCTTGGTGGTGCGCGTGCGCTCGGCACGCGGCTTCAGGCGCGCATAGACGGTCGCATAGCTCTTGCCTTGCGCATTACCGGTATTGATCGTGGTGTACAGGTCCACCACTTCAGGCAGTGTGCGCAGCGCCGCTTCGACCTGGCGCGCCTTGCTCTCGGTGAACTCCAGCGAGGAGCCCACCGGCGTGTTGAAGACCACGCCGGTTTCCGAGTAATCCGCTTGCGGCACGAATTCGGTGCCGATCAGGCCCGAGGCCGGGATCAGGAAGCCACCAAAGAAGGTGGCGGCCGCCAGCACCACGGTCAGCACACGATGCTTCAGCGACCAGCGCAGCCAGCGCTGATACAGGCGCGACATCCACTGCACGGCGCGCTCGAACTGCGCGAGCAGGCGGCCAAAAGTCATCGCATACCAGCCCTTCTTCGCATGCTGACCGTGCGCCTCCGGATCGTGCCAGACCGAGGACAGCATCGGGTCCAGCGTGAAGGACACGAACATCGAGATCAGCACCGCGGCCGCGACGGTGACGCCGAACTGATGGAAGAAGCGGCCGATGATGCCGCCCATGAAGCCGACCGGGAGGAACACCGCCACGATGGAGAAAGTGGTGGCCAGCACCGCCAGCCCAATCTCGGTGGTGCCTTCGAGCGATGCAGTGCGCGGGTCCTTGTAGCGGCCGTTCACCTTCATCCCGGCGTGACGCACGATGTTCTCGCGCACCACGATCGCATCATCGATCAGCAGACCCACGCACAGCGACAGCGCCATCAGCGTGATCATGTTGATGGTGAAGCCGAACATGTCCATGAACAGGAAGGTACCGATCAGGGACACGGGCAGCGTCAGGCCGGTGATGACCGTCGAGCGCCATGAATTCAGGAACAGGAACACGATCAGCACGGTCAGCAACGCGCCCTCGATCAGCGTGCGGCGCACATTGTCCACGCCGACACGGATCTGGCGCGAGCCGTCACGAATCACTTCCAGCTTGATGCCCGGGTGCAGTGCATTGAGCGTGGGCTGCAGCTCGCGGATGGATTTCTGCAGGCCGTCTGCCACATCGATGGTGTTCTGGCCCTGCGCCTTCAGGATGTCGAGTGCGATGGTGCGCTTGCCGTTGAACAGCGCGAGGTTTTCCTGTTCTTGCTGGCTGTCGACCACATCGGCCACCTGGCCGAGCAGGATGGGCTGGCCATTGCGGCGCGCGACCACGATACGCGCAAAATCTTCCGGCCGCTGCACACGGCCCCGTACCTGCACCACTTGTTCGTTGGCCTGCGTGCGCACCGCGCCGGCCGGCAATTCCTGGTTCTCGTCGCGCACCGCATGCATCACCTGGTCGACCGACACGCCCAACGCTTCCATTTCGGCCGGCTTCACATAGATCTGCACCTCGCGCTTGACGCCGCCCACCACGGTCACCGAGCCGACGCCGCGCACGTTCTCGAAGCGCTTCTTGATCAATTCATCGGCAATCGTGGTCAGCTCGCGCGGCGAATACGGCCCCTGTCCCTGACTGCTGTCATGGGTAACCGCGACCGAAAAGATCGGGCGGTCGGCCGGATCGAAGCGGGTGACGCGTGGTTCCTTCACTTCCTTGCGGAAGATGGATTTCACCAGGGCGACTTTTTCGCGCACATCCTGCGCCGCCTGGGTCGGCTCGATCGTCAGCGCAAACTCGATGATGACGATGGACTGGCCTTCATATGAACGCGAGGTCAGTGCATTGATGCCATTGATGGTGTTGACCGCTTCCTCGACCTTGCGCGTGACGTCGTTCTCCACCGTTTCCGGCGAGGCGCCCGGATACTCGGTCTGCACCACGACCACCGGGAAGCTGACATCCGGGAACTGATCGACGCGCAGCCGTTGATAAGAAAACAGGCCCAGCACGACGAAGGCCAGCATCATCATCGTCGCGAGCACAGGGTTGCCGATACTGATCCGTGTGAACCACATGGTGTCGTCTTCCCTGTCGCCTTAGCGGGCTACGGCCGGAGGCGCGATGCGTACCGGCGTGCCGTTCGCGAAATTGCCCATGTCGGTGCGGATCACCTGCGTGCCGAAGTCGAGGCCGGACAGGATTTCGATGCGCGGTTCATCACCGCTCTGGCCCTCGGCGCCCAGCGTCACCGGCTTGCGGCTGATCTTGCCGTTATCGATCGCAAATACATAGGCGCTGCTGCCATCGCGCCGCACCGCGCTGTGCGGCAGGGCCAGTACGCCGGGCTTGCTGTTCAAGACCAGCCGACCTTCGGCAAACATGCCGACGCGCAGCAACGCATCGGGGTTTGATACCTGCACGTAGACCGGCACGGCACGCGAGCCCGCTTGCGCGGCCGGATTGATGCGCACCACCTTGCCCTCGGCCGGGGCCGGCAGACCTTCGATGTGCAGGCTCACGCGCTGGCCGATCGCGACCCGCGCGATATCGCTGGCCGGCACCGCAGCTTCCAGCTCCATCTTCTGCAGGTTGACGATCTCGAGCAGCTTGTAGTCGGTCGCGACCCGTTCGCCCGGCTGCGCATTGCGCACCGAGACCAGGCCCGAGATCGGCGCACGCAGCAGCGTGTCGTTTAACTGTTTTTGCGCCAAATCGACCGCGCCTTGCGCCGCATCGACCGCAGCCCGGGCGCCGGCATACTGGCTGGCAGAGTTGTCGAACGCGTTTTTCGAGATAAAGCCCTTGTCGACCAGTGCCGCATTGTTGTCGCGCGCCTTCGCCGCGATGTCCAGCTGCGCGCGCGCCGAGTTCAGATTGCCGCGTGCCTGCGCGAGCCTGGCGTCGTATTCGGTGGTATCCATGCGCGCAACGACTTGTCCGGCGCGCACCGCTTCGCCTTCACGCACCAGGATCTCGCGCACCTCGCCGGCCACACGTGCCTTCACGGTGGCCAGGTCGACCGCACGTAGCGAGCCTGACAGCAGCAGCACCTGGCGCAGTTCGACCGGTGCGGCGGTCTCGATTTCCTGGGGCAGGAAGGACAGTTCGGTCGGCGTGCGCGCACTGGTGCCGGCCACTGCCGCCGGCGTACCGGAGGTTGCCGGTCCCGGTTTGACCGGTGCCTTGTCCCGCATCATCCAGCCGGCAGCGGCCAGCACGACGATGATGATCAGCACGGGCAAGGCGTAGCGGCGGGCAGGGCGGGTCGTCATGGATGTTGGGCGGGGCTTATTGGTCTTGTTGTCGGGACGAGGTATCAGGACGGGCTAGTCAGTGCTGTCGGCAATCGGGAAAGCGTGGGCGTGAACGCGGCGACTGTGTGCAGGCCGGCGCGCTCAGCGCGGGCCTGCCTCCAGGCCGCGGGTGAGCAGGTCCAGCAGGCATTCCAGATACGCTTGCGGGTCGATCGGTTCACTGCGGCAACCCGTGAATGAATGCTTCCACAGCATCAGCATCAGCACCGGTGCAATCAGCACCAGCTTCGCCTGATCGGCATCGACATCGCGAAACTCATCACGCGCGATGCCGCGATGGACGACACTGACCAGCAGCGCCTCGCCACGGGACACCACTTCGTCGTGATAGAAACGCGCGACATCGGGAAAATTGCCCGACTCGGCCATCATCAGTTTGGAGATGCCGGACAGCTTGGTCTGGCCGATCCGGTTCCACCAGCTCAGCACCAGCATGCGCAGCAATTCGCTGCTGTGGCCTTCATAGCCCGCGATCATGTCTTCGGCATCGACCAGTGCGGCGACGATGTTTTCGCGCACCACCGCCTTGAACAATTCTTCCTTGTTCTCGAAATACAGATACAGCGTGCCCTTGGAGACGCCGGCCAGCGACGCGACGTCATCGAGCCGCGTACCGGCATAACCACGCTCGACAAACAGATCGAGCGCAGCGGCCAACAGCTCTTGCGGGCGTGCGTCCTTGCGGCGCTCCCAGCGGGGCTTGGATTTGGATTCAACGAGATTCATCTGGCGACACAAGATTACTAACCGGTGGGTCAGTAATGGTAGGGGGCGAGGTAGGGGGAGTCAAGTGAAATGCCCTGAGACGGTGCAACTCGACAGAGCCGATCCATTTGCCGGCCATAGGTGGCAGGAACGACCATTAGTTGCCAGTTACGAAACATCTCGTCGCATCAAGGCTTGCGAACGGCAGCGCTCTGGCAACCATGGCGTTAGCCCCGATTACCCCACCTACCCCACCGACCCGAGGAGTTTGTATGAACAACCTGTCTCAATCCAGCCGTACGCTGCTAGTGCGTCGGGACAGTGAAAGCAGCAGCGAGAGTGGAAGTGAAAGCTTCGGCGATGATGTAAAGAACAAAGGCAGCAATTCGCCATCCGAAAATCAAAATACAGGCGACAAGTCCTCAGGCAAGGAAAAGGGGGGCAAGCAGCCAGCACCCGGCATGACCTCCCGACCGCGCGCCGGCACCTGGTCGGCGATGATGCCCTCGTCATCGGCCGGGAACAGTACAAGCCGCGGTCAGACGTCGGTCAATCACAACACGCAAAAATGGCCAGCGCAAGCATTGGGACTCGGGCGCACCGATGTCAGCACAGATCACACGTCGACCAATGCCAATCTGTCGACGAATCCTGTACTCAGCCCTCGCAAGGGGCAGATCGGCAGTCAGCGTAGTAAAAACACCGAAAGCACGGGCGCGGAGACGCAGCAGAGTTTGCGTTTCAGTAATGAAGCATCGACAGATACGGTCACCACGACGACCACGTCGATGACCTTGACGACGACCACGACCACGACTACCAGTACGACCGGGGTACATCAACCGTCGTCGGGCTCTGGCGGAAAAACCATCACCAAAGATGACCGTACATTTGCAACGCAATTGTCCGAAGCGGTACTGTCCTCCGTCAGTGCAGGCTTGCAGTCCAATAGCTTGCTGAAGCCACAAACACTTGGAAAATTATTAGTTGCGGTCGAAAGCAAAGGTGGTCATGAAAAACTGACCCATGACAAAATCGATCGGGTCTTGCGTGGAGGCTTGGTGATTCATGACTTCCATCCCCTGTCCGGGGGAAAAGCCATCAGTGTCAATGTGATCGAGTCCTTCTGCGAGCCTTTCATGCGGAAGCACTTGCGCTCGCCTGCACTCGAACAGGCGAGGACAAAATTTCTGCATGACTTCGACAAGAAAGCTGAGAAATTTGAACGACTATCAGCAGGAATCCCGCCGAAAAAATGGACATCATCCAGCGAGCTGCAGGCATTGATGGCAGATGTGATTCAACCGGTGATGGAATTGATTTGCGGTAAAGACAATTCGCTGGAGACCTCGCAGTTACCGGAACACCTGAAAAAGCTTTTGCTGTCGATCGATAAACAGGTGATCAATTGGTTCGAGCAATCAGGTACCGGAAAACCACGCGATCTTTTTAATCTTCGAAAAAACGCATTGATCAACTTTCTCGCCACCCGGTCAATAAGTGCTGTATGGCTGAATCTTGCGAAAGAAAAGGAATCTTATGATCGAAAAAAACTGGTGAATCTGTTTCAATTTCTGACTTCGCATATCAACAAAAAAATTGATTCATTCGTCTTTGATCTTTTGCATCAACAACCTGACCAACCAATGGAAGCGAAAGGCTTCGTCAGGAGCAAAATCAGTCCGATTCAATTGAAGTCCAAACCGACGATGCCGAAGCTGGATTTGGGCAGCACTTTGTCATCCGTCGGTGGGCAGGTCTTGTCGCCACGATCGACCGGGTTGTCGGCTCAACGACGCTTGGCTGAGCTCGGCAGGAGTGCCACCGTCAAAGAAAAAAGGGAGGCCCAGAAAAAAGAAATGAAAGCGCTGGTCATGCGCGCGCAAACGATAGATCGGATTGCCAGGGAATCAGGACTGGTGGATCTCGATTACCGGTGTTATCAGGATTTGAAAAAAAGCGTCGTCAACATGTCCGAGCGGGGATACGATCATTTCCAAAAAAATCCCTTAGAATCTTGCATAAAATATGTCAGCAAATTCTACGAAAAGACGGAGAACCGTCTGAAGACGAATTCGGCAACGCCGGACAAGATCATCAAGGCACTGCAAGTGCTGGCTTTCAAGGCTATCGGGAATCCTTTTGAAGAAGCGGCGCAAGAAGAATTGACAGTCGCCTCGCCGGCAAACAAGACTTCATCGACGAACAGCACAGGCAACAGCACATCGGCCGATGACGCAGACAACGATGCAGACAACGATTCTGAGGCCTCGGATCGTGGCGAGCGGAGCTGAAAGTCTTGCGCTAATGCGTGAGGCCCGTGTCGGAAAGCGGGCCTTGTCTTCCACTCGCTCCGGCATCGGGCAGAATTCCCTCGGATGACGCACACAGTATTCAAAATGGCTTGCCGCTCTGGTTGCGCTGCTTGCTGCATCGTACCGTCAATCTCATCGCCCATACCCGGTATGCCCGGCGGCAAACCCGCCGGCATCCCTTGTGTTCAGCTTGATGAGCAGCTGGGCTGCAAGATCTTCGGCCACCCCACACGCCCGTTGGTCTGCGGCAGCCTTCAGCCCTCGTCCGAGATGTGCGGCGACAATCGCGAGCAGGCGATGCGCTTCCTGCAGCGTCTCGAGCGTCTGACTTCCTGAGCCAGCCAGGAATCCACAGCGCCCGGCCTCAGTACCCGAGTCCGCGCCAGAACCCGGACCCGTCTCATGCATGCCATGCGGCATGTTAAGCTTCGCCCGCATGGATATCACGCTCGCCATCAAAGTCATCATCATGGGCATCGTCGAAGGTTTGACGGAGTTCCTGCCCATCTCTTCCACCGGCCACCTGATTCTCGCCGGCAGTCTGCTGAACTTCACCGGTGAGAAGGTCAAAGTCTTCGAGATCGTGATCCAGGCCGGTGCGATGCTGGCTGTGTGCTGGGAATACCGGGTACGGATTTTCACCGTGATACTGAACTTCAGGCATGACATCCTCGCGCGTCGCTTCGTCCTCAACGTGCTGGTGGCTTTCCTGCCAGCCGTGATTCTTGGGCTTGCGTTCGGCAAGCTGGTCAAGGCGCATCTGTTCAAGCCGGTGCCTGTCGCCATGGCCTTCATCATCGGTGCGCTGGTGATCTGGGTGGTGGAGCGCCGCAACCGGCAGCAATCGGTGGCACGGGTTGATTCGGTCGATGACATGCGTGTGATGGACGCGATCAAGGTCGGTCTCGCGCAATGCTTTGCATTGATACCGGGCACCAGCCGTTCCGGCGCCACCATCATCGGTGCGATGGCATTTGGTTTGTCGCGCCGCGCGGCCACCGAGTTTTCCTTCTTCCTCGCGATACCGACATTGTTTGGCGCGACGATCTATTCGCTGTACAAGGAGCGCGCGCTGCTGTCAGCCGCTGACCTGCCGATGTTCGGGCTGGGCGGTTTTGCCGCGTTTGTGTCTGCTTTCCTGTGCGTGCGCTGGCTGCTGCGCTTCATCAGCACGCATGACTTCATGATCTTCGTCTGGTACCGGCTCGTGTTTGGCGTGCTGGTGCTGGTGACCGCCAGTACCGGCTGGATCGTCTGGGCGGAATGACGGTCTGCCGTCATGCCGTCATGCTGTCCTGAGTTCCGCTTGAATTGCCGCCCTGCTTGCACGACGCTTCCATGATGCAACCACCATGACGCAAAAACTTCGCGCGCGTGCGCAGCAGGTGCTGCACAGCGTTTTCGGCTACCCGGCCTTTCGTGGCGAGCAGGCCGACATTGTCGAACTGGTGGCCGGTGGCGGTGATGCGCTGGTGCTGATGCCCACCGGTGGCGGCAAGTCGCTGTGCTTCCAGATTCCGTCACTGATTCGCGATGGTTGCGGTGTGGTGATCTCCCCGCTGATCGCGCTGATGCAAGACCAGGTTGATGCGCTGGCGGAGCTGGGCGTGCGTGCCGCGTTCCTGAATTCCACGCAGGATTTTGACGAGGTGCTGCGCATCGAGCGTGCGTTGCGGCGCGGTGAGCTGGACTTGCTGTATGTCGCGCCCGAGCGGCTGCTGACGCCGCGTTGTCTCGAGCTACTGGATGCTGCCCATATCGCCTTGTTTGCGATTGATGAGGCGCACTGCGTATCGCAATGGGGGCATGACTTCCGGCCCGAATACAGACGGCTGTCGGTGCTGCACGAGCGCTATCCGCAAGTGCCGCGCATTGCGCTGACCGCCACCGCCGACTTCCAGACCCGTGACGAGATCGTGCAGCGCTTGCAGCTGGACGGCGCGCGCCAGTTCATCTCTTCGTTCGATCGGCCGAATATCCGCTACCAGATCGTCGAAAAAGAAAACGTAAAGCGTCAGTTGCTGGACTTCATCCGTAGCGAGCATGAGGGTGATGCCGGCATCGTTTACTGCCTGTCGCGAAAGAAGGTCGAAGAGACCGCTGAATTCCTGAACGACTCCGGCATCCGCGCCCTCGCGTATCACGCCGGCATGGACAGCAGTGTGCGCAGCGCTCATCAGTCGCGCTTTCTGCGGGAGGATGGCATCGTGATGGTCGCCACCATTGCCTTCGGTATGGGTATCGACAAGCCGGACGTGCGCTTCGTCGCGCATCTGGATCTGCCCAAGAGTATCGAGGGTTATTACCAGGAGACCGGCCGTGCCGGCCGCGACGGTCAGGCTGCGGATGCCTGGATGGCTTACGGCCTGCAGGACGTGGTGCAGCAGCGCCGCATGATCGAGGAGTCTGACGCGGACATCCAGTTCAAGCGCGTGCAATCAGCGCGGCTGGATGCGATGCTGGGCCTGTGTGAAACCCTGGGTTGCCGGCGTGTGCGCTTGCTCGAGTACTTCGGGCAGGCATCGGCGCCGTGCGGCAATTGCGATACCTGCCTGAGCCCGCCAGTCGCGTTTGATGCGACCGAGTCGGTGCAGAAGCTGCTGTCCACCATTTACCGGGTCGGGCAGCGTTTCGGCGCCGGTCATGTGCTGGATGTGTTGCGCGGCAGTGATTCAGACAAAGTGAAGCAGTGGAATCATCACCAACTGTCCACCTTCGGTATCGGCGCCGACAAGGGCGAGGCCGAGTGGCGCGCGATACTGCGCCAGGCGATCGCGCTGGGGCTGATCGAGATCGACCATGACGCCTATGGCGCATTGAAATTGCCCGAGGCCGCGCGCGCGGTACTCAAGGGTGAGCAGAGCATCGCGATGCGTCGCTACCAAAAGCCGGTAAAGAGCAGGGCGACAGCCCGGCCTTCTGCAGCGGCCGCAGCGTCGGACCTGTCGCCGCCGCAGCAAGCGCTGTTCGAGCGTCTGCGCTGGTGGCGGGTCGAGACCGCGCGCTCGCACAATCTGCCCGCCTATGTGATCTTTCATGATGCAACGCTGCGGGAAATTGCACGCGCGATGCCCATGTCACTCGACGATATGCGGGAGGTATCGGGCGTCGGCGAGAAAAAACTCGAGACTTACGGCGAGCAGATCATTGCGCTGGTCGCGGATCAGCAAGCTGCGTAAAGCAGGCTGTGCCGGTGATCGTTGCCGTCAAACTTTCGTAAATACCAAATCCCACACACCGTGCCCCAGCTTCAGGCCCCGGTTCTCGAATTTGGTCACGGGCCGGTAGTCCGGCCGCGGAGCGTAGCCATCCGCAGTGTTGCGCAATGAGGCTTCGGCGCTGAGTACGTCCAGCATTTGCACCGCATAGTCTTCCCAATCGGTCGCGCAATGCAGGTAGCCACCCGGCGCAATGCGCGAACACAGCAATTCGACGAACGGGCCCTGGATCAGGCGGCGCTTGTTGTGGCGCGCCTTGTGCCACGGGTCGGGGAAGAACACATGCACGCCCGCCAGCGATGCCGGCGCCAGCATGTGCGTGATGACCTCGAACGCGTCATGCTGGATCAGTCGCAAGTTCTCGATCTGCTTTTCGCCGATCAGCTTCAGCAGGCTGCCGACACCAGGCGTATGCACTTCCACGCCGATGAAATTCTTCTCCGGCATCAGCCCTGCAATATGTGCCGTGGTCTCGCCCATACCCGTACCGATCTCAAGGATGGTAGGCGCGTGCCGGCCAAACACGGCATCAACATCCAGCACGTCCTTCGCATACGGCACGCAATAGCGCGGCCCCAGTGCCTCCATTGCACGCGCCTGCCCGCTCGACAGCCGACCGGCGCGCGTGACAAAGCTGCGAATGCGGCGATCTGTCGGGTCGTACAGCATCGATCGCTGCTGGGTGGGGTCTTGCGGGTCGTGGTCTGACATGGATGGCTGAAGGCGGCCCTGCTATGTGGGCATGAATCAAAAGGTCGTCGTGGACTGGCGGGTGTCTGTTGCCGCCTGGCTGGAGCGGGTGAAGGGAATCGAACCCTCGTATGCAGCTTGGGAAGCTGCCGTTCTGCCATTGAACTACACCCGCGAAGGCCAAGATTTTACCGGAAACGACAGGTGCTCCCGTTTGGCAAGTGATGGCGCTGTGTTCAGCGCCATTTGAGACCGAATAGTCAGTATCTGGTCGATATAGTTAATTTACGAATATAATAAAGAGACCTAAATTTTCAGGTACTCAATTTTGGAGGTTTCATGAAAAATGTTGTTCTAATTGCCATGCTGGCAGCGGCTTCTGCCTCGTCATTCGCGCAATCGAGCGGTGCAACTGAAACAGGCATTCGTTACAACCACATCGGCGTTGGGTATCAGAATCAAAAGCCGTCCACTGATTCGGCCATTACCGGCTACGGTATTTCAGGCTCCTACTTGTTCGACCAGAATGCTTATGTTTTTGGTAGCTATGGGATGAGCAGCAACACCGATTATGACGTGGACAATTTCTCGCTTGGCGGGGGCTTGCGTATGGGCGTAGCTCAGAACACGGATGTCGTCGGCGAGCTTTCCTATGAACGAACCGGTGTAAAGGCTGATGGCGAGAAAGCGACTTTTAGCGGGTACAAGGCCAGGGGCATTGTGCGCACCATGCTGACGCCGGATATCGAAGGCTCAGCGTACATCGGATATCAGCATCAAACTGATTTTCTGAAGGGCATGCTTTACGGGATTGGGGCCGCATATTACTTCAACACGGATTTCAGCGTGCGTGCAAACTGGCAAAAACTGAATGATTCGGAGAATGGAAACCCGACGCAATATTCCATCGGTGTCGCATATCATTTCTAAACGGTATGTAATCGATCGCTACCGATTCAATAGTCATTGGATCGGTAGCTTTTCGAGCGATGTATCATTTACGGCTTCCTCGATAAGCTCAATCCCTCGCAAGCGATCTTCCACAACGGCAGCGTAAGCTCATCAAACGCATCGATCTGCCATTCCGAATCCGCGCCTTCTCTCAGCAACGCCCCTTTGCCGCTAGGTGCCGCATGCCAGCCGACATAGCTTTGCCGCATCGAGCGTGCCGCGCAGTCGAACTCGAGATGAATGCGCTGTGATGCATAGGCCTTGCCGCTGATTTCGGGCGCGGGCTTTTGCGCGTAATCGAGTACGCGCCACATCTCCACGCTGCCGAGGTTGCGCTCGATACTGTCGATATCCAGATATTGACGAACCTTGCCGTCAGCACTGGCGGCGATTTCTATCCAATTCTCTGCCAGCGCCGGGCCGGACAGCGCGCATGCGGCCAACAGTACGCAAGCACGCGTCAAACGAAGCATCTGCATCATGTCAGTCGGCCTTCTTGTCGCCCTTGCCAAACCATCCTGACACCGTATCCACCGTCGAGTCATAGGCGGACGACACCGTGGAACAGCCGGAGCTGGCAAGTACGGCAGCGATCATCATGCAGGCAGTCAGGCAGGTCTTCAGGCTTTTCATGGCGTCTCCAGTTATCGGTTTGAATGGCGGCGGTCTGCGGTGAGGGCGGCCAGAGGCTGGCTATTCACGGATGTTTCCCGCCGTCACAAGCATATCAGTTGTCTTGAAGTAAGTTTTTCTGTGCAAGACTGCGCGGACAACCCGCAGAGAACGCGCAGGCAACTCGCAGGTAACTCGCAGGTAACTCGCAGGCAGCGGCAGGGTGATCCGGCAAGTCATAACTAAGACCGAGCCCGGATGTTCCAGCGCGCACGCGGGGTCAAGCACGACAAATGTCAAATTGGAAAAGAAAATTTCACATTTGGCCAAGCGATCGCGAGCTTTTGCTGCCCATTCCCCGCCAGCGGCACGCTGGCCGATCGACTCGGCGCGACTGCTGCCGGCCGACCCATGGCCGGCCTACCGTTGCGGGCCGACGCTGCCGGAGTGAAGCGTCACCGACAGCCGCCAGAACAACCAGCCCACCAGCGCAAAGCCCAGCTGTCCCGCTGCAAGCAGGGCCATGGAATGACTCAGCAGCGGCGACACCAGCCCGGCGACCAGTGCTGACAGCATCGTCATCGTGAATGACTGGCAGGATGCGACCGTGCCCCGGATATGCGGGAACAGATCAAGGATCAGCAGCGTGAGGCAAGGCGCAGCGATCGACATCCCCATCGTGTAGAAGAACAGCGGCAGCACCGTCCATGGCAGCGCAGCGGGCAACAGCGCGTGGTACACCGTGCCGAGCACCCCTGCGCTGACCAGCAGCAGGAAGCCGAGCGCAATCTGGCGCTGCGTCGATACCTTGCCGGCCATGCGGTTCGCAGCCAATGCGCCGAGGAAGATGCCGAGCACTGGTGGCACGAACAGCCATGCGAACTGGTGCGCACCGAGGCCTAGATGCTGCGTCACAATAGCTGGCGCCGATGCGACAAACAGGAACAGCCCGGAGAAATTGAAAGCGATCGCGGCAGCCTTCAGTTGAAAGCGGCGCGACAGGAATATCTGACGGTAGTGACGCCATAGCGCGGTCGGGTGGAAGGCCTGGCGTTTCTCGGCGGGCAGCGTTTCGGGCAGCCGACGCCAGCACATCCACAGCATGAACAATGCGAACACGAACAGCAACTGGAAGATCGTTCGCCAGCTTGCGTAACTGACGATCCATCCGCCAATGATGGGGGCGATGGCGGGCGAGATCGAAAAGATCATCGTCACCAGCGACAACATGCGCTCCGCTTCCGCACCGGCATACAGGTCACGTGTGATCGCACGGCCGATCACGACTCCGGCGCCGGCCGATACTCCTTGCAGGATGCGGAAGGCCCACAGGTATTCGATGCTGTGAGCCGCCGCGCAGCCCAGCGATGCGATGGCGTATACCGCCAGCGACACCAGGATAATGCTGCGCCGGCCGAAGGCATCGGACAGCGCGCCATGCCACAGGATCATCACCGCAAACGACGCCATGTAAGCCGTCAGTGTCTGCTGCACCTGGATCGCGCTGGCATCGAGTGACGCCGCAATGGCCGGGAAGGCCGGCAGGTAGGCATCGACCGAAAACGGCCCCAGCATGGCCAGGCCGGCGAGCAAGATTGCGAGGGCACTGCCGGAATGGATGGTATGCATCAACGGGGGCCTGAGATGGTCATGCCGCCGGCATCGGCGACGGGCTGCAAGATGACAAGCGGGGGCAATGAAGCATCATGCGCCGCATGCTGCGTCGGAGTCTGTCACTGATCGGTCCCTCATCGCCCACTCACCGCTCACTCATCGCTCATTCATGGCAGCATCGTACCTGAAGGAACTGTCCCCGCCTGACTGGCACCGACTTCTTCGTTTCAACATTCTGTCGGAGAGTCGGTCATGCATCCCAAATCATCCTCGTCGCCAGCCAGGCCAGCGGTCGATCAGAAGTTCTATGAACACCTGGATCAACTGGCGCAAGCCCGAGGTCCCCTGAAGCCGTGCGGAAAAATTCCGGAGGCGCCCAAGCCCACGTTGAAGATCGGCATGGTCAAGCCCCGCCCCTGGCCGTCGCCGGCCCCCACCGCCGCCGCCCTCGCGTCGTCGATACCCAAATTGACGCTGAGCCCGAAGTTCAGCGGGATTTCGGATAGCCAGCCCGTTGGGCAAGACGCCTGTCCATGCACCGACAATCAGGATCCGGTCTCCGTGGCCAGCATGGCACCGCTGGTCCTGAAAGGCAGCGGCCGCGGTCGTCCTGGCAAGCACGGTAGAAGTACCAGTCCGAGCCCGCGCGGTCAGAAGGCAACAGACGAGAGCCGTCGCTCCAGTCCGCGGATCAGCCCGGCGTCCAGCCGGGCCTCAAGTCCGCGTGGCTCGGGGGGTGAAAAGCGATCGGCCGCGTCGGTGTCGTCGCCCACCTCATCAGCAGCGTCGTCTGTCGAGTCGTCGCCGGCCACCACGCCGCGCGAACAGACTACGCCGCCCGAGAAAATATCCAAGGCAAGAAAGCTCGCACGCAAAGCAACCGGCAGTCTCGGTGATATTGCTGAAGCATTGCGCAACAAACTGGCAAAAAATTCAAAGGCCAATGCCGCCAGCGCTAACCTGAGCCGACCTTCATCGGGTGGTAACTCCCCAAGGGTGCGATTTACCGCAGCCAACGATATCGATCAGCAGGTCGATCTCGCCAATCCAGCATTCAGGGAGTTTGTTCGTGACGGTGTTCAAGACTTTTTCATGAAGACGTGGGAAAAGGAAACGGCAGGCACGAACATGAGCGCTGACGATCAGAAAAAATACGATAAATTTCTGAAGTCGACTTTCATGCGGGATTTCGGAAACTCGGTCTATCGCTTCCAAAACAATGACGGCGAAGTCAGGGAGCTCAAGGAACTCGATGAATTCATCCGCTGTGTCGGGGGTGATTCAAATCCCCATCAGGTCAAAGTTGTCAGTCACATCGTGACTCAGAATCTCACACTGTTCTTGAAGCATGTGCTGTTCGAGCGAACCGATGGCCAAAAACAATTTCACTCATCACTGATGCTGTCGGATGGGACCCCACTGGTGCCTGTTGCAAGATTCAAGGCCGAGTATGAATTGTCGAAAGATGACGATGGCAATGTCATCATTGACTATCAATGCAAGCTGTCATCCAACGATCATCAATCCATGAAAGTCAGAATATCGGGTCATCAAGATCTCAAAAAGTATCTCGTGAGCGATGATGCGGAGCTGAAAATGAGCACGCGTATTACGGTAGCGCCGGATGGGGAGTGGCGTATCGCCAATCCGCGGGTGCGGGCCAGCGGATGGAATGTGATCGATTCGCTGTGATTGAGCAGCGTTGCTGAGTGGTGAACGAACGCCGTCTTGCGACGGCGTTTTTTTATGCCTGTGGCTTGTCGCGTCGGTTCGAGCCGGCGACCATCTCGAATCGGAACAAACGGCATTCGATGGCGCCATTGAAGAAAGGCGTTTTCTTCGATTCCTTCAAGCGCAGCATTTTCGGTAGCGTCAGGTCAGCGGTGAACATGCAGACGGTCCAGCCGGCGAAACGGCTTTTCAGGGTACTGCCGAACGCATTGAAGAAAGCCACCGCGAGTGCATCCGGCTCCTGGCTGCGGTCGCCGCGCACATCGATACGCTCGCCATACGGCGGGTTCGCAATCAGCAGGCCGGGTTGCTCGGTCGGCGGCTTCACTTCCTGGGCTTCGATCTGCTTCAGCGGCACCTCGAAAGGAATGCCGGCACGCTGCAGGTTGTTGCGTGCCATGACCAGCATGTCGCCCGAAATGTCGGAGCCGAAGATGCTGGTCTCGGTCGGTAGGGTCGGCGCTGTCACTTCGGCCTGCACTGCAGACCAGTCATCAGCGTTGAAGGATATGAATTTCTCGAACGCGAAATCACGCTGCATGCCCGGCGGTATGCCAGCCAGCATTTGCGCCGCTTCGACCAGCAGCGTGCCGGAGCCGCACATCGGGTCCAGCAGCGGCGTGCCGAGCTTCCAGCCGGCGGTGCGCAGCAGGCCGGCGGCGAGATTTTCGCGCAGCGGTGCGTCGCCAGTCTCCTGCCGCCAGCCGCGCTTGAACAGCGGTTCGCCCGAGGTATCGAGATAGAGCGTGAAGCTGCGTGCGTCGAGGAAGCCCGAGATGCGCATGTCCGGTGTACGCGTGTTCACCGACGGACGCTTGCCGGTCTGGTCGCGGAAGCGGTCGCAGACCGCATCCTTGATTTTCAGCGTAATGAACTCCAGGCTCTTCAGCGGCGACTTGATCGCGGTGACATCGACCCGGATTGTGTGTTCGAGCCCGAACCAGTCTTCCCAGCGCGACGCCAGCGTCAGATCGTAGATGTCGTTTTCATTCTGATAGCTGCCATGCGCAATGCGCAGCAGCACGCGCGATGCAATCCGTGAATGGAGGTTGATGCGCATCGCATCGGTCAGTTGGCCGGAGCAGTGCACGCCACCCGGGACGGTGTTGTGCACTTTCAGCGTGCGAGAGCCTTGCGCGATCTCGGCCAGTTCTTCGGCGAGTGCAGTTTCCAGCCCGCGCGGGCAGGGACAGAAATACGACAGATTCATGGTGGACCCTTTATCCGTGGTGGCCGGCGGCCCGAGCGCGCCGCCGGCTGCTTTTGCTCAATTCAACGCAATTCAAATCAAATCTATTCAACGCCTTCAGGCCGACAGCAGGCGCTCGACGAAGTCCAGCCTGTCCTGACCCCAGAAGCCTTCGCCATTGACGCGATACCAGGGCACGCCGAACACCTTGGCTTCGATGGCATCGTCGGTGTTGCGCGCATAGTCGGCGTTGACCGCATCGCTGTCGGTCAGCTTCAGCAGGGACGCGCCGTCGAGACCCACGCTATTGGCGATCGCGATCAGGGTATCCGCATCGGCGATATTCTTTTCCTCGGCCCAGACGGCGCTGCCAAGCGCACCGGCCAGCGCCAGCGCCTGGTCGGTGCCGCCGGCATGCAGCGCCGCGATCATCAGCTTGGCGGCCGTATCGCCGGCGACCGGGAAAAACTTCGGATGCAGGTTCAGCGGCCGCTGCAGGTGTGCGCTCCAGCGGCGCAATTCATCGAGGCGGTAAGCCTGGCGTTGCGGCGGACGCTGGCCGACCGGCACGCCACCGGATGCCGCGAAGATCTTGTTCACGTCGGCCGGCTTTAGCTGCACGGTCGCGCCGGTCTTCTTCACGATCGCCATGAAGTGCGGATGGCCCAGGTAGGCCCACGGCGATTGCGGTGCCAGGAAGTATTCGACGGTCTTGCTCACAGGGGGACTCCTCGTTGATTTTTATTGGAAAGGCTTCACGACGACCAGGATCACGACCGCAAACATGCCCAGCACCGGCATTTCATTGAACCAGCGGTACCAGACATGCGACTTCGTATTCTCGCCGCGCTCGAACTTCTTCAGCAGGCTTTTGCAGACATGGTGATAGCCGATCAGCAGCAGCACCAGCAGCAGCTTCGCATGCATCCAGATGCTGCCATTGCCGACGCCATAGCCCAGCCACAGCCACAGGCCCAGCGCCAGCGCAGGGATCATCAGTATCGTCATGAAGCGATACAGCTTGCCCGCCATCAGCAGCAGCCTGGCATGTGCTGCCGGCTCGCTTTCCATCGCCAGGTTCACATAGATGCGCGGCAGGTAGAACAGTCCGGCAAACCAGCTCGCGATGAAGACGATGTGGAAAGCCTTGATCCACGGATACAGGTCGGGTGACAGCATCGCGGTATCGTCCTTACACCCGCACTTCGCCGTGGCCGAGCACCAGATACTTCAGCGAGGTCAGGCCTTCGAGGCCGACCGGGCCGCGTGCATGCAGTTTGTCGTTCGAGATGCCGATCTCGGCACCGAGGCCATATTCGAAACCATCGGCAAAGCGGGTCGATGCATTCACCATCACCGACGCTGAATCAACTTCGCGCAGGAACTGCATCGCGCGGCTGTAGTCTTCGGTGATGATGGCATCGGTGTGCTGCGACGAGTAGGTGTTGATGTGGTCAATCGCTTCATCGACGCCGGACACGATCTTCACTGACAGGATCGCGTCCAGATATTCGGTTCGCCAGTCTTCATCAACCGCCGCTTTCAGGTGCGGATAGCCGGCCAGCAGGGCCATCGTTTCGGCATCGCAACGCAGCTCGACCTGCTTTTCCGCGTACAGCCGGGCGAGTTCGGGCAGCACGGCCGGTGCGATCGCACGTGCGACCAGCAGCGTCTCCATCGTGTTGCAGGTGCCATAGCGATGACACTTCGCATTGAACGCGACCGGCAGTGCTTTCGCGATATCGGCCTTGTCATCGATGTACACATGGCAGATACCATCGAGGTGCTTGATCATCGGCACCTTGGATTCCTTCATCAGCCGCTCGATCAGGCCCTTGCCGCCACGCGGCACGATCACGTCGACGAATTCCGGCATCGTGATCAGTGCGCCGACGGCTGCGCGGTCGGTGGTCTCGACGATCTGCACGGCCTCGGCCGGCAAGCCGGCGCCGGCCAGTCCTTCCTTCACGATTTTCGCGAGCGCCTGGTTGCAGTGGATCGCTTCCGAACCACCGCGCAGGATGGTCGCGTTGCCGCTCTTGATGCACAGGCCGGCCGCGTCCACCGTCACATTCGGACGCGCTTCATAGATGATGCCGATCACGCCCAGCGGCACTCGCATCTGGCCGACTTGAATCCCGGTCGGTCGGTATTTCATGTTGCTGATCTCGCCAATCGGGTCGGGCAGCGATGCGATTTGTTCCAGGCCCTCGGCCATGGTCGCGATCGCCTTCTCCGACAAGGTCAGACGGTCGACCATCGCAGCCGCCAGGCCATTCGCACGCGCGGCGTCCAGGTCTTTCTGGTTGGCGGCCGTCAGCAGTGCGGCATCGCGGCGGATGGCCGCAGCGATCAGCGCCAGTGCGCGGTTCTTGGCCGAGGTGTCAGCTTTCGCCATCGCACGCGATGCCTTGCGCGCGGCACGGCCGATATCGGTCATGTATTGCTGGATGTCCATGGTCTGTGTTTCCTGACGAGGTAAGTCTGTAACGATGTTGTCGGTGCTGCCGGCATCACGAATGACGGCGAAATTTTCATCCTGGCTGGACCAGGGGTTGTACCTGGGACTGCATTCAGGGCTCCATGACGAGCTGAATTGCGGGCTGCGCTGCGGACTGGTCTGCGGCCGCTGCGAACTTGCGCTGCTCAGTGCTTGTCACCCCGGGCAATCTTCAGCGCCAGCTGCAGCAGCGCATCCCACGCGTCGCCCGCGAACTGTTGCGCGCGCAAACCCTTGATCATGCGATCGACCTGCGCCGCCTGCGTCAGCGCCGCTTCCAGCGTGCGCAGCTGCAGCCGGTTCAGTGCCGGCCCCATCAGCCGTTCGCGCGGGCCCCAGATCCGGTATTCCTTCAGCAGCATAGCCAGCGGCCGGCCGTCATTCATCCCGATCTTCAGCTTCAGCAGCACGCGTATCTCTTCGGCGACGGCCCACAGCACCAGCGGCAGCGCCTCGCCTTCGCCTTTCAGGCCGTCGAGCATGCGCACCAGCCGCGCCGGGTCACCGGCCAGCATCGCTTCCGACAACTTGAACACGTCATAGCGGGCGACATTCAGCACCGCATCCTGCACTTGTTCGAACGACAGCCGCCCCTCAGGATACAGCAGCGCCAGCTTGCGGATTTCCTGATGCGCGGCCAGCAAATTGCCTTCGACGCGCTCGACCATGAATTCCAGCGCCAGCTTGTCCGCGCTCTGGCCCTGGCCGGCCAGCCGCTGGCCTATCCAGTTCGCCAGCTGATGGCGCTCGACCAAGGGGATGTCGATATACACCGCCGACTGCTGCAGCGCCGTCACCCAGCCGCTCTTCTGCGCCTGCCAGTCCAGCTTCGGCAGCGTGACCAGGGTCAGCGTGTCGGCCGCTTCCGCCGCTTGCGCGCAGGCGCGCGCATAGTCCTGCAATGCGGCGCTGCCTTCCTTGCCCGGCTTGCCGGTCGGGATGCGCAACTCGATCAGCTTGCGGTCGCCGAACAGGGACAGGCTCTGGTTCGCTGCCAGCAGCTCGCCCCATTTGAAATGACGGTCTGCCACCAGCACTTCACGCTCGGTGAAGCCGGACGCACGCGCCTTCGCGCGCACGCGGTCGGCCGCCTCGATCGCGAGCAAATGCTCGTCGCTGGTGATCACATACAGCGGCGCCAGCGTTTTTGCGAGATGCGCTTCCAGCGCGTCGGCACGCAGCTGCATCAGGTTTACTTGCAGTGCTCTTGGGTGGCGACCGCGCAGGTCGGCGGCTGCACCGGAAGATCGTCAGCAGCTGACGATGCAGCCGGTGATGCAGTGGACGCTGATTCAGACGGCGCACCGGACTGTGCCAGCTGTTCCGGCTTCACGCGCGCGAGCTGACGCATCACCTGGTTCACCGCGTCACGGCGCAGGTCGATGAAGGTCATGCGCTCTTCGGTTTCCTTCGCCAGTGCCTGCGATTCCGAATACGACAGGTAAGACTGCAGCGAAATCTCGTCCGGCGTCAGCAGCTTGCGGTTCGCCTTGTCAGCCACCTCGAAACGCAGGCGGTAGGTCAGACTGAATTCACGCACCTGGCCCTGCGCGTTCAGCGTCAGAATTTTCTTTTCCTGCGCTTCGGACAGGATGCGCAGCGTGACCGCCGCTTCTTTCGGGTCAGCGGCCAGCGTTGCGCCTTGCGCGAGGATCGCGCCGCGCAGTTCGCGTTCCAGCGGCGTGCCCTTGTTGGCCGCCAGATGGACGCTATCGAACTGCAGCCGCGAATCCGGTGTCGAGCCGCGCAGGTGGAAGCCGCAGCCGGCCAACGGCAGCGTACAGGCGACGGCAAGCGCGGTGGTCGCGGCCAGCAGGCTTCTGCGTTGCTTGTTCAAGGCGGTTCTCCCTGTGTTCAGATCGGGCTTGTGGCTTCGGATTGATGGGGGCAGCTACGTCGGCTCAGCTACGTCGGCTCGGATACGCGGGTTCAGGTAGCTTGGCTCAGGCAACGATGTTCACCAGCTTGCCCGGCACGACGATCACTTTCTTCGGTGCGCCTTCCAGGAACTTGCTGACCTGTTCATTTGCCAGCGCTGCAGCTTCGATCGTGGCTTTGTCCGCATCCTTTGCGATGGTGATGCTGCCGCGCAGTTTGCCATTGACCTGCACCATCATCTCGATCTCGGCCTGCTCCAGCGCAGCGGCGTCGACCTGCGGCCACGGCGCATCGAGAATATCGCCATGCGCTTTCGCATAGCCGAGTGCCTGCCACAGTTCGCTGGTGATATGCGGCGCGACGGGGTACAGCACGCGCAGGAAGATGCCCAGGCATTCGCCGATGGCGGCCTTCGCGTCGGCGCTGGCGTCGAGCTTCGCGCCTTCCAGCAGGTTCAGCAGCTTCATGCAGGCGGACACCACCGTGTTGTACTGGATGCGGCCGTAGTCATGGTCCGCCTGCTGCAATACCTTGTGCACTTCGCGGCGCAGTGCCTTGATGCCGGCATCGGTCGACACGGTCGCGGCAATCACCGGGGACAAGGTCGAAGCGTTTGCATAGCTGAAGTTCCACACACGGCGCAGGAAGCGGTGTGCGCCCTCGACGCCCGAGCCCGACCATTCCAGCGTCTGTTCCGGCGGCGATGCAAACATCGTGAACAGGCGCGCCGTGTCGGCGCCGTACTGATCGATGATGGCTTGCGGGTCGATGCCATTGTTCTTCGACTTCGACATCTTCTCGGTGCCGCCGATCTGTACCGGCTGGCCGTCGCTCTTCAGTGTTGCCGAGGCCGGCCGGCCTTTGTCGTCAAATTGCAGCGCAACGTCTTCCGGGTTGAACCAGGTTTTCTTGCCACTCGCGTCTTCGCGATAGTAGGTCTCGTTCAGCACCATGCCCTGCGTCAGCAGGTTCACGAAGGGCTCGTCAAACTTCACGAGGCCGAAGTCGCGCATCACCTTGGTCCAGAAGCGCGCATACAGCAGGTGCAGCACCGCATGCTCGATGCCGCCGATGTACTGGTCCATCGGCATCCAGTAGTCATTGCGTGCATCGACCATCGCATTCGTCGAGCCCGGCGAGCAATAGCGCATGTAATACCAGGATGAATCGACGAAGGTATCCATCGTGTCGGTCTCGCGGCGCGCAGGCTTGCCGCAGGTCGGACAATCAACCTTCAGGAATGACTCATGCTTGTTCAGCGGGTTGCCGCTGCCGTCCGGCACGCAATCCTCGGGCAATACCACCGGCAAATCTTTCTCCGGTACCGGTACATCGCCGCAAGATGCGCAATGGATCATCGGGATCGGCGTGCCCCAGTAGCGCTGGCGCGAGATGCCCCAGTCGCGCAGGCGGTAAGTGATCTTCTTCTCGCCGTCACCCTTGGCCGCGAGGTCGGCGGCGACCGCATCGACAGCAGCCTGATAGTCAAGGCCATCGTACTTGCCGGAGTGAATGCAGCGACCATGTTCCTTGTCCGCGTACCACTCTTGCCACGCATCGGTCGAGAAGACGTTGTCACCCACCGCGATCACCTGCTGTATCGGCAGGTCGTATTTCTTCGCAAACGCGAAATCACGCTCGTCATGCGCCGGTACGCCCATCACCGCGCCGTCGCCATAGGTGATCAGCACATAGTTGCCGACCCAGACTTCGATCCGCTTGCCTGTCAGCGGATGGGTGACGAACAGGCCGGTCGGCATGCCCTTCTTTTCCATCGTCGCCATGTCGGCCTCGATTACCGAGCCTTGCTTGCATTCGGCGATGAAGGCCGCCAGCGCCGGGTTGTTTTGTGCGGCGTGGGTCGCCAGCGGGTGTTCCGCAGCGACCGCGCAGAAAGTCACGCCCATGATGGTGTCGGCACGGGTGGTGAATACCCACAGCTTGCCATCCTGGATCGCGTTGCCGTCCGCAGCTTTGATCTGGTGCGGGAATGCGAAGCGCACGCCAGTCGATTTGCCGATCCAGTTCGCCTGCATGATGCGCACGCGCTCCGGCCAGCCGGGCAGCTTGTGCTCGACGCAGTCGAGCAGCTCTTCCGCATAATCGGTGATGCGCACGTAGTACATCGGGATTTCGCGCTTCTCAATGAGCGCACCCGAGCGCCAGCCGCGACCGTCGATCACCTGCTCATTGGCCAGCACAGTCTGGTCCACCGGGTCCCAGTTCACGGTGCCGGTCTTCTTGTAGATAATGCCTTTCTCGAGCATCTTCAGGAACATCCACTGGTTCCATCGGTAATACTCGGGATTGCAGGCGGCCATTTCGCGCGACCAGTCGATCGCGAGGCCCATCGCCTGCATCTGCTTCTTCATGTAGTCGATGTTCGCGTAGGTCCATTGCGCGGGCGGTACGCCATTCGCCATCGCGGCATTTTCAGCCGGCATGCCGAACGCATCCCAGCCCATCGGCATCAGCACGTTGTAGCCGCGCATGCGCAGCTGGCGCGCCATCACGTCATTGATCGTGTAATTGCGCACATGGCCCATGTGCAGCTTGCCGGACGGGTAGGGCAGCATCGAACACGCGTAGAACTTCTTTTTCTCGCGGCCTTGCGCATCGCGCGCGTGTTCGGTGACTTTGTAGGCGTCGATTGCGCGCCAGTGTTCCTGCGCCGAGCGTTCGACGTCGGCGGGGCTGTATTTGTCTTGCATTTGCCGGGATGGTTGGATTGAGAGTGTAGCCCGCGATTATACCGGCTGCGGCAGGGTGGATTCCGGTCTCGGGCATGCCCCAAAAGTCGCTGGGCCCCGGCCTGCACCGGGGCGACGTCCCCGGGGCGAATATCCTCGGATGCGTCGCCCCGGTGCAGGCCAGGGCCCAGTGGCGTTGGCAGTGTCGTGTGCTGCCGGACGCGTTATTTCCGTTCCTTGCGCTACTTGCGGTCTTTCGGGTCGGTGACGAAGCCCAGCTTGGTCATGCCATTGCCCTGGGCGGCGGCCATCACCTGCGCGATCACCTCGTAGCGAGTGGACTTGTCAGCGCGCAGCTGCAGCTCGGGCAGCGGCTTTTTCTGCGATTCGGTCGCAAATCGCGCGCCGAGATCGTCCAGTGCGACCGGTGCATTGTTCCAGAACAGCTTGCCCTCGGCATTGATCGCCAGCGTGACGGTCTCCGGCTTTTCCGGTGCGGCCTGAGACTGGGCGCTGGGCAGATCGAGCTTGATCGCATGCGTGAACAGCGGCGCGGTGATGATGAAGATCACCAGCAGCACCAGCATCACGTCCACCATCGGGGTGACGTTGATGTCAGCCATCGGGGCTTGCTGGCCGTTGTCGTTGAATCCGCCGAATGCCATGTCGTTCTCCTGCGGTGTTCGCCGCTCAGGCCTTCTTCAGCGTCACGCCGACGCGGGTGCCGGTGGTCAGGTGCGCATGCAGGTCATGCGCAAACGCATCGAGTTCGCCCAGCGTCAGGCGGTTCACGCGCGTGAACGCGTTATAGCCGAGCACCGCCGGAATCGCGACCACCAGGCCGATCGCGGTCATGATCAGTGCTTCGCCGACCGGGCCGGCCACCTTGTCGATTTGTATGGTGCCGGCCGAAGAGACTGCCGCCAACGCATGATAGATGCCCCAGACCGTGCCAAACAGGCCGATGAACGGGGCGGTCGAGCCGACCGACGCCAGCAGCGTCAGCCCGCTTTCGAGGCGCTGCGACACGCGGTTGATCTGCTGCCGCAGCGTGCGCGTGACCAGTTCGCCGATATCGACGCTCGCATTCAGCGTGCTGCTGTTGGCTTTCACGTTCACCGCTTCGACCGCATGGGTGGCCAGCGGTGCATACACATGCTCGGTATCGGCATGTTCGAGCAAACGGATCGCATCATCCATGCTGGGCGCATCCCAGAAGTTTTCCAGCGCATCGGCGCTCTGGCGAATGCGCCACGAAGTCCAGGCCTTGGACAGGATGTAGTACCAGCTTGCGATCGACATGATCAGCAGCAGGTAAGCCACGCTGTGGGTAACGAAGTCGCCTTGTGCCCAGTAGTGCGCGAAGCCGAGGTTCTGCGTGAGGGGTTCGTTCATGCTTGTCTGCTCGATCATTGGAGTTTGAAGGGGATGGGCACCTGGTACCACTCATCGATGGCCTTGCCATCGACCGTCGCCGGCGTGAAGCGCCAATGTTTCACCGCGTCGATCGCGGATTGGTCCAGTCGCGGGAAACCACTAGACGATTTTACTTCCACGGCGCCGGCGGTGCCGTCATGCCTGACCATCACGCGCAACACCACCGTGCCCTGTTCGCCAAGGCGTTTGGACATCGTCGGGTAGACCGGCTTCGCATTGCTGGCCGCATAGCTGGCCGAAATATTGACCTCGGTGCGCGGCGCCGGCGCCGGCGGTGGCGGGGG
>JACCDN010177883.1_pt1 | contig 46252 bp, 36 predicted proteins | sample 7441691 | NCBI WGS metagenome assembly JACCDN01 (sample SAMN15323439, study PRJNA562643) | freshwater metagenome | isolation source: river surface water | place: USA:Blue River Watershed | collected 2017-08-16 | reverse complement strand
TAGATGTATGTATTAAAAACTACCAAGATAAAATGATGAACGAAAAAATCGCAGCTAATAGAGCTGCAGGAAAAGCATTCTTAGAAGAGAATGCTAAAAAACCAGGTGTTGTTAAAATGACAAGTGGTTTACAATACCTTATTTTAAAAGAAGGTACTGGTACTGAAAAGCCTACTTTAAAAAGCAATGTAAGATGTCATTATCATGGCACTTTAATTACTGGAGAAGTATTTGATAGTTCAGTACAAAGAGGGGAGCCAATTAGTTTCCCATTAAGCGGCGTTATTAAAGGATGGCAGGATGCTGTTCAGTTAATGACTGTCGGAAGCAAGTGGAGATTGTTTATTCCTTCAGAATTGGCTTATGGTGAGCGCTCTGCTGGTGCTTTAATTGGACCAGGTTCTACTTTAATTTTCGATGTGGAATTATTGGGTATCAACTAGTCTAAAATATTCTACTAAAAGCCCCGAATAGTCTTCTATTCGGGGCTTTTTATTGTGATTAAATGGTAATTTTGCTATTGATAATGAAAATTCACCTTATGAGATTTAAAGCAGTAGTTGTATTGATTAGTTTTCTTGCCTTTGTATCGGCATGTACTCCCAATAATGTTCAAAATGATCCTTCAATAGGTAAAATATTAGATAGTGCAGGTATGTATGGAAGCTTTGCTTTATTGGATAATGGAACAGAGCAATTCACGATACATAATTTATCTGCTTACAAAGATTCTGCAGTAGCACCTTTAAATACTTTTTATTTAGTTCCGGCTCTTTTAGGGGTGGAGAGAGGTTTGATGAATCAAGACAGTCTTTCTTGGACCAATTTTGATTCAACAGTTGCATATCAAAATATGATACAACAAATTGGTAGACCTGCTATTTTAAAAGTGATTGATTCTTTACATTATGGTAAGGGCATTGTAAGTGCAGATATGACTAAATTTTGGTCAGATAATTCTTTGAAAATTACTCCTGATGAGCAATTAGGGTTAATCAAGAAGTTATATTTTGATCAACTATATTTTCAGAAAAGATCTCAGGATTTAGTTAAGAAGATGATTTTAAAAGAAGATAATGCAAGTTATAAACTGAGCTATATAGCAGGAAGTTCTTTAGATTCAAATAATCAAAGTTGGGTGTTGGGTTATGTTGAAGAGAATAAGCATGTATACTTCTTTGTTTTATCTACTAAGTCATTAAAAGCGGATGATCTTTCCAATAAAAACATAGCAGTGCTTAAACAAATTTTATTACAACAAGGGTTTTTAAAAGGAAGAAGATAATTTCAACATTTATTAAAGTATCATATGCAATACTATTGTAACTCTTTAACTAATTATAAAAGATTTGTTACTCGCGAAGTAAAAGTGGGTAATTTAATCATAGGTGGCGGTCATCCAATTAGGGTACAAACTATGACAACTACCGATACAATGGATACTGACAAAACCGTTGCTCAGGTGATTAAATGTATTGAAGCTGGTGCGGAATTAGTTCGTATTACTGCACCGAGTAAAAAAGAGGCAGAGAACTTAGCATTGATTAAGAAGGCTTTAAAAGAGAAAGGATATGATACTCCATTGGTTGCTGATATTCACTTCACCCCTAATGCTGCTGAAATAGCTGCTAAAATAGTGGAGAAAGTAAGAGTGAATCCAGGTAATTATGTAGATAAGAAGAAATTTGAACAAATTGATTATACAGATGCTGAATATGTAGAAGAGATTGAACGCATTAGAGAGAAGTTTACTCCATTGGTATTGATTTGTAAGGAACATGGTACAGCCATGAGAATCGGAACTAATCACGGTTCTCTGAGTGATAGAATCATGAGTAGATATGGTGATACGGCTATTGGTATGGTGGAGAGTGCGATGGAATTTTTGAGAATTGCCAGAAGTTTGGATTATCACCAAATTATTTTAAGTATGAAATCTAGTAACCCGCAAGTAATGGTGCAGGCTTATAGATTACTTATTCAGCAAATGCACAATGAATTTGGAGAAGCTTATCCATTGCATTTAGGGGTAACTGAAGCAGGGGATGGAGAAGATGGAAGAATCAAAAGTGCTATCGGAATTGGCACATTATTAGAAGATGGAATTGGTGATACAATAAGAGTAAGTTTAACGGAAGATCCTGAATTAGAAATTCCTGTTTGTCGTGATATTGTAAAAAGGTACAATGCACAAATAGTGAATAGTATGCAAATACCTTCTGTTGAGAAATTACCTTATAGTCCTTTTGAGTACAAAAGAAGAAATACGCATTCAGTAGAAAATATTGGTCATCAACAAGTGCCAGTAGTGGTTGCTGATTTGAGTAAATTAGCATTGATTGATAGAGCAGCTTTAACTAGCATTGGGTATACTTATAATGCAGATACAGACAAATGGAGTATTGCAGACGCTGCTGCTGATTATGTATTTGTCGGAAATCAAACAATTGATTTTGACTTACCAGGCACTTTAAGAATTATTCAGCATGCAAATGCTTGGAAACCTTCACAAGGGGAACAAAAGAGCTTGCCTATTTTTGATGCCGCCGATTATTTAGCTGCAAACAATAAAAGTGCTGTAATGAATTTTATAGCATTAGATGCCTATTCGACTAATGCACCTATATCTGATGAACAATTATTGGCTTTGGCTAAAGATCCAACCGCTGTATTTTGTATTAGCAGTACATTACAATTTGCTATGTCTGCTGTTAGAAGAATGATGGTTAAATTGATGGATTTAGGCATTACCACTCCAGTAATTTTGGTGACAGACAGTAATTGGTCTACCATAGACGAGCATTTGATTCATTTTGCTACCGAAACAGGTGCTTTATTATTAGATGGAATGGGAGATGGCATTTGTTTGGGCTTATCTGAGGAAGCTTATCATAAAGCCTCTCAAAATTTTAGTAATGTTTCTGGAAGAAACTATGTTCAAAATAAAACAGTTGAACAATTCTTAAACGCTACTGCATTTGGTATTTTACAAGCAACAAGAACAAGAATTTCTAAAACAGAATATATTTCTTGTCCAAGTTGTGGTAGAACATTGTTTGAATTACAAGAGACTACCGCTAAAATTAGAAAAGTAACACATCATTTAAAAGGTCTTAAAATTGCCATCATGGGTTGTATTGTGAATGGTCCTGGAGAAATGGCAGATGCTGATTTTGGTTATGTGGGTAGTGGGGTAGGTAAAATTACTTTGTACAAAGGTAAAGAAGTAATGAAACGAAATATTGATAGTGCTATTGCGGTGGATGAATTAATTCAATTGCTAAAAGAGCATAATGCTTGGATAGATCCTCAATAATAATTTCTAGCAGCATGTATTATATTTTTTACGCATTTTTTTATTTACTGTCCTTATTACCTTGGCGTGTATTTTATATCATCAGTGATTTTTTTGCATTCATTTTACAGCGCGTAATCAAATATAGGGTAGATGTGGTAGCGAATAATCTTGCAATTGCTTTCCCGGATAAATCACCAGCTGAGAGACAAAAAATTGCAAATGCTTTTTATAAAAAATTTACAGATTCTTTTTTAGAGACCATCAAGTTTATCTCTATTTCTACTAGCGAGTATGAAAGAAGGTTCACCAGTAATGTTGAGGTATTAAACGATTTATATAAGACAGGTCAAAATGTTCAAATTATGGCCGGGCATTTTTTTAATTGGGAATATGCCAATTGGGGGGTAGCTAAATATGGTCAATATCCATTTATTGCTGTATACATGCCATTGAGTAATCGCTTTTTCGATAAATTGATACTTCAAATGAGGGCTAGATTTGGAAGTATTATGATCCCTGCAACTCAATTCAAGTCACAGTTTCATCAATATGCTAATAAAGGTGCATATGCGATGGCTTTAGCAGCTGATCAAAATCCCAGTAACCCGATGAAAGCTTTTTGGGTACCCTTCTTTGGAAAGAACACCCCTTTTGTAAAAGGTCCAGAGAAAGGAGCTATTTTAAATAATACAGCACAAGTCTTTGTGCATTTTTATAGCACCAAGCGCGGATACTATCATATGGAGTATACACTAATGACCACTACTCCAAAAGAATTTAAAGAAGGAGCATTGACTGCTATGTATGTTAAAATATTGGAAGAGAAAATTAAATTAGAGCCTGCTAATTATTTGTGGAGTCATCGCAGGTTTAAATATGATTATGATGCTAGCAAACATGCAGCATTACTAGTTTCTTAATTTTCTTCTGGTTTAGGCGGTGCTTTAGAAGTTTCAAAACTGAAAGCATCTTTTAATTCTTGCACAGCTTCCCAACCACCATTGACTACTCTATTATTGTGTATACCTTCTTTTTTTAGAAGGGTTGAAGCAATGCTTGCGTCTTCTCCATTATCACTAATAATATAAATATTAAAGTGCTCGTCTAATTCTGACATGCTACCAGGATCAGCTAATTCAACCAATGGTATACTCACTGAATTTTTGATATGCCCATGATGGTACCTTTCTTCTTCTCTAATATCCAGCACCATCAAGAACTCATCAAATGGGATATCCATTGCTAATTCGTCTATGTCAACATCGATAATAATATCAAACTTGTTTCCTGCTTCAATCCACGCTGCATATCCATTTTGTAAAACCCCTTTATAATTGATAAAGCCTAGTTTTCTAAATAAAATATCTGCTTCGTTTTCTGCACCTGTTGGCGCAACAATTACTATAGGACTGTCTAATTGAAGAAAGCCCATCGCAATTAATTTGCCTAATTGATGCTTGGGTGCATGAATGGCATTGGGTATATAACCCGTTACAAGATCTTCAAATGATCTGGTATCTAAAATGATTACCTGATCTTCTTGAATGATTTTCTGAAATTGTTCAATAGATAATAACATCAAAAAAAATTAACCAACTAATTGTTCAACAAATTGATTCACTTGCTCTAAACGAGTGTAGTCTACTAAGTAAAAAATAAATTTTCCTTCACGAATAGTACCTACAATTCCTGCTCTTCTTAAAATGGCTAAATGTTGAGAAGCAACAGATTGTTCAAGTCTTAATTTTACATAGATCTCTGTAACAGTCATTTTCTGATGTTCGTCGATCAGCTTTAAAATTTGTTGACGAAGTTTGTGGTTTAAAGCTCTAAGGATCATTGCAGCTTTCTTGCTATGTAATAAATCCACTTTGAGCGGCTCCTTGCCATTGGCAAGTTGTAATTGGGGTAAAGATTGGTTCATGACAATTCTTGATTGGGGGTTAAAAACAAAATTGCCTTACAAAGTTAAGTGAATATTTAGAAATATGATAATTTATTATCATATTTACTTTTTTATTTTATAAATGGTAAATACATGACCTACCATTTCAATATCGGGCTATTTGGATTGCTTGGAGGGTATGGTATAAACATCCTTAATATAGCTTGGGCCTATATAAGCAAGGTCTTCAAATTGTTGGTTTTCCCATTTAATTAGAGCTAATTCAAGCATTTCTTCTACTGAATAATCAGTATTTATTAATTGAATTTGTTCATCCACTATTAGTTGAGCTGTTTTTGAGGCACCAGAGCCAGCACAATACAATTTGCCTTCTTTTATTAAGTTGGTCAAATAGGAAGTATCCAAAATAATGGCTTTCTCTTCTGTTAATGCTTTTTCATTTGAGTCATAAATGGCACCAAATACTTCCATTCTTCTTGCATCAATCATGCTGAATAATCTATAAGAAGTATCGTTTTTAGCGATTTGTTTATTGGCGGCTCTTGCAATTAATGCCAAACTGGATAGGCCTATCAATGGTTTGTCTATTGCATAAGCTATGCCTTTTGCGCTAGCTAAACCAACCCTCATACCTGTATAACTACCTGGTCCAAGTGTGACAACAATTCCATCCAATTCATTGATCTTTATGGAATGTTCTTTGCATAGTGCTTGTATACTTGTTTGAACAAAGCTTGCGTGATGTTGTGATTCTTGGTTCTTGACTTGCGCAATAATTTGATCTTGAATACTTAATCCAATGATGGCTGTTTCTCCAGTAGTATCAATATGTAGTAGTTTGGGCACTTTGTTGGTTTGTTTTGCAAAAATAGGTTGGTCAAGTGATAGAAAAATAAGAAATTGCAATTCTTAATCAATTATTATGTCAAAACAGATCATCGAATCAAAGAAAGTGCCTGCTCCAATTGGACCTTATAGCCAAGCAGTGATTGCTAACGGCTTTTTATTTGCGAGCGGCCAAGTGGCTTTTGACCCTAAAACAGGTGAGTTGGTATTGTCGGATATTGCTTCTGAAACAAAGCAAGTCATGGAAAATATCAAATCTATTTTAGAAGCAGCTGAATTAACTTTTGCGCATGTTGTTAAAACAACCATCTTCTTAAGTGATATGGGTTTGTTTGCACAAGTGAACGAAGTTTACGGTTCTTATTTTTCTAAAGATTTTCCAGCTCGTGAAACCGTTGCTGTAAAAACTTTGCCTCGTAATGTAAATATTGAAATTAGTATTACCGCAGTAGTTAACTTATAATATATTGGTAACTGGTTATCAGTTCCCAGGTTTCATGGGGCTTCACTAAGTGAAGCCCCATTTTGTTATTAAAACAATTAGGTGCAGCACTTAAATTTTCAACAGCTATGCTCTTTCTATCTTCGGGAGTATACAATTGTAAATATGGGTAATTAGCTATTGGAGTAATGATTATTTTTTGATGATCTTTTTGAATGGTGCAGGAAGGGTCTGTTTCATCAATTACCCAACAATCATCTAAATGCGTAGTTCCCAATATACTTCCCGTACTAAATTGAGTGTCTTCTATGATTGCTCCTGTAGGAAGTAAGTTTTGATCATATACAATCTTGCCTTTATTCTTAAATTGAATATGATAATCGTTGACAGTATTTCCTAATTGAAAATAAGGATGCCATCCATCCATGATAGGAATGGCTTGATGATGATGATTGGTAATAGTAGTTGTTACAATGATGGTATTGTTTGTTTTCATTGTCCATTTTAAATGAATGCTATATGGGAAAGGATAGCCTTTATCGGTTGCTTTATAGTGATACACTAAAATGACAGATGCTTGATGCATATCTTGATGGGTTGACTCAATATCATATACTGCATCATATTGAATACCATGTAGTGCATGATTTCCTAAATAGAATTTTTCAATGGTATATATCTTTTCTTCATGCTCATATTGTCCATTAGCCAATCTGCAAGAAAATGGACTCATTTTTCCACTTTTAAATCCATTCATTTCAAAATTCCCCCATCCCTTTGAAAAGTCATTTCCATGTATGATAGAATTGCTACCATTTACCATCCACTCGTTGATTAAGCCCCCTTTGGTAGATATAACAACACTGTTTTTACTACTATTGTCGGTTAGCCTTATTTCTTGGAAATTGGCAACAGGGCTAATTTGTATTTCGAAGGGCATTTGCATTGGATTAATGGTAAATCAAAACTATTCTATTAACTTTGAATCATAAAAATAAAATATGCGCTACACTTTATTTTTGACATGTATATTAATGGCATTTATTGCAAATGGCCAAAATGTAGTATCCAAATACGATAGTACTTTAAAAATAGGGAAGTCTGGCTATAGAATTTCTTGTTTTAATAAATTAGTTGATCGAAATATATTGAATATAAGACCCATTGGCTTTAAGCAAGAAGCAAGAGAGGTTTCTTTTGAATTAAAGGGTAGGGTTACCGGCTCTGAAATTGATGATTTAAACTTAGATGGTTTCCCGGATGTATTAATTTATTTTTTAGATAAAGACATTAAACCTTCTATCTTATGTGTAAGTTCAAAAAATAACGAAAGCTTAATGCCTATTTTTTTTCCAGATATCATGAATGATATGGTTTTGAGTAAAGGATATCGTGGTGGGGATGAATATAAATTAGTAGAAGGTATTTTATTCAGAAAATTCCCAGTGTATGATTCTGATACTACTATCAAAACGCCTACTAATAAAGTAAGACAAATAATGTACAGAGTAGTAGAGGGTGATCAGGGATCTTGGAAGTTTAAAGCTTTCAAGAATTTTGATATGAATAAAGATTAATATCCTTTAGTAATCATTATTTTCCCAACAGCTTTTTCATTTCCTTCATCGTCTCTAACGAATACTAAGTAGATGCCTGTGGCTACAGGGCTTCCTTCGTATGTTTTTCCATTCCAAACTGCTTGGCCTCCTAATGCCCTTGTTTGATAAATTAGTTTTCCATTGATATCCGTAATCTTTATTGGAGCATGGTCTACCAATTTTTTAAAACTAATTAAGCCACTAAAATCAGGGGGAACTGGATTAGGGAAAATAAAAATACTTTCTTGATGGTTTGCAGCTTTTGTTGCAGTGCTTCTATAACTTACCCATTCTTGATTGGTTTTAAAAAACACTTCCCCATTATTGGGTTCGATAATCATTTGATCAATGGTGTCCGAAGGCAAAGGGCTATTATCTTTGGTAAAATGCTCAATAATACTAAGGCCATCCTGACTTACTAACCAAGCGCCATTGTTGGTACCAATCCATTTTTGATTGGCCGCGTCAACAGCCATACATCTAATGGTTTCTTTTTGAAATAAATAGGCATTAAATCCATTTGTCTTGACAATTGGCAAATATGCATTACAAGCTTCTTTACTAATATCTCCACAATTAAAAATTCCAATTCCATTATCCGTGCCCACCCAAATTGCGCCATCCCTATCTTCTACCATACTAGTAACCCTATTGCTTGGTAAATTTCCGCTATTACTGCCAGTTGTTTTTTGTACCCAACTAATGGTATTATAGTAGTTGTCTGATTGAAATATATATAGTCCTTGTATAGAAGGGCCTGTTAGATATAATTGTTCATTTTGATTAGCTAGTAATTGAATTGAGCCGTTTAAATTGATTCCATTGGATAGCGAATAGGTTTTAGTATTGTTATTTTGTATATAGCTTAATCCTTTTTGATCATTCAACACCCAACCTCTACCATTTTTTGAAAATGAAATATTTTTTATACTGCCTACTAGGTTATTTTGTATTAATTGTAATTGGTTTCCATCAAAGCTATATATGCTTTGTTTATTAGCGAGCCAAAATAGATTGCTTGTAGGATTTGCGGCAGTCCATTCTATATTTGGAATAGTCGTATTTTGAATGGAAAAATAATTTGTCCAGCCTTGATCTGTATAAGTTGCAAAACCGTTTGTATTGTTTGCAAATGGAGCAAGAATCATTTGTTCATTTACAGACGCAATACCATTCATGGTTTTTCTGGGTCCAGATATATTGATCCATTTACTCAAATCAGGTGCTATCGCTATTCCCTTAATACTGTCTTTGATTACTTCAATGTTTTTTAAATACGGTATGCTGCTTAATGAATAGATCTTTTCTGCTTGAGTTAAGTCTTTGTTTTGCCAGGTTTCTTTTATCTCATGAAGGGTAAGGTCTATAACAACAATTCCAAAACCGGTTTCCACAAAGCCAAGTCCTTTACTAATTCTAATACTTTTTATTTCCTTATTGTTAAACAAAGAAGTGTTTTTGATACCATTAATTAGGTATACTTGGTCACCTTTTACAATATCAATAGCGCTATTGGTGTATGCTATGATTAATTGTTCATTTTGTGCATCCCATGCAATGGTTTGAATACCTATTTCATGCAATCCATCAGACTTGCCCAAGAAGCCAATTTTGCCTGTAGTTTCGTTATAAACTATTAATTGATTTTTAGACGCTATATAGTATTGATCTCCCTTAATAACTTGTTGTATATTAAAATTATTATAGTGTTCTCTCCATGTGCCAATTGCGCCAATACTATTCTGAGCATTGGTTTTAATAATACTAAAACAACATAATATCAGAAAAGCTATTCTCATTTTAAAAGGGCACTATAAATAACTTCTTGAATCTTTGGTCTTAGATTTAAACTACTAAAAGCTTTATTATCCCTGGTTGGGAAAACCCTATTGGATAAAAATATATACAATAACTGATGTTCTGGGTCTGCCCATACGCAGGTTCCAGTAAATCCAGTATGACCAAATGTACTTGACGATACACTTGCACTAGGGTAGGGTTCTTTTAAATTTTTATTGTCTTTTTCTGGCTTGTCAAATCCTAAGCCTCTTCTGCTATTAGGTGTATTGTAAGCAGTATACATTTTTATAGTACTTGCATTCAAATATTTTTTACCCTCATATTGTCCCTCGTTTAAAAGCATTAAATACAATTTTGCTAAATCTGTAGCATTGCTAAATAATCCTGCATGTCCAGCTATTCCACCCATTGTGGAAGCACCTTCGTCATGAACGCTTCCTTGAATTAATTCATTTCTAAAATAATTGTCTAATTCTGTTGCGGCAATATTTTCTTTAGTTGTTTTTTGTAAGGGTAGAAATCCAGTACTTGTCATGCCTAGTGCTTCGTAGAAATTTTTGGTTGTATAGCTTTGCAAAGACATCCCACTTACCTTTTCTACTATCCATCCTAAAAATATAAAATCGTTATCGCTATAGATGTATTTACCTGCTTCAGTTACCGGACTTCTTAGAATTTGTTGTTGAATACTATCTATCCAATAGTTAACTAAGAACTTAGTTGGGGTAATCATTTGTTGATGTGTTGCATCTTTAGAACTACTTACTAAGTCTTTATTTAAACTGCCATCATTATTCAATAGTTTTTCGTAAAACTTGATATAAGGATATAATCCTGCTTGATGTAATAATAAATCCCTTAAACTGATGTTGGCTTTTGCATTACCCTTTACCCAAGGTAAATAATCGCCAATGGTTTTATCAATATCTACTTTTCCTTCCTCCACCAATTTCATAATTGCCACAGTAGTAGCACTCACTTTTGTAACAGAAGCAAGGTCGTAATAGGTTTGATTGGTTACTGCAGGAGTACCTTCACCTGCAATAGTGCCATAAGACTTATTGAATACAATTTGGTTATCTTTTGCTACCAGTACTTGACATCCCGGAAGGGCTTTTTTTTTAATAGCATCTGCCACCAATGAATCTATTGCATTCAACTTATCTATTTGAATACTCGTAACAGTATTGTTTTGCGAATTGGTTACCGTCTTTGAAGGCATTGAATTACCTAATCCATATGGCATTTGTTGCGTAACAGTAACGGGTAAAACTCCTACCGCATCTATTTTTCCCTCTAACCACAAAACGGCAGCATTTTCTGTATGTATATTGTCTTCGTAAGCAAACAATATATTTTTAATTCCGGGAAAATCTGCTACTGCATAAGGATTGCCAAATACAATATGCGTCCAACTTTCATGACCCGGTCTATTTAAAAATTGTAAAATAGTATTGGGTATTTCAAAATGATTCGCTGGTTTGCGATTATAGCTGTGTACTCCAACAATAACTTGATCGAAATCAATCAATTGTTTTTCTATAGATTGTAAATAATTGGTATCTATACCTTTGCTAAAGAACACTGTAGCATCATAACCCACACTTAATGCATTGCTAATAGTATTTGATGTAGTGGCATTTAAAACAAGATAGGCAATTCTTTGGCCTTTTTTTATGATAGGTCTTTGATTAGCATTTACAAAAGTCAAAGATTGTTTTGCCATAGTAGCTTTCAAATTTCCTACTGATTGATTTAAGTCTGCGATAATATTTGCAGTATCAATTGTTTTTAATTGACTCAATCCGTATTTGAATTTTGCAGATAATACTTTTTTAACCCTTGAGTCTATATCTTTTACGCTTAATCTTCCTTCAGATATTGCTTCTTTTACTTTCTTTATGGATTGTCCAATATCGCCAGGTAAACAAAGCATATCATTGCCTGCTAAAATAGCTTGCACATTGGCTTCGCCCTCTGGGTAATAATTACTAATGGCTTTCATGTCTAATGCATCAGTTACCGCAATTCCTTTGAACCCTAATTCTGTTTTCAATAAACCATTGATGGCTTTTGAAGAAAGTGAAGTGGGTCTTTTTTCTCCATTGTCTATTGCTGGCACTGAAAGATGTGCTACCATTACAGATTCTATTCCTGCATCAATCAATGCTTTAAATGGTGCAATTTCCATGCTATCTAATGCTTCTCTAGATTTATTTACTACAGGAATATCTACATGTGAATCCACGCTTACATCTCCATGGCCAGGAAAATGTTTTGCAGTTGCCATTACCCCATTGTCTTGCATCCCTTTCATGTATGCGATACCATAATCAATGACAGTTTTTTTGTTTTGACCAAAACTTCTATCATTGATCACCGGGTTTGCAGGATTATTATTGATATCTACATCTGGTGCATAATTCACTTGTATACCCAATCTTTTACATTGTGCTGCAATGGCTGCGCCCATTTGATACACTAATTGATTATTAGGCATGGCACCTAATGACAATTGTCTTGGAAACATTTCAACACTATCTAATCTCATGCCAACACCCCATTCTGCATCAATCGTAATGAGTAAAGGTGTTTTTGCAATTTTTTGATAATTATTAGTTTGTATAGCTTGTCTAACTGGTCCTCCCTGAAAAAAACAAAGTCCACCAATATTGTATTGCTTGATTAAGTCTGCTAAAGAGTCAATTTTTTTAGGCTCCCAATTACTGTGTGCTCTTAAAACCATTAATTGAGCAATTTTTTCATCTAAGCTTAGAGATTTGAATTGGTGTTTTACCCATTTTTTTTCTGCTCGAGTTTGTGCATTAACAGTCATTTGAAAACATGCGAACATGCAAATGATTAAACCTAATTTTTTCATAAGACCAGCTTTATTGTTGCAATTTAAGGATAATAAAAAAGCTTACCCTATTTAGGATAAGCTTTTTATAAATATTGGGTAATACCTATGCTTCAGGCTCTTCGTCCACTGGAAGCACCGGTTCTATATTATTGGCTTTTAATTGACCAAACCATTTTACCATCTTTTTCATATCACTAGGATAAACACGCTCGAAATCCATAGATGGGAATACTTTTTTAAAGTAGGCTGTTACTGCTTTTGGATCTTTTTCGCTTGGCAATGCTTCTTTAGATTTGCCCATTGCAATAAACACTTCCGCTAAAAACACATTGTCATGGGTTGTATATACTTCAATGCTTTCTAAATGCGAGAATTGATGTACTCTAGAACTCACAAACTGAGTAGCGCCAGTTTCTAAAGATTTAGCGATAGCACCATCATTTTTGCTGCTAATCATTTCAAATAATCCAGATAGGCCAGAAACTGCCATTAAGTTATTGTATTCCATAAAGTTCTATTTCGTTTTTTTACTGGCGCAAATTACTGAAAAACCCTCAATTTTCATTTTTTAAACTACCTTTGTTTATCATTAAAAATCAAGCATATGCCCGGTTTTGAATTTTTTGGCGACGAAGAAAGAAAAGAAGTAAATGATGTCTTGGAGACAGGTATTTTAATGCGTTATGGATTTGATGGTCCTCGTAAAGGAATCTGGAAATCCAAAGAGTTAGAAGCAGCCATTTGTAAGACATTTGGTACAGGATATGCTCAATTAACCTCTAGTGGAACTGCTGCTTTAACTACAGCAATGGCGTCTTTGGGAATTGGTTCAGGGGATGAAGTGATTATGCCAGCATTCACATTTGTGGCTAGTTTTGAAGCAGTTTTGAGTATGGGCGCTGTTCCTGTTTTAGTAGATATTGATGAAACTTTGACTTTGAATCCAAATGCTGTAAAGGCAGCGATCACATCAAAGACCAAGTGTATCATGCCAGTTCATATGTGTGGTAGTATGGCTGATTTAGATGCTTTGAAAGCCATCTGTGATGAACATCATTTGATTTTATTAGAAGATGCTTGTCAAAGTATCGGTGGAACTTATAAAGGAAAACATTTAGGTACTATTGGCCATGCAGGTACTTTCTCTTTTGACTTTGTTAAAATGATTACTTGTGGCGAAGGTGGCGTAGTAATGACGAATGATCAAAGCGTTTATACAAAATGTGATGCATTCACTGATCATGGACACGATCATTTAGGCGTGGATAGAGGAGCGGATTTGCATCCTTTTTTAGGATACAATTTTAGAATTAGTGAATTGCATGCCGCTGTGGGCTTGGCTCAAATCAGAAAATTAGATACTTTCTTAAGCATACAAAGAAGAAATAATCAGATTTTAAGATCTTATCTAGAACAAGTTCCTGGAATTAGTTTTAGAGTAGTGCCAGATCCAACCGGAGATAGTGCAAGTTTCTTATCTTGGTTCTTGCCTTCTCAAGAGAAAATGGAAAAAGCTATTGAAGCATTAAAAACTGCTGGCATTTTTGCTGGTAATTTTTATTGGTTTGCAAATAATTGGCATTATATCAGAAAATGGGATCACTTAAAGAATGTTCAAAGTTTATATGCTTTAAACGAAGCGCAACAATTAGCGCTTAAAAAATTAAGTGATACAAAGTTTGAAGCTAGTGACGCGATCATGTCAAGATGTATATCTACTGCTATTAGTCTTACATGGACAGAAGAGCAGGTACATGCTAAGGGCGCACAGTTTTTACAAGTTTTGAAAGAAGCGCTTTCATAATAATATAAGAATATGTCACTAGGGCAGTCAATGCAACAAAGGCAATTACAAAGATTGTCGCCTCAGCAGATTCAGTTGATGAAATTGTTGCAAATTCCTTCTGCTCAAATAGAACAAAGAGTCAAAGAAGAGCTAGAAGAAAATCCTGCATTAGAACTTCATTCAGAATTATTGGATAATGAATTAGGAGATGATTCTTCTGACGACTTAATTAATGATTTGCAAGAGGAAGAAGCTATTCCGGTGGATGAATACGAAATGAGCAATGAAGAAATTAGTGAATATACTTATGATGATGATGGAGAGATTGCGGATTACAAAACGAAAGATGATTACTATCCTGAATTAGATAATGATAAGGTTATTCCTATCAAAGCCGAACTTAGTTTAAATGATCAATTGATGGATCAGTTAAGCATGTTGGATTTAGACGAGACTCCCTATAAAATTGCAGAACAAATTATTGGAAGTTTGGATGACGACGGTTATTTAAGAAGAGCGCTACAATCTATAGCAGACGATCTAGCTTTTAAGCAAAGTATGTGGGTGGAAGAAAAGCAGATTGAAGAAGTGCTTCTTCAAATACAAAAATTTGAACCTGCTGGTATCGCCGCTAGAAATTTACAAGAATGTTTATTGATTCAATTAAGAAGAAAGCTGGAAGAAAATGAAAAAGTAGATGTGCTAAAGATGGCTATCACTATTCTTGAAAAATATTTTGATGAGTTTACAAGAAAGCACTACGATAAGATTCAAAAAAGCGTTCACTTAGATGATGCTACTATGAAAGAAGTGTTGCATCAAATTATAGCATTAAATCCTAAACCAGGAGCAGATACAGTGGGGAGTAATGAGGCTGAAATGTATATCATTCCAGACTTCACGGTGTTGATTAACAATAATAAATTAGAGCTTTCTTTGAATAGCAGAAACGCTCCGCCATTAGTGATTAGTGATGATTATAAAATGATGTTGAAGGAATATGAGGGAAGTAAGAAGCAGGATAAGGCGCAAAAAGAAGCTGTATTTTTTATCAAGCAAAAAATAGATTCAGCAAAATGGTTTATTGAAATGATTCTTCAAAGGCAACAAACCCTTTTGTTAACGATGAATGCAATAATTGAACATCAAGAGGCTTTCTTTTTAAGTGGCGATACCACTCAGCTTAAGCCAATGATTCTTAAAGACATTGCCTCTAAAACCAAATTAGATGTTTCTACTGTGAGTAGGGTAGCCAATAGCAAATATGTACAAACAGAATTTGGTACTTATTTATTAAAATACTTCTTCAGTGAATCTTTAACAACCGATAGTGGGGAAGAAGTGAGTACCAAAGAAGTAAAAGCAATCTTAGTAGAATTGATTGAATCAGAAGATAAACAAAAGCCACTGAGTGACGATGAATTGACCGAATTGCTTCAAGAAAAAGGGTATAATATTGCCAGAAGAACTGTTGCTAAATACAGAGAATTGTTAAATATCCCCGTTGCTAGATTAAGAAAAGAACTTTAATTATATCCCAAGTATACATGGAAAATAATACCCCGGCTTTCTTAAAATATATTGGACAATTCATTTCATATATTTTACATCCTTTATTTATTCCTACTTATTTTATGTTGTATCTTATTCAGGTACTTCCTTATGAGTTTGTGGGTATCACGGAATGGCAATTAACTCTTCGTTTGTTTAGCGTTTTTTGGTTGACTGCTTTTTTCCCAGCTTTTGCTGTTTTTTTAATGTGGCGTTTAAAACTAAGTGAAAGTATTTTTCTAAGAACACAAAAAGAGCGCATCATACCTTATGTGATTACCATGTTCTTTTATTGGTGGATGTATTATTTAAGTAGAAACTTTACAGATCAGCCCATAGCACTTAAGTTCTTCTATTTCGGTATATTTATCGCAACTGCTATTGGTTTGATAGCTAATAATTTTATTAAAGTAAGCTTGCATGCCATGGGTGTGGGTGGGTTGGTGACTGCCGTGATTATTGTGGGTTTACATTACTCAATCAACAATGCTATTTGGGTTTTGTTGGCAATAATTATTACGGCAATTGTTACAAGTGCACGAATGCTTGTTAGCGATCACACAAAACAAGAATTAATCATCGGTCTATCCATTGGATTTCTTACGCAAGCAATGGCGTATTTTTGGGTGATCTAATACAATCTAATTTATATGTGGTATCGTTTAGGGCAAAAAATATTACAATACAGAAAAACTAGTTTAATAGTACTTACAGCGATCACTATTTTTATGGGATATTTTGCTGCACAAGTAAAATTAAGCTATGAGTTTACTAAAGCGATACCCGAAGACAACCCTACATTTTCTATATATAAAAAATTTGTATACCAATTTGGTGTGGATGGAACTACAATGGTAGTTGGTTTTCAAACAAAGAACTTATATACAGCTCAAAATTTCAATGCATTAGCTGATTTACAAAAAAATATCAAAACCATTCCTGGCGTTACAGATGTATTAGGGGTTCCAAGTGCTTATGCTATTGTTAAGGATACGGTAAATTTTAGATTTAAAGGGGATATCATTTTCCATCCCCCTTATAGTAATGATAGCGCTTTGTTAGCAGACAAAGTGATATTCGAATCATTACCATTTTACAAACACTTACTATACAATCCAGATAGTAGCTCTTATATTATGGCCATTAGTTTTATTCCTGATTCTATTAATAGCGGGGCTAGATCAAGAATCATCAATTCATTGGAAACTAAATTGAGTAGTTTTAAAAAAGCAACACAATTAGATTTACATGTTAGTGGGCTTCCTTATATCAGAACTATTATGGCAGATAGAATTAAGAAGGAAATGCTTTGGTTCTTGATAGGTTCATTGGTTTTATCAGCAATTACATTGCTTTTGTTTTTCAGATCTATACCTGCTATGTTAATGAGTTTAGCAGTAGTTGCAATGGGGGTAATATGGAGTTTTGGAACAATGGTATTACTGGGGCAAAAGATTACTTTATTAACAGCTCTAATACCTCCATTGATTGTAGTCATTGGTATTCCTAACTGTATATACTTTTTAAACAAATATCATACTTCCTATAAAGAAACAGGAGATAAAGAAAAAGCCTTAATTCAAATGGTGGGTAGAATGGGTATTGTGACTTTGTTTTGTAATATCACTGCAGCGATTGGTTTTTTTGTTTTTGCTTTAACCAAGAGTCCTTTATTAAAAGAGTTTGGATGGGTTTCAGGTGTGAATATCATGGCTTTATTTTTTATTAGTTTGTTTTTTATTCCTCCAGTATTATCCTACTTAGAAGTACCTCAGGCAAGACATATCAGGTATTTGGATAATAAAACTTTAGAAAAGCTTTTAGTCAAAATTGAACGCTGGACTTTTGATCATACCAAATGGGTTTTTGGCATCACCATTGTTTTGGTTATCGTTTCTTCTTTTGGATTGGTGCAAATCAAGAAAGAAGCGTTTATTGTTGATGACCTTCCCAAAAAAGACAAATTGTATACCGACCTTAAATGGTTTGAACAAAATGCAGGAGGGGTAATGCCTTTAGAGATTGTAATTGATAGTAAAAAGAAAAATGGTTTAACAAAGAGTTTGAAGCCTTTAGAAAAAATAGATGAACTAGATTATTTTTTACAAGAGCAAGCAGAATTGGGAAAACCACTTGGATTATTAGATGGCATCAAGTTTGCTAAACAAGCATTTTATGATGGGGATAGTTTGGCTTATGCGATTCCTACCGGGACTGAAATGGCTTTTATTGCGCCTTATATCGCACCAAAGCCAATGGATATAACGCCAGCTAAAACAACTGCTGCAAAAGGTCCTGAAACCCTATTGAATAAATTTATTGATAAGGATAAGAAAGCCACTAGAATATCTGTGAATATGAAAGATATTGGTAGTGCTAAATTGCCTTTATTTATTGCTAAAATTGATAGTGCAACAAAAGCCTTATTTGATACTGCAAAATACCATGTTGAGATTACAGGAAGTAGTGTGACTTTCTTAGAAGGGAGCAATTTTATTATTAAAGGATTAGGAGAATCTATTTTTTGGGCCTTTTTATTGATAGCAGTTTGTATGATTTTCTTGTTTAGATCTTTTCCAATTTTAATGTGTTCTTTAATCCCTAATATCATTCCATTATTTATTACTGCTGGTATTATGGGTTGGACAGGAGTGGCATTAAAGCCATCCACCGTTTTGGTATTTAGTGTTGCATTAGGTATTGCCATAGATGTAACTATTCGTTTCTTAGTAAACTATAAACAGGAATTACCTCATTTGAATTATCAAGTGAATAATACTTTAATTCAAACCATTAGACATACTGGTATTAGCATCATATATACCTCACTGGTATTGGTAGCGGGCTTTATTATCTTCTGTTTCAGTGATTTTGGAGGCACTAAAGCGCTTGGGTGGTTAACATCTTTAACACTTATTGTAAGTACTTTAACCAATCTGGTTTTACTTCCTGCCTTGATTAAAACTTTCATTAAAGAGAATAAAAAAACCGTCTAAAAAGACGGTTTTTTTATGAATATCGTAAGCTTCTTATTTTAATAAGGTTTCAAGCGTGGTTCCTAATGCTGGTCCTCTTAGATCTTTCGCAATAATTTTTCCGGTTGGATCTAATAACACATTGAAAGGAATGCCTTCAATTTGATAAGCACTCACCACAACACTTTCCCATTTTTTTAGATCACTGATATGTTGCCAGTTTAATTTATCCGCTTTAATAGCATCTAACCAACTCGCTTTATCATCATCTAATGAAACACCTAAAACAGTAAAGTTCTTGTTTTTATATTTTTCGAAATTGGCTACTACATTTGGATTCTCTCCTCTACATGGACCACACCAACTTGCCCAGAAATCTACCAAAACATATTTACCTTTTAAACTACTTAAAGTGACAATCTTGCCATTCACATCTTGCAAAGCAATTTCTGGTGCGATTTGTCCTACTTCAATAGGTCTTGCAGTTGTATTAGCTTGCACCTGAGAATTTAAAGTGGTCACAAAGTCAATTAATGGAGTAGCTTTTGTTTTCTCTGCAGCTAATTTAGCCATAGCCAATACCTGTGCAGCTTCCATAGATCGGATACTTAATCCTAAGGCATAGTATAAAAATGCTGGGCTTGTTTCAGTTGCAACCGTTTTTTCAATAAACTGATTTAATTGGGTAATCTTTTCTGTCTTTTGTTTTTGTAACCAATAGATAGTGCTGTCTTTCGCTTTTTGGTTTTGTAATGCATCCAAATTGTATAAAGTAGCAAAAATAGAAGAGTCTTTTTGTCTATATTCTTTTAAGAACTTTAATAAGCCCTCGCTTGTTTTTGATCCTTTAATTTGATAGCTATTGTAATCATTGGCATCTGCATTGATTTGAATATTCTCTTCGTCGTTGATAAACAATATTTCAACATCTTTTTCTGTCGCAATTCTGTAGATACCTTCTTCTTTAGCAATAAAATCAAAACTGTATTTACCATCTTCTTTTAAACTAGTTGAATCTAGTGTTATGATGGGTTTACCACCGTATGGAATTTCTTGTAAAAGTAATTTCTGTGCAGTGGCATTTTTTATGGTACCTGCAACATTATATCTTGACTCTTTACTTTTTTGACCACAACTACTTATTATCAATAAAGTGATTAAGAAGCTGATTTGGAATAATTTATTTTTCATATGCTTATTGAGCTAATTTTTGTTCTAAAACTTGTGTGGTAGTTTTTGGATCTGCCTGTCCCTTGCTTAGTTTCTTCACTTCTCCCATGAATAATCCAATCAATCCTTTTTTCCCTTTTTTATATTCTTGTACTTTGTCGGGATGTGCAGCTAATACCTGTTCCACCCATACATTAATTTGATCGGCAGAATTATTCTGAATCAATTGATGTTCTTCTGCGTATTGTTGAGGATGTATTAAAGTGCCAATAACTCCTTTAAATACTTTTCCGCTTGCAGTTGAAAAACTTAATTGATTGCTTTCTACTAAATCTAATAAATTATTTAAGGTATCAATAGATGTGGCAAGGTCTTTATAAGTTTTTCCAGATTCATTCAAATACTCTCTAATAGGACCTAATATCCAATTGACAGCTGCCTTATAATGTTGAGTGGTTTTTATCCAGCTGGCATAAAAGTCTGCCTCCTCTTTATTCTCTGTGATTTGATCAATATCATAATCAGATAAACCTAAAGTATTTTTCCATGTTGCTTTTAACTGATTCGGTAAAGCAGGAATGGTTTCTTTGATGCTATTGATATAGGTTTCTGTTAAATGAAAAGGTGCCAAATCTGGATCAGGGAAATATCTATAATCATTCGCATCTTCCTTATCTCTAATAGCGAAAGTGGTATCCTTATTTGCGTCAAAACTTCTTGTTTGTTGTACAATTGTTTCGCCAGCTTCTACTAAGCCAATCAATCTCTCAATTTCAAATTCAATAGCTTTTTTAATATTTCTAATTGAATTAAGATTCTTTACTTCTACCTTGGTACCTAATGTGCTTGTTCCCACAGGTCTCACAGAAATATTCGCATCGCATCTCAAGCTTCCCTCTTCCATATTGCCATCACAAACACCTAACCATCTTACTAGTTTTCTTACTTCTGTGACATATTGAAATGCTTCTTCAGCTGAATGTATACATGGTTCAGTTACTATTTCAATCAATGGAGTACCTGCTCTATTTAAATCAACACATGTATCAGTAGGGGAGATATCGTGAATACTCTTTCCAGCATCTTCCTCTAAGTGTATTCTATTTAATTGTACATAAGAAGTTTGACCATTTAATTGAATGGCTACTTTGCCACCCACGCAAATAGGTGTGGTGTGTTGTGATATTTGATAGCCTTTTGGTAAGTCTGGATAGAAATAATTTTTTCTGGCGAAATAATTATTTTGTTCGATAGTTGATTCACAAGCAATACCCATTTTGATGGCATACTCAACAGCTTTTTTATTGGTCTTTGGAAGTGTGCCAGGATGCCCCATAGTGATAGGACTAATATGTGTATTGGGTTCTGCTCCAAAACTAGTGGCATCACCGCAAAATAACTTGCTATTAGTAGCCAATTGTGCATGTATTTCTAGTCCAATAACAGCTTCGTATTTTTTTGCCTCTGCCATAGCACAAAAGTACTAATTTAAAAGGCTTTGACATAAAAAAGCCCCTCCAAATACATGGAGAGGCTAAGCAAATGAGAACCATTTTTAACTATAAATCAGCAGAATTTATCTTTTTAGGGATTTTTACTTCAATAGTTTTTACTTCTTTGTTTCTAATGATACCCAACTTTAAGGTCTGTCCTGCATCAAAATATTGCCATTTAATATCGTTGACTTCTTTTACCTCATGTTTATCAATATTGGTGATAATATCACCCACTTTCAATCCGGCTTTAGCTGCAGGTGAGCCATCTGTAACTGCTTTAATTTTTACACCTGCCCCTTCTTCCAAATCTTCAATGGAGATGCCCAATTTAGGTTTCTTCGTATTTACATAGATCTCTTCTAAGTTTGGTAAGTTGGGAAGAGCAAATCCTTTTCTAAAGTTCTTATTAAAATCTCTATTAAAGTTTTGATTGAAATTGTCTGGTACAAATTCAAAAACATCTCCATTTTTCGAATCCCAACTTGGAGAGGTTAATTCTTTATTTTTCGCTAAAACAATTTCTTTTTTGTTTTTCTTTCCATCTCTTAGGTATTCAATGGTGATTTTATCGCCCACTTTATATTTACCAATAGCGGCATATAAATCCGTATGAGATTTAATGGGATCTTTATCTACCTGTGTTATAACATCATTTTCTTCTAAGCCAGCTTTTGCTGCAGGGCTTTCTTCACTTACTTCAACAATTTCAGCACCTTCAGAAGTGGATTTAGTAGAAACCCCTAAAAAGGCTTTATTCATTGGTGCTTCTGGAGCTTCAGGGCCACCAGATACTTTAATCATTTTAATTTTCTTTAATCTTGGATCGTTTGGATCTACTTTTTCTCCATTCAATAAGACTTGATCGCCATTTACTATGATGGTCATATTAGATGTATCCACTTCCACACCAACTCTTGAAGGACTATTTTTTACTTTTGTAGTAATTTCTACTACTCCTGTTTCCCCTTTTTTACCATACTTTTCTTTGGCTAATGGGCCTTTAATTACATTCACTGACTGAATATCATTAGGGGAGATATCATTCATTTTTTTATTTTCTTGCATGACTCCATCAATTACCATTAATGGTTTGCCAGTAGTGTCTTTTTTATTTTGCTTTATTATCACTACTTCTTGAGCCTTTGTTCCAAGGGATAAAAAAGTAAATAGACTAAGTCCTACAATAATTCTTTTCATAATGATTATTTTAAATACGAAATATTTTGTAGATCAAAAATAAGGAAAAATTTAATCTACGAAACAATTCGCAAATGTTAAATTTTTATAAAAAATAAACCCTTAGCCGTTTTCAGTGCTAAGGGTTTGATTATGAAGCTTTTAATGCTATTTTGATCTTATTATAATAGTGATTTTATCACTTCAATCACCTTATCTAATTGGCTTGCATCCTGTCCGCCTGCAGTAGCTAAGGTCTTTTGACCACCACCACCACCTTTGATTAATGGAGCAATTTTTTCTTTAATAATGGCAGGAGCTTGCCAGTTTTTACTATTCACTAAAGACTCGCTTATAGATAAAGCTACATTCGCTTTTCCGTTGGCTTCAGCAGTTAATATCACCACAGCAGTGGTATGTAAGCTATTTAATTGTAATGCTAATTTTTTCAAATGATCCGCATTACTTAATTGTAATTGTACTCCTAAGAATTCAATATCATTAATGGTAGTAAAAGTAGATTTATATTGTTCAAATAATTCATTCACCAATAAAGCTTCTTGACTTTCTAATTTTTTTGCTAAATCTTTTTGACTGCTTTGTAATGACTGAATTGTATCATTTAATACATCGATACTAGATTGCTCATTCCATTCTGGAGCAGTGAATGAGGAATTCATTTTAGCAGCAATACCAGCACAAGCTTCTGTTAATTGAACAATTTGTTTATTTAATTTCTCTTTTACTTCTGTAATATGTAAAGCTGCGGCTTCACCAACAACAGCTTCCACTCTTCTTACACCTGCTGCTACAGAGGATTCTGCTTTTAAAATAAAGTGTCCAATTTCTCCTGTATGTCCTACATGCGTACCACCACACAACTCAATAGAATAGGCTGGGTCCATCACTACCACTCTTACTTTATCTCCATACTTTTCTCCAAATAAGGCCATCGCACCTAATGCAATCGCTTCATCCTTGCTCATTTCATTAATTACTACAGGAACATTCTCTTTAATTTTATCGTTGACAATTTTTTCTACTGAACTAATTTCAGTATCTGACATTTTTGCAAAATGAGAGAAGTCAAAACGCAATTGTTGATCATTCACCAAAGATCCTTTTTGTGCAACATGTTTGCCTAAAACATTTCTTAGAGCGGCATGTAATAAATGTGTAGCAGAGTGATGCTTGGTAGTATTAGCTCTTAAATGTTCATTCACTGTTGCAGTAATCTTTGTGCCGATTGTTTTAGGTAAACTATCTGTAAAGTGAATGAATAAATTATTCTCTTTCTTGGTATCTGTTACTTCTAAAACTGAACCATCTTCAAATTGAAAACTTCCTTTATCACCCACCTGTCCGCCACTCTCTGCATAAAAAGGAGTAGATGTTAAAACCCACTGATAGGCTTCTTTCCCTTTTGCTTTTACATTTCTATATTTAATAATAGATGTTTCTGCACTTGTTTTATTGTATCCAACAAACTGAGTAGGGGCGTCTTCTCCTACCATGATCCAGTCACCTGTATCTATGGCAGTAGCTGCGCGGCTTCTATCTTTTTGTTGCTTCATTTCATTATCAAAACCGTCTTCATCCACCTGTAAGTAATTTTCACTAGCAATCAATCTTGTAAGGTCTACTGGGAAACCATAAGTGTCAAATAATTCAAACACTAATTTACCTTCAATAGTTGCACCTTTTTGGTGTGAAGCAATGATATCATCCATTCTTTTTAAGCCTTTCTCCAAGGTTCTTAAAAATCCTTCCTCTTCTTCTTTAACAACTTTGCTTACAAAATCTAATTGACTATGTAATTCTGGGAATACATGTTCAAATTGTTTTGCTAATGCAGGCATTAACTGATGCAATAATGGTTGCTTGTAATCCAAATAAGAATAATAGTATCGTACAGCTCTTCTTAATATTCTTCTAATAACATATCCTGCACCAGTATTGGATGGCAATTGTCCATCTGCAATAGTAAACGCGATAGCACGAATATGGTCGGCGATTACTCTAAAAGCAACTGCTTCTTTGCTGTCGCTAAAATCATATTTCTTTCCAGTGATTTGTGATACGATATCAATGGTTCCTGTAAACACATCCGTATCGTAATTACTTTTCTTTCCTTGAATAACACGAACCAGTCTCTCAAAGCCCATACCAGTATCTACATGCTTTGCAGGTAATGGTTCTAAGCTTCCATCTTTTTTTCTATTGTACTGGATAAATACATTGTTCCAAATTTCAATTACTTGAGGATGATCTTTATTCACTAAATCTCTTCCTGGAATTTGTGCAATTTCTTCCTCGGAACGCATGTCTACATGTATTTCACTACATGGTCCACAAGGTCCTGTATCACCCATTTCCCAGAAATTATCTTTCTTTGATCCATAAATAATTTTGTCTTCTGGTACCCATTTTCTCCACTCTTCTAATGCAATACTTGAAGAGGGTAAATTTTCTGCAGGATCTCCTTCAAATACAGATACATATAATCTCGCAGGATCTAATTTGTAAACTTTGGTTAATAATTCCCATGACCATTCGATGGCTTCCGCTTTAAAATAATTTCCAAAACTCCAGTTACCCAACATTTCAAACATAGTATGATGATAGGTATCTACACCCACTTCTTCTAAGTCGTTGTGCTTACCACTTACTCTTAAACATTTTTGTGTATCGGCAATTCTTGAATGACTAGGTTGCTGATTGCCTAAGAAGTAATCTTTAAACTGATTCATACCCGCATTGGTAAACAACAGGGTAGGATCGTTTTTAATTACAATCGGTGCAGAAGGTACAATAGCATGTCCCTTGGATGCAAAAAAATCTAAAAACTTTTGTCTAATTTCTGAACTGGTCATCATGTATTGGAATTTTAAGCTAATTCATCCTTAAAAAGCTATATTTGTACAGTTTTTAAGAGCTTCAAAGGTAAGGAAATAGGCCCTTTTTTAACAGATTTAGCTATATTAATCACGTAATTGAGATGAAGAAAATCAAATATTTCTTTAATACCCATACACTTCGATTTGAAAAAGTGGAAGTGCCCTTGCGTGTTCGCTTATTACAAACCTTTGGATTTATAGCAGCTTCCATAGTAACAGGTGTTATTATTGTATTGGTGATGTTCCAATATATCGACTCTCCCAAAGAAAAGTTGTTGCGTCAACAAAATCAATCTTATAGAGAAAGCTATAGCGTTTTGCAGGAAAGAGTGAAGCAATTAGAGCTTCAAATGAACGAATTAGAGAATAGAGATAATGATGTGTACCGTTCTATTTTTGAGGCCGACCCCATCCCTGATAGTGCTCGTGTAAAAGAAATGGAAGCCAAGAAAGAAGTACAATTAATTCAGAACCTAAGTAGTGATGAATTATTGGAAAGTATGGTGGGTCAATTGAATAATTTAAGTTTAAGGATGGCTTATCAAACAAAATCTTTTACAGAGATTACTGATATGGTGAAGAATAAAGAAAAATTATTGAAAGCCATTCCTGCCATTCAGCCGGTAAGTAATAAAAATTTAAACAGAGTTGCTTCTGGTTTTGGTTATAGAGTAGATCCATTATATAAAGATTATAGACTACACGCAGGATTAGATTTTGCAGCTCCTTCTGGTACTCCGATTTATGCAACTGCAGATGGTGTAGTGCAAGCTGCTGGATTTAATACAGATGGATATGGCAATAAAGTGGTAATCAACCATGGGTATGGTTACCAAACTTTATATGGTCATATGGTTAGGGTGAAAGCAAGAGCAGGACAAAGAGTTAAGCGTGGTGAAGTGATTGGATATATTGGAAGTACAGGTAAGAGTACCGGTCCTCATTGCCATTATGAAGTAATCAAAAGAGGTACCAAAGTAGATCCTGTATATTATTTCTATAACGATTTGACTCCTGCTCAGTTTGACAGAATCTTAAAAGCTGCTGCAACCAATAAACAAAGCTTAGATTAGTAGTAATGTATTAGCTGCTATGGTCTGACACTATTTTCCAAACACCATTGATTCTTTTGAAAATGAGCGTAAAATGTCCGCTTGCGTCACCCACTTTTCTTTGTAACATAAACTTGCCAATTACAAAAAAGTGATCTTTCTCTATTGCTTGAACACTTATTATATCAAAATTTAGCACACCCATATAATCTTTATTTGGATAGTTTTTTTGATAGTTGCGTAAAGTATTATTGTATCCATAAGTAGGTCCGTTTTTTCCAATAAATACCAAGCTATCATTTTCCCAATAGCCTTGCATAAATCCTGGTATGTCTCCTTTATTCCAGTAACTAATTTGATCCGCTAACATTTTTCTTATGATTTGCTCGTCTTTTGTTTGTGCCATACTAGAGAGAGAAATGATGATACCAGTAAGTAGTAATAATTTTTTCATGTGCTTGTAGTTAGACCTACCTAAATTACATAAAAGAACCTAAATTGTGCTATGTCGTATAAACTACATTTAAAAAAAGATAAAGCCCTGGCTGCATTGTTAAATGAGGATACTCATTTTTTAGTCAAAAGAAAGAACACCCCAATTCGTTTGATAGCAAGTATTATTAGTCAACAATTAAGTACACAAGTAGCTAAAATTATTTTTACTAGATTCTTGGATTTGTACGGAGGTAAAGAGCCCACTTGTGAAAAAGTGGTATCAACCGATCCGCTGATTTTAAAGGGCATTGGTTTAAGTAATGCGAAAGTGAACTATGTGCAGAATGTGGCCAATTTCTTTTTAGAACATAAAATCACAGATGCTCAATTATACAAAATGCCACCGGAGGAAGTAATAGAATTGCTTACTCAAATTAAGGGGGTTGGAAGATGGACGGTTGAAATGTTATTGATGTTTAGTTTAGGTCACGAAGATGTATTTGCAGTAGATGATTTAGGTATACAACAAGCCATGATTAAATTGTATAAAATTAAATATGAAACAAAGAAGGAGCTTCGCACAAAGATGCTAAAAAAAGCAGCGTCTTGGTCTCCTTATAAAACCTATGCTTGTTTACACCTTTGGAAATGGAAGGATACGAAAGCCCCTGTTTAATTAGGCAGAATTTCTAGCAGCATTGATAATTCCAAACATGGTTCTGGTCAATAGCTTCTCGTAGGCATTTTTTGATGCTTCACTCAAACCCTCTTCCTGCATTTTCCCCAATGCGTATTGTTGTATTGTCAATAAGGGCAATACGATTCTGTCTCTTAATAAAATGGAATGCTTTCCAACAGTATCATTTTCCATCAAACTTTTTCCGCCACTTAGTTCTAAATACAATTGTGTTGTGAGTATAAATTCATTTTTAATCGTATTCCAGATTGCTGAGAATTGAGGATCCTTGTCTACATATTTTGTAATGGCAAAATTAGATTTTACCATACTCATCATACTATTGTCTATGAGTGTTCTAAAGAAAGCAATATTATTAAATAATGATTGCACTTCTTTCCACATTCCTTTTTCTTTCAATACTTGTAAAGCAGTGCCCACGCCGTAAAATCCCGGAACATTTTGTTTCATTTGACTCCAACTTCCCACAAAAGGTATAGCTCTTAGATCTTCAAATTTTAATGTATTTCCAGCACCTCTTTTTGCAGGTCTACTTGCAATATTACTTTTACTATAATAATTCAAAGGACTAAACTTTTGTAAATAAGGCAAGAATAATGGATTTTCTTTAAGTTGCTGGTAACTGGTATAACTGATGTTTCCTAATTCTTCTAAAATCAATCTATCCTGCGCAGACATTTGTAATCTAGCATCAGAAAATAATTCATGACTTACACCAGCACTTAATAATTGTTCTAAATTATATTGTGCAGATTGTATGGTGCCAAATGTAGAAGTAATGGTTTGACCTTGAACTGTTAATTGAATTTCTTGATTTTCAATTTGATTTCCCATGGATGCATAGAATTGATGGGTTTTACCACCACCTCTTGAAGGAGGTCCTCCTCTGCCATCAAAGAAACTTACTACAATATGGTACTTTCTTGAAATGGTAGTTAAAACTTCTTTCGCTTTATAAATTCCCCAATTGGCTTGTAAATAACCCCCATCTTTTGTGCCATCACTGAATCCCAACATGATGGGCTGTTGATTTTTTCTAGTGGCTAAGTGTGCAGCATAAATTGGATGTTGATATAAAGTATCCATAATTTTTTCAGAAGCCGATAAATCATCGATGGTTTCAAATAATGGAACAATATCAATATTGCTAATTTGTTCATTCATACCACACAAACGCATTAAAGCAAATAATTCCATCACATTGACTGCTGTCTGGCAATTACTTATAATATATCTATGACAACCTGCTTCTCCATTGAGTGCTTGTACGGTTTGTATCGCGTAAATACTTTCTAGGGTATCTCTTGTAATGGTTTCTTCAAAATTGGCAGGATCTATCTTACCTTCTAAGGTAGCCAATAGATTGAGTTTTGCAGCTTCATCTAATGTAAGATAGTTGTCTGGTAAAACACCAAGGTCCATTAATACTTTATGATGAATTCTACTATCTTGTCTAATATCCAATGAAGCAAAATGTGTTCCAAATATTTTCACTTTATTTAATAAACTCTCTAATTTATTTAAGTATAGTGAATGGTCTTCATTGATCAATTTTTGTCTAATGGTTGTAAGACTTCCTATGATTTCTTCACTAGATATTGGACTACTTGCTTCGGGCCTAAACACATTCTCATAAAGTCTTGTTTCCAGACTATTTAAAATAGTGTCCACCCCCGCAAAAGTTAATTTTCTTTTTAATTTTCTGACATCTCTATAATAGGAAACAATACTACTACTTCTTAATAACTGAGCCACATTAATAGTGGTCGCGGCGTTCACAAATGGATTACCATCTCTATCTCCTCCAGGCCAGAAACCCAATTCAATAAAAGGATTGGCTGCATCATAATCATTATCAAATACATTCTTAACGATGGTATCATAAATATTACCAACAGCATTATAGAATACATTTTCTAAATACCACATCAAAGTTTGTGCTTCGTCTGTTGGTGTAGGTTGCTTTTTGTTAAAGAATGGCGTTAATCCAAGCTGTTGAATATATTGATTAATGGTATGGTAGTCATTTTTTGCAATAGCATCACCCATATCATGTATAATGCCTAATACATTTGCAGGATAAAATTGAGTAGGGTGTGCTGTTAAAACAATTCTAACTTTAAAATCTTTTAGTTTATTTTTTAAAGCCTGTGTTTTACCAGAAAAACCAGCTTCTCTAATTAAAGCTTTCAAACTTCCCATTCCTTCTATATCATTCACAGAAGTAAAAGCCGCATCTTCGATGGCGTCAAATAAAACAACCTGCCTTTCCATGTATTGCACATATTTAAACAAGTGATCTATTTTTTCTTTTTCCGTTTCAACAGCCGTATGTTGTTTGAAGAAGTAGTCGATAATCTCTATGGGAGATTTTGTTTTTGCATATCCCTCTTCACAGGTTTGCAACATAATAGGAAGTAATGCACCAACATTTGCTATACCAGAGTATGGCAATGCTGCAAACAAACTATTATAGATGATGTATTTGTCAGATACATTTCTTCTAAATTGAACGGAGTAATTATTGTTGGAATTGGACATCATCTTGCACTAAAGGTACAAAATAATTGCTAGCATCCTCTGAAACCCTTGTCCCTATTGATTCCTAATGAATGTTTGTTTTAAATGGTACTATTGTTTTTCCAAGTTGGATGACTAATATCATGATAAAAAGCAAATTGCCAACCTGCATTATTGCCTTCTTCCCACCAAGTCTGTCTCCATTGCATGGCTTTCTTACCATCCATATCATATTTGGCTACAAACCTTGATCTCATTTGTTGTAGTTGTGGTGCTTCATCTCCACCATAAAAGATAGTTTCATCTTGTTCTTTGATCCAAGCAACTTGATGAAATTTACTATGACCAGCACTTAGCTGATAATGTATATATTGATCAATCTCTCCTTCATCTTCTTCTAACCAAGTTACCACACTAAATTCTTCGAATAGGGCTATTTGTTCGGGTATATAAGAAGATTTTCCGCCTTCCATGGCGAATTCAAATTCTCTTCTTTGGATATAATGTTTTGCATAAGGGAAGCTAATGAACCTTTGTTGACTCATTGGATCTATATAGGTTAATCCACCAGAATGGTCTTTATGCAAATGACTCATGAAAACTTTGGTCACACTAGAAGGATCAATGCCAATGGACATGAGGTTTTCGTGTATTTGTAATTTGCCAGATTTATTCATGTAACCTAAGCCAGTATCTAATAATATAATATCCTTCTCTGTAATCACTACAAAGGGTTGTATTTCTACTAAAATACTTCCTTTAGGTCTTTCCTGTAAATTTTCAATAGCTGTATTGAATGGTACAAATACCTTGGTTTGATCTATTGTAAAACTGCCTTCTGATAAGGGATGAATATGCATGCCACAAAAATAAGCATTAACGAAGCACCATTTGTCTATCGGCATCTAATCTTAATAAAATAAAGATGAGTGCAGTGAATGTAAGTAGGGAAGAACCTCCATAACTAATTAAAGGTAATGGGATACCTACTACTGGGAATAGTCCAATCGTCATGCTTATATTAACAGCGATATGGAAAAGAAAAATCCCCACTACGCTATAAGCATATACTCTGGAGAAAGTACTTCTTTGTCTTTCTGCTATTCTAATTAATCTAAACAAGAAGAATAAGTATAATCCTAAGAATGTAAATGTTCCCACAAATCCAAAAGCTTCTCCTAATGAGGTAAATATAAAATCGGTATGTTGTGCAGGCACATATTTTCCTCTGGTTTGAGTCCCTTTTAAGAAACCTCTACCCCAGAAGCCACCAGAACCTATTGCGATCTTACTTTGTTTTACATTGTAATCATCTGGCTTGACGCTTTTTCTTCCACCTGCCATACTTTTGGCAGCTTTAATATTGAAGCTACAATCGTATTCCTTACCCACCATGCTATATATACGAGTACTTTGATAGCATTCTAAAACATTGTTGAAAATATAGGGTACTACAAATCTTACTGTACCAAAGCAAATCGCCCATATGCCTACTACAACTAGAATGGTATTTTTATTTCTTTTAAATCTTTTAATCATTGATAAAATGATTAAAGCAGCGATCACTGTTAAGATTATTGCTAAAACAGTTGGGTCTAATAATAAAGTAGCAATTACCAATACCGCAAAAGACAAGCCAATTACCAAAATGGCTGCAGGCAAACCTTCTCTATACATTGCAAAAAGAAAAGCGCTGTAAACCAATGCCAATCCTAATTCATGTTGCATGATAGATAATATAGCTGGCAAGGCAATCATGCCGCCGGCAATTAAATGAGATTTTAATTTCGTAAAATCAGTTTCGGGCTTGGATATGAATTTAGCTAAAAATAAGGCAGTGAAAATTTTACACAATTCTGCAGGTTGCAGGTTAAATCCACCTGCAATAGGAATCCAACTTTTTGATCCATTGATATTTTTTCCTAGCACAAATGTTGCTAGCATTAATAAGATCCCGCCAGCATATAAAATATTAGCAAGGGCAGTAAATACTTTACTGTCCATTAGTAAAATAAATATGCCAATGAAACTACAAAAAATAGCAAAGTAGAATTGTTTACTATAATTGGTTTTTGCAGTGATAAAAGAAGTGCTCCAGCTTGTGTTTGGGTTATACTCCACCATGTATATACACAAAACCCCGATGGCTACCATGATCATGTATAAAATGATTACGGCTAAATCGGTGCCTTTGGAAAAATTGTTTTGGTTAGAGCTGGTTGACATTATTGTTTTTAGTCTTCTTTTTTATAGTAGGTTGTTTTTTTAGAACAACTTTATTTTTGATGATCTTCTTTTTATTGGGTAGGAGTGCACTGTCTTTATTTATTTTTTGAGGTGCTGCTGGTAGGGTTGGTAATGCAGGTTTGCTATTAGTATCTTTTTTGATAGTATCTTTTGGAATCCTTGCTGGAATAGCGTCTGATGCCAACATCTCCATATCCCAAACGTCTGATAATTCATCATTATTGTACTCTAATGGAGTTAAATAAGCAGATTTATTATTTCGAACATACCAATCTTTAATAGCTTGTGGCATTAAATCCACTTTTGAAAGTGTTTCGGCTTTTAATGTACTTTCTGGAGTTAAGGTATCGTTTAAATACTTTTCCATCATTAATGTAGCGATAGGTCCAGCCCATGTGGCACCATATCCTGCGTTTTCAACAATAACCGCTACTGCAATTTTTGGATTATCCTTTGGCGCAAAACAAACAAATAAAGAGTGGTTCTTTCCATGCGGATTTTGAGCAGTACCTGTTTTAGCACAATATTCATGTCCTGGGACTTTAATAAATGCTGCAGTACCATATACCGTTACATCATGCATTCCTTCTTTGATCACTTTAAAAATACTAGAAGGTATATTGGTCACTTTTTGTTTAGTTCGAAACTTCTCTAACATAGCAGCGTCTGCTTCACTTTCATCTTCAATGCTATCTACAAAATGAGGTGTATAATAATATCCTTCATTAGCAATAAAGGCCATGCTATTGGCTAATTGAAGTGGGGTAGCGGTCATTCTATCTTGTCCAATGCCTAGAGTAAGCATATAACAGCTATTCCAATATCTAGGGTTGCCAAAATCTTTATTATATCTAGCTGTATCTGGAATATTGGCTTTGTTTTCACTAGGCAAATCCACTCCTAATTTTCTACCAAAGCCAAATGAATTCATGTATTCCTTCCATTTTAAATAACCTGTTTTTGCATTCTTATATTTAGGATTGTCTATAGCCATTCTAAATACTTGTAAAAAGTAAGAATTACAAGAATTGGCTAATGCTAATTGTAAATTACCAGCATGGCCTGCATTATGGTGTTCACATTTTCTTGGATCTCCACATGCTCCATAATATCCAAAACAGTTATAACCATATGAGGGAGTGATTAATCCTTCGTCTAAAGCAATGATGGCTCCTAATGGTTTGAATGTAGAGCCTGGAGGATATTGTCCTTTGATTGCTCTATTATAAATTGGACGCGCCGTATCTAATAATAATCTTCCGATGGTTTTTCTTCTTTGACTACCCGTTAGTAAGTTGGGGTTATATCCCGGACTGCTCGCCATGGCTATTACTCCTCCAGTTTTTGGATTAATGGCCACTGCGGATCCCACTTTATTTTGCAATAATTTTTCTGCTAACTGTTGCACTTCCACATCCATACTAGTAAATAAATTTTTACCAGCAATCGCAACGGTATCGTATTCTCCTTTTTCATAAGAACCCTGAATCTTTCCTTTATTGTCTCTTAAGAATCGTTTTACGCCTCTTTGACCCATTAGGATCGGTTCGTATTGTTTTTCTAAGCCAGTCATTCCGGCATAGTCACCCATTTCATATCCTTCTTCTTCGTGCTTTTGTAAAAAATTCACATCTACTTCTGCTACATATCCTAAGACATGGGCTGCCGTATTATATGGATAGTTTCGGATAGATCTTTCAGATAAAGAGAAGCCAGGAAAGCGATATAAATTTTCTGTTAATTGCGCGTACAATTCTGGGGTTAAGAAAGGTTCAAATGTTCCTGCTTTTACTCTGGAATTTTTAATGATCACTTCGATCATTCTCTTTTTATATTCTTCCTTATCTATTTTTAATATTTCACAAAGTGTATTGGTGTCTACTCCTTTCGCTTCATTAGGGATAACTACTAAATCGTAACTAATGGTATTTTCTAGTAGCGCTCTTTTCTTGCGATCGTAAATGATACCTCTATCAGGGTAAATGATTTTTCTAAAAATGGCATTATTGTCTGCAGCTAATTTGTATTTATTGGATACCAGCTGTAAGCTAATTAATTGACCAATTAATATTACAAATATGACACCAATAATGATTTGTATGATGCCACCTCTGTTGGAGTTGTACAATGCCATGAATTATCTTTTGAGCTTTCTTCTGTTGGTAATGAGTTCTGGTAATAATATTAAAAGCATACTCATTAATGTGGTTGCTACTACTTTGCCAATAAAATAAGTGAAGTTGCCAAATTGCAACCATTCTAATAACACTAAATAAAAATGATGTATAAAAGTAAGTATGAAAATATAGATGAAATAAGGACCCCAACCCATGGTTCCAATACTTGGTTCTCTATTCAATTCCTCTGTAGCTTCCTGTGCTAATAATAAATTTAAAATAGTAGGACGAATATAGCCCATTAAGGTACATGCTGCTGCGTGTAAACCCGGTGTATTGGTGAATAAATCCAATGAGTAACCGTACACAAATCCAAGTGCAGTTAGCGCTAATCTACTTGTGCCAAATGGAAGCCATAATAAAAATAAAAAATAAATATAAGGAGTGATAAACTGATGAATAGGAGGAATCTCGTTCAAGATGATGATTTGAATCAACAAGAACAAAACATAACGAGCGCTATTTTTTAATATACTATTCATTCTTTATCTCGTTTTGTTCCACCGCTTTTTGTTCGGCCATTCTTTTATTCTCTACTAAATAAATATACTCCAATGTGAAAAAATTGGTTGCAGATTTCACACTCAATGTTAAGAAATTACTGGAAGGGTCTTGGATGACTTTTGTTACTCTTCCTATTAAGATTTGTGCAGGAAAATTAGAAGAGTAAGGGCTGGTTAATACAGTATCTCCAATTTTTGGCGCAGCACTTTTTGATATATTTTTTAATGTCAAGATATTTGGATCTTCTCCATCCCACTCAATGCTACCCGCAACCTTATCTCTTTTCAACATCGCGCTTACTTTACTATTGCGATGCAATAAACTCATTACTTTACTATAATTATCATTAACTTCTACTACCACGCCTACTATAGAACCGTCTGGACTAATCGCAGCCATATCTTTTTTGATGCCTTGTAACGCACCTCTCTCAATGGTAATATAATTTCTTTGTAGTGTGAAAGTGTTGCCCACTACTTTAGCAGGGTAGTAGTAAAACTTTCTAATTTTTTCTAAGCTATCTTTTCTAAGAATGAATGTACCTGCTTTTTTTGTGGTATCAAAGGCAACAAAGTTTTGTGCTAATTGATTTCTTAGTGATGCATTTTCTTGGATCAATTTTGCATTGGTTGCTTTTAGATCAAAGAAATAAGCCCAATTATTATAATAGCGATTGATATTTCCTGTTACTTGATTACTCCATCCACCAAAAAAAGTTTCGTGTGACTTGCTGTAAGAAGATAACATTACCAATGACACAATTTGAAGTATCAAAAAACTAAAAAAAGTAAAGTTCTGTCTTATGAACCCAATGATATTCTTCAAAGGAAATTACTTTATTTTGGTTTATCTCATAATGAATGGGAAGCGTTGATAATTTTTTAAGGCAATACCTGTACCTCTTACTACACTCTTTAATGGATCATCAGCAACATGCACTGGTAATTTGATTTTTTGACTCAAGCGCTTGTCCAATCCTCTTAATAAAGATCCACCACCAGTAATGTATAAACCTCTGCGGTATATATCTGCAGCCAACTCTGGAGGTGTTGTTTCTAATGCCTTTAAAATAGCTTCTTCAATTTTAAAAATACTTTTATCTAATGCTTCTGCTACCTCTTGGTAAGAAACCATGATTTGTTTTGGAATACCAGTTACCAAGTCTCTACCATTAACAGGCATATCATCTGGCGGGTTGTCTAAATCTTTCAATGCAGCACCCACATGAATTTTAATTTGTTCTGCAGTACGCTCTCCAATTAATAAACTATGGTATCTTCTTAATGCTTCCATAATATCTGCAGTGAACTCGTCACCTGCAATACGAATACTTTGATCACATACAATACCTGCTAATGCAATTACTGTAATACCAGTTGTACCACCACCGATATCAATAATCATATTTCCAACTGGCTCTTCTACATCAATACCAATACCTAATGCGGCAGCCATTGGTTCATGAATCATGTATACTTCTTTTGCACCTGCTTGTTCAGCGCTATCTCTTACTGCTCTCTTTTCTACTTCAGTGATAGAAGATGGAATACAAATAACCATTCTCCAACTTGGTGGAAATAATGGCTTCTTTGGATAAATCATTTTCATTAATTCACGAATCATTAATTCCGCAGCGTTAAAATCGGCGATTACTCCGTCTTTTAATGGACGAATTGTTTTGATGCTTTCATGTGTTTTCTCGTGCATTAATAATGCCTTCTTACCAACACCTAAAACTTCTTTCATATTATTCCTGTTTAAGGCAATAATTGAAGGTTCGTTTACAACCACTTCATCATTGTGAATGATTAGGGTATTGGCAGTACCCAAGTCCATTGCAATCTCTTGGGTAAAAAAGTTGAATAATCCCATTATTGTTAAGCTTTTAATGTTCTATGTGAATGATGCAAAATTCACTTAAAATACTTGAACTACAAAGCTTTTTAGCAAAATGAGCTAGAATAATTTTCGAGAAGTTTTAGCCTGGGAACTCATAACCAATATCTTTTCTAAAGTACATTCCATCAAAGTGGATATTGGCTAGTACATTTTTTGCATGATTTACCGCTTCTTGGAGCTGATTTCCTTGCGCTGTTACCGTTAAAACACGGCCACCTTTTGTTACAATATCATCTCCTTGAAATCCAGTGCCAGCTTGAAATACAATCGATTTTGTATCCTTTACTGCGGTATCAATTCCGGTGATTTTTATATCTTTTGTGTAGCTGCCAGGATATCCTGCACTCACTGCCATCACGGTGGCGAATGCACCTTCGTTAAATTCGATATTCACATCTTCTAATGTGCCATTGTCGGCAGCCGCCAATAGGCTTACTAAATCGGTTTGTAATCTTGGTAGAATTACTTCTGTTTCTGGGTCTCCCAATCTACAATTGTACTCAATTACATAGGGTTCGCCACCGCAATTCATTAATCCAAAAAATACAAAGCCCTTGTATTCCAGACTTTCTTTTTGAAAGCCATTGATGGTAGGCTCTACAATGCGCTTGATCACTTTATCCATAAAGGTTTCATCCATAAATGGTACAGGGCTTACACAGCCCATTCCGCCTGTATTTAAACCAGTATCTCCCTCTCCAATTCTTTTATAGTCTTTTGCATGTCCAATTATTTGATAGTTTTTGCCATCTGTTAAAGCAAAAACGCTTACTTCTATGCCTTCTAAAAATTGCTCAATCACTACTTTGGAACTGGCAGCACCAAATTGTTTGTTTTGAATCATTTCTTCAAAACTGGCTAGCGCTTCTTGGTGGCTAAATGCAATAATAACACCCTTTCCAGCTGCCAAGCCATCTGCTTTTAAAACAATAGGTAGGCTATGTGCACTGATGTATTTTTTACCTTCTTCATAGTTTTCGACAGTAAACTCTGCATAAGAAGCAGTAGGAATACCATGTCTTTGCATAAAATGCTTACTAAAAGCTTTGCTTCCTTCTAGTTGTGCAGCATTTTTAGAGGGGCCAATTACATTAATATGTGAAGTAGATGCATCTTGCGCAAAAAAATCAAAAATACCTTTTACCAAAGGCTCTTCTGGTCCAACTACCACCATATCTATAGACTGTTCCACAGAAAATTGTTTGAGTGCTTTAAAGTCATTGATATCAATAGCTACATTGGTTCCAAGACCAGCAGTGCCAGGGTTACCTGGGGCAATAAATAATTGATCACAATGGTGTGATTGTGTCATTTTCCAAGCCAATGCATGTTCTCTGCCTCCTGATCCAATGAGTAAAATATTCATAATATGATGGATTATACCACGAAAGTAAAAATTATTAAAGGGATTTTATTAATTTGGGTCAATTAAATAAACGATTCTTATGTCAGCAACTACTCAAAAGCATCCTAAAGGTTTATATGTTTTATTCGCCACTGAAATGTGGGAGCGATTTAACTATTATGGCATGAGGGCTATTTTGGTGTTATTCTTAACCAAGGCTTTGTTATTTGATAAGGTGTTTGCTTCTCAAGTGTATGGTAGTTATACAGGATTGATTTATTTAACGCCTTTGTTAGGTGGTTATATTGCTGATAGATATTGGGGTAATAATAGATCTATTATAGCGGGGGGCTTAGTGATGGCAATTGGAGAGTTTATTTTATTTGCTTGTGGTCATTTTTATGACCAAGCCAATATAGCAACACCTTTATTTTATGCAGGTTTGGGATGTATGATTGCAGGGAATGGTTTTTTTAAACCAAATATCTCTAGTATGGTGGGGCAATTGTATCCAAAAGGAGATAAAAAAATAGATGCAGCTTATACCATATTTTATATGGGTATCAATACAGGCGGTGCAATGGGCCCTGTGGTTTGTGGATTTTTTGCTGAGTCTAGTGGCAATGCAGGAGATTATAAATGGGGATTTTTAGCAGGAGGCATTGCAATGATTCTTAGTGTGATTACTCAAATAAGTTTTCAGAAAAAATATTTAGTAAATGCAGAAGGAGCGGCCATTGGCGATACGCCTAATGATGCTCCAGCATTTTTTCAAAAACTACCTGTGATGGTAGGATTTTTGTTTTTACTTTCTTTGGTGACCATTGCTTTAGTATATATAGATATTAAAGTAGTGAGTTATTTATTTTGGTTGTTGCTAGCATGTATTTTATTGATTTCATTTGTTGTTTTCTCTGATAAAAGTTTGGATTTGATTCAAAAGAAAAAAGTAGCAGTATTATTTACGGTTTCTTTTTTTGTGATATTTTTCTGGAGCGCTTTTGAACAAGCAGGTGCTTCATTGACTTATTTTGCGTCTGAAAATACGCAAAGAGATTTAGGCTTTTATGTAGTGCCCGCTAGCTTTTTTCAATCATTGAATTCTTTGTTTGTTGTGTCTTTAGCTCCAGTGGTAGCATGGATTTGGGTGAAGTTGGGAAAAAGAGAACCTTCTTCTCCATATAAAATGGCCTTTGGATTATTCTTTTTAGCATTGGGTTATCTATGGATTGCTACTGGCGTAAATGGAGTAGGGGCTGGCATTAAAGTTAGTATGATCTGGTTGTTGGGAATGTATATGATGCATACATTAGGAGAACTTTGTTTGTCTCCAATTGGCCTTTCTCTATTTAATAAATTAGCACCCATCAAATTTGCTTCCTTATTAATGGGAGTATGGTTTACAGCCAACGCCTTCGCCAATAAATTAGCTGGGGTGTTTAGTGCATTGTATCCAGAAAATGGAAAGGTTACTTCTTTTGCAGGATATCAAATTAGCAACTTACATGAATTCTTTATGTTCTTTGTATTCATGGCAGGAACTGCTTCCTTGATTTTATTTTTCTTATCAAGTAAGTTGAAATCTTTAATGGAGCAATAGTTTATAATACTCCTTTAACTATTTCATCAACTACTGCAGGATCTAACAAAGTAGAAGTATCACCTAAGTTTTTCAATTCACCTTCTGCAACTTTTCGCAAAATGCGGCGCATAATTTTGCCTGATCTTGTTTTAGGCAAGCCTGATACAAATTGAATTTTATCTGGCTTTGCAATTGGGCCAATGATGCGTGTTACCGTTTGTAGTAAATCTTTTCTAATTTGATCTGCAGTGCCATGAGTGTCTTGCCCATGTGAGCCAGCATAAATAACATAGGCATAAATACCTTGTCCTTTGATATCATGCGGATATCCTACTACAGCACTTTCTACCACACCAGCATGCATATTAATAGCATTTTCTACTTCGGCAGTACCAATTCTATGACCACTTACATTCAATACATCATCCACTCTTCCTGTAATTCTAAATTGTCCCAATTCGTTTTTTAATGCACCATCACCTGTGAAGTATAAGTTATCGTATGTTGCAAAATAATTGGTTCTGCATCTTTCGTGATCTCCATAAGTAGTTCTTAAAATGGATGGCCAAGGTTGTGTGATACATAGGTTGCCACGAATAATTCCTTCTTCATCTTTTTCTTGTACTTCTTCTCCTTTATCATCCACTAAAATGGCTTTGATACCTGGCATTGGATAAGTGGCCCATCCTGGCTTTCCTTCAGTAATACCTGCCATATTAGAAATTAAAATACCACCCGTTTCTGTTTGCCACCAAGTGTCTACAATCGGACATTTTTTTTGACCAATATTTTCATTGTACCAATGCCATGCTTCTTCGTTGATGGGTTCACCTACAGTGCCTAACACTTTTAAGCTACTTAGGTCTTTATTTTGAATAGGACCCAATCCAAATCCCATTAAAGAACGAATAGCGGTTGGAGCTGTATATAAAATATTTACTTTGAATTTTTCAATGATATCCCAAAACCTTCCAGCATCTGGAAAAGTTGGAATGCCTTCAAACATTAAACTTGTTCCACCAGCACTTAATGGAGCATATACAATATAACTATGACCGGTAATCCATCCAATATCTGCGGTGCAAAAGAAAATATCTGCAGGTTGATATTGGAAAGTATTTACAAAAGTATAATTGGTATAAACCATATATCCTGCAACGCTATGCACAACACCTTTTGGTTTTCCAGTGGATCCAGAAGTATATAAAATAAATAATGGATCTTCTGCATCCATCACGGTTGCTGCAACAGAGGTTATATCTTGAGACTCTACTTTTTTAATTTCATCCTCCCACCAAACATCTCTTCCTTTTAGCATAGATACTGCCGTTCTTGTTCTAGTACAAACAATTACTTTATTCACTGTTGTATTGCCAATTAATGCATCGTCGATCACGCCTTTTAATGGAATGTCTTTTGCTCCTCTATAAGCACCATCACAGGTGACAATACAAGTTGCTTTGGCATCTTCTAATCTATCTGCAATACTTTGAGCAGAGAAGCCACCAAATATAACACTATGAATAGCACCCATTCTTGCGCATGCTAATACTGCAATGGCTAGTTCTGGTATCATGCCCATATAAATACATACACGATCACCTTTCTTCACACCATTATTAATAAGTACTTGTTTAAATTGACAAACCTTGGTATGCAATTGACTATAGGTGATAATTCTATGATGTTCATTGGGGTCATTAGGTTCCCATATAATGGCAGGTTGATTGCCTCTTGTTGCCAAATGTCTATCTAAACAGTTTTCAGTAATATTTAATTGCCCACCTTTAAACCATTCTACTTTTGGGTCTTTGAAATTCCATTCCAATGCAGTATCCCATTTTTTATGCCAAGTAAAATGTTCGGCAATTTCCGTCCAGAATGCTGCTGGTTCTTCTATACTCTTTTTGTAGGCTGCATGATATGCATCAATGCTTTTGATTTGATAAGGATAAGACATAGCAATCGTTATAAATTGTTTAACCAAATTTACGTTTTTCAGTTTAAATATTTAACTTGAAGAATCGATTGCTAAAACATATTTTATGAATGCTTCAAATCAGCCAAGCAAAATTGCTTTTGTTATTGGCGCTTCTTCTGTGGGCACTTTAATTGAATGGTATGACTTCTACATTTTTGGGATGTTGGCGACCATTTTATCCAAACAATTTTTTCCTGCAGATGCAGGAACGGCAGCTCTTTTGAGTACGCTAGCTATTTTTGCCGCAGGTTTTATTGTGCGTCCTTTTGGAGCATTGGTATTTGGAAGATTGGGTGATTTGATTGGCAGAAAACATACTTTTCTATTAACCTTAGTCATCATGGGAGGCTCTACTTTTGCCATTGGCTTGGTGCCGGGCTATGCGAGTATTGGTTGGTTAGCGCCCATTTTAGTATTAGTCTTAAGATTATTGCAAGGTTTGGCTTTAGGTGGTGAATATGGCGGGGCTGCTACATATGTTGCCGAGCACGCACCAGCAGGTCAAAGAGGTTTTTGGACTAGTTGGATTCAAACCACTGCCACTTTAGGATTGTTCCTGGCATTAGGTGTGATTATTTTAATTCGTTCTAGCCAAGGAGTGGATCAGTTTAGTGCAGAGTGGGGTGGATGGCGTTATCCTTTTTGGATTTCTATATTATTAGTGGGAGTTTCTGTTTTAATCAGAATGCGCATGAGTGAATCTCCGATGTTTACTAAACTAAAATCAGAAGGGAAAACCTCTATAAACCCTTTGAAAGAAAGTTTTGGTAACAAGGCCAATTTTAAAATGGTTTTATTGGCTTTGTTCGGGGCTGTAATGGGACAGGGTGTGGTATGGTATACCGGACAGTTTTATGCACAAAGTTTTATTGAGACCGTTTGTAAAATTGAATTCGTACAATCCAGAAATATCATGCTCATCGCTATATTAATGGCAACCCCATGTTTTGTTTTGTTTGGATGGCTGAGTGATAAAGTGGGAAGAAAATGGATTATGTTGACAGGCATGTTATTGGCCGTAATAACCTACAGGCCCATCTATCAAGAGTTTATCAATATCACGGATGCATCAAAGAGAACAAAAATTATAGATGATAGATTATCTAGTTCTATGACTGCTTTTCCACTAATTGATGCAAAAGACAAAACCAAATTGTACATCAAAAAACAAGAAGATACTTTTTATTTAGATGGTTCTATTTTTAGATATAGCAAAGTGGATACTTTATTTTTAAAAGACTCTTTATATTCTTCAAGGCCGCTCACTTTGATTTTTCCAAGTATGATAAGGTATCAATCTCCTAAGCCATTTGTGCATGTAGAAAAAACATTAGGTAATGCTGCGTTTTGGGATATGATTTGGTTGGTATTTATTCAAATTGTTTATGTGACAATGGTATATGGTCCTATTGCTGCTTTCTTGGTAGAAATGTTCCCCACTAAAATAAGGTATACTTCTATGTCGCTTCCTTATCATATTGGTAATGGAGTATTTGGCGGATTGGTTCCTTTTTTAGGTACATTAATCGTGGAATTCACCAAAACCTCTTCCAATCCTGCTGGTGATGTATTGGCTGGTTTGTGGTATCCAATTGGTGTGGCCACTGTTTGCTTGGTGATAGGAGCTATTTATCTAAATAATAGGATAGATAAAAATGTAATGGACTAAATTATTAAATGAAAAATTGGATAATAATGAATATCATAAAAAAATTATTAGGTGTTGTTTGGATGCTAATGTCCCCTGCGATTATTTTATTTTTAGTGTTTCAAGCATATGTAAAAATTGGAGCTGCTTCTGAAGCGACTAAAGCCAACACCATTTTACAATGGGTGATTATCTTATTGATTTTCTTACCCATAAGCATTGGGTTTTTTATTTTCGGGAAATATGCAGCTCAAAACGAATATGCTCAACTTCCTGAATCTTCTAAAGAAATAATGGATTAGCCATAGAAAGGATGTAATTTTGAATATGTCTTTAGTTGTAAGAAATATTCATAAACAATATGATGGCCAAAAAGCGGTGGACGACATTTCTTTTGAACTGCATCCCGGTGAAATTGTAGGTTTCTTAGGACCTAATGGTGCAGGAAAGAGTACAACGCTTAAAATGATTGCAGGAATTTTAACGCCTGATGCGGGAAAAATTACCATCAATCATCATTTAGTTCAGGTTGATTCAATTGAAGCTAAAAAGTTAATTGGCTATTTGCCAGAAAGCAATCCTTTGTACAAAGATTTATATGTTAAAGAGTACTTACAATTTTTGGGTAATGTTCATCAAGTACAAGATCTAAGTAAGAGAATAAAAGAACTGATTGATTTTTTGCAATTAGGATTAATGCAACATAAAAAAATTGGGGAACTGTCTAAAGGATATCAACAAAGATTAGGTATTGCTGCTGCAATGATTCATCAACCTGCTTTACTGTTATTAGACGAACCTACTTCTGGATTAGATCCGAATCAGTTAATTGAAATAAGAGAAGTAATCAAGCAAATCAGTAAGCAATCAATGATCTTATTTTCGTCACATATTTTACAAGAAGTTGCTGCTGTTTGTAATAGGGTACTTGTGATGCATCAAGGTAAGCTGGTTTCAAATGAACCTATTGAAGAATTGCTTAAGCCCAAGACCAACCATTTGCATATTCTTTTTGAGGAAGAAATTTCACACTTGAAAGAGCATCTTTCAAAATTATCAATAGATATTGTGAGAATTGACAAACACCTGTTAGTTGTTAAAACCGCTGAGGGTAAGGATGTTAAGAAAATAGTGATGCAGTTTGCTTTGGATATGGGATTGAATATAGAACGATTACACACAGAAGAAGCTAGTTTAGAAGAAATCTTCAAATTGCTTACCCATTAAAAAAAATGGGTGTAAATTGCGGAGACAAATAGCAATTAATTTTTTTAGAAAATAAACATCCAATTATGAGTTACATTATTGAAGTACATGCAAGACAGATTTTAGATAGTAGAGGAAATCCAACAGTAGAGGTGGACGTATTAACAGACGATGGAGCAATGGGTCGTGCTGCTGTTCCAAGTGGTGCAAGTACTGGTATTCACGAAGCCGCTGAATTAAGAGATAACGATAAAAAGAAATACTTAGGTAAAGGCGTATTGAAAGCAGTTAAAAATGTAAACACATCAATTGCTGATGCATTGATTGGTTTTGACATTACTTCTCAAGCTGCAATCGATCAGGTAATGATTGATTTAGATGGTACAGCAAATAAAACTAAATTAGGTGCAAATGCAATCTTAGCAGTAAGTATGGCAGTAGCAAAAGCAGCAGCTGAAGAAGCTAACTTGCCATTGTACAGATATATTGGTGGAACAAATGCAAGAACATTGCCAATGCCAATGATGAACATTTTGAATGGTGGTGCACATGCTGATAATAAAATTGATTTCCAAGAGTTCATGATCATGCCAATTGGTGCACCTAGCTTTAGCGAAGGTTTACGTTGGGGTGTGGAGATTTTCCACCAATTAAAAAGTACTTTAAAGAAGAAAGGATACAGCACGAACGTAGGTGATGAAGGTGGATTCGCTCCAAATATTCAAAGCAACGAAGAAGCAATCGAAACAGTATTAGAAGCCATCCAATCTGCTGGTTACAAAACTGGTTCTCAAATTGCCATCGCTATGAATGCTGCAAATAGTGAATCGTGGAATGCTAAGAAAAAGAAATATGTTTTCCATAAAAGTTCTGGTAAAGAAATGAGCTCAGACCAATTGGTTAAATACTGGGAGAGCTGGGTGAAAAAATATCCAATCATTTCTATCGAAGATGGTATGGCTGAAGACGATTGGGCTGGTTGGAAGAATTTAACTGACACCATCGGTAGCAAATGTCAATTAGTAGGTGACGATTTATTCGTTACTAACGTAAATCGTTTACAAACTGGTATCGATAAGAAAATTGCAAATGGCTTATTGGTTAAAGTGAACCAAATCGGTACTTTAACTGAAACAATCAATGCAGTTAGCTTAG
>JACCDN010739650.1_pt1 | contig 46253 bp, 38 predicted proteins | sample 7441691 | NCBI WGS metagenome assembly JACCDN01 (sample SAMN15323439, study PRJNA562643) | freshwater metagenome | isolation source: river surface water | place: USA:Blue River Watershed | collected 2017-08-16 | reverse complement strand
GCAGACAAACGCTACTGGCGCGAATCACCCAAGCAGTTTGGTCATTACTACCTCTACCCTGGCGCACCACGCACATTGAGGGCAACCGTGCAATTTCGGATTTGATTAATCCAATAAAATTGCTGAATGCGCTCAAGAATCAGCAAATTAAAAGTCACCCCAATACAAAGCGCAGCTGCCCTTTGTATTGCACTGACCACATCTGCTTTTGCGCAACAAGTTCCCAACGAAATCATCGTCACAGCAGAGCCGCCATTGCGCGTCTCTGGCTTTGATGAGGTGAGGCAACTAGAGCTACCCATGAGCGTTGGGAGCGTCAACCAACAATCGTTGCAAGACATGGCTGCACAACGCATCACGGATGCACTAAAGCTTGATGCATCCGTGAGCGACAGCTACAACCTACCCGCCTACTGGGACAAGCTCAGTGTTCGTGGTTTCGCACTCGACAACCGTTACAACTACCGCCGAGAAGGCTTGCCCATCTCCGCTGAGACCATCATTGGGATGGAAAACAAAGAGCGCATCGAATTGCTCAAAGGTATCAGCGGCATTCAGTCGGGCACCAGTGCACCCGGTGGAATGGTGAACTATGTCATCAAGCGTCCCCCTACCAAGGCTGAAAACAATATTCGTGATGTCACGCTCAGCTACGGTCCTGGCGACAACCGTTTGATCGCCGCTGATTTAGGCGGACGCTTTGGCGAAGACGCAGCGCTTGGCTACCGCTTCAACCTGGCGCACGCGGACCTCAACCCCTACATCCACGACACGAAAGGCCAACGCGACTTAACTGCTTTGGCCATGGATTGGCGTATCAATGCCAGCAACCTCCTTGAGTGGGAGTTTGAGCAAAGTCACCACGCGCAAATCGGGGTGAACTTTTACAGCTTGCTAGGTGCGGGTCCACAAGCACTTCCCGCGCCAGTGGATGGCACACGCAACATCACGCGACAAAGCTTCTCACAACCCGGCGTGTTTGATGGACTCACGGGCACAGTTCGCCTCAAACACAAACTAGACAGCGGCTGGCTCTGGAACACGCACTATGGCACGCAGCGTCTTCGTGCAGATGACCGTTTGGTCTACGCCTCTGGCTGCTCAACCGCGCCAAAAGACCGCTTCTGCTCAAATGGGGATTTTCAGATTCACGACTACCGCAGCGACAACGAGCGCAGAACGAGCGAAGTGATGCAAACCGAATTGCGCGGCCAATCCGACATTGCAGGACTGACGCACAACCTCAGATTCAGTTTGATGCGGCAACGTCAAATCAACCGAATGCCGCTTAGCCACACTGACAACTTGGCAGGAACAACAAACAGCATCAATGGTGGCTTTACCCCTTCAACTGCGCCGAACAACCCACCTCAAGCCAACACAAACATCAGCGACTACAACACCGAAATTGCACTCAACGACCATGTGCGATTGACCGAAAAAACCACTGCTTGGTTAGGACTGCGACACTCACAACTCAGCCGCCAAAGCATTCAAACCGACAGCACGGCCGAAGTGAAAGATGCACGTGGTGTCAGTACACCGTGGGCAGCGCTGAGCTACCAGATCAACCATCGCGCTACGGTGTATGCCAGTTATGGATATGGTTTGGAAGTAGATGCGACCCCTAACCTGCCTAACTACACCAACGCCGGCCAACCGCTGCCTGCACTACGCAGCGCACAGCATGAAATAGGCATTAAAAGTCAACACGAGCGCACCTATTGGCAAGCCACGTGGTTTGACATTTCTCGACCCGCCACGGCGGATGCAGGCAACGCTTGTAGCTACAACTCAGCGTCAAACACATGCACCCGACAAATAGACGGCCAAAATCACCACCAAGGCTTTGAACTCAGCACCCAATCCAAGCTCAGCCAATGGGATTTGGGGGCCAGCGCCATGTGGCTAGACGCTAAGCGGGAAAACGCCACAGTCGACCCAAGCCTCAATGGTCAGCGACCAATCAATGTACCGAAGTACATCCTGCGTGGCAGCTCGGAATACCGCTTTGCCAGCGTCGTGGGTTTGCGCACCGGACTGCGCGTCTCACACGAGGGCGAGCGCAACGTCACAGAACACGGCGAGATCACGCTGCCTGCATGGACTACGTTTGACGCCAGCACACATTACGACACAAAGATCAACAACCTGCGATCTAGCTGGACGCTTGCAATCAGCAACCTTGCAAATAAGCACTACTGGCGAGAGTCCCCCCGTCAGTACGGGCAATATTTCCTATATCCCGGCGCCCCCAGAACCGTTCGTGCAACTGTTGTGTTCCACCTCTGAAAAAGGCGCAAAAAATGCGCTATAATTTTCGTATTCCTCGATAGCTCAGTCGGTAGAGCGCCGGACTGTTAATCCATCAAAGCCAGCATTTAGCTGGCTTTTTTATTTAAAAATCTATTTCAAATCAAACACTTAGGATTAACTTTTAGACACACCCTCAATTACACATATATTGCACAGTTATTCCGTAGGTCCCTCAAAATTAACTGCACTTTTATACTGGACGCTTAATCATTTAAGCGCTTTAACGACCGTCCAGACCACGAGCAGAATCGCCACAATACTCCCTTTTGTGGAGTCGAACTTTTCAAAAATTGATTACCGTAAATTGCTCTGGACGTCCCTAGACCGTCCAGAATAGTCCAAGCGTCCAGAGTGCCTCTATCGTCCAGAGCAGCCAAAGCGTCCAGATTCTGGACACCTCTACACCGTCCAGAGCACCAATGGTCAACCGATGCCCTTTCAATGGGCCGGGACAAAAAGCAAATAGGTTGCCCATTCCGGGCATAGAAAGTTAAATTGACTCAAAGCCATCATCGTTAATGGTTTTTCAGATGTCACGAGAACTTCAGCTTAACGAGAACACCTACCGTACACGAGCTAGAGTGAGGCGTCAAAATTTTTGACGCCTCAGTGGACAGAATTGATATCCGCTCAATATTGCTTGTAGGGCAAAAACTTGCCAGATAGAACTACGTTAACGCGATCCCCTTTGGGATCAGGTTGTCGCACGATGTCCATTGAAAAATCAATTGCGCTCATGATGCCATCTCCAAATTCTTCGTGAATCAGTTCTTTGATAGTTGTGCCATAAACGCTAACGATTTCGTACCAGCGATAAATCAAAGGATCAGTAGGCACTTGACTAGGCAAAGAACCTTTGTAGGGAACTACTTGTAACCACTTGATCTCATCTGCCGAGAGTCCAAAAATTTCTCCAATGATCCTAGCCTGAGCCTCATCAAAAGTCATCTGGCCTAAACACCCAGCTGTAACCCATTCTTTAGATAAGCCAACTTTGTCGGCTACATCGCTCCACTTTATGCCCATGGAAACTTTGTTGGAAATGATTTTTTCGGTAACGTCTAAACGGTTCATAAGGACCTCTTGAGTGGATAAAAATGAAAGATTGAGAGTTCAATGGGCTTTTGCACGTGAGACCAAAAAGTCAACGATATGGTTGCGCATGTCGTAATAGCCTGGGAGGTGGTGCAATTGCGCTCTAGTCCGCTCGCGTGGCAATGGATTAGTTACCACTTCGGCCAAGCCGCCAGGCACATAGCTGCCGCTGATTTCATTGCCATTACTCATGAGTAATATGCGGTCTGATAACAAAATAGCCTCATCTACATCGTGCGTGATCATGAAGACTGTTTGCTGCGTCTGCCGAACGATGGCCATCAGCTCGTCCTGAATGGTGCCGCGTGTGAGCGCATCTAGCGCACCAAATGGCTCGTCTAGCAACAGCATCTTGGGTTGAATTGCAAATGCACGGGCAATGCCTACACGCTGCTTCATTCCGCCTGATAGTTGACTAGGCTTTTTGTCGATGGCATGCAATAAGCCCACCATACCAACATGCTTTTCCACATGCACGTTAATCTCTGCAGCCTTCCATTCCGGCCACTTAGATTTAACTGCAAACGCTATGTTTTGTCTCACCGTGAGCCAAGGCATAAGTGCGTGGCTTTGAAAGACTACACCACGCTCAAGGCTGGGGCCAGCAATTTCGCGACCCTCCATAAACGCATAACCTTGAGTCGCGCTATCCAAGCCCGCCAACACATTCAAAATTGTGGTTTTACCGCAGCCCGAATGACCGATGATGCAAACGAACTCGCCTTTGTCGATGGAGAAGGATACGTTTGAGAAAACGGGTTTGTCGCTTTGGTAAGACTTGCCCAGTTTTTCGATTTTGAGAAAACCAGTCATGTTTGTTGCTTTATTCAGCATAGGTCACCGCCTTTTGCACCTGGGCAAACATGAGGTCGAGCATCATGCCTACCAAGCCAATGACCAGCACAGCAAATATCACATTTACAAGCGAGAGGTTGTTCCACTCGTTCCAAACAAAGTATCCAATGCCAGTGCCACCCACAAGCATCTCAGCGGCAACAATCACTAACCAAGCTATGCCCATACTGATGCGCATGCCTGTCACGATAGTGGGTGCAGCGGCCGGCAAAATAACAAGAAAAGCTTTGCGTAATGGCTTAACTTCTAGAGTGCTTGCCACATTAAGCCACTCACGCTTAACGGCAGCTACACCAAATGCCGTGTTGATCAGCATAGGCCAAACAGAACAAATAAAGATCACAAAGATGCCACTAATCTCAGAGTCTTTGAGCGTGTAAAGAGCAAGCGGCATCCAAGCCAGAGGACTGATGGGTTTTAGAACTTGAATAAATGGGTCAATCGCCTTGTGCATTAGTGGCGACATACCAATCATGAAACCCAAAGGCAGAGCGACGAACACGGCCAGTAAGAAGCCAAGACCCACACGTCCTAGCGAATGAGCCAACTGAATACCAATACCTTTGTCGTTAGGACCGTTGTCATAGAAAGGATCCGACAAGTTCTTCACAATTGCCTTGCCTACCTCTAGTGGCGGTGGAAACCCAGTGCTTTTCACAGCACCAGGATCTTTGCCCATCATCTTTTGGTACTCGATTTCATCTGCCGTCATGCCTGATTTTGATGAGCCAGCAACAGAAGGAATGGTGGAAGACATTTGCCACACCCCCAGAAACAAAAGAAATATGAGTAGTGAGACTACGGCAGCACGTAAATTAAGGTGCGAGGTTTTCATTGTGATCAACCCGCTTTGCTGATCGCAAAACTCTTGAGGTACTCCTCAGGCTTAGCCGAATCAAACGTTTTACCCATGATGGTGTGCTTGGTGTAAGCCGATCCCGCAGTGAACGGCTGTCCTAAGTCTTTCATGTGTTTGCGCGCATCGGTAATTAGGAATACTTTTTCAGCGATTTGTTTGTAGTTCACATCGCCTTTCACATATCCCCATCGCTTCATCTGTGTAAGCATCCACACTGCCATACTCTGCCAAGGCATAGGATCAAAGTCAGCACGGTCTGGCACGTTCATGACCTTACCCAAACCATCTGCAAACTTACCAGTAAGAACTTGAGCAACAACAGCTTCCGGTTGATTCAAGTACTGACTTGGTGAAATCACTTTAGCAATCAACTCACGATTGCCTGCCTGGCGCGCCATAGCCGCTGAAGTCAAAACGGCACGGTACAAGGCTGCAAAAGTGTTGGGATTCTTCTGAATGAACTCTGCGCTTGTGCCAAAAGCGCAACATGGATGCCCGTTCCACAAATCTTTTGTGAGCATGTGGATGAAACCGACCTCATCGAATACTGCGCGTTGATTGAACGGGTCAGGACCTAGAAAGCCATCAATATTGCCTGCACGTAAGTTAGCAACCATCTCCGCAGGAGGAATCACACGAATTTGGATATCGGTATCAGGATTGAGGCCATGTTCGGCCACGTAGTAACGCAGCAAGAAGTTGTGCATTGAATAATCAAAGGGAACACCGAACTTAAAGCCTTTCCAGTTTTTAGGATCCCGATTGTCTTTGTGCTTCATAGCCAATGTGATGGCTTGGCCATTGACATTTTGAACAGTAGCAACGTTCATGGGAGTGGCGTTAGAACCAAGCCCCATACTGATGGCCAAGGGCATGGGCGAGAGGAAATGTGAAGCGTCGTATTCCTTGTTGATCATCTTGTCGCGCACCAATGCCCAGCCTGCGGTTTTGGTGACTTCGACATTGAGGCCTTGCTTGCTGTAAAAGCCTAAAGGGTGCGCCATGATGAGCGGCGTAGCGCAGGTGATTGGAATGAAACCGATTTTGAGATTGGTTTTTTCGAGTGGTCCCTTTTCTTCTGCCATAGCTTGCAAGCTAGCTACAGGTAGCACACTTGCAATCGCCGCCATAGCCGTCTTCTTACCAACAGCACGCAGAAATGAACGGCGCTCTTCATCGTGTGGAAAAAGAGACTTGACTAATGTGGCTTCAATAAACTCTTTGCTGTATGCCTCAAACTCTGCCGTTTCCGAGCGGGCACGCAACTGCGCTGCAGCTGAATCAGCTACCGCTTCGGCATGATGTTCTGCGGGCGAATGATCTCGTCCACAACTGCATTTCAGCATCAGAGGGCGATCGGCGTTGAAAGGATCAAAGAATTCAGACATGGCAATCTCGCTGGTAGTTGATACACATGTCATTGCAAACAGCGTGCCAAAAAATATTGAAGATGCATCATTGATGAATAAACGAGTGTCCAAGACACACACCCATCTTCTTTCTTGCGTAAGCGCAATATTTATTGCACTTGTCTGGTGCCCTGCACAAACAGTGCACCAGTTTTGAACTCCAAGCTTGAGACGTAAACGTCGAATTGGTGCAAAGCTCGAGGTGGTTGGTTGTTAAAACTTGTACCGCAGTCCAACACTTATCAATGGCATGGCTAGGTCTTGTCATGCTATTGCACAATTGAAATCTAGCTGCTTGCGTCAAAATTTTTAACGCTACATTGCCCACTTTCTAGGTGCGCTCTAAAAGCAACAGAGGGTATGCTTCAAGATAACTCTAGGAGCTATCCATGATTAAGCATGTGTACACAGCTCAAAACCATAGACTCTTCGACAACCTTGTATCGTTTGTCGCAGGCATCTCTTCGCTTGGTCTTGCGTTTCAAGCGCAGGCAGGCCACCCTACTCATCCATTCCATCCGACTGACTACATAGCTATCGTAGGGACATCGCATGTTGCGGCTTGCGAGCTTCACGTTTTTCCAGCACCGATACTTTCATGCCTACTGGCAAATCAATGGCCCACACGCATAGAGGTTCATGAGATCCCTATCAATCAATCACCTCCAAGTCATCCGATTACGCTCACTGGCATGCAAGGCGTTCATGGCTCAATGATCGCAAGCGCATTTGTCCAATACTTCGAATCCAATCGCAAAGCAGTCGAGTCCAAATGCAGCAGTAATGGCCAGCCATGGCCAGCGACTTGGAACTTTGGTCGGGTTGTGCGAAATGCACTCGCCCACAAGGGCATCATTAACATACAGAACGCCAACGCAACTCCAGTCTCATGGAGAACGCTTACTTATGGACCGGCACAGAATGGCAGACAACTTCTCTATCAAGACCTAACAGCCGTAGAACTTATTCTTTTAATGGAAGAGATGGACTCGCTTCTTTGATACCAAAAAACATGAGCTAACTCAAACCCTAAAGGCAAGTGAGTAAGTGCGCCTACTTCGCAAGACGACAAGACTCAGATAGTATTCAGGCAAAAGGAGATCGCACATGTCAATCAAACCTGGTCCTAAACCGATTGCAAAAACAACAGGCAAGCCTGATAGACGTCGTCGCGACAACAAAGAAACGCCGAAGAACACGCCCGAACTCAAACCTCACAAGCACAAAAAAGGCGATTGAGTGCCTGTCGTAGGCCTTTGCAACGCCTGCCCCGAGCGCCCATAGACACACCACTGTGCGGCAAAGCGCAAAACCTTGCCCTCCCCCTGTAAAAACAGCGTTTTTTTTGCTATACTGTCGTTCTTCGCAGGGTGCTTTTAGTGCTCTACGTACCGAATATTCCTCGATAGCTCAGTCGGTAGAGCGCCGGACTGTTAATCCGTAGGTCCCTGGTTCGAGCCCAGGTCGAGGAGCCAAAAAGGCTAATAAAAACAACGACTTACCTCGTTGTTTTTATTTTATACTTTAATTACACGGTTATCACACGGTTAATATACAGGCCGCTGGTTGCTTTTCTTCGTAAAGGCCCATAAACTAGCGCCATGCGTATAGTCTCCTCTGAAACCGTTGTCATCAGGCCTGAACTGCTTCGTCTCGTGCGTCGCGACGACAGCAAGAAATGGCAAGTTCATTACAAGATAGATGGCATCAAAACTTGGTTCCGTCGCAGTGTTGCCACCACTGATTTAGACACCGCCATCAGGCTCGCAGAACGCATGTGGATGAAAGCCACCTTCGATCACGAAGAAGGTCGCCCCATCATCAGCAAAAAATTCAAGCCCGTTGCAGAGATAGTTTTGCACCGCATGGAGGCCGAAGTCAAGGCACAAACCGCTAAGCCCAGCACTCGGGACTACATTTCTGCCATCAAGTTGTACCTGATTCCCTTCTACGGCAACTACAACATTGATGGCATCAAGCCTGCTGTGATCTCCGAGTTCCACACATGGCGACGCGAAAAAGTCGGTCGTGAACTCTCCGGCAGTGCCCAAAACAATCACAACGCGGCATTCAACTTGATCATGGACGAGGCCATTGAGCGTGGCTATATGACAGAGTACCAACGTCCCATGACCAAGAACACAGGAGCTGACAGTGATCGACGTGCTGAGTTCAGTCATGAAGAGCTAGAAGCTTTGATGACCTATGCCCCTGTCTTTATTGATAACGGGCGCACAGCACGAACCAAGATGATTCGTGAGCTGCTGGCAATCTATGTGCCGTTTATGGCGGCCACTGGGATGCGTGCAGGCACTGAAGCTGAATACTTGGAGTGGCGACACATTGATGTCGAAATACGTGATGGACAGCCCGTTCTGCATTTCAGGCTACAGCGCGGTAAACGTGGTGCGCGTAACTTTGTAGCCCACAACAGTTGTTGGCTGCTTTTGGAGCGCCTACGTCAGCTCAGTCCTGACCTTCGAAGCATGACGCTTGAAGAGGTTTTGAAAAAACGTGTGGCAAAGCGTTTGTTTAGGTTGTCGGATGGCTCTGTGCCAGATAACTGGAACAAGCCATTTCGTCAGTGGCTGGAGGACTCCCAGTTGCTCAACTGCCCAGTCACCAGCAAAGAGCGCAGCTTGTACAGCTTGCGTCACTACTACGCGACACAGCGTTTGTTGGAGGGCATCCCCATCCATGATTTGGCAGAGCAGATGGGTACGTCTGTGCTGATGATCACCAAGCATTACAGCCACTTGACCCCGTTGATGAAAGCCAAGCAATTTGCTGGCGTCGTGGATCCCAACGCTGTGGGCGGCGAAGCTGCACAAATTCGCGCCATCATGGCGGCACAGCTAGCCAACAACAACATCTTGAGCTTGGTGCAGATGGGCACGGGTTTGTCGATCTCATTAGTTGCACAAAGCAGCGAACTCAAAGACGATTTTGAGTCTCGGCTCAAGGCCCAAGCGCCTCAGCCGGTTTAATCCCCCCTTGAATCAATTCATCCCCTCACCTGCTCTCACGGCTCAAATTTCAAACGAGATACATCATGAGTGAACAACTGACCCAATACTTTGAGCACTATGCTGAAAGCGCCATTGAACAGATGAAGAAAGCCACACTGGCGATTGGCTTCTATCGCCGCCTTCATGCGCGGTTGCTGGCCGGTGAAGATCTCAGCGATGAAGTGCCGCTCGTTGGCACTGTGGGGCCTGAGAAAACACTGGCCGTAGTTGTACAGGCCTTGGCTGATTACAAAAAGCAAATCACATCGGCGTGGGAGTTGCCATCTGAACTGCTGGAGATTGGTAAACACAAGGTATCGCAGACCATGGACCCACATGAACATCTGCCGCGTGTGGATGTCATGTACCAATACAAAAGTGAAGCTGGCTTGGTCAAGGTTCACATCACCACGGCTGGCGAGGTCTATAAGTTAGACATTGATGCGGGTAAGAACCCAATGGCCGCTCAGCTGGCGTGTTTTGAGTTGGAGAAACGACTGATATTTTTGGCTCTTACAAGTAGGCCTAGTAGCTAAACGAGAAATCAATCCATTCGTGAAAAATTCGATTTGCCAAATTTTGCATATTTATAGATTCTCACTTTAGGCAAAATTTAGCAAAAGGAGATTCCAAAATGGATAACAATTTTCAAGCAATCAAGATCATTGCTTTTGATGAAAAAGCGACCTACCAAAGTGACCCCAATTCTGAATTGCGCCATGTCGTTCTGATCTTGTCAGCGTTTGTTCCGCCAGCGTGGTCAAAGCACTTTAATGCGTGCTGGACATCACATCTGTACATGAAGAAGCGCAAAGCGTCCGCGTCAGGTGATCGTCTTACGATTTACTGTGTACCGGATGAACTTCAAAAGTTTCATATTCCAGAGCTGAATAAAGTTATTGCTGAAACTAATCGGGCATATGAGCAGTATTTGGTTGATGCCAAACGTGTAGCGGATGCACAAGCACAAAGAGATGCTGCAGAAAAAGCGAATCTTGCGGCACTTAAAAGTTCACTCAAATTTGACTGATGCACTTAACCGCAAAAACTCAGCAGTAAATGAGTAAGCAGTTATTTAGATTCACATTCCCAGTGCATTTGGCGAGTATCAAACTTAAGCACAAACATCACCTTGCCCTCAATCATGAATACAGATTTAATGAAACTAGTCGCGCAAATCGCTGCCCCTGCGGGGATTTCGATAGCTGTATTTTTCTACATAGCCCGTGATGTCATTGCGAAGAAAATCTTCCCAAACCTCACGCAGGTACAAGCCTTCCGCGTCATCATGTTTGTCGTATTCTCCGGTTGGACGGTGGCGCTTGCAGGTATGGTCGCATGGGTGTACGTCACTCTTTCAAGTGCAAATATCCACACCAGAGCAAAAGAAACCTATCCACCTTTATCAATGGAGGCACTGAAGAATCTAACGTACAAGATCGACGACGATGCCATCACCTTGCAGGACGGTAAACGAGAATTCATTCCCGAAACTGAAAGAACAATGAGCGATAAGACGATCGTAGTTTTTCTGACAGATCATGCATTCGGTGACCTTGATGGTGATGGAAGCAGTGACGCAATTGCCGTCCTTCAGGCAACCGATGGAGGTAGCGGTATCTATTACTATCTTGCCGTTGTCCTCAACGATAAAGGAACTGCTAAGCAATATGGAACGGCATACTTATTGGGGGATCGACTTCAGTTTCGTAGCGTTTCAATACATGGCGAAAAAGTCACTGTTGAACTCATGATGCACGGTCCTAACGATGGATTGTGTTGCCCAACGCAATTTCGAACCTTGGTGTTTACGCTGAAAGATCAAACCCTTCAATGCAACACTAATCCGTGCTCAGAGGTCTAAGCCATCTCACATTAACGAATTGTGGTGTTGACCACCTACGAAGCGTCTGTATCAAGAAACCGAAACTTCAAAACACCTTGCAGCGACTTACGAAACTCGTAATGCATCTCATCCAAACTGAGTCCATCCATGGCATCTGTAATGCTGACGTGACAGTATGGTTCGATGTCTTCAAATGTTTCGCTTTGTTCAAAAACCTCATTCAATTCGTCCAAGGCATTAGAAAGCTCCGCACTCGCCGCTTCAATACGCCTTCTAAATACCTGCATGCCTTCAAAGATTTGCTGCACGTCCCCACGCCACACCGCCTCTAGCTCATCGTCTAAGTCCAACGCACAAAGTGCCGAAGATTGCAACACAGCCAAGCTCGCGATTGGACTTGTCTCACTCACGGCCATCAATGCGTCTGATGAGCCCGGATAGGACATCAACTGTTTAGCGATCTCGCAGGCCAATGCTTCACGCGACCCTGCCGCATGCACCATGACTGCGTTTTCTGCTCGCTCAATGATGATGTAAGTTGACATCGGACACCTCAGTTCATAGTTGTTTGCATGCGAGATTGATCCCAAGCCAGTCTGACCTTGCATTTGCATCTGATCAGACTGGATGGATAACAGGTTTCACCATTTAGGCTTTGTGGTCGTCATCTGCGATCTGGGGCGTAGATGCGTCCACGTCAATCACCTCATCAGCTCGCTTGTGCTTCATGGGCAGTGCCAATTGATCTTTCATGTTTTGTCGCAAACCTGCAGGTTGAGACTCGTCCACCGAAAGCTTTTTCTTCAAGTTTCGAATACCACGCTCCAAGACATGCAAATCGTTGGGCATGCTTTTGCCAATGAACTTGATCAAGGTGTTCTCAAAACTCTTGCCCAAATCATTGGCCATGACCATCTTGTATTTGTTTCCACCTTCGTAATGAGCGACAAAAACACAGAAGGATGCAGTTTCAGCCTTTGTGTTTTTATCCTCGTTATGGACAATGACATCGCCGCCATAGGTGAACTCTTCTTTAGAGGCCGACCCCATAAGTTCAAAATATTCACGCATTAACGCCAAACGCTCTTTGCTCACCCCCTCACCGGTGGTCTTAGCCAACTGCTTGGACTCGGTGTCTTGGATTTGTGCAATTCCACCACGACGCGTGATGTAAGCAGGCAACTCCTCAACTGACAAGTCTTCTTCACGCGCGACCTGCAAGACTTTGCCGTAGCGTGAGGCCGCCAGCTTGTCCGCACGAATCACATACCGCACTAACGTTGCCATGGGGCTGGAGTTTTTCTGCACTTTGATATCGTGCGCATCTTTGAGATTCTTGCGAATGGCCTCATTGATTTTGTCCGCCTGATCACTGTTTTCAATGCGAAGTGCCAAGCCGTAAATCGACCCCAACAATTCATACAAAGCTTGGTGCCCACGGGCCACAACTTCTGTTTCGTACTTCTCGCCCAACTTAAACAGCTCAGCACCTTCGGCCAAAAACTTGTCCACCTCAAGCTGCTTTGTGTTTTTCGTTGATGGGCGAATTTCGCCTTCTTTTTTACCTTTGCCAGCGAACACAAAGTCGCTGAGATCAAAAGTTTCTAGATCAACATCGCGATCTTTGACCATGATGTGGCCTTTGGGGCCCAATGGAATAGTTGGATTTTTTGAGCCCGTTTTGATGGCTCCGTTAGTGAGTTGCATGACTGAGTCCTTTAAAGTTTGAACAGCACCGCGCTGCGGGGCCAAGACTAAGTCGCAAACCGATTAAGCGACGTGACATGTCACATGGCTTATCATTTTTTTGTCATTTTTAATACTTTTGCCGTTTTAAACAGCGAGCAAATAGGAGACAAAAGATGGAGCATCAGCCCACAAACATGCGGCGGTCAATGCAAACGGTCACATCCAGTTTGCATTTTTGGTGGCTCGCGTTTTTGCGATCCAGCCCAGACTACTGGTGGATCTGTCAACAAAAGGGTGATTGCCAAGACGCCAGGCTGGTCAAGGTGTGGGAAGACTTTGGGGATGTGTTTGACTGCCCGTGTTTGATGCATTGGTGGCAAACCAAGGCGGCCAAGCTGTTTGACTCACCGCAAATGGAGATGTCACTGGCACTACCGCCGTCTGTGACGTTGGGTTTGGAAATACTGGGCACCAAAGATCTCGTCACAGCATGGCCTGAGATGATTTGCATGGCCATCCCACTTTGCCTTGATCCACGCACTGCATGTGCTGCATTTTTAGAGGTTTGGGAAAACGCTCGTTGTCGTGGCACCCATTACAACCAAGATGCCAAGTACCAGCTGCACACGCTGGATTTAAAAGCCAAGCGCACCATTATTCCGGCGTACCAAGCTTTGGCGCTCAACCATTGCGTGAGCCAAAGCCAACACACGGATCGTTTTCATGAATGGGGGTGCTACGAGATGGGCATGCATTTGAACTTAGCACCCCAGCATCGCCCTCACTTGAGGGACAACGTGGAGACAGCCAAACGAAAACAGAAAACCACTCGCGCCCTCTTCTGTCAGAGTAAAAAAGCTGCCGCCGAATTGATCGCCAATGTGGAAATTGGCAAGTTTCCGTGCAAGGCCCCTGTGGAATCCAAACCACGTTGGACACCAACGCAGCAACGGGACATGACACAAGCGTTGAACGATGGTGCGTGGCGCTCTCACAACTGGCTCAGTCTTGAGCACAATTTCATGCTGCCAGACCGCACGCCAGAACTGCCCCTCTACCCAGCAGGCGACCAACGCAACATTTTGAACACACTGGCTTCATTTAATCAGCTGGAAACTCCATTCTTAGAGAGCAAGCGCAAGAAGGTATTGCGCTAATTGAGCATTGCGTTGAGAACGCTAGGTACTGATTGCGCCGCCAAAACAAAGCCGACACGAGGTCGGCTTGTTCATAGGGCAAGGACCAAAACTTATGCGGCTTTGGTGGCTGTTGTCTTAGCTGGCGTCACTTTGGGTACAACTATGTCAGGTTTTGACTTGGCACTGATGGCTTCAATTTGTGGATCCAACTCCCCTGCCTCGACCGCTGTTTTAAGAACCTGCAAAGTGGTGATGACACTGGCAAGCCCCGTGGTTTCAATGGCGTTTTTGCCTTTGACGATCTCCAGTGTCTTGGCACCGTAGCGCACGGTAATGCAGGTCTTGCCGTTGTCACCCGCCCACCACCAAGGCTTGAGCTTGCGTGGGATTTCTTCAGTTTTACGCTCCCCTGTCTTGGGATCACGAACCGTACGTGTTTTAACTAGCTCAAAACTTGCACCCGACTGCTGTGCTTTGGCGAGTTGGATTTGCTCGGCGAGTTTTTCACTCAGCTTTTTACGACGGGCATCTTTTACATTGCCACCTTGTTGGCGCTGACAGGCGATCAGTTTCAAAGAACTCAGGTTACTCATTTCAAACTCCATTTGTTGTTACAGGAGTTGTTAATTTATTTTCAGACCATGGTGATGGACAACCTGTTTCTTGGTAACCCGACGCTTTGGAAGGACTCGACATACTGGACCACTCTGATTCGTCTAGGCAGACGAAGCGATTGATCGTGAATCCCTTGGCTGCGGCCTCTTCTTGTGCAATGCGAGCGCGATGTGCTTGTTCTTCACGCTTGACATCCAGCAAACGTGGTTCATAGCGTTTGAGCTCTTTGGGCGTCAGATGCCAATAGGGATTACCTGTGCGCTCTTGCATTTGGTATTCGATCTCACACTTGAGATCAAGTCCCAAGCGATGCTCAAAGAAAATGGCGTCATGCACATTGGCAATGGGTGTGCGGCCTTTGTTATGGGCCACCTCACGCACCACGTCCATGACAGCGGTTTCGGCGTGTTGGTACAAATAGGCCAAGACCTTGGCTTTGCTGGGTCTGCCGCTGTGGGTTTGCAGAACTGACATGGCCAACAGCTCAGGATGCTGGATTTTGACTTGGCCGTACAAGTAGGCATCCAACATGTTTTGCTCTTGGATGAAAGCCCTCACAGTGCTGTTTGCCAAAAAACGTTTGCGGTCATCGGGATTTTTAATGATCTCAACCAAGGCTGGATTTAACCAATTACCCGGGGAAATTTGCCAACCGTGACTGGTAAGACGCGCACCAAAGCTGATGGCAGTAAATGCCTCTTTGAGCCGCTTGAGTTGATAGTCTTTATCAAGCACGGGACTACTGGCATCAAAAGTGAAATAGCGCACGGTGTTCATGAAGTCAGTTTTGTCTTCCAAAAAGCAGGTCGTCGCTGGAAATGCCTCACGCACTGTTTGCTCTGAACCCAATGTGCTGAGGCAGTCGCGTGCAAAACCCATCTTCCAAGCAATGACGCTGCTTCTGATGTCGTACTCCCAGCAGTTGCCCAACATGGCGCGGCGCAGTTCTTTGTTAACGTTCTGCACGCTCACACCCTCGTAATAATTACGGCCAAACTCACTGGACTTTTTGCGCTGGAAATACAAACCGTTAAACACCTGTGACACAGCCAACACGATACGGGCTTGGCGCAAGGCATGATTTTTCTTATCCACCGTCAGGTACTTGGCTTCGGTATTGACCCAAACGATATAGTTTTTTAAAGACTCCACATCTACACGCACAGGGTCAAACACCGCCAGTAGCTCTGCGTCAGTCCAGTCCGCTTTAAAGTCTGGGTACAGCAATTCGCAAAGCTCTTGATTGCTGGTATCGCTGCCGCGCAGGTAGATGTCTATTTCTTGGTCACTGGTTTGGTTGTTCAATATGCTGTCCTTTATTTGTAGTGTGTTGGTCATGGTCACCAAAGGTGTCAGCTTGACCTCTGAGAGCTTGCCCTTGAGGTTGGAGCCTATATCCACTGTTTGCACCAAGGCCAAGTTGTTGTCATTGAGCCATTTGTGCAGTCTGATGCGGTCGGGGCCAATCTGCCCTCCTCTTGTCGCCAAGCGGTACAAAGACAGCGCATAGCAATCGAGCTTGCGTTGCTGTGGTGTACGACCATGCTGCAACGCCTGAAACAGCATGGTTTCCAACACGCTGATGTATTTATTGAGCGCACGTTGCGCGGAAGAAGCTTTTGGGAATGCTTGATGCAGTGCTTCATAAACTGCTGTGTTAACGGTAATCTTGATCATGTGAGTTATTGACGCCCTAAATTTGGCGCATCCTTCACATGTATTTAGTCCGTTGCAAAGTAGGTATGTAACTTTTCTGGACCAGATATGCGACTCTGCAAAACGCCTATGTGACTTTGCAAAACACCTATGCGACTCGCAAAAAGTCACATACTTATAGTAATAAAAGATCGCAGAAATACCCAGTTGAATTGATCATGATGGGGGTTGGATGGCTTGCTAATCAGCTACTCTTCCCTGTTCTTATTAATTCAATTTTTTCTTGGTATTTTCTAACATGCAACTCATTAGCAATCTCCATAAAATTAATACTACAACCCATTGATCATTAAATTTAACGAATTTATAGGTTTAGGAAATGGGCAAAATATCAATCACAACATTCTGAGCAATACATCATTTAAAGATCAAGGTACTTCTATGCGGCAATTAACTATAGTCAGTGGAGCAGGCATCAACTACGGCGTGGCGGATGAGTGTCCGTTTGCTGATGAACTCATAAATTTCACTTACCAAAAGATTAGTCAAAGCGTCTATCAGCGAATCTCACCAGAAATCCAAGCGATGTTTTCGCAAGAGTCGTTTGATTACATCCTAGGCGGACTCATGACTGTCAACCTTGCCATCGAACGTACGAAGCAAGACGTCAAACGCTTTGGCATGAACACAGAGGCATTTTCAAATCTATTCCGACAAACAGATCTTCAAAACTCAATTGTCGGAGCACTTGATCAAATCGAAAGCCAGCTCACCGTTTCTCTGCAACAGATGCTTCAAGTGGTGGAACATTTTTCACCTGCAATTGACGGACTAAAAAACAACTACCAGTCAATTAACTACTACACAGTAAATTTTGATGGAATATTTGATCACATAATTTATGGAAAAGGATACTCCAGAATCGGCTCGACAACGGATTATTGGCGTGGCAATGGAAACCTAAATAAAGATGCCATTGCTCAGTTTAAAATAATGCATTTACATGGCGATCTTCGTTATAAACCATTTAAGAAAACAAAGCACAATACACCTACATACCGCTGGCCAGTTTTAGTAGTTGGCGACGGTGAAGTAAAAAAAGGGATTATTGCCTCGAATGAGGCTCTGCGCTTTTACAACCAGAAATTACGTGATACTTTTGAAAGTCGAGAGCAGACAAAAGAAAATAATCTTTTAATACTTGGATTCGGCTTCCGAGAAGAAGATGATCATATTGTTTCAAAAATCAAAAGCGGGATTGCCAACGGAACTTTTGACAATATCGTCATTTACGACCACGACGATAAATTAGCTGGAATATCTAGGCCTTATACATGGATCTCACCTAACAATAAAGGCCTTAAAGATTTACTTGAGTCGATTTAATTTAAATGATTAAATATTATCATCAATTAACCTATGTAAAAGCTCAATAACTCGACATCACAAAAGGCATTGCACCGTAGCTGCTGTTGTCTGTGGCTCTGCATTGGCGCAGTGATGTGGAAACCTCATCCCACACATCCTCGAACGATTCATTCTCCAGCGCAAAACGATTGACGATTTCTTTGGCAATCATGCGCTGTATGTCATTCAAGCGCTTTAGCTGACTACTCTCAGACTCAGCAAGCACCTTGCGAAACTCAATGTGATCACTCAGATTAATGAGCGCCGCATTGGAAACTGGTAACTGCTGCGCTGTGATGCTGCTCCAGTAGCCACTACTCATGCCCAGCGCGTGGCTGAACGCGCGTACCGTCAGTGCGGGGTGTGCGTTGCACATGGCCCCGTATAGTTCATCTTCAAATGTCATGATTGGTATCTCCTTTTGCATAATTTATTTATGCATGAAGTCAACCAATGTATCTAGACGTTGATGCGATGCCGAAGTACGCTAGTTGAAAAAAGATAAATTTCGGTTATATTAATCAAAAAAAGGAAAATGTTTGGCTTCAAATCACGAATACGCAGTAATAGGCCATAGTCGCGCAATGGTTGGTCGGTACCTTGGAATTATTGCGGGGCTGGCTAGCTCTGGCTTAGCTGTTCTAATTGCCACAGCAATAACATATGCTGAACAGTGGGGATTGCTCCAAACACGCGCCTACTGGACTTTGCCATTAACAGCGGCAATTTTTTACACGTTAGGTCACCTTGCTTTTGATAAGTGGGCTTGGCGAACTTGGCTGGTCCATTTCGTTCTTGACATACCTGATTTGCGAGGTAAATGGGACTGCGCTGGTGAAACCATTGATGCCAGTACAGGGGTCGTAACATATGACTGGACAGCTGAAGTCACCATATCTCAAGGCTGGGAAAAAATCAGAATCTATGCCCAAACCGCGCAATCGCGTTCACGAAGTGTCGCTGCATCTATCGTTGTGGAAGAAGACCTTGGCTATATTTTGATGTACAGCTACCGCAACGAGCCTCGACCAGGTGAACCTGAGTTAAAAGCACATCACGGCTACGCCGAATGGCACATCGCAGCAGACGGATCCTCTGCTGAAGCAACATACTTCAACGGTGGTGGCCGCTTTACAGGTGGTCGTATGAAACTCACGAGGAAAACACGTGGCAACTGACTATTCAAATCGCATTGATCGCGTTAGTGCGCGGCGGAATAACAGCGCTGTTGCAAGTCTCAGCGGTACAGCCTCATTTGCAAACGATAGTGCATTTAGAGATTTCTTAACCGATAGATATCGCAACAAAACGAAATCAAAGAGTTTTCAATATGCATTGATATCCATGCAGGAGGTTGATGCACAGTACACCGCCGTCAGCTATCGTGAGGCGGAACGAGTCGCAAAGCAAATTAATTCGGGACTTGTGCAACAAGGGAAAACAGTAACAGTTGAACTACAAGGCTCACTACCTTTAAATGTACATTTGAGACGAGTGAGCGATGTGGACATGTTGGTTTGGCCATTATCTTTCTTTGTCTTTGATCCCCACGGAGTTGCAGCTTCTGGCTTTACTCCCAGTAACAGCACTGCTGCTTCAGAAATAACCACCTTGCGCTCTAAATGTTGCTCAGTAATTCGAACTGCATTTCCAGCTGCAAAAGTAGATGACTCTGGCGCAAAGTGCATAACAGTTTCGGAAGGCTCACTTCTTCGTGATATTGATGTGGTGCCATCAGTTTTATACAAAACATCGATCTATCAACGGACAAACTTTGACATTGATCGGGGAGTTCAAATCTACGATAAGAAAAAATATGAGCTCATTACAAACTACCCCTTTAAAGTGCGTGCGTTGATCAATCATAAAGATGATCTTACTGGCGGCGGATGTAAAAAAGCCATTCGGTTGCTTAAAAATATGAAGGAAGACTCAGATACATCAATCGAGCTTTCCAGCTTTAATATCATGTCGTTGGTTTATGCAATGAACGATTCAGACCTAGTACATAACTATTATTACGAAGGCAAGATTATTGCTTCATTACAAAACTGGTTTTTCATTCTTGCGAATGATGAAAGCTATTTAAGGACGATCGATACTGTAGACGGAAGTCGGAAGATTGTGCAATCTTCAGCCGATGTCACCGCTGTATCACAAATGTCGGAAGAACTAAACATATTAGTGTTGCGAATAGCACAGGATTTGCAACCAGATGTGCCTACAAGTTTTTCGGCGTGGCGGTCCAAGGTCGAAAGTGCATTATTAATTTGAGCCTGAAATTTTCGTAGCTCGAATCCCATTATTCGCTCCTCCATCCACATCTTAGATACTATAGTCGTTGAATAACGGCGCTTAAAATGCGCTACAGCACATGAATTTCATAACTAGGACTCTGAGTACTGGCTCCAGTATTCGGCACTTGTAGAGCTTGCATTACAGCACGTCAGCATCATGTTTTAGCTTTTTCTTTTAATAATGAAACCGTTATCAATTCTTTGAAATCCTATTTTTGAGTAATAGTTCATGGCCCCTGATGCGGATAATAATATTAGAGCGACCTTTTCACCCACTTCATTTTTAACCATATCAACCATATGATTTCCTATGCCTCTTTTTTGATGTGATTTATCTACTGCCAAATCAGACAAATAGCAGCAGTAGCTGAAATCAGTTAAACATCTGCAGACTCCAACGAGTACTCCATTGTCCCAAGCCGTTATAACAAGGTTTGCTTTAACAAACATTTCGTTGATGCGTTCAAGATCTGTTGTTGGTCTAACTATGCCTGAATTATCAAAAACACGAATAACATCCTTCAAGTTTGGAACAACTCCAAGCCGGTATTGAATGACAGAAGACATAACTTCGAACTCCAAATTAAAGTGGCTTTGATTAGGCAGTCTAGCAACTTTATTTAACGATTTCATGCTGAAAAAGTGTTAAACCCTGCTTTTCTCTTCGTACTGGACGCAAAGTCATCTTAAGTAAAAATGACGTTTGTTATCCACAGCGCAGCATCTTTATCCACAAAAAATCACGAAAAACTGTGCTTTCTCGTGATTTTGCGGTTATCTCTTTGAAATCATTGAAGAAAATTTTCGTCAAAAAGTTATCCACAGCCAGTTCATCAGCGCCCTACTTTCGCTGGTAACCCGAAGCTTTGGCGGGTTTCAGGTTGTCCATCTGAATCTATGAAAACACAATAGAACTAAGGAAATTACACGATTTAGAGGACTACACAATGGCACAAGCAAAGACACTCAGCACTGCAGACATTGAACGCTTACTGGCCCACATTGACACACGCAAGCACGCCGTCCGTAACAGGGCCATGGTGCTGTTCACACACTGGGCAGGTTTACGCATTGGTGAAGTAGCGTGCTTGCGATGGAGTGATGTGCTCACAACTGACGGTGTCGTAAAAGACGAAATCCGCTTGCTGCCCGATATGACCAAGGGTCGTCATGCACGCACTGTGTTTGTCAGTGCAAAACTCAAAGCAGAGCTGCAAGCCTATGCAGCACAGGTCAAGTGCGTGGACCGAAGCTACCCATTTTTTGCAAGCCAAAAGAGCATCAAAGCAGGGTTTACTGCAAACAGCTTGGCACAAACGCTCGCCCTGCTCTACGCAGGCGCTGGACTTGAAGGCGCTAGCAGTCACAGTGGCCGCAGAACGTTTTTGACCACTTTGGCCAACAAAGGCACAGCAATCCACTTGCTCAAGACACTGGCAGGCCACCGCAGCATCAGCACCACAGCCGCTTATTTGTACAGCAGCCCTACACAACTCAAAGCTGCTGTCGAACTAGCTTACTGATGAGTTTCTAAATTCTTCGGTCAATAGCCTCAAGGATTGACACGATTTGACACCACGTTCCAATGCGCTGCTAGCCACCCTACCTGACTCCGAGTACATGCGGTTTGCACCCCATCTTGAAAAAGTCATGCTGCGCAAAGGCCAAACGTTGTTTGAAATGGGTCAGTCACCCACCAACGTTTATTACCCCGTCAGGGCCATGGTTTCGATGCTGATAGATTTATCTGAGGGTTTAAGCGTTGAGGCACACATGCTGGGACCAACCAGCATGGTGGGAGTTGCCGCAGTAGATGAGCCTAGTTTTTATCGTGCAACAGTTCGCAGTACTGGCCTTGCGTATCAACTGCCCATCAGTGTCCTGAAGCGTGAGCAAACCAGTTGCCCTGTTTATATGCGCACTGCTGCATCAGCCATATCTCGTCTATTGGCTCAGATGGCACAAACCATCGCTTGCGCTCAACATCACACCAAAGAGCAACAAATCATCAAGTGGCTGCTAGTGACCCTAGACCACAGTTTGACCCCAGTGATAAAAATCACACAGCAAGAACTCGCTGACTTGCTGGGATTTCGCAGAGAACTAGTTTCGTTAGTTTTGAAAAAGCTGATCATGCGCGACGAAGTCCAATTGCATCGCGGTCAAATTGAAGTGGTGAACAGGAACGCGCTAGAACAGGCTTCATGCGATTGTTACTGGGTTTGGCATGAACGCGAACGGCCAACTAAATGACATTTGACGATGCATTCGTGGAACTTGTTTAACCCATCTATTTTGAAAGAGCGACATATGAGTCAATACAAGGTCACAGCCTGTTACACAGTCTATTGCTACGCAAACGTAGAAGCAGAAAACAAAGATGAAGCCCACGCAATTGCTAAGCAAATGGATGGTGGCGACTTCGACATGGAACCTGACACTGGCCTCAGTGACTGGCACATTGATAGCGTTCACGAAGTTACAACCTAAGCGAGTTAGTTTTATTCAAAGATTGATGAGCGATGAAATCTTAAAATCAACCGATGCTCAAACACTCCTCAACAGAACATATCCACCCACCCCGCTGCGATCGCTGCGCTTTTGTCATGCACTCGGACACATCGGCTTCGGGTTTTCGTTGTGGGCACGAGTATTTTCAAGCAGCGCCACAGGATCGCAAGCCTTTGAAAATGGACCATTACGCGCAAGTCCAGCCCCTTGACTCCTGTGGGCACTGGAGCGGCAAAACTGATCGTGTACTTGACCGCCAATAATGCAGCCTGCTATTTGGGGCTCGCAGCTGCGTCGTTTTTTATTTCAGCACTGAGACGCCTTGCAATAGTTTTAAGGCGTTGCTGTAGGGTTAATTTGACGGGAATAAACCGTCTATTTGCAGCTCATGCGCCACACAAATAGCAAATCCCGTATCAAAACGGGCTTTATTCTTGGCATTTGCAAAACAGGTATGTGACTTTCAAAAAGTCGCATACTTATAGTAATAAGAACACAAGAGCTGAGTGATAAGTCAATTGATGGCATTGAAGTCATGATCAAAGAAATGCAACTCCTTGCCACTGACTTCTTCAAAGATACCAATGAAAAAGCGCACCTGAGTGCGCCTTCAATACAAGCTCGTTAAGAAACTTATTGCGCAGCGGGCACTTGGACTGCAGCTTCTTGAGCAATCAGTGCTGAATTCAATGTACCGGCTGTCTTGAGTTCTTGCACCCAAACTGGTGACACGCCACGGCCTGTCCACGTTTGTTCTGGGTTCGCAGGGTTACGGTATTTGGCAGCGACTTTCTTGCCTGCCAATGCGCCCTTCTTTGCACCACTGGCGGTCTTAGCGCCTTTTGTAGCTTTGACTGATTTGCCAGAGTCAAAGGCTTTGGCGATATCGTCTGCGGTCAAGCCTGCATCTTTTGCCATTTGAACAATCTTGCTCAACACTTTGTCAAATGACTTGGCTTTGAGTGCTTGTTCTTTTTTCTCCAGTGCCTCGCGTTGCTTTTTGAGTGCGGCCAATTGACTTGCGACTGATGTACGTGCCATTAGAAATCTTCCAAAATTAAATAATTAAACGACTATTTTATATTAGTCTACGCAATCAATTATTTTAATTTCGAGAAGCAAGACTTGGAGTTCAATATTCACTGGGCAACATGATGACCCAGTGCTCTCCATCCCAGCAGGCAAACAAAGAAATCGCTTGCAATGGAAAGTCTGTATAGGGAATTTCTTGGCGTGCATATTCCTTGCCGCTGCCATCTTCATAAATCATGGTGGCCTTGCTGCCATTCACAGTCATGCGCACAAGTACAAACCAATCAGCAGTACCAATTTCTGCGAGGTGACTGGCAATGGCATCCATCATCCAAAAACACTCCCCTGCTTCTGCCAAGTATTTGGTGCCATCAGTTAACAGGTGTTTACGGCTAATGCGGTAATACTTCTCAGTGCCCGTGAACTGGGTGAGCAAAGATGGGTCAAGTTTTTGTTTTGCGTTCATTGCATGTCCTTTTGTTATGTGCATGAACGTAGTTTTGTTTCATCACAACAAATGGACAACCTAAAACCCGACAAAGTGGACGGATACCAAAAGAACGGCTACGGGACGTTGATGCAAGCTATGACCCCATGTAAATCAGCTGGTTTTCAGCAATTTAAAGCATCTACAGCACGTGATCATCGCGTATGGCTGGGCTGGGTAGCTGGATAGGTGTTAGCCGTGCATAAATAACTGTATGAGATACACAGAATTTGAAGAAGCCATTGCACCAATCAAGCCCTTGACACCCGAGCAGTCACGCATCAAGAGCCTCAAAGACCAAGCAAAGCGAAGTCAAGAGGCTGTCAAAGCGGAACGGGCAAGACAGAAAATTGCAGCGGGTCAGCAGCAGCTCAAAACTGCAATGGCTGTGCCCACTGCCAAACCACCTACGCTATAGGTGCAGCGTGATGAAAACCTATAGAGCCCTTGTCAAAGCCAAAGTTCAAAATACCGTCAGAGCAGTTCCTGCGGAAGTTCGCGCACAGACCAGCAGCGACGCCAAATGGCTACTGCAAGCCATTTACGGGTTTCATGCGGTGGTCTCTACGCCTACAGAGGTAAAAGATTAGATCTGATATTTTCAGGCTACAAGCTATTTGCGTGAGAAGTGAATATATCCATCAAACTCTGAAGCCGGTTTAATACCAATAGAGGCTAGCATTCGGTGACCTACCCTCACATAAACATCATTTTTACGCCCTACCTTAATCTTAAAAATTTCCTCAAAATCATTCAAAAACCGCGTTCCAATTCGCATTAATTCTTCGTCATCGTATCGCCCAAGCAAATGACTTTCGATGTGTAAATGTGAAACACCTGACCCAAACAAAACTGGCAACACTCTTCTAAGTTCAGAAACTAATTTGAATGGTGAAATTTTCCTATTACGTCTTAAATGAATAGTTAATTTATTTAGAAATGGATTGATTTTCACAGCAAACTCACCATCACAAAACCACACAATCAAGCCAATTATTTGCAGGAAAACCAATGAAATAGACAAAAACACAGCGGCGATTTCATTTAAGCTCAACCTCATTGGGAGTAAAACAATAAAAAAATTAGCTAGATCCTTCCAAAAGATTAGCGCCCAAAAAAGCCCGAAAATTCCAATTAATAAAAATATTTTTCTAAATACTATACGCGACGAAATTTCGAATTTCATCAAGCATAAATCTATGCGGGAAGAAATATAAAACGTAAAAACCGGATAAACCAGCAAAAATTTAGTAAAAAACTTGAGTGCCATACGATACTTCCATCAAATTTACTCGGTAAATTCAATAACCAGAATTACATCGTTTTTTGTGTAGACACCACTGGCCAAGTCATAGCCTTGACTTGACCATCACCACCCAATGTGAACTGATGAATCTCCTGCCCCGCAAAAACAACTTCACGCAGGTCTTTCATCACATCTTGCATGCCGCCAAAGGGAGTGCAGAGATCAACAATCCAAATCTGCTCGCCCGATTTCCAATCTGAGGCACTCAGGTGATGGGGTGCTTGTTGGTAGCGCTTGGCAACATCTTCTGATAACCGCGCCCACGACACATAGGCCACAGGGGCGTTATCACGCATGAATAGCTTGGCTTGATCTAGCACCAAAGCAGGCATCACACGCCATTCCAATTCGCTCAACAGGGTATGACGTGTGGCACTTTGCTGCATCATCAACCAGCTCACCGCCCCCAGCAGTGGAATCTTGCTCATCACACGTTGCGCTTGCTCTTTGGCGTAGGCGGCTAAGTCTTGAGACTCTTGTTCGTTCAATGGCGTTGTCATGTGATTTCTTTCTGGATAGGTTGTTATCGTGAAGCTTGCGCTTCAGGTTTGGTCGCTGTAGATTGAGGCGGTTGCATCAATTTTTCTAAAGCTGCTAAGTCGTCACCGTCTAACGACCCTGTTGTAGCTTTGAGCTTCAAGCTTTGCATCACTGCATCCACACGAGCCTTGTTCAAGTCGCGCATGGCAGCATAGAGCTGCTGCTCCGCATTGAGCACATCTGGGTTGATGCGAGTCCCCACCTTGAAGCCAATTTTGTTGGATTCGACTGAGTTTTGGCTAGCCTCCACAGCGGCCTCCAAGGCCTCTACTTGCGCCTGCCCGTTCATCACACCCGCAAAGCTTTGTCGCACTTGGCTGCTGGCATTGCGCTTGGCACCTGTTAGCTCTTCTTTGGCCTTTTCTTGTAAGGCCACAGATTCACGCACCTTTGATTGCGTTGCACCGCCTGCAAATAAGGGAATCGTCAACTGCAACCCCGTTTGATGAGAGTTAAAGCGAGTTGACAAGTCAGCAGGCGAACTGATGGTGCCTGAGCTGTAGTTACCCGTACGGTTGGCCACAATGTCTAAGGTCGGTGCATGTGCCGCCATGCTCTTGGACACCTCTTTCTCAGCAACGATCACGGCCGCTTCCTGAATACGAATTTGTGGATTTTGTAGCAATGCCACACTCAACCAATCATTCAATTGTGTGGAATCTAATGCCGGCAAACTCTTAGTCAGCTGCATGGGTGGCAAAGCAATGTACTCACCCATGAGTTTTTCTAGCTCCGCTTGTTTGGTGGTAAGGTCATTCAGCGCTGTCACACGCTGAGCTAAATTCAAAGCCTGTTTGGCCTTGGCCTCATGCACATCGGTGATAGTGCCCATACCTACCTCAAATGTGCGTTGCGCCAAAGTCAGCTGCTCATTGATGGCTTGCAACTGCGCCTCAGCTACTTGCACACTTTGCATCGCCACTTGCACATCAAAATACACCTGTGCGGTACGCACAATCAGCTCTTGCTCAGCCAAAGCAAACTGCTCTTTGGCTTGTGTCACTTGTGCATCGGCTTGGGCATAAGCGGCCCAGTTGCCCCAGCGAATGAGAGGCTGTGTGAGCTGCGTCGTCCAATTCCATGCCCGAACATCGCGTGCAACGTATGCTGCACCTGAAAACGATGCCTCGCCAATCTGGTGGTTTTTGTTCGCCACCACGCTCACGTTGGGCAAAAAACCTGCTCGCGCTTGGGGCAGCTTTTCCAGGGCCGCTTCTAATGCCCGACGTGCCGCACCATACTGGTTGTCTTGCGCTCTGGCCTTTTGGTACACATCCATCAGGGATTGCGCATGGCTAGCCAGTGACAGCCCCATGAAGCCACAGCAACACAGCAACGTCAGTAACTTATCTCTCACCTTACCTTTCACCTTATCGCTCACGTAAAGCCTCCTGCTTGTAACGCAGCATCGGAGCCAACAGATATTCAATCATCCGACGCTCGTCCGTGCGGATATCAGCGGTCACGTTCATGCCAGCAGTCACGGTGCCTTTGCGGCCATTCACCGCGTGGGGCGTTTCGGTCTGGGCGAGCTTGATGCGCACGGGGTACACCAAGCCCAGCTTTTGGTCTTGCACCGCATCCGTCCCCACCCATAGCACCTCACCTTCGATGTAACCGTAACGCGTGAAATCGTAGGTCTCCACCTTATTAATGACCCGCTGACCCACACGCAAATGGCCCACATCGCGGTTCACCACCTGCGCCTCAATCTCCAGTGGCGTGTTCTCAGGCACCACCGTCAGCAAGGGTTGTGCGGCGGTGACCACACCGCCCACCGTCGTCACGGCAAGCTGCTGCACTACACCGTCAATCGGGGCTTTTAAGGTTTGCTGTGACCAGCGTTGATTGGCTTTGATGTATTCCTGCTGGGCCGCATCGCGCTTCTTGACCGCCTCGACTAGCTCTGTGCTGGTGCGCGCCTTGAACTCCGCCAACGCTTGTGATCGTTGCTCTACAGCCGCCTGATAGTTGGCGGTCGATTCTTTGAGGCGACTGCCCTGCACGGCCAGTTCTTTTTCTGCGTTGATGAGCTCCAGTTTGGAATCAATCACTGTGGTTTGTGCAATGTGCCCCGTCTTAGCCAACTCCTCGCGCATTTGGTATTTCTGGGCAATCAAGGGCAAGCTGCTTTTGAGCTGTGTCACGTTGGTTTGTATCGCCTCCACATCGGCCCTGCGTTTGGTCATGTCTGCATCCAGTGACGCCATCTTGGCGTGCTGCTCGGCATTGCGACCTTGCAATATGACCGTTTGGTTGGCTTTGATCTCCATCGGCATCTCGGCGGGCGGCACAAAACTCTTCTTGCCCTCTAGCTGGGCCGTGGTGCGCAGCACATCGGCCTGCGCCTCCCAATACTCACGCTGCACCCGATCGCGGTCTGCACCTGTGCTGGTCGGGTCAAGCTCAATCAAAACATCGCCTGCATGAACGCTTTGCCCGTCACGCACATGCACCGCACGCACCACGCCCGGCTCTAAGGGTTGAATCACCTTGCTCTTGCCAGCAGGAATCACCTTGCCTTGCGCCGACACAACAATATCCATCTTGGCAAGGCTTGCAAACAACAAACCAATCGCGGTCATGGCACAAATGCCCAAAGTCACCATGCGCACCACATACGAGGGTGGGCGAACTTGCATGGCGAGAGCCGCAGAGCTGAAGGGGTTGAGTGACAGAGCCTCTTTGATATCACTCTTATGAGTCTCTTCTTGAGTTTTTGAAATTTCACTCATGCTGCAATGCTTTCAAATTCTAAAACTTGGTGTGCCTTGTATAAAGAGGCATAGCGGCCTTGTTGCGTCATCAACTTTGGATGATTACCTGTCTCAATCAACCGTCCACCATCGAGCACCAAAATACGGTCAGCCAAACGCAAGGTAGACAAACGGTGTGCCACGATCACCACGGTGCGTCCTTTGGCAATGGACGCCATGTTGTCGTGAATCAATCGTTCACTCTCATAGTCCAGAGAAGCAGTGGCCTCATCCAACAGCAACAGCTTTGGGTTGGTCGCCAACGCACGGGCAATCGCAATGCGAGCCCGTTGACCGCCGCTGAGCTTGCTACCCCGCTCACCAATCACCGTGTCATAACCTTCGGGCAATTGCAAAATGAAATCATGCGCACCTGCCAGTTTGGCAGCGTTCATCACAGCTTCCATGTTGAGGCTGGCATCGGCCAAGGCGATGTTCTCGCGCACGCTACGGTTGAACAACAAGGTGTCTTGCCCCACCACACCCATTTGGCGACGCAGCCATGAGGTGTCCACCAAATTCAAATCCATGCCATCAATCAAGATGCGGCCACTCTCTGGCGTGTAGAGGCGCTGAATCAAACGCATCAAGGTGGTCTTACCCGCACCAGAAACACCCACCACGCCAATCACTTCACCCGGTTGAATCTCAAAACTCAAGTCTGTCAACACCTCAGGCGCTTTGGGGCTGTACCTAAAACCCACATGCTCAAACGTCACACGGCCCTGCACATCGGGGGGTGTAGAACGACTGGGCCTAAACGCAGGCTCAGACGGGGCATCCATGATGTCGCCCAAACGTTTGATGCTCACCTTCATCTGCGTGAAGTCTTGCCAGAGTGAAGATAGTTTGAGAATAGGCGCATTCACGCGGCCACTGAGCATGTTGAAGGCAATCAAGCCGCCCACTGTCAAATCGCCATCAATGACCAAACGAGCCCCCAGCCAAAGCAAAGCGACCGTCAGCACCTTGCTGGCCATCGAAATGAACTGGTTAGTGGCATTGCCCAAGTGCCCGCCTTCAAACGAGGTATGCACGTAGCTGGCAAGGCGTTTCTCCCACTCGCGTTGCCACTGCGGCTCAACAGCATGGCTTTTGAGTGTTTCCATCGAGGTGACTGTCTCCACCAAGTAGGCTTGGTTTTCCGCACCAAGGGCAAACTTGTCTTCTAGCTTTTGACGTAACAACGGCGTAATAACAGCGGATGCACCAAAAAATACGGGCAATGCGGCAATCACAACAAAAGTCAAAGCCACGCTGTAATAGAACATTACTGCCAGATACACAATGGCAAACAGCAAATCGAGCCAACTAGTCAAGGCTTGGCCTGTCAAAAAGTTACGCGCGTTGTCCAGCTCACGCACACGCGCCACAGTGTCGCCACTGCGGCGGCTTTCGAAATACGACAGCGGCAAGTGCAACAAATGCTTAAACAGCTTGGCACCCAGCTCCACATCCACGCGGTTGGTGGTGTGGCTGAGCAAGTAGTGACGCATCGCGCCCAACGCCACTTCAAAAATACTCACCCCCAACAAAGCCACCACCATCACATCCAGCGTGGAGAGCGTGCGGTTGGTCAGCACCTTGTCAATCACTACCTGAAAAATCAATGGCGTTATCAGCGCGATGATTTGTACAAAGAGTGAGGCCAGTAACACCTCGCCCATCAGCTGCTTGTATTTTTTGAGCGACTGCCAAAACCACGCAATGCCAAACGCTTCTTGGCTGGCTGCGGTTTCGCCTTGGTTGTGATCGGCCAGTTTGACGCTGGGCGTAGCTTCAATCCACTCACCTGCAAAGAGCTGGTCAAACTCTTGCAAAGTGACTTGCTTGGGTAAGCTCTCTCCCTCACGCTGTAAGACAACGACGCCATCCGATGCAGTCTCGTCCACCTTTCCGACAATCATGAACGTTCCATCTGTTGTGGGCATGATGCAAGGAAATGTTGTATTGGCTAGCGCAGCACGTTTGTCTTTTGTCAGACTTGCATCAAAGCCTAAGCTCTGAAGTGCTTGCAAAAGGTCTCCTGTACTCATCGGAATAATTGCGCCATCTTTGTCATACTGCGCAAACTGGTGGATGAGTTGCGCATCATCTAATTGAATGCCGTGCAACTCACAATAAATTTTCAACACATCACTAATACTCTTACTCATTGGTAACTCGCATCAAATTCAATTGGTCTTCTTTTTGCAAATAGTCAAACAAACTGTTCAACATAGGCCTATATAGCTTGGGGTGAAGAATTCCAGGATGGCTATTGAGTTCTAAAAACCATACGCGATTCTTTTCATCAAGCACCGCATCTAGACTGAAAAGTGCTCGATGCTTTTGCTCTTCGGGAATTTGTGTGTACAACACCGCAGCAGCCTTTGCCAACTGATGTTGCACTGAAGGCTCGAGTTCATGCCAGACATCGGGGTCTAGCGTGCTGGGGCGATGAAAATCTAAATCGTTATGCCGATACTCCAAATAGGCACGCTGACCTTTGTTAAGCACGGATTCAGGCGACATCTTTTGCCACGCAAGAATTGCATCAAAGCGTTTGAGCTTTCTAGGTAGCTCAATATTGCCTTTAGGACTCTCAAAAATTTCACGAATCGTTCGGATTCCATCCCCCTCAAGGTAAATGGGATCAAACTTTTCACAAGCAATTACTTGACCATTCCACACCCAAGTCTTGAGACTGATGCCGGGGATAAATTGCTCGTAGTAAGCACCATCTTCTAGGGGTTTAGAAAAGTCATACCCTTGGGCCTCAAAAGGCCCCCAAATCCCTTCTGAATACGTACCGACTCTTGGCTTAATGATGAAGTGATCCACCAACACTTCGCCACTGTTCCATGCAGCGGGAATTCTTAGCCCCTGTTTTCCTGCAAGGACTTTGAAGAAGATTTTGTCAATCGACATCTTCCAAATGTGGTCATCGCCTTGAGCATTCCAGCCAATAAAAGTAAAGTCTTTCGTCAATTCAAACGCAGTTAATGAGTCGTTCTTAGACATCGCAACAAACTGAGGATAAAACTCAACGCTGCGATGACCTAGCATTACATGTAGCTTGAAGGTCTCAAGGGACAGGTGCACCGTTGCACCAATCTCTTTAGCCCACGCCTTAAACTCAACGAGGTGATTGATGGGGTTGTACAGGTAAGGAACACCCGTGACAGTAATAGGCTCACCACCTTTAAACGGTACGAGCGCAGGAATATCAATAATCATGAATGCGCCTCAAAAGAGGATTGCGCGTTTTTCACATCAATCAAACTAGAAATCATGTCTGCATGATGTAGCGACGTGAAATCGACATAACCTAAGGCAGGACTATCGACTGACGGATCCACAGTAGCAGTGGCAACAACTTGATTAAAGTAATTTGCCATTTGTCTTATACGTGCGTATTCGGCTAACTCCGCAGCATTGATGGCATCCAAGTTGTCTGTGGCTGCACTAACAACAGGGTGTACATCAGAAGCAATTTCAGAGGGTTCGATTGGTGCCGGAGTGAGAATGAGTGGCGTTTGCCCTTTTAAAAAGCTTTGCACAGCTTCGTGTGTCGGCGCTTGCATGTCATCTCGTACAAAGGCGACATCCCCCGCGGTTGTGGTTGTCCCGTCGGTTCGATGAACGGTGGCATCGCCAAACACGATGTTTCCAGCCACGACTTTGGACTCGCCTGTTCGCTGAAGATCGATCTGTGTGATGTTCGCTTCGGCAAGACTGATGAACTCTCCTGCATCGCATACACCGTTTTGGTTCTTGTCTTGAAAAACACCGAAATCGGACCACTTAGCATCGGAAGCGTTAACCACACCGTCGTGATTGCTATCAAAAGCAGCCAATCCCTCTAAGTCAGTTTTAGCGCCTTCTAAATATCCAGTGTATGAAATTTCATTGAGGCTGTTGATCGTGCCGTCATGGTTTTGATCAAATGCAAGCAGTCCATCGTTAGCACCAACCCATCCATACCGAGCTGGCTCTAAGGCATTTTCCGAACGATATTCAAAAGGTGATTGAGATGGATTGACCAAATCCAAACCATCATTGTCCAAGTCAATGACGATAGGTGCAATTGTTTGTGCGACGCCTGTTGTTGCTGTACCGTGATACTCAGCATGAATTGTTTGTGAAATCGTTCGTACGCCATGGCTATCTTGCGCATAAAACGAAAAATCTACACCACCGAAATAGGTATCTGTATTAGCAGTGATATTGGTAAAACTTGTCCCAGTTTGCGTCGTAGCGGTCGTTGAATAGATCCAATGTCCCGTATTTGCATCAATCGTCAAGTACCCGTGGTCAGGCTGCGCATAAATCCCAAAGTGAATCGTATCCCCTTCAGTATCAAATGCATTGACATCACCGATACGCCTTGAACCTGATGCTGTTGCCGTACCGCTTTCACCACCTCCCGAATACACGGTGTAAGGGTCTAAGCTGTTTGTAGTACTCGTAATGACTGGCGCATCATTGATAGGGTTGACCGTGACATACGCTGTTGCCCATGTGCTACCTCCAGCACCATCAGACACTTGGTATTGAAAATCAGCATTGCCACTGAAGTTGGCATTGGGCGTAAAAACCACATTGCCATTTTGAACGCTCACAGTGCCATTGTGAGGATTCGTAACGCTGGTAATCGACAAGTCACTATGGACATTGTCTTGATCCCAGTCGTTAGATAACAGTTGTGCGGGCGCGATGATGAACGATGTATCTTCATCCCCCACAAATGAATCATCTGTTGCAATAGGGGCCGTATTAGCGATAACAAAATTGATGTTGGCGTGTGCCGTAGTTTGCAAGCCTTGTGGATCTTGAACAACATAATCAAAAGTTGCCAGCCCAGAATAACCAGCCACGGGATTAACTGTTACCACGCCTGTGATGCTGTTGTAGCTAACCGAGCAATGCTGAGCATTAGTGACGCCAACTAGCTGAACACTTGCAGCACCTGAATCGATGTCATCAACCAGTCCTTGCTGTAGCAAGGTAGATGCGGGAATTGTGTAGGCGACATTGCGCTTGGCATCGTAATTCACGTCGCTGGCAACGGGGGCGTCATTGACAGGGTTGAAGTTAATGCTGACGGTCGCTTGGGTCACACCGCCAACACCATCCGCCACTGAGTATTGAAAACTTGCTTGCCCGTTAAAGTTCAGCGCTGGGGTAAAAACAATTTCACCACCGACAATTTGCACAGCGCCACCGACCGCCGCAGAAACGCCTGTAATTACCAAATCTGAATGTGCATTGTCTACATCAGAGTCATTGGCCAACAAGCTTGTAATTGAGAAATGCGCGATTACGTCTTCATCTAGTGAAAGAGAGTCGCCAACCGCAAGTGGCGCATCGTTAAGGGGAGCTATATTCAAGTTAGCCGTACCCGCAGTGAAACCACCACTGCCATCGCTCACGGTATAAACAAAACTTGCTGGCCCGAAATAGTTCAAATCGGGTGCGAAGGTAATTGAACCATCCGAATTCAGATTAATCGTGCCATGTGTGGCACTTCCTACGCTGACAATACGCAAATCGCTTGCGGGGTTGTCTATGTCACTGTCATTTGCGAGTAAGAGACTGGTTTGAATGTTGAGCGGAACATCTTCTGTGGAATCAATGACTTCGCCAACGACCACAGGAGCATCATTCACAGGGGCTAAATTGATGGTGGCAGTCGCCACGCGAGATCCCCCTGCACCGTCGCTGACCATGTAATCAAAACTTGCGGCACCAGTAAAATTAGCATCTGGAATGAATTCAATTTGGCCATTGGCCTTGATTGACACCGTGCCATGCTGAGCATTGGATACCGCGCTGATGCTTAACACCTGTCCATCTGTCGCCACATCGGCATCGCTGTCGTTTGCCAAGAGTTGTGCGGCATTGAACAACAGGGTTACATCCTCTGTGCCGCTTACCACTTCGCCGTTAACTACAGGTAAATCGTTGACAGCAGCAATGGTGAGAGTCACAACCGCTGGTGTTTCTGCGCCGTTGCTGTCACTAACCCAATACGTGAACTGAGCTGCACCGTGATAGTTAGCATCAGGCGTAAAGTGAACTTGTCCTTGTGCATCTAAACTGACAGTGCCGTGACTAGAGACGCCCACACGGCTTATGCTGAGAACTTGCCCATCGGTGGCAACATCTACATCGCTGTCGTTGGCCAAGAGAGCTGCCGAAGTAAAGATAAGTTCGTTGTCTTCATCCCCTGTCGCACTCTCACCCAAAGTAACTGGAGCATCATTGACCGCACTAATTCTGATAACGGCGGTGCTAACTGATGTACCACCATTGCCATCACTGACGGTGTAGTCAAAACTGGCAACACCATGGAAATTCACATCTGGAACAAATTCAATAGAACCATTTGCAAGCAATGTCACGCTGCCATGTGTGGCATTTGACACTGTACTCACACTCAAAACCTGCCCGTCTGTGACCGTATCAGGATCTGTGTCGTTGGCTAATAGACTGGCTGGATCAATATAGAGGGTGGTATCTTCTTGCGTCACTGTTTCTTCACTGACGACCACAGGTAAATCATTCACTGGTGCGACCACAATGTTGAGCAATGCAGGCGTTTCTGCGCCAAAACTGTCCGCAACCCAATATGTAAATTGCGCTGCACCGTGATAATTGGCATCAGGAACGAAGCGAACTTGTCCTTGTGAGTCAATAAATGCGGTGCCATGCGCAGCCGCCCCCACACGGCTCACATGCAAGCTGTCCCCATCCGTTGCAATATCAACATCTATGTCGTTGGCTAATAGCTGCGCCTGTGTAAAAACCATTCCCACATCTTCATCGGTCTGTGCGGATTCACCTGCCGTGACAGGTGTGTCATTCACTGCGGCAATTGCTATCGTGGTGGTCGCCGTACTCATGAGCCCATCAGGGTCTGTCACGGTGTATTCAAAACTAGCGATTCCGTGATAGTTCACCTCTGGTGTGAACAGCACGCGCTGTGAACCATCTGGCTGAGTGATCAATGAGGCCGTGCCATGTAGGGCATTAGCGACGGCAGTCACTGTAATACTGCTGTGTGTGTTGTCAATATCTGAATCGTTGACTAGCAAATCCGATACCGAAATCAAAAGCGGCACATCTTCACTAGAGCTGGTGCTTTCTCCTAGAGCAACAGGAGCGTCGTTCACGGGGGTGATCGTCAGCTGAACCTGTCCATCTACCAAACCACCGGCACCATCACTGACGGTGTAGGTGAAAGAGGCATTGCCGTTGTAGTTATCGTTGGGTCTGAAGAAAATACGACCATCAGACGTAAAACCCACCGTGCCATTCGTGCCAGCGCTTACAGAGTCAATCGAGAGTGTCTGAGCATTCGTGGATGTATCTACATCCGTGTCGTTGGCGAGTAGGCTTTGCTGCGTGAAATAAATCGTGTTGTCTTCATCCACGCTCCCTGTTTCATTCTGGACAATCGGCAAATCATTCACGGGTGCGACAACCAGCGTTGCAACAGCATTGCTCATCCCACCATTGCCATCTGTGACGGTATAGCTAAATTGTGCTGGGCCGTTGTAATTGAGATCTGGCGTGAAATTGATCTGTTGCGCTCCATTGGTGAGCGTCACAAGGCTGACTGAACCGTGAGTTGCACCAAATACTGAGGCAATGGATAGCACTTGACCATCTGTCTGAACATCGACATCCGTATCATTTGCAAGCAATGTGGATGCAGCAATCGCAAGGGTCGTGTCTTCGGTGACTGCTGGCGAGCCAGCGCCATCACTGCTCAACACATCGCCAGTTGCAACTGGTGCGTCATTGATTGAGAGAACACTCAGACTCACCACCGTATCAGCGAAACCCCCATTGCTATCACTCACCGTATAGGTGAATTGCGCTGCACCGTGATAGTTGGCATTTGGAATGAACTGAATATCACCATTTGCAAGAATTGAGACCGTGCCATTCGTGGCACCTGACACCGCTGAAATTGACAACACTTGTCCATCCGTGGCGCTGTCCACATCACTGTCATTGGCCAGTAAATGCGCTTGTGTAAAGACAATGGCTGTATCTTCATTTGTCGAACCTGTATCGCCTGCTGCCACGGGGATGTCATTCACCCCCGCCACATCCAGCGTTACTGTTCCCAACGTCACCCCGCCATTGCTGTCACTGACCGCGTATTGAAAACTGGCGGCACCGTGGTAATTGAGATCAGGCGTAAAAGTGACTTTGCCACCCGCATCCAAGCTGACCAATCCATGTTGGGCATTGCTGACACTGGCAACGCTGAGAACCTGTCCGTCCGTTGATACATCTGCATCTGAGGCATTTGCCAAAAGCTGTGCGCTTTGCCACTCAATGGCTAAATCTTCAGTTGCATGTGCTGTCGTGTTTTGTACGACAGGGGCGTCGTTCACGGCACCGACCGCAACCGCAACGTGCGCGGAGCTAGTGGCCCCAAAGGTATCGGTCGCGACATAGTCAAAGCCTGCTGTACCGTGGAAATTAGCATCCGGTGTAAATTCGATGTTGCCATTGCTCAATAGACGAACACTGCCATGCAGGGCATTGCCCACACTAGCAACAGAAATTGCATCTCCGTCACTCGCCAGATCTGCGTCCGTGTCATTGGCAAGCAAATCCGCCGCACTAACAAGTAATGTGGAGTCTTCCGTGGCTGTGGTGCTGTCACTGTTTGCAATAGGGGCATCATTGACTGCGTTCACACCGGCAATCACGGTGGCGACACTGGTCACCCCTAGGCTGTCCACAATTTCATAACTAAACCGTGCATTGCCGTGATAGTTAGCCTCAGGTAGCAGGCTAATCGTTCCGTCGGTATTCAACGTGACCGTGCAATGCTGGGCACCAAACACTCGGCTGATGGTGATAACGTCACTATCAGTTGATATGTCTGCATCTGTATCGTTACCCAATAGCTGACTTGGGGTGATCGTGACGGGGGCGTCTTCTGCAATGCTTAATACATCCCCCACAGCCACTGGCGCATCGTTCAGTGCCAACACAGTGAGATTCACATCGGCGTTAGCAGTGCCACCATTGCTGTCAGTGACGGTATATGTAAATTGTGCTGAACCGTGGTAATTGACGTTAGGAACAAATCGGACATCTCCATTTGCCATCAACGTCACAACGCCATTGACTGCGCCAGAAACGGCTGAAATAGACAGAACCTGCCCATCGGTGGCAATGTCATCGTCTGTATCGTTAACAAGTAACTGGGCTTGCGTAAAGACAATGGCTGTGTCTTCGTTTGTCGTATCGGTTTCACCCGTAGCTACAGTTACATCGTTGACACTGGCCACCTGAACAAACACTTTGGCAGGCGTATCTCCGCCATTGCCATCGCTAACCGTGTAGATAAAGTTAGCTGTGCCATGAAAATTCGCATCAGGCACAAACTTAATACGTCCGTCATTCGTGAGCGTGGCGAGCCCGTGGCTACTTGAGACGATGTCCGAGATGGCGAGTGTTTGGCCATCCGTGCTTGTATCTGCATCCGTAGTGCTGGATAGCAAGTCGGCAACATTGAAGTAAACAATGTTGTCTTCATTCGTGCTTCCCGATTGGTCGGTGGTCTCAGGTGCGTCATTGACGGCAGCAATTTCTAAGGTGGCTGTGGCCGTGCTTTGCAAGCCGTATTGGTCTACAACTGTATAAGTGAATGTGGCCGTTCCGTGAAAATTTGCATCAGGAATAAAAACCACATCACCGTTGTTCAAGCCGACTTGCCCATGCGTTGGGTTTGCAACAGCGTTAATGCTCAATAGCGGTCTGTTGGCATCTGCTGCTGCGTTAACTGTTGTATCGTTTGCCAGCAATGTGCTGCTGGGAATACGAAGCACAACATCTTCAGTGCCAGCCAAAGTTTCGCCTTGTACGGTGGGAGCTTCTAATACAGGCGCAGGCGTGGATGCCTCAGCGACCACGTTGCTGGCACCACTCGTTGTAGAGGGGGGTGCAGCAGCAGGTGTTGGCGACGTATTTTTAACGATTGCTGGCGTGCTGCTAGTGCCCGTATTCTGCACAATAGGGGCAGCAGGCGCTAGATCGCTCGTAAAGCTGGTGGATACCGCCGCGGTAACCGTAGGAGATGTGGCTATTGGAGCTCTTGCAACTGGTTGACTCTGAAAAACGTTGGGTGCAGCAGAGACATAAGTGATGGGCGACGACTGCGAAGTACCACTGTTGGTACCACCTGAAGTGCTCGTAAAAACGGGAACAGCCGTTGGATTAGTAGCGTTGTTAGATGAGGGAGCATTGCCATTTGAAGCAAATGAAGGCGTCTCACTGGCGAGTGCAGGCATTTGCACACCCATACCTCCCGCCACCAGTCCAAGCGCCCCTAAAGTTGCACCACCACCAGAATTCCCCAGCCCACCAAACAATGCACTATCGGCACTTTGGATCATGGCATCTGTGACTTGTCGCAACTCGTTTTGCGCACTGGACTCTCCAGTCGGAACAAATCCAAGTCCCACAGCAGAACGAACTTGCGAAGCCTGTGCGGTTTGCGTAGATTGAGCTCCTGAAGCTTGTCCACTCGTGGCAGTACCAGCGGCCCCATTGCTCAACTGGGTGTTAGCAACTGTGGTGTTGGATTGGGTGCCTGTGTCTTTGGCGGTCTTGACTGCCGTAGCCCCTTGAAAAACCAGTGCTTCACCACGGTGAATATGATTAGCTTGCCCTTCAAACTCGTTGGTATTGATGGCGTAGAGAAGTTTCTCACCATCTTCGTTGTCAACAGCCAAACCACCAACTTGTTGTTGAGCTTTGACACCTTGCACATCGGCACTCAGGGTTTGTTCGGTCAATGCATTGCTGCTGCCGTCGGCATATTGCACCTGCCCCGTGCGCAGGTTGATGGACACGATCTGGGCTTGCGCCATCGTCTCCATATCTGCAGGCTTGACGTTACCCAAAGATTCACCGCTCGCACTCCCCCACAACTTCAGCGCAGCAAAAGCGGGGTCGCTAGCGTTGAGAACACCATCCTGATTCGCATCGAGCCATGTGGCGCTGTTGAAACTGTTGCCGCTATCTAAATTTAGAAGCTCACTGTTTGAACCTAAAACGCCATCACCATTTAAATCAATACCGAGGATGGCTTGATTTTTTTGCACCCATTGCGTTTGCTCCAAGTAGCCATCACCATCCACATCTCGCAGCACAGGCGCTGTCTCTGGCACAACCGGTTCTTGCACCTGCACCGTGAGAACACGGTAAGTCTGTTGGTTGGCCGCATATTCCAGATCGTGCGCTGATTGAACATGTAAATCGCTCGCCTGTTGTCGCAAGTCTGCAACCTGTGCCTTGATATCGTTGATCAGGTCATGCTTGTCTTGCAATGACTGGGTTAATACCTCACTGGGATCAGTGCGCATCGTGCGCTCAAGACGGGCGATTTCTTTATACAGCTGGATAGTTTGTTGATCGAGTTGATTGACCTGCTGATCAATTACATTGGCTTGAGCCTCGAGTGCATTTGCCGCAGCAAGTTTGACGGGATCAACATCAGCTTGGGTTGTCAACGCTTGGGTAGAGACTGTGGAAACAACGCCTGTTAACTCGAAATGCTCTTGCAGCGTTTGCGCTTCCCACTGAGGGATGACAGCGTGATTGAGTTTGACATGCTCAAAAAAACTTTGACCTAACTGATCATTGCCGGGCCGCATTGTGTAGCTGATGCCATTGAGGTCCGTACATTCCAAGTAGTAGCCACCGTTGTAGCCCAGCTTGGGCAATGTAAACGGGTTGAGCGTCAGGGCTAATTCTGGATGCTGAGGGTCACTTGATTGATTCAGCTGCGTAAGAATTCCTGACAAGATGGCGGTTGCTGCTGTTTTGGCAGCTTGACCACCACCGCTTTGGTCTTGGTCCACCACGACTTCTATTTGTCCTGCTGCGTTGAATGCAAAGTGAACATGTCCAACGGGTGGAGGTGGCGGATCGTCGTCACCAAATAAACCACCTAACGAGCCACCGATCATCCCGCCAATGGCTCCACCAATCGCAGCTCCGATAGGGCCACCCATGGCCATACCAATAGCTTCACCCACATAAGTACCCGCTGCCGTGAGCATGGCCTGTTCGGGGTTGTCTGCAAAATTCCTTACCGCCAGCGCATAGCTTAAGTAAGGCACGGCCTCACCTGCTGCCGTGGTGCCAAACGCTTGGTTCATGGCACCGTCTAAAGCGCCATCGCTGATGACGTTGATACCGTTGGCAATGACCAAGTTGTCACCACTTTGCAAACCCTGCGCCAGTTGCAGGTAGCCCGCTGCGGTGCCTAGGTCGCCGGGCAGGTTGTCGCCCGTGGCGTTGAACGCTTCACCCAACTTATCCGTGGCGTTGTAGAGGTTGACCAAGGCGCTGAGCTTGCCTACATCGGTCAAATTGTCCCAGTTGTTCACAGCCATGAGGCTGTTGAACATGGCGGTGGCCTGTGCTTGGGTCTGTGCGTTGTATTGCTCTTGGGTTTGTACGCTGCCCTGCTCATTGATGTGTTGGCTGACCTGAACCGTGCTGCCATCTGCGGCAATAGCGGTGGCTCGTAAATTCAAGTCGCCTGATTCAGCACGAAGGATTTCACCCACGATGTCGCCATCTGCGTTAGCGATTAAGACACCACCACTGGGTAAAGAGTAGAACGACAAGTCGCCTTCTCCACCTAGGTTGAGTTGGTCCAGCTGAGAAGCAAGGGCGTCTTGTTGCTTGGGGGTGAGGTTGGAGCCTTCTGTGTTGAGGTAGTTTTCTAGGGTCGGACGCGGCGCTGTGATGACAATCTCTGGAATTTCTACTACCGATGAATCAGTTCCGTCACCTGAGTGCGAGTGACCAATATCAATCACACCGCCACCACGTACATAGTCAGCCTCACTTGCATTCATCGCAATGATGGAGCTGTGATTCGCAGTCATTCCCACATTGGGGATATCAATTGTTGTATTGCCACCAGGCAAACCGCCGTTTAACCCGTCTGTCACGCTGAGATGCGTCGTATGAATATTGAGTTGATTCTGCGACGATAAATCTTGCAAAGGCTTATCAGCTTTAAGCGCCAGTTGGTCAGCCATGCTTTGCATTTGCTCCAACGAAACCCCGGGACCATTGACCGTCGTGATGCGAGAGCATTGAGCAATTGCAGAACCAAGCGTGGTAATTTCTGGACTGCCTTCTGAGTGGGCTGCCGCATCAACACAGGTACCAACGGCACGACCAGTGCCCATGACTGTGCTGGTTTGAACCATGACAGGCATGGTGACTAAATTGGGGGCGCTACCTTTTTCTCCACCTGCTGAAGCGAGTGTGTCACCCGTCGCACGCAAGAGATCATCTGCATTACTGTTGATGCCTCTAGCTGCAAACTGCGGCACGGGCTGACCTGCTGGCGTAGTCTCACGCAGCACGAAATTGGCGATGAGGGTGGTTTGATAAACAGGTAGTTGATTTTGGGCGATGGTGCCATCTGCAATCAGATCACTTCGCCTGTTTTCTGTATTAGTTGTGTCTGTTCCACGTACTGCAGTTGCGATACTGTCCGTTCCGTTGACTCTAAACAAAACGGCTCCAGCGCCATCTTGGTCAAGTGCAGCAACAGGTGTGTATTTCTCTACAAAGCTACTTGCTTGCGCTGGTGAAAAACCCTGCTGAACAAGTATGCTTTCTACGCCAGCGGTCAGTGCTCCGCTACTTGGGCTCGTTGCCAGAAGCGCTTTGAATTGTTCTGCCCCATATGCCGCAGCAGCAAGGCGTGAGCCTTCGTATTGTTGCTGGAGTTGTGCTATCGAATTGGTCATTTATTTGCTCTGACTTTTTCGCACAGTTTTGATAGCAACGTAGCTGAGTGCGATACCCACGACAGTCCAATGAATAATGTTTGTAATCAGAGTTGACATAGCTTCATTCATATGACTCATATCAAGAACAAGAAGTAACAAACAGCCTGATGAAAAAATCAGAAAAGCTGACCATCTAAAAATAATTTCAATCTCACGATTGGGAAAAAATATAGCTAACAGAAGTAATGCTGTTACTGGCCAAAGTCCGAAATCTAGGGCGACTCCAGCAAACGCACGTTTCCAGCTAATGCCATCTAAACCAGAAATCAGATATACGAACGCCCACAGCACCAAAATCCAAACAAACGAACTCAATCGTTTTGACTTGCGTAAATCTTGTTTTGGCATGTCTGTCTTAATTTCTTGGCTCATGCCACGCTCCTAAAAAATTCATCGTTTGCAGCCTGCTCAGGGTTGTCTGCAAAATTCCTTACCGCCAGCGCATAGCTTGAGTACGGCACGGCCTCACCTGCTGCCGTGGTGCCAAACGCTTGGTTTATTTGGCTATAGAAAGTTTTTTTATTCTTGATTGCTGGCATAGGGCTCGCAGTGTGTTGAACAACACAAGCTTTCACAAGAACTATTTGCAAAGTATTACCAGAGGGGGGGCAAAGTACCGTCTCATGATCCTTTGGCCTCTTTTGTAAGTTTTGTAAGCTGTATATCTTGAGCCTCAATGCGCATCAAATCACGCAAAAACTCCGGCACCCACGCCCTCACCGCAATACAAATTGATAGCGGTGGACGCTCATCCAATGACAGGTGTGAATCAGCAACAACCTGATCCGCATATTGCAATGCGACTTGTTCCAGTTTGGTTTTGAGCGTTTCACGCATGGCTGGCGACACACGCACGTTGATGATCTTGAGAATTTCTCCCGGCGCTTCAAACCGATGATTAAAGAAATCATCGGACACCCCTCTGACCAATCGCATGATGGGTCCATCCACAATCCATGTGAAGTCTTTAGCGACCAACAATCGGTACTGGTTCTTGGGCTGCATTTCCACGAAACCGATTCGCTCTAAGCGTTGCAGCAAAGCAATGCACTCGACTTTGGAGATAACGAGATGCGAAAGCATGTCCTCAAAAGACCACAAGCCCATGACGCAAATGGCGATCATGAGCAGCTTCTTGTTTTGAGCAAGCTCAGTCTCTTGCTTGCGTGTGAGTTGCTCTATCAGCTTTCGTTTCTTGGGTGTGCTTTTAACCAACTGAGCCAGCTCAATGTTTAAGAACTGGCAAATCTCTTCAAGGCGCTCAATCGTGCAATCGTTGGTTGCAAAGATTCGCTTCACCGTTGGCTCAGAAACACCGATTGCATCGGCCAACTGCCGATAGGTATGCCCTCTTGCCTTGAGGTGAGCACGAATGGAGTCAAAAAGAAAAGTACGGGACATGCGTAAGACAGCATCAAGCCATCTTGACGCCGCATTGGTTAAATTAAGTGTGTAGAAACAGCCCTAGACAGATGTTTATCTGCATGAAAATTTAACACATTTATTTTCAAAGTTGACCATCAATTTCCATAAAATAACTATTAGATATTCAATAAAATCAACATTAATTTATCAAATACGCCAAAACTGATATTTAGGTATGCGCCATCATGGACAGGACACTGCACTCAGTAAATGAGTTTTCATTTCTGCATTTTTCTAACCATCAAGTAGCGCACATCACAAAGCTGCTTGAACAATCTCAAATGGTGATTTAAACGCGTGATGAATTTGTCAGTGGGTACAACTCGCTTGGTGCGGGCATCGTATTCGTTATCAATCACCTCAACCAACCCCAGCGCCTGTAACTCTCTAATCCGATTTCTTGTAGCTCGATCTGTCATACGTCCGTTCAGTAACTTCAAAGATTGCGGCTTTCCATCTGCGTCCGTCAGCAAAGTAGCTGCAATCATGAAATACAAATCTCTGCCCGAAATCGTTTGCAACTCCCGCCCTTGGTGGGCCTCCCATAGATTGATATCAATCAGTATTTGTAATAAGTTGGGATCACTAACGCCCTGCGGTTCCGGTAATTGCACAAATACACTCGCTTATTTTGTTTACCAAGCACAAAATGTTTACACTTTTGGCTAGTATGTTTTCAACAAGTGTTTTGGACGACCACGCCAATAAAACCCCGCCGAAATCGTGCGACATGTGTATACGGCGGTTTAACCTTCCCAGCCACAACACCAGAAAACCAATAAATGAGCAAAGAAGATACAACCGCCATATCTAAAGATGGACTGCGATACAAATCCAAACAAGGTGGCTCACTGTTTGGTGAGTCAACCAGCATGGGGACAATGAGTTGCTACAAGTGCGGACTGCATAAACCCAGAGCCCTTGGCTCGTCCAAAAAACTTTTGGGTAAGAGCATGTTTGTGTGCGGCGAATGCAAGCCGCAACAGGTAGCTTTAGTCAATCACATTGAGGCACATACTTGCGACATGGCGACATCAAAAATTGACTTTGACAACTCATCGCCTACCACGAAGTTCCCTAAGTAATGTTAAAAAGACGATATGGCTAAACACGAGTACGCAGAGACGATTGAATCTTTATCAGCCTTCATGGCATTTATTGAATCCTCAGTAAATGAATTTGACAATGTATTGTTTCGGGGACAAGCAGAAGATTGGCCCTTACTTCCCAAACTTGCACGTTTGAAATTTCGCGGCAATCTAACTATTCGAGATGCCGAAGAAAAAATGTTGGCGACCTTGAAAACAAGGTCTACCCCATTCATAGAAAGTAAACCTGAAAACGACTGGGAGTGGCTATCAATCGCGCAACATCACGGTATGGCAACTAGACTTTTAGATTGGTCAACTAACCCATTGACAGCACTATGGTTTGCAGTAGAAAAGCCTGCTATTGAAAATAATGATGGCGTAGTTTGGGTCTTCACGCCCGATGCAGAAGACCACGTTGGCGACTTACAAGAAGTCAACCCTTTCAAAGCTGGCTTAACTAAGGTGTTTATGCCAAAACACATCAACAAACGAATTGCAGCGCAACACGGTTGGTTCACCGTGCATTACTTAAATCCTTCAACATCTAAATTTATCAAATTAGAAAATAATAAAAATTACAAGGACAAATTAATGAAACTTCGCATTCCCGCCAAAGCATTCCAAGATTTACGCTCCGATCTCGACAGATGCGGCATCAATGCGGCGACCGTTTTCAATGACCTCGTTGGCATTTGCCGAGACTCAGAATGGCAGCACACACTGCTTGACGATGAATCTAATGACTAATCCCAAATGTGAAATGTGCATGCACCACTTACAAAGCAGAAGTAACTGAAGCAGCGATACAATCAACTTCAAGCAAGTTGAAGTTAAAAACGACTGAATCGTATCTTTATGATACGATTGACTCAATTACACGACTTATTACACATACATTAAAATCAAACGTAAGATATTGATTTTAAAAGAATTTTCAAAAGCCACGTTTTCTGTTAATCCGTAGGTCCCTGGTTCGAGCCCAGGTCGAGGAGCCAATAAAGACAAGGCCTTGCAGTGATGCAAGGCCTTTTTCTTTTTGGTTTCACAAGGTAGTTACTGCTGCAAAGTTAACTTTG
>JACCDN010031113.1_pt1 | contig 46274 bp, 45 predicted proteins | sample 7441691 | NCBI WGS metagenome assembly JACCDN01 (sample SAMN15323439, study PRJNA562643) | freshwater metagenome | isolation source: river surface water | place: USA:Blue River Watershed | collected 2017-08-16 | reverse complement strand
GATTCTTTCCGCCGGTATAGCCCCATGCGGCAGCAATCGAAAGTAGACCAACTGCAATCAACCACCACGAAGATGAGATTGCTAAAGCAAGACCGGCAACTGCAGCGACCCCAAATGAAATGAAAGCAGCGCTCTTTACCTGTGCAGGTTTTGCTAGCCCTCCTGCAGTAATGCGAAGCGGTCCGATGCGATCGTTATCTGTTCCACGAATTCCATCTGAGTAATCATTTGCATAATTAACACCGATTTGTAGCGCCAGGCTTACAGTCAGAGCCAACAGAGCTGCGATCGTATTCGACTCTGTATCGGCAAGAGATGTAGCAACGACAACCGGTGCGATAGCTGCCGGCAATGTGCGCGGACGTGCACCGGCAATCCACACTGAAGCTTTAGCCATGGAATTCATCCTTTGCGCGCTCGATGATGCTTAATCTATCGATCTTACCGATTCCCATCGAAGGTAGCTGCGAATAGGTAAGGAGCTGCTTTGGCTTAGCAAAGTCGCCAATTGCTTTGCTAAGAAGAGCGCTTATCTGATCTAACGATGGATGCTCTGATCCGGCGACAGCGATAACAAGTCTTTGGCCCCACTGGGCATCTTCAACTGCAACAGCTGTCCACTGATTAAGCGGGAAAGCTTTCTCGAGAGTTTCGGTAACTTCCAGCAAAGAAACTTTCTCTCCGCCGGTAACAAGAACATCATCTGCGCGACCCAATACAACAACGGTTCCATCGCTATCGATTCGCCCTAAGTCAGAAGTCGTAAACCAAACCCCATCACATTGTTCTTTCCAGAGATCTTCGTTGTTGAGATAGGTGCTGGCCAGAACAGATCCAGAGATTTCAATGACTCCTGAATCAGCAATCCTTACCTTCACGCCAGGTAGCGGAGTACCTTCGTAGATACATCCACCAGATGTCTCACTCATTCCATAGGTGCGCACGATTGAGATTCCAGCATCGATGGCTTGAGCAAGAAGATCTTCTTGAATTCTGGCTCCACCTACAAGAACAAACTTTGCCGCCTTGAGATGTGCAAGTAATTTCTCATCGCCATTAAGCGCTCGATAAATCTGTGTCGGTACAACTGCAGAGAAATCTGTCACTGGAAACTCTATGGCGTTACGCAGATTAACCGGAGTCGTCCCAAGATCAAGTGAACGAATCAGCACATTGATTCCTGCAATGTGATGGATCGGCAGAAGAAGCGCCCACGTCTGACCTGGGCGAGCTTCTAGAAAATCTAAAGAGGCGCGGGTTGAGGCAAGAAGTGCCGCCGCGGTAAGGGCTACAGATTTCTTGGTGCCGCTAGAGCCAGTTGTTTCAACGACAAGACAGATATCGCTTTCGACCTGCTCGATTATCTCTTCGGTGAAATTAAGGGCTGGACCCTGATGAGCCAGGGCCTTTGCCAAGAGATTCATCACATCGCCGATCGCCATTGCGGGATCTACCGCGATCACCGGGCGGGATGGGTTCTTCGAGTTCGGCGAGATATCCATAGCCCGCGTAGGCTATCGCCTGCACGTAAGAGTGGAGGAATCATGAGTAAGCCTATTAAGCGTGAATTCGGAGAGCGCACTATCCCTGCATGGGCAACCGGCAAGGGCGGCGCCGACTTTACCGATGTGAAATATCAGGTGGCAGATGGCATAGCCAAGATCACCATCAACCGCCCAGAGGTCCGCAATGCATTCCGCCCACAAACAATTATTGAATTACAACAAGCCTTCTCGCTAGCTCGCGATAACTCAGAGGTCGGCGTCATCATCTTGACCGGTGAAGGCAGTGAAGCATTCTGCTCAGGCGGCGATATCAGCGTTCGCGGAGATGATGGATATCTTGGCGATGACGAACTCGCACAACACGGAGTCGGTCGCCTCAACGTTCTCGATCTACAGATTCAAATTCGCCGCACACCAAAGCCAGTCATTGCAATGGTTGCCGGTTGGGCAATCGGTGGTGGACATGTTCTCCACGTTGTCTGCGATCTAACAATCGCTGCCGACAATGCAAAGTTTGGTCAGACAGGTCCAATGGTTGGCTCATTCGATGGTGGATATGGTTCAGGACTTCTTGCCGCAAGTGTTGGCCAGAAGAAAGCGCGCGAGATTTGGTTTATGACGCGTCAATACGATGCGCAGGAAGCGCTCGCAATGGGACTTGTAAATACTGTTGTTCCAGTAGATCAACTTGAGGCTGAAACAGTTTCATGGTGTCGCGAGATGCTCCGCAACTCACCAATGGCGCTACGTCTTCTTAAATCAAGTATGAATGCAGCAGATGATGGACTTGCTGGCGTTCAGCAACTTGCAGGCGATGCCACATTGCTCTTCTACTTAAGCGAAGAAGGACAAGAAGGTCGCGATGCTTACAAAGAAAAGCGTAAGCCTGACTTTGGAAAGTTCCCTAAGCGTCCATAAAACTTATGCTCGATGATCTCCTTGCAACACTTCGCGTAGTTAGCCTCCCCACGCGCACCAATTTCCGTGGTGTGACATATCGCGAAGTAGCGTTAATCCACGGCCCACAAGGCTGGGGAGAGTTCTCACCATTTCTGGAATATGACGATAACGAGTGCCGTCCTTGGCTTACTAGCGCAATAGAAGCTGCAACGGTTGCTCGTCCTCCACACTTTCGAAATGAAATCGCCATCAACGGAACGATCCCAGAGCTCAACGATAAGAAAGAGATCGAAGAACTCATGCGCACCTATCCAGGTGCTAAAGCATTCAAGGTGAAGGTGGGAAAGAATCTCAACGAAGATGTCATTCGAGTTGCTCGAGTATTTTCCAAAGCACCTAAGGCTGCAATCCGCATTGATGTCAATGGACTCTGGTCGGTAGATGAAGCACTTACCCATCTCTATGCGTATTATGAAGAGATCGGACCTTTTCAATATGTTGAACAACCTTGCGCAACCATTGAAGAGCTTCGCGAACTTAAAGCCAAGATCAAAATTCCACTTCGCATCGCAGCAGATGAAATCATTCGTAAAGCAGCAGATCCATTCGCCGTTGATCTGACCGGTGCCGCCGATCTATTGATGCTCAAAGTTCAACCTCTTGGCGGCATCAAGCGATCTCTAGAACTCGCAGCCCACCATGGCTTACCTGTTGTTGTTTCGAGCGCGCTTGAGAGCGCTATCGGAATTGAATACGGGCTAGATCTTGCGGCAAGCATTCAAGACCTCACCTTCGATTGCGGTCTCGCAACTGGATCGCTTCTCACGGCAGATGTTGCTGAGCATAAAATCGTTGATGGAAAGATCGCTTTAGGTCAGATATCACCACAGTTAGACGGTCTTGATGTGTCAGCAGAGCGCTATGAATGGTGGAAGAATCGCATCATGAGAGTCGGAGCGTTGTTGAAATGAGTGAAGCAACGACTCTCGCACGCGTCATTGTCAGACAGATCATTGAAGCTGGTATTACCGAAGCTGTTCTTTCACCAGGATCACGGAATGCACCTTTATCTATCGCTTTCTATCAAGCAGAAAAGCGTGGATTGATAAAACTCCATGTAAAAATTGACGAACGCGGCGCTGCCTTCTTCGCACTTGGCCTGGCTAAGGCAAGCGGACTTCCTGTTCCGGTCATCTGCACAAGCGGAACCGCTGTCGCAAATTATCACCCAGCAGTTCTTGAGGCATCACATACGAATTCTCCTTTATTGGTCTTAACAGCTGACCGTCCTGCGCGACTTCGCAAAACCGGCGCAAACCAAACAACAGAGCAAGCTCGCATCTTTGGAAAAGCGGTTCGATACTTTGCAGATATTTCAGGTTCTGCTTATCCCATGGAGCTTCCCTTTAACTCATTGCAATCAGGGCCTGTTCATCTCAACATTCAATTTGATGAACCACTTGTGGGCGAGGCAGACGAAAACTGGCTAGATAACATCACGATAAGAGCGCCAAGAGTCTTTGATCGTAAGACTCCAGGTACTTTCTATACCAAGTCAACCCGTGGACTTCTCGTTATTGGACATGATCGAGCAGGACTTAGCCAAGAGAGCGTTGAAGATTTCGCAGCAGAATTAGGTTGGCCAGTGATTGCAGAAGACCCGCTCTCGCATAAAGATGCAATCGCACACGCCAGTATCTTTCTGACATCTACCAAGATCCGCAGTGAGATTAATCCAGATACAGTTGTTGTTATTGGTCGCACAACACTTTCTCGTAGCGTCAACGCACTCATAGCCGGTGCTCGCAAGACAATTGTTATCGATCCACGCATGGCGACAGTCGATCAAGATCGTCGCGCCGATCAGAAATTCACCGCACTGCCTAAGCTTGAAGTTCCGGCAACTGATGCTGACTGGGTGGCAACGTGGAAGAAACTTGGAGAACGCGCATCTAAAGTTATTGCCGAGTTGAGTACCTGGTCAGAGGAAGTGTGTGCTCGTGACTTGGCAACAGCACTCCCAGCAGGTTCATCTCTCTTTGTCGCATCCTCTCGACCAATTCGAGATCTTGAAGGATTTGCTTCACCGCGTTCTGATCTTCGCGTCTATGCAAATCGTGGCCTTGCCGGCATTGATGGAAATATCTCAACTGCATTAGGAATCGCCTGCGCATCTCAGGGCGCTTATGCGGTACTTGGCGATTTAGCTTTCTTACATGATGTGAGCGCGCTATCGACTGTAGATAACGCCAATCTTCGTATCTTTGTCATAGATAACAATGGGGGAGGAATCTTTTCAACTCTTCCACAAGCAGGTATTGATGGGTTTGAAAAGATCTTCGGCACCCCACATGGTCGAGACATTGCTGCAATTGCATCAGGGTTTGGGGTTGCAACATCGACAGTTTCTTCGAGCTCAGATCTGAAGAAGAAGATTGCCGAGCCGATAACAGGATTAGATGTTGTGGTTGTTAAAGTGCCTTCACGCCAAGAAAATGGCGATTATTTGAAATCTATCTACGCGAAGATGGAATCACTTTAAAGCCGAGCGCATCGGCGTAAATTTTGCATTACTTTCATTGAGCTCTTTGGCCGGATCTGAGCCTGAAACTATTCCGCACCCAGCAAAAATCCTGATTGAAGATCCATCAACCTTGCCGCAACGAAGTGCAATTCCAAGCTCGCCATCTCCATGAGAATCGATCCAACCAACAGGTCCGGCGTAGCGGCCACGGTTCATACCCTCAATAGAAGTAATCAACTTAAATGCAAGATGTGTTGGAGTTCCACAGACTGCTGCAGATGGATGAAGTCGTGAAAGCAGTGAGAAGGCATCGACATCAATTTTTGATTCGATCAATGCGCCAGTGACATCTGTTGCAAGGTGCATAACGTTTGCTAAGTGCAATACAAAAGGTGACTCAGGAACGTTTGTTGATGTGCAGAAAGGTTCAAGGGCATCTGCAACTGATCGAACCGCATATTCATGTTCTTCTAAATCTTTTGATGAGCGAGCAAGGGATGCAGCAAGGGCCAGATCTTTCTCATCATCTCCAGTTTTGCTAATTGTTCCGGCTAATACTCGTGAAGTAACCATTCCACGGGTAAGACGAAGTAGTAATTCAGGAGTTGCACCAATTAAGTTGTCGACTGAGAAAATCCATGTCGATGGATACTGTTCGCTCAAGTTATTCAGGATTGGACGAATATCAATCTCTCTATCGGCTGCGGCAACTAAATCACGTGCCAATACAACTTTTTCGAGTTCGCCAATCTCAATTTCACCAATGGCAGTAGCAACTCGTGACATCCACTCGTTGGGAGTTAGCGATCCATCTGCCCATGCGAAATCTGCCTGAGTTAACTCTGGAGCTTTCTTTGGTAGATATGGCTGTGCCTTATCGCCAATCCATGTCATCCACGAAGTTCCAGAACGAGTACCGACAACTACTTGTGGAATAACGAGAACAGATTCTTCATCTTCGTCGAATGAAAACGAGGTAAAGAGAATTGGGCCAGTTCCGCTGATATTGAGCGTATTAACGACGTTAAATGTTGCCAATTGATCCTGCCACCACTGGCGCGCATCTCGAAAGCGATGTGGTCCGCGCACTGTGGTCTTTGCGTACTCGCCCCAACCAACAAGGCCTTGTCCGCCACGAACCCACGATAGGCCGCCTCTTTCAGGCAGTAGATCAAGAAGTGGAAGGTGGGATGAAACCTTTGAGGTTGTTACTGGAATAAGGGAAGTCATAGAAGGTTATGCGTTAAGTCGTCGCGAAATTCTCTTCCAGATTAAGGGAAGTGATGTTGCAGTGATTGCAATCTTGAGCGCTTCACCAAAGATAAATGGTGTCAGTCCTGCAGCGACGGTCTGTGACCACGTCATATCAAGACTGTAGTGAAGCCAGGTAAGTCCAAATCCAAAGATGATGGCGCTACCAAGAATCAACATAGGAAATGATGTGCGGAAATTCTGATCTGCTTTGCGTTGTGCCAAGTAGCCGATAACAAATGTGGCAACCAACATTCCGATGAGGTATCCACCTGTTGCACTTGTGATGCGAGCAAGGCCATGGCTTGGCAACGTTGCAGATGGCGCAAAGAGTGGTGCGCCAGCAACTGCAGCTAATAGATATGTAGCAAAGGTTGTTGTGGCAAGAGTTGCACCGTATGTGGTTGCAATCAGAAAGACGCCAAGGGTCTGACCGGTGACTGGAACAGGAGATCCCGGAACAGGAATTGCGATCTGGGCGAGCGCACCTAAGAAACCGACGCCGCCGACGACAAAGAGGGCTTGGGTCAATGCTGCGGTCGATGGAAAGACAGCGCTACGAAGAGTCTGTGCTGTTGCTCGGCTTGAAGTCATCGCTATTCCTGTCTCTTATTTCGACCTGATTTGAAAGCTGAATCGAAGTTGTGGAGAAGCCTACTCTGAGCGAGAATAAGGGCATGTCGAGAGCGAATATGGATAAGAATCCGCAGGAAGTAGCTGCGATGTTCGATGGGGTCGCTCGCCGCTATGACATCGTCAACGATATTTTGAGCCTAGGGCGGACCAAGGCCTGGCGCCGGGCTGCCACCAAGGTGATCGCCCCCGCACCTGGCATGAAGATCCTGGATCTAGCCGCTGGAACAGGCTCAAGTTCGGCCCCGCTGGCTGCCGCAGGGGCCGATGTGATCGCCGCTGACTTTTCAGAAGGGATGATCGCTGCCGGCAAGAAGGCCCGCCCAGATCTGACCTTTATGAAGGCCGATGCCCTCAATCTGCCCTTTCCTGACGACTCATTTGACCTCCTGACCATCTCTTTTGGCCTGCGCAACACCCAGAACACCGCCAAGGCGCTCACAGAGGCCCGTCGCGTAGTCAAGCCAGGTGGCCGCCTTGTGGTTGTTGAGTTCTCCAGCCCTACCTTTGCCCCTTTCCGCGCCATCTATATGAATTACCTGATGCGCGCCCTTCCGGCGATCGCCAAGGTGACCTCATCAAACCCAGATGCCTATATCTACCTGGCTGACTCGATTAGAGCCTGGCCAGATCAGAAGGGGTTGGCGGCAGCAATTGTCGATGCCGGATGGACGCAAGTCGGCTGGAAGAACCTAACCGGCGGAGTTGTGGCAATTCACATGGCTGTAGCGCCTTAGTCGATTTCCCCATACGTCCACAGCGCCTAGACTTACGCCCCGTGAGCGCTAATCCATATATTCCGATCCTCATCCTCTTTGCAATCGGCTTCGGCTTTGCAGCCTTCTCAGTCGGCATCGCAGCAATCACAGGACCTGCGCGCTACAACCGCGCCAAGCAGGAAGCCTACGAGTGCGGAATTGAACCTTCACCTCAAGCTCTCGAAGGTGGACGCTTCCCAGTTAAGTACTTCCTTACAGCAATGCTCTTTATCGTCTTTGATATTGAAATCGTCTTCCTCTATCCATGGGCCGTCACATTCGATCAGCTCGGTCTCTTCGGATTAGTTGAGATGGCAATTTTTATTGGAACTGTATTTATCGCTTATGCATACGTGTGGCGACGTGGCGGATTGGAATGGGATTAAGAGATGGGTCTCGAAGATAAATTACCGAGCGGAGTTCTTCTCTCAACTGTTGAAGGTCTTGCCGGTTACATGCGCAAGAGCTCAGTCTGGCCAGCCACTTTCGGTCTAGCGTGCTGTGCAATTGAGATGATGGCACTTGGTTCATCTCCTAAGCACGATATCTCTCGCTTTGGAATGGAGCGCTTTAGCGCATCACCTCGTCAAGCAGATCTCATGATCGTTGCCGGTCGCGTCTCACAGAAGATGGCACCAGTACTTCGTCAGATCTACGATCAAATGACAGCGCCTAAGTGGGTTATCGCAATGGGTGCATGTTCATCATCAGGTGGAATGTTTAACAACTACGCAATCGTGCAAGGTGTTGATCACGTTGTTCCAGTAGATATCTATCTTCCAGGATGCCCACCACGCCCAGAGCAGTTGATGGATGCAATCATTAAATTGCACGAGCAAATTAGCAATACCACTCTTGGACCTAATCGCGAGGCCGTGATCAAGGAAGTCGAAAAAGCAGCGTTAAACGCTCGCCCTACGATCCAACTTGGTTCTTTCCCGCTTGAAGGGACCCACGCATAATGAGCGATACCCAGCAAGGAATGTTTGGCGCTCGCGGTACCGGTGATACATCTGGTTACGGCGGACTTGTCCGTTCGACTGCAACACCAGGATCTACAGAGCGCCCATTCGGTGGCTACTTTGATCAGGTTGCAGATGATCTTGAGCGCGCATACCCAGACTTTGCAGATGCAATCACTCGCGTTGTTGTAGATCGCGGCGAACTTACTCTTCACATTAAGAAAGAGCGTCTTGTTGAAGTAGCTCGCATTCTTCGCGACAAGTTGCTCTTTGAAATGTGCATGGGAGTCTCTGGAGTTCACTATCCAGATCGCACCGGTTGTGAACTCGTTGCCGTCTACCCATTGCTTTCAATGACAAAGAATCAACGCATTCGCCTTGAAGTATGTACATCAGAGACAGATCCACATATTCCATCACTTGTTGATGTGTGGGGTGGAAATAATTGGCACGAGCGCGAAACTTTCGACATGTTCGGAATTATCTTTGATGGCCATCCAGGACTTACTCGCATCTTGATGCCAGATGACTGGGATGGACATCCACAACGTAAGGATTACCCACTCGGTGGAATCGCAGTTGAGTACAAGGGTGCAACAACACCGGCTCCATCACAGCGGAGGTCATACAAGTGACAACTACATTTGATCCATACGCATCATCACGCGAAACCACGGAAGGTACTGTCTACTCAGTTACCGGTGGCGATTGGGATGAACTTGTCTCTGAAATCGGTGAGGCTAAAGAAGAGCGCATCATCGTCAACATGGGTCCACAGCACCCATCTACACACGGTGTTCTCCGCCTCGTTCTCGAACTCGAAGGCGAGACTGTTACTGAAGTTCGTCCAGGTATTGGTTACCTGCACACCGGTATTGAAAAGAACATGGAATTTCGTTCATGGACGCAGGGCACAACCTTTGCAACCCGCATGGATTACTTGAGCCCAATCTTTAATGAAACTGCGTACTGCTTAGCAATTGAGAAGCTCCTTGGAATTACCAATGATGTTCCAGAGCGCGCATCAGTTATCCGTGTCTTGATGATGGAGCTCAACCGCATCTCATCTCACATGGTTGCACTCGGTACCGGAGCTCTCGAGCTCGGTGCCATGGGTCCGATGTTCTTTGCATTCCGCGAACGCGAAATGGTTCTCGATGCATTTGAAGCGATCACCGGCCTTCGAATGAATATGGCTTATGTCCGTCCAGGTGGCGTACAGCAAGATCTTCCAGAAGGAATGACAACTCGTCTTCGCGAACTTGTAAAAGAGCTTCGTAAGAACTTTAAAGATAACGAGCGTCTCTTGGTTGGAAATACAATCTGGATGAAGCGCACCGAAGGTATTGGTTATCTCGATCTCGCAGGATGTACAACTCTGGGAATCACCGGACCAGTTCTGCGTTCAACTGGCCTACCTTGGGATCTGCGCAAGATGGCTCCATATTGCGGATATGAAAATTACGAATTCGATGTCATCACCGCAGATACCTGCGATGTCTACGGTCGATTCTTGATCCGTATGGCAGAACTCGAGCAATCACTTCGCATCATCGAACAAGCACTCGACAAGCTTGATGCACTTCATGGCGCACCAGTGATGGTTGCAGACAAGAAGATTGCCTGGCCAGCTCAGCTTGCACTTGGTGCAGATGGACTTGGAAACTCTCTCGATCACATCCGCGAAATCATGGGATCGTCGATGGAATCTCTCATCCATCACTTCAAACTTGTTACTGAAGGATTCCGCGTTCCTGCCGGTCAGGTATATGCAGCAGTTGAATCACCACGTGGTGAGCTCGCAGCGCATGTTGTCTCTGATGGTGGAACTCGTCCATACCGCGTTCACTTCCGTGAGCCATCCTTTAATAACTTGCAATCCACATCAGCAATGAGCGAAGGCGGAATGGTTGCCGACATTATCGGCGCTGTTGCATCTATCGATCCTGTCATGGGAGGCGTTGACCGCTAATGTCATCTGTAGATCACACACTCAATATCGAGATTATGAATTCGATTATCGCGCGCTACCCACGCAAGCGTTCTGCGATCATGCCATTGCTGCACTATGTGCAGTCAGTTGCTGGCTATGTCACCAACTCAGGAATTGAAATGATTGCCGATCTCCTTGAAATCGAAACCGCTGAAGTTTCAGCTGTTGCAACTTTCTATACCCAATACAAGCGCAAGCCAGTCGGTGAGTATCACGTCGGTGTCTGCACTAACACACTCTGTGCTGTGATGGGCGGCGACGCAATCTTCGGCGCACTTAAAGAGCACCTTGGAATTGAAAATGATGGCGTGACTGCAGATGGCAAAGTTTCACTCGAGCATATCGAGTGCAATGCAGCATGTGACTACGCACCTGTAGTGATGGCTAACTGGGAGTTCTACGACAACCAGACAGTCGAATCAGCGAAGGCCCTTGTCGATGGTGCTCGTGCAGGAAATCCACCAGCACCTACTCGCGGACCTAATCGCCTTGTTACATATAAGGAAGCATCTGCCGTGTTAGCCGGTCTTGATGATGGCTTAGCTGGTGAAGGTGTGCAGGCAGGTCCTGCAACGCTTCTTGGACTTGGAATTGCACGCGCACAGGAAAAGGGAGGCAAGTAATGTCAAAGCTCACACCTATCCTTTCTGCACATTGGGATGAGAAAGATTCATTTACCTTTGAAGGCTATAAGCGCAACGGTGGATATAAAGCCGCTGAAAAAGCTTTGGCGATGAATCCCGATGATGTTATTCAACTTGTAAAAGATTCAGGTCTTCGCGGTCGCGGAGGCGCAGGCTTTCCAACAGGAATGAAGTGGGGTTTTATCCCACAAGGTGACAATAAAGATCACTACCTCGTTGTAAATGCTGACGAGTCAGAGCCAGGTACTTGTAAAGATATGCCGCTGCTCATGGCAAACCCACACGTTCTTCTCGAAGGTTGCATCATCGCGTGCCACGCAATTCGCGCAAAGCATGCATTTATCTATATCCGCGGTGAAGTAACACATGTTGCACGTCGCGTAAATCAAGCGATTGCAGATGCATACAAGGCGGGAATTCTTGGAAACGGAATCGATATCGTTCTTCACATCGGAGCCGGTGCATATATCTGTGGTGAAGAGACAGCCCTTCTTGATTCACTTGAAGGCTTCCGTGGTCAACCACGTCTTCGTCCACCATTTCCTGCAATCGCAGGTCTTTACGCAAAGCCAACTGTTGTAAACAATGTTGAATCAATCTCAGCTGTTCCTGCGATCATCGCAAATGGCGCAGAGTGGTACCAATCAATGGGTACTGAAAAGTCAAAGGGTGCAACCTTGTACTCACTTTCAGGACATGTAAATAATCCTGGACAATTTGAGGCACCTCTTGGCATTACCTTGCGTGAGATTCTTGAACTTGCCGGGGGAGTACGTAACGGCCACAAGCTCAAGTTCTGGACTCCTGGTGGATCTTCAACTCCGATCTTTACCGATGCTCACCTTGATACACCTTTGGATTACGAAGGCGTAGCAGCAGCTGGTTCAATGCTTGGCACTAAGGCGCTACAAATCTTCGATGAAACAACATGTGTTGTCCGCGCAGTTCTTCGTTGGACAGAGTTCTACAAGCATGAATCATGTGGAAAGTGCACACCATGTCGCGAAGGCACCTGGTGGTTGGTTCAGATTCTTCGTGATCTTGAATCTGGCGTTGGCACAGAAGCAGATCTAGAGAAGCTCCTTGATCTCTGCGACAACATCATGGGCCGTTCATTCTGCGCACTTGGCGATGGAGCAACCAGCCCAATCACATCTTCAATTAAGTATTTCCGCGACGAATACATCGCTCACCTTACAAATGGTGGATGTCCATTCGATCCAGTTCAATCGACACTCTTTGTGGGGGCGAGCAAATAATGACTACTCAAGAGTCACAAGAGAATGCAGTAGCAGTCGAGATGATCACAGTTGTGATCGATGGTTTTGAGGTAAGCGTTCCAAAGGGAACCCTTGTTATCCGTGCTGCAGAGAAACTTGGAATTCAGATTCCACGATTCTGCGATCACCCACTTCTTGATCCGGTTGGCGCATGTCGTCAATGTCTTGTTGATATTGAAATCAACGGTCGTGCATTTCCAAAGCCACAGGCTTCATGCACCATTCCAGTTGAGCCAAATATGATCGTGAAGACTCAGCTCACATCACCTGTTGCAGATAAGGCGCAGAAAGGTGTGATGGAACTTCTTCTTGGAAACCACCCACTTGATTGCCCAGTCTGTGACAAGGGCGGCGAGTGCCCACTACAAAACCAGGCGATGACAAATGGAAATCCTCAAGCGCGTCTTGATGGAACCAAGCGCACCTTTGAGAAGCCAATCAATATCTCTTCACAGGTATTGCTCGATCGCGAACGTTGCGTTCTCTGTGCACGTTGCACTCGTTTCTCTGAGCAGATTGCATCTGATCCATTTATTACCCTCAACCACCGCGGTGCGTTGCAGCAGGTTGGTATCTACGAGAACGATCCATTTAAATCGTACTTCTCTGGAAATACCATCCAGATCTGCCCAGTAGGAGCCCTCACCGGTGCTTCATACCGATTCCGCGCACGTCCATTTGATTTGGTCTCAACTCCATCTGCATGTGAGCACTGCGCATCTGGTTGCGATATGCGCACAGATGTTCGCCGTGGAAAAACGCTACGTCGCCTTGCAGGAGATGATCCTGAAGTAAACCAAGAGTGGAACTGCGATAAGGGTCGTTGGGCATTTAAATATGTCACCTCACAAACTCGTATTACATCTCCAATGGTTCGTAATGCAGATGGCGTTCTTGAAACCGTCTCATGGCCAGAAGCCCTTGCGGCAGCTGCTGCAGGTCTAGCTGGAAAGCGTGCCGGCGTACTTGTTGGCGGACGTCCAACACTTGAAGATGCATACGGTTATGCAAAGTTTGCTCGTATTGCACTCAAGACAAACGATATTGATTTCCGCGCACGTGTAACTTCTGATGAAGAGGCTCAATTCTTGGCTTCCCACGTTGTCGGTTCAAACGTTGAATATCGCCACATCGATTCAGCAGATCACGTTCTCTTGGTCGCATTCGAGCCAGAAGAAGAGTCACCAATTGTCTTCTTACGTCTGAATAAGAATTTCAAGAAGCGCGGACTTGCCGTGACATCTGTTGCCTCTAAGGCATCGATTGCAATGGATAAGCTCAAAGCAACATTTATTAAGGTTGCACCAGGTGCTGAAGCTGCAGCGCTTGGATCAATCGCGCTGACTGCAAAGTCAGTGATCTTGTTAGGTGAGCGCGCATCTGAGAGCGCAGGACTTATTTCAGCTGCGATCGCACTTGCTGAAAAGACTGGCGCAAAGCTTGCCTGGATTCCACGTCGCGCAGGCGAGCGTGGAGCACTTGAAGCTGGTGCCTTCTCAACATTGCTTCCAGGCGGTCGCCCAGTTGCAGACACTGCAGCTCGCGTCGATATCGCAGCAGCCTGGGGAGTCAGCGCAGTTCCAGCAGAGGCAGGTCGTAGCGCTACTGCAATGATTGAAGCGATTCACTCAAATGAACTCGATGCTCTCGTAGTCGGTGGAGTAGATATTGCAGATCTTCCAGATGCAGCTCGCACAGAAGAAGCGTTTAAGAAGGCATTTGTAGTCTCACTTGAAATCGCACAATCTTCCGTTACCGAGATTGCAGATGTTGTACTTCCAGTTGCAGCGGTGACAGAGAAGTACGGAACATTTATTAACTGGGAAGGTCGCCAGCGCACATTTGCTGCCGCCGTTGCAGATTCACTTAACCGTAGCGATGTTCGTATCTTGTCTGCTCTTGCAGATGCGATGGGCGAATCAATCATGCTCGGTACTGTGACTGCAGCTGCTCGTGAATTTGCTCAGCTTGGTAAGTGGGATGGCGCACGCGCTCCATTTACAGCAGTTGCTGCAGGAAGTGCGGCGAAGACTTCAGGTAATGAAGCGATCATCACTTCATGGCGCAGACTTCTTGATGAAGGAACCTTGCAGGCTGGTGAAGATAATTTGGCCGGCACACGTCGTCCAACAGTTGCAGTGATCTCACCACAACGCGCAACATCACTTGGCGTTCAGACAGGTGATTCCGTGCGCATCTCAAATAGCAATGGATCAATCACACTCGAAGTTCTCGTTGAAGATATCCACGACGATGCAGTCTGGCTTCCACGTAACTCAATTGGTTCCACGCCACTTTCTACTCTTAATGCAGTTCATGGCGATCTAGTAACGGTGGTGAAGGCATGACAACAGCAGAACTCCTCGGAAAAGATCCAGGCTGGCTCATCGCAGTAAAGGCGCTTATTGTCTTTGTGATCTGCGTTGTCTCTACCTTGATGGCTGTCTGGACTGAGCGCCGCGTACTTGCAAAGATGCAACAGCGCACTGGTCCAAACCGCGTTGGCCCTTTTGGTCTTCTGCAATCTCTCTCAGATGGCGTCAAACTTGCTCTTAAAGAGGACATCATTCCGGCAGCTGCCGATAAGGTCGTATTTATCGCAGCGCCAATCATCGCTGCGGCGATGTGCTTTATGTCCTTTGCTGTTATTCCTATGACCGGCAAGGTCAATCTCTTTGGTCAAGAGACTGCAATGCAGCTGACAGATCTCTCAGTCGGTGTTCTCTACATCTTGGCTGTTACATCAATCGGCGTCTATGGCGTTGTCTTGGCTGGTTGGTCTTCAGGTTCTACATACCCACTACTTGGCGGACTTCGTTCAAGTGCGCAGGTAATCTCATATGAAGTTGCAATGGGTCTCTCACTCGTTGCCGTCTTCATCTATGCAGGATCGATGTCTACCTCTGAGATCATCAACTCACAGCATGCACATTATTGGAATGCAGTTGTTCTCTTCCCATCATTTGTTATCTATGTGATCTCAATGGTGGGCGAGACAAACCGTGCACCATTTGACTTGGCAGAGGCTGAAGGCGAGCTCGTTGGTGGTTTCCATACCGAGTATTCATCACTGAAGTTCGCACTCTTCTTCTTGGCTGAATACGTCAACATCGTTGCGGTATCAGCACTTGCAACAACACTCTTCTTCGGTGGCTACCACGCACTTCCTGGACTTGGATTTACCGAGGCCTGGCTAGGTGGCTGGTTCACCATCGTCTGGTTCTTCCTTAAGGTGAACTTCTTCTTCTTTATCTTTATGTGGTTGCGTGCAACGCTTCCACGTCTTCGCTACGACCAATTTATGAAGTTCGGCTGGAAGGTTCTTATTCCGGTCTCACTTATCTGGATCTTGATCGTCGCAACACTTCGCGTCATTCAACAGCAAGGCGCATCACGCACAGTGATTGTTGCATTTGCACTTGGCCTTGTACTCATCGCGATGGCTGTCAGCACACTCTTTGAACGTAGTAAGAAGAACTCAGAAGAGCCACTTGCAGAAGGTGACGCTCCTGATTTCCCAGTGCCATCACTCCCAGGTGTCTCATCATTTAACGTTTCAACTCAGAATCAGTCAGGAGGCAAGAATGAGTAACTCACTCGAGCCAAAGAAGTCAGGGGCTGCAGCCAACGTCGACGATGTTGCATTTGTCGAAGTTGATCAGCCAGGTCCAGGATCACTCGTTGAGCAATCAAAGGGTTTCTGGGTCACCTTCCGCTCAATGTTTAAGAAGAATCTGACTGTTGCCTACCCTGATGTGAAAGCTCCTACAGAGCCACGTTTTCATGGTCGCCATCAACTCAACCGCCATCCAGATGGACTTGAGAAGTGCATCGGTTGCGAACTCTGTGCATGGGCATGTCCTGCAGATGCGATCTTTGTTGAAGGTGCAGATAACACTCCCGAGAATCAGATGTCTCCAGGAGAGCGTTACGGCAAGGTCTACCAGATCAACTATCTACGTTGTGTTTTCTGTGGTCTCTGCATTGAAGCGTGCCCAACCCGTGCGCTCACAATGACAAATGAGTACGAATTAGCAGATACATCTCGCGAGAAGTTGATCTTCGAAAAGGAAGATCTCCTTGCACCACTTCGCGCAGGAATGTTGCAGCCTCCACATCCAATGTATCCAGGAATGAACGATACAAATTATTACAACGGTGATGTCACCACAGCTCATCCTTCACAAGAAGGAGGCGCTAAGTAATGTTGGAGATCGCAACACCTGAAGCCATTCTCTTCTGGGCACTTGCTCCACTTTCAGTTGTAGCAGCCCTAGGTATGCTCTTGGTCAAGAAGGCTGTGCACTCAGCAATCTTGCTCGCTTGGGTCATGATCACTTTGGCAATCTTCTATATCGCCCAAGAAGCGCTCTTCCTTGGAATCGTTCAGATTGTGGTCTACACAGGCGCAGTCATGATGCTCTTCCTCTTTATCTTGATGTTGGTTGGCGTCGATGCCTCTGACTCACTCGTTGAAACCATTAAGGGACTTCGCGGAATCGCAATTACTGCAGCCCTTGGCTTCGGTGGATTGATGATTGCACTGATCGGTCGCGCAACACTTGGCCGTTCATACCTTGGCCTAGAACTTGCAAATCAAGATGGAAACGTTGAAGGAATTGCAGTCTTGCTCTTCTCAGATTACGTCTTCCCATTTGAGGTTATTTCAGCCCTCCTTATTACTGCAGCGCTCGGTGCCATGGTTCTAGCTCACCATCAGCGCACCAACCACAGACCTTCACAGCGCGAACAAGCGATTGCTCGCTTCCGCACCGGCTCTCTCGGAGATGCTGCAGGCCTTCCAGGTCCTGGCGTCTACGCGCTCCACAACGCTGTCGATGTTCCAGCGCTTCTTCCAGATGGAACTCCTGCACCTACATCAATCTCGGCAACCCTTAAGGCCCGCGGTGATGTTCTTGAATCTGCAAACTTCCAGCTAGATGTTGTCGATCCAACAATTAAAGAGGAGAAGTAAGTGAATCCATATAACTACCTCTACCTCGCTGCTCTGCTCTTTACGATCGGCGCAGTTGGCGTTGTGGTTCGCCGCAATGCGATCGTCGTCTTTATGTGCGTCGAGCTGATGCTCAACGCTGCAAACCTCACACTCGTTACATTCTCTCGCTTGAATGGAAATCTCAACGGTCAAGTTGTTGCATTCTTTACGATGGTTGTAGCTGCTTGTGAAGTGGTAGTTGGTCTCGCAATTATCGTGGCGATCTATCGCTCACGCCGATCAGCATCTATCGATGATGCTAGTTTGTTGAAGCGATAACCATGGTTACCTCAAGCTCACTCGTCTATCTCATTGGTCTGCCACTCTTTGGCGCAACCTTCCTCCTTCTTATGGGTCGCAAAGCCGATAAGTGGGGACACCTTCTTGCAACAGCGATGTCTGCAGGATCATTTGCTCTAGGCGTTGCTCACTTCTTTGCGATGACAAATCGCGCAACAGAAGAGCGCGCACTTACCCAGACTCTCTTCTCCTGGATCAAGGTCGGCAGCTTTAACGTTGATGCAGCGCTCTTGCTCGATCAGCTCTCAATCTGCTTCGTTCTCTTGATTACCGGCGTTGGAACACTTATTCATATCTATTCCATCTCATACATGTCACATGATGAGAACCGTCGTCGCTTCTTTGCCTATCTCAACCTCTTTATTGCAGCGATGCTTCTTCTTGTCCTTGGAAACTCATATCTCAACCTTTATGTAGGTTGGGAAGGCGTGGGACTTGCCTCATACCTCCTCATTGGTTTCTGGAACCAGAAGCCTGCCTATGCCACAGCTTCAAAGAAGGCATTTGTGATGAACCGCGTAGGCGATATGGGATTGTCATTTGCCATCATGATCGCCTTTGCAACGATGGGCACTGTCTCATTTGAAGGCGTGAAGGAAGCTGCAGAGCGTGCCGGAACTCCAGCACTTACCGCGATGGGCATCATGTTATTGGTAGCAGCTGCTGGAAAGTCAGCGCAGTTCCCATTGCAGGCATGGCTTGGCGATGCGATGGCTGGCCCAACACCAGTATCTGCTCTTATCCACGCCGCAACGATGGTGACTGCAGGTGTCTATCTCATCGTTCGTTCCAACTTTGTCTTTGATGCAGCTCCAACTGCGCAACTTCTCGTTGTTATCGTCGGTGCAATCACCTTGATCTTTGGTGCTCTCGTCGGTACTGCAAAAGATGACATCAAGAAGGCACTTGCTGCTTCGACGATGTCTCAGATCGGTTACATGATTCTTGCTGCCGGTCTTGGCCCTGTTGGATATGCATTTGCGATCATGCACCTACTTACACACGGCTTCTTCAAGGCGGGCATGTTCCTCGGCGCAGGATCTGTGATGCATGGAATGAATGACGAAGTAAATATGCGTAAGTTCGGAGCGCTCCGTAAATTTATGCCGATTACATTCGTCACCTTCGGCCTTGGTTATCTAGCAATTCTTGGTGTGCCGCCATTTGCTGGCTTCTACTCCAAAGATATGATCATTGAAACTGCACTCAATGCCGGTGGAGCTAAGGGAATAATCCTTGGCAGCGTTGCGCTTTTGGGTGCGGCAATTACCGCCTTCTATATGACTCGCGTCATGATCCTGACATTTACCAGCAAGGCTCGTTGGGATGATGAAGTACATCCACACGAATCTCCTGTCTTGATGTGGCTACCCATGGCTGTCTTGGCGATCGGTTCAGTCACAACAGGATTCCTCTTTACTCGTGGAGATGCACTTGTTAACTGGTTGGCTCCGCTCTTTGAACACCATGAACATCATGAAGAGATCTTGCCTCCAATTGTCGTCTCAGGCCTTGCCTTGACGATGGTTGCAATCGGTGTAGCTATCGCCTTGATGAAGTACCAGTTCAAGGATGTCGATGCAGTTGCCCCAACGAAGGTCTCATGGGCTACACGTTTTGCGCGTAATGATCTCGGACAGGATTCCTTTAACGAGGCAGTCTTTATGCGTCCTGGACAGGCACTTACTCGTGGACTTGTTGCAGTCGATGAGGTTGTTATCGATGGCGCCGTCCATGGCGTTGGTTCGATGGCGATCGGCTCTGGCTCAACTCTGCGCCGCACGCAAACTGGATATGTCCGCGCCTATGCAGCGCTCATATTTGTCGGAGCACTCGCTCTCCTTACCGCGATCTGGGTGGTGACTCAATAATGACAATCACAATCATCATGCTTCTTCCATTGATAGGTGCTGCGCTCATTGCTGCAGTGCCATCTGCCAAGACAGTCTTGGTTAAGCAGATTGCACTCGGAACAACAGTGGCCGTTGCTGTCACCACAATCGTTAAAGCACTCTCTTTCGATGTCGATAACACCGCACTCCAATTTAGACAGAGCTATTCATGGATTCCATCATTTGCCATCAATTGGGCGGTCGGAGTCGATGGGATTGCACTCGTTCTCATCTTGATGTCAGTCATCCTTGCGCCAGTTGTGATTCTTGCAGGATGGAATGAATCAGAAGGCGGACGTTGGGGAGTTAAGACTTTCTACATTTTGATTCTGGTTCTAGAGACCATGATGATTGGTGTCTTTGCCGCAACAGATCTCTTCCTCTTCTACGTATTCTTCGAAGCGATGCTAATTCCTGTCTACTTCCTCATTGGTGGATACGGCAGCGGAGAACGTGCAGCAGCTGCTGTGAAGTTCCTGCTCTACAGCCTCTTCGGTGGGCTTTTGATGCTTGCCTCAATCATTGGTCTCTATGTGATCTCTGGAAATAACGGTGGACATACCTTTGATATCACCGCACTCTCGGAGCTTCACACCTCAATGAGTGGCACAACTCAGAACATTCTCTTCCTTGGCTTCTTTATCGCCTTTGCAATCAAGGCTCCATTGTGGCCATTCCACACCTGGCTTCCAGATGCGGCAAAGAGTGCGACAGCAGGAAGCTCTGTATTGCTCTTAGGCGTTCTCGACAAGGTCGGAACCTACGGAATGATCCGTTTCTGTCTCTCCATCTTTCCTGATGCAAGCAAGACATTTACACCAGTAATTATCGTGCTCTCATTGATCTCGATTCTCTACGGTGCATTTCTTGCAATCGGTGCAAAAGATATTAAGCGCCTCATTGCCTATACATCGATCTCTCACTTTGGATTCATCACTCTCGGTATCTTTGCGATGACTTCACAGGCCCAGAGCGGTGCAACTCTCTATATGTTTAACCACGGCTTCTCAACAGCTGCGCTCTTCTTGGTCGCTGGCTGGATGGCAACACGTCGTGGCTCAAGCACGATCTCTGACTTCGGCGGATTGCAGCGCGTGACTCCAATCATGGCGTGGGCATTCTTTATCGCAGGTATGTCGAGCTTGGCACTTCCAGGACTTTCCAGCTTTGTTAGCGAATTCCTTGTTCTCGTTGGAACATATACGCGCTACCCAGCTGCTGCAATCATTGCAACATTTGGAATTGTTCTTGCTGCGCTCTACATCTTGATTCCGGTACAGCGTGCACTACAGGGACCTACAACTCCAGGAAATGAGAACCTCACCGATCTCAACCTCAGAGAGAAAGTTGCGATCGCACCAGTTATCGCAATTATCGTCGTTCTTGGTTTCTATCCTTCACCACTGCTCAAGATCATCAATCCTGCAGCAGCTCATGTTGTAAGCCAGCAGGGATTTAGCGATCCTGCTCCGACAATGAATGGAGGAAAGTAAATGGTTGCATTTACCGCCCCAGTTCTTAACTACTCACTTCTCGCACCGGTATTGATCGTTCTCGGTGGAGCTCTCGTCGGAGTACTTATCGAAGCCTTTGCACCACGCAAGTCACGTAGTTCATCACAGCTTCTGCTCGCAATCTTTACCTTGGTGATCTCATTTGCTGCACTCATTCGCGTGCGCGGTGTCTACTCATCAAAGGCGGCAATGTCATCGATTACCTTTGACGGTGCGGGCTATCTCTTACAGGCAAGCATTCTCATCATCTCGTTGATTGCAATCTTGCTCCTTGCCGATAGCGATAAATTTGCAGCTGCACCAACGGCTGCTCCTGGCTCAGATGAAGAGCGCCAGGCTCAGGCGGCAAATGTTCGCGTGACAGAGATTTACCCTCTCACCATGTTTGCAATCGCCGGCATGATGCTCTTTCCGGTGGCGACAGATTTGATCACGCTCTTTGTTGCACTTGAAGTTCTCTCGCTTCCTCTCTACCTCATGGCAGGCCTTGCTCGCCGTCGCCGTCTGGTATCACAGGAAGCAGCTCTTAAGTACTTCTTGTTAGGTGCTTTTGCTTCAGCATTCTTCTTATTTGGTGTTGCCTACCTTTACGGATATTCAGATTCGATCACCTTTGCAGGAATCGCATCCGCTATCTCTGGGGGAGCGGCAAATGATGTCTTCCTTCTTATTGGTATCGCCTTTATCAGCGTTGGCCTTCTCTTTAAGGTCGGCGCAGTTCCATTCCACGCATGGTCACCAGATGTCTACCAAGGCTCACCAACTGCTGTTACTGCCTTCATGGCGGCAGCAACCAAGGTTGCAGCCTTCGGTGCGATGCTCCGTATCTTCTACGTAGCCTTTGCAGGCGATGTCTGGCAGTGGCGCCCATTGATTACAACAATTGCTCTGATCACTATGGTCTTTGGCTCACTTGTTGCAATCGCCCAGCGCGATGTCAAGCGCATGCTTGCCTACTCTTCAATCGCCCACGCAGGCTTCTTACTCTCTGGTGTTATTGCACTGAACAAGTCAGGCCTTGATGCATCCATCTTCTATCTCTTTGCATATGGCGTTGCAACGGTTGGAGCATTTGCCATCGTCTCGCTCGTCACTGATTCATCAGGTGAAGTAACAGATCTCAATCGTTGGGCAGGTCTTGGCAAGCGTTCTCCATGGATCGCCTCAACATTTGCATTCTTACTTTTGGCATTTGCTGGAATTCCGCTTACAAGTGGATTTGTTGGAAAGTTCTCTATCTTCTCAGCAGCATACGAGAGCGGAAATACAGCAATCCTGATTACCGGTGTTCTCTCATCTGCGATCGCAGCATTCTTCTATATTCGCGTCATCGTCCTTATGTTCTTCAAGGATGTAGTAGATGATGGAACAAGCGTTGTCATTCCATCGATCTACACACGAATTACGATCATTGCTTCATTGGCGATCACAGTACTTCTTGGTGTTCTTCCAGCACCGGTACTTGATTACATCGCAGAGACAGCATCGTTCATTCGCTAATGGCCTCATTCGGTATCCCTGATCTCTCTGCGCAATTAGAGTCCGACCTTGCCATTCGCATGGCTGAAGTTGAGGCCATGTTGCGCCAGCAGATTGAGGGTAAATACCCGCTCGTTATTGAGACCTCACGCCATCTCGTCGAAGCTGGTGGAAAGAGGCTGCGTCCATTACTGACCTTGATCACATCTCATTATGGTGATCCCAAGGCACACGGAGTCATTGAAACCGCCGTTGTCTGCGAACTTACCCACGTTGCAACTCTCTATCACGATGATGTGATGGATGAAGCGCCGCTGCGACGTGGAGTACCGAGTGCAAATAACCGCTGGGGAAATACCGTTGCAATTCTTACCGGTGATTATCTCTTTGCTCGCACCTCAGATATGTTGGCCGACCTTGGCGCTGCAGCGGTTCATCTCCAAGCGCAGACCTTTGAGCGACTTGTCATTGGTCAGATCATGGAGACCCAAGGTCCGGCAGCTGGTCAAGATCCACTCGCGCATTACCTCAACGTTGTGAGCGATAAGACAGGTTCATTGATTTCAGCAAGTGCTCAATTTGGAGCGATGCTTGCTGGTGCACCTGCCGATATTGTTAAAGCTCTTGCTATCTTCGGTGAAAAGATCGGAATTACCTTCCAGCTTGCAGATGATGTGATTGATATTTCAAGTGAATCTAAAGAATCTGGAAAGACTCCTGGAACTGATCTCAAAGAGGGCGTTCCAACACTTGTCACTCTCAACGTTATGAAATCTACCCGCAGCGAAGATCGCGAACTTCAAGAACTTCTTAAGGGGCCAATTGCTGAGCAGCAAGTGGTGAATCAAGTCCTAGCCGCACTTCGTGTACATCCAGCGCTCGAGCAATCACGTGATCAACTGCTGACAATCGCTAAAGAAGCTCGTGCATTGCTTGGTCCGCTGCCAGTCAATGATGCAACTGGTGCGCTCTTCTCACTATGCGATGCTGTGATCGATCGTTCTGCTTGATTTCACCAAGTCGATCGTTAAGGCAACTAGCGCAACCCAGATAATGAGAAAACCTGCCCAGCGAGCTGCTGGCATATCCTCGTTGTAATACCAGACGCCAATACAGAATTGAATTGTCGGAGTGATGTACTGCAGAAGACCAATCAGCGTCAGCGGTAGGCGATTAGTGGAACCGTTAAAGAGCAATAATGGAATTGCAGTAACTGCGCCTCCTCCAATAAAGAGGAGAGTGAGTTTCCACGAGTGCAGGAACTGTCCCTCACCTGAATTACCGAGCCAGATCAAATATCCAAGGTAGGCACCACTTGAAAGAAGGGTTTCGATAGATAGCCCCTCGAGCGCGCCAAGGCCAAGCTGCTTCTTTACAAGGCCGTAACTGCCCCATGAGAGAGCAAGACCAAGTGCAATCCACGGCAGGCGACCGTAATCAATGGTGAGGACTCCAACACCAAGTGTTGCAACACCGACAGAGACCCACTGCAGTGGGCGCATCTTCTCTTTGAGAATAATGACGCCGGTAGCGATAACAACAATCGGGTTGATGTAGTAGCCAAGAGATGCTTCCACTACATGTCCAGAGTTTGCGGCATAGATATAGATTATCCAGTTGATAGAGATAAGAATCGAACTTAAGAAGAGTCCAGCAACGATCTTGGGACGCTTTAAGAGAGCTAGCGTCGAAGAGAGCGTTTTGGTAAGACTTAAGATGATGAAACAGAAGACCAAAGTCCAGACCGCGCGATGCGAAACAATCTCAAGAGGATTGGCTGGTTTGAGTAAGGGCCAATAGATGGGGAAGAGTCCCCACAATGTATAAGCGCTTACCCCAAAGAGTAGGCCGAGGCTGCGGACCTTAGCCTTATCTTCTGTCATTGCTATCTAAAGTTCACGAATTGAACAGCGAAATCCCACTTTGCTTCTTTAATCATTGCAATGGTGTCTTGCAGATCATCGCGACTCTTGCTGGTGACGCGTAATTCATCGCCTTGGATCTGGCTCTTTACAGATTTTGGACCTTCATCGCGCAAGAATTTAGCGATCTTCTTAGCGTTTTCTGTAGAGATTCCCTCCTTGAGAGGGCAAGAGATTTTGTAGATCTTTCCTGAGAGCTGTGGCTCGCTTGGATCAATATGCTTGAGCGAGACGCCACGCTTGATCAACTTATCCTTAACAACTTCAAGGGTTGCCTTTGCGCGCTCTTCAGTATCTGCCTCGATATTAATCTTCTCGCCGACTAGCTCAATCTTCGCGCCGGTATTCTTAAAATCAAAACGTGTATCGATCTCGCGGATAGCTTGGTTGATCGCGTTATCGAGCTCCATACGATCAATCTTTGAAACTACGTCAAAACTGGAATCTGCCACAAGAAGGCCTCTACTTTCTTACTGTGCTGCTAGGCGATGGTCTTTAAGATCTCTTGAGCCTGCATCGGTGTTGGATATGAAGATTGAGTGCCAAGTCTAGTGACACTATCGGAGGCACATGCGCATCCGAGGGCGATTGCCTGCGCTTCGTCGAGACCAAGGGCCAATCCCACCGAAAATGCGCCCACAAAGGCATCCCCTGCACCCGTTGAATCTTTAGCAGTCACGACAGGGGCGCTCACGCGATGGACTGTGCCATCACGTGTTGTAAAGGCAGCGCCTTTCTCACCGAGAGTTACCGCAAAACGAGTCTTTAACGTCGCTGCAAGTTCGAGAATAATCTCATCACTTGTTGGCTGAAGATTTTTTGGATGCATTCCTGCAAATTCACTTTCATTAGGAATGATCCAATCACTGACCTCAATGAGTTCTTCAGAAATTGGAGCAAATGGTGCTGGATTTAAAATTGTGATTGCGCCATGTGCGCGAGCAGTTCTAAATGCTTCGATCGTCACATCTTGAGGAATCTCAAGTTGGCCTATAACGATTTGGTAACCCTTTAAAGTCTCAAGTGCAGATTTAGCTTGCTCTGGAGTCATCGCATAATTGGCTCCAGGAACGCAGATAATGCGGTTAGTTCCATCTGGTTCAACCCATATCGGGGCTACCCCACTGGCACCAGGGGAGCGCGCAACGAAAGTAGTGTCGATGCCTTGCTCTTGGAAATTTGTAAGAGTAGTGTCTCCGAATACATCGTCACCAAGAGTGTTGACCATTGAGACTGTTGCACCTAAACGTCTTGCCATCACTGCTTGGTTAGCGCCCTTGCCACCAAAGCCAAGAGCAAATGAATCTCCAATAACAGTTTCGCCCGCATTCGGAACCTTCTTTACATATGCAACCATGTCGATCATCGTGCTTCCCACTACGACAACATGTGGTTGCTCTGACATCGAAGTCTCCTAGCGACACGTAGAAATAAAGGTTCAACGCTCTAGACGGCAATGTACTCCAGGGGATAGGTTATCTGCAATCGTTCTCAGTAACGATTTTTTAACCGACAAGGAGGCCGGCGTTGTCTACTGTAACGATCACCGATGTTGCAAAACATGTCGGCGTATCGGTGGCAACTATCTCGCGCTACCTCAGTGGATTTACAGTTCGCAACGAAGAAAAAATTCGTGAAGCGATTATCGAATTAAATTATCGCCCAAGTGCTGCGGCGAGAAATCTTAAATCTGGTCGAACGGGAATTATTGCAATCGTGGTTCCTGACATTACCAACCCATTCTTTGCCTCAATTGTTGAGGGAGCAGAAGGTGCAGTGGGCGAAGATCGCATGATTCTTCTTGTAAATACTGGTGACTCTCGCGAGCGAGAAGAGAAGGCCCTCAGCCAACTCTTTGGTCGTGTCGATGGCGTCATCATGGCTCCACTTACAGAGGATGAGCAAGGGCCATCATTTTTTAGCCAATTTGGTCTACCTATCGTCTTTGTTGATCGCGTTACTAAAGATGGAGAGAAATTCAGCTCTGTTCTGACCGACAATGTAAAAGGTGCGCAGGTTGCAACCGATTACTTGATCGGTCATGGCCATAAGAAGATAGCCATGATTAGCGGGCCACTGAGTACAACGCCTGGCAAGAGACGCGCAGATGGCTATCGAAGCGCGCTTAAGAAAGCTGGACTCAGCGATGAACACTTCATCGAATCTGACTTTAGCGAAGCTGGCGGATATGCAGCGATGTGCTCACTTCTCGAGCGCGATGACGCTCCTACGGCAGTCTTTACAGCCAACAACTTGATGACGATCGGTGCGCTACATGCACTTCGCGATCGTGGAGTAAGTGTTCCTGGCGAAATATCAATCATCGGCTTTGATGATCTTGAATTTGCAGAGCTAATCAACCCACCTCTTACAGTCATCGCCCGAGATGCGCGCCTTCAAGGGTCGCAGGCGATGGATTTGATGATTAGGCATCTCAATAACGGGGGCAATACCCCACCAGAGCATTCAATGGTCGATGTACAACTTGTTGAGAGAGGATCGTGTGCGGCTCCAAGAGATTCGCAAAAGGTCCGCTCCAACAAGATAGGCCATTGAGTAAACGAGTGATCACTCAAATAACTAAAAGGAGAAATACCGAATGAAGAAGAAACTTCTCGGGCGCTGGGGAGTAGTAGCTCTTGCTGCAACACTCACAGCCACAGTTGTTACCGGTTGCGGTAGCGACAGCGAAGATGCAGCTTCAAATGTCTCAGGAACAATCGGAATTGCCTATAGCCTAGGCGGCCGCGATGTTCCAGGCTTTAACCAGCTTGCATACATTGGCGTGGAGCCACTATTGGCAGCAAATGAAAACCTTGAACTCATTGAGTCACAGGACAACCCAACAGCTACAGACGATCAGCGTGCAGAGCGCCTTCGCCTCATGGCTCAGAAGGGTGCTAACCCAATCGTTGTAGTGGGCTTCACATACGCTGCAGCACTTGGAAAGGTTGCTCCAGAATTCCCAGAGATCCAGTGGGGAATCGTTGACGATTCATCTGTAACTGCAGATAACGTCCACAGCATCGTCTTCAAGGAAGAAGAAGGCTCATACCTCGTAGGTGTTGCAGCTGCATTGAAGAGCAAGTCAGGAAACGTTGGATTTATCGGTGGAGTTAACACACCTCTTATCGCTAAGTTCGAAGCTGGCTTTATCGCAGGTGCTAAGGCTGTAAATGCAAAGATCAAGGTTCAGTCAACATACATCAGCAACTTCCCAGACTTCTCAGGATTTAACGATCCTGCAAAGGGATACGAAGCAGCTAAGGGTATGTACGAGAACGGTGCAGATGTTGTTTACGCAGCAGCTGGCGGAACCGGAACTGGTATGCACAAGGCAGCTTCTGAGCTCGGAAAGTGGTCAATCGGCGTAGATGCTGACGAAGCAACTTACCCAGCACACGCTGAATACACATCAACAATCCTTACATCAATGCTCAAGCGTGTTGATGTCGGTGTTGGAGCATTCGTTAAGGATGCACTCGCTGGAACACCTACTGCAGGAGTTAAGACCTGGGGTATTGCTGAAGGCGGAGTTGGATACACAACCACCGGTGGATACATCGATGACATCACTTCAAAGATCGATGAGTACTCAGCAAAGATCGCTTCAGGTGAAGTTGTAGTTCCAACAGATCCAAAGGCATAAGTAAGGCATAAGCAGTAAAAAGCAGTAAATAAGTAATGTGAAGTGCGCCGCTGACATGGCGGCGCACTTCACACTTAAATCTAAGAAAGAAGTCTCACGTGGGAAATATTCTTGAAGTAGCAGGAGTTGAAAAGAAATATCCAGGTGTTGTTGCAAACCGTGATGTCTCACTCCTCGTACGCGAAGGCTCGATTCACGCCATCATCGGTGAAAACGGAGCTGGAAAGTCAACGCTCATGAAGACCCTCTACGGATTGATTCGCCCAGATGCGGGCTCAATCAAGGTCTTTGGTCAAGAAGTTAATCTCAAATCCCCACAAGATGCGATCGCCCTCGGCATCGGCATGGTTCACCAACACTTTAAGTTAGCTGATAACGCTACAGTTTTAGAGAATGTAATTTTAGGAAGCGAACCATCTCGCTTTGGCTTTGTTATCAAATATGACGAAGCGCGTAAGAAGTTATTAGAAATTGCGCAGACCTATCACCTCGATATCGATCCTGATGAGTCGCTCGCTAATTTGGGCGTCGGAGAACGCCAGCGTGTAGAGATTGCAAAGGTTCTCTTCCGCGGAGCAAAGATTCTCATTCTCGATGAGCCAACAGCAGTCTTGGTTCCGCAAGAAGTCACAGAGCTCTTCACAAATCTTCGCGAGCTCGTAGATAAGGGTCTGACAGTTCTCTTTATCTCACATAAGTTAGATGAAGTACTCTCTATTGCAGATGACATCACCATCATGCGCCAAGGAACAACCGTGGTGACACGTAAGCCTGCAGAGACAAATAAGAAAGAGCTTGCTGAACTCATGGTGGGAGGCGAACTTCCCAAGCCAATTGCTGGCGTTCAGGTAATGAGTGAGAAGAGCATCCTCTCAATTAAGGGAGCCTCATATTCACGTGCAGATGGCCGTGAAATTCTCCACAACCTCGATCTCGAGCTACATGGTGGAGAGATTCTTGGCCTTGCAGGAGTTGAAGGAAATGGTCAGAGTGAGCTCATTGAATTGATTATGGGTCTCTTGCCAACATCAGCTGGATCAGTTGAAGTCCTTGGATTTGATGCAGCAACTACCGCTACTCGCGATATTCGAAATGCTGGAGTTGCCTACATTCCGCAAGATCGTCAGCGAGATGGTCTCTTGATGTCTGCTCCATTATGGGAGAACAGAATTCTGGGACATCAATTTGCAACGCCAATGGCAAAGGGAATGTGGGTCAATAAAGGCGCAGCAGCAGAAGATTCAAAGCGCGTTGTCGAAGAGTTCGATGTGCGAACACCAGGAGTAAACGTGCTAGCTAGCGCGTTATCAGGTGGAAACCAGCAGAAGTTCATCGTCGGACGCGAGCTCAGCGGAGATCCCAAACTCATTATCGCCGCCCAACCAACGCGCGGAGTCGATGTTGGCGCACAGGCAATTATCTGGGAGCACCTGTTGAAGGCGCGAAGTGCAGGGGCTGGCGTCTTGCTGATCTCAGCAGATCTCGAAGAGCTCTTCTCGCTCTCTGATCGAATCGCGGTGATCTATAGCGGATCGATTGTCTCAATTTTGAATCCATCTAAGACGACCCCTGAAGATCTTGGATTAGCAATGACTGGAGCAAAGAGCGCATGACTAAAAATAAACTCTTCTGGGCAGCGGTAGCTCCTCTAGCTGCAGTCCTGAGCTCCCTCGTCTTTGTCTACATCATCTTGGCTATCCGCGGAGTTAATCCTTTCGAGATGTTCCAACTGATGATCTCGTATGGATTTAGCCCACGAAACTTAGTCTCTGAAGTTAACCAAACAGTTGCTTATTACATGGCAGGTGTTGCGGCAGCTATCGGCTTCAAGATGCTTCTCTTTAATATTGGTATCGATGGCCAGTACCGCATGGGAGCATTTTTTGGCGCAGTTGTCGGTGCAGCTGTAAGCCTTCCTCCAGTGCTCCATGTTCTCTTGATCATCATCACTGCAATGCTTGCAGGTGGTCTCTGGGCTGCAATTGCTGGATACCTCAAAGTGAAGCGCGGCGTAAATGAAGTGATCAGCAACATCATGCTCAACTTCATCGCTGCTGCAATTATCGCCTTCTTGCTCGGTGAAAACCTTCTTGGAATTCTTCCTGAAGGTTCACAGAACGTTCAGACCAAGCCAATTCCATTAAGCGGTCAGATGCCAACGATCAAGATGTTTGGGGGAGAGGTTTACTCATTCCTCTTCGTTGCAATCTTGGTCGGTGTTGCTTATTGGATCATGCTTAATAAGACAGTATTCGGCTTCAACCTACGAGCTACGGGACTCTCCTTCCGCGCAGCTCGCGCTAGCGGTGTAAATGCACCTGGAATGATCTTTATTACAACCTGCCTCTCAGGTGCGATTGCAGGTCTGGTTGGAATCGGAACGCTTCTATCTGATACCCATTCGTACAGCATGGCCTTTCCTTCAGGCTTTGCCTTTACCGGTCTCTCTCTTGCTCTCCTTGGACGTAACCATCCAGTTGGCATCTTCTTTGCAGCATTCCTCTGGTCCTTCCTTGAACGATCAGCGCCAGTGCTTGAGTTTGAAGGAGTTCCTCCTGAGATTGTCATCGTGATGCAGGGAACGATCGTTCTCTCCATTGTGATCGCCTACGAAGTAGTTGCTCGAATTAATCTCCGCCAGCAACAACGGGCGGTGGGCAAAGTAAATGTCGATGCTACAAGTGAAGTGGAGGCAAAGTAATGGCTACCAAGACAAAGTCACTCTTTAAATCTCCAGCACGAATTACTCTCCTTGTCGCTGCCCTTTTCTTCATCATCTCACTTGTTGAAAGTTTGACGGGTGCAACAGATATCTCTTCACCTGGAACATCAGGTGCCACACTCCGCTTTGCAATTCCACTCTTAATGGCTGGCCTTGGTGGTTTGTGGGCAGAGCGTGCGGGTGTCATTAACATCGGTCTCGAAGGAATGATGATCGTTGGAACATGGACAGCTGCCTGGTTTGGATACTTGCACGGTCCACTCATGGGATTTGTTGCAGCGGCTATCTTCGGATTGGCATCTGGTTTCTTCCATGCAATCCTGACGGTAAAGATCGGTATTGATCAGGCAGTTTCAGGTCTTGCCATCAACCTCATTGCAGCAGGTGGAGCTCGTTATCTTTCAGGAATCTTCTTCCCGCCAGTTGGTGGAGACCGAACAGTCTCACCACCAGTGGATTCATTCCCAACATTTACGATCCCTGTGATTGCACCGATACTTGAAAAAATCGATGCACAGAACATCTTCTTTATCTCAAATCTTGCGGGTGTTCTCCATGGCCTCACAAAAGATGTATCCCTTGTGACCATTGCGCTACTTCTTCTCGTGCCACTGACTTCATGGATTCTCTGGCGGAGCAAGTTTGGTCTCCGTATGCGTTTTTCAGGCGAGAACCCAATGGCTGCTGAGTCACTTGGAATCAACGTCTATCGCATTCGTTACATCGCAATCTCTGTCTCAGGAATGCTTGCCTCCCTCGGTGGCGCATACCTTGCACTCGTTGCCTCATCGGTTTATCGAGAAGGTCAGACAGCAGGACGAGGCTTTATCGGTCTTGCAACAGTTATCTTCGGAAACTGGAGACCGGGCGGTGTCTTTGCCGGTTCGCTCCTCTTCGGATTTACAGATGCGCTGCGCGTGCGCCAGAACGAATCAGTGATGTCACTGGTTATGGTTGCGGGAATTGTCGCTCTTGCACTTTCAATCTACTACTCAATCTCACGTCGCTGGAAGCCGGGTGCAATCTCAGCAGTCATCGCACTTGTTACTTTCTGGATTCATCAGCGCGTAGATGTAATCCCACAAGAGTTCGTCACAGTATTTCCTAACTTCGCAACGTTGATAGTTCTTACCTTCTTGGCGCAACGGCTCACACCGCCTGCCATGGCGGGTATGCCGTATCGACGCGGCACTGAATAGAGAGAGCGACGATGACCGTTGATTGGAATACACCTGTCTTAGCAAGCGTGCAACCTGTTGTTAAGGCGGCAGAACTTGTAGGGGTTAACCACGAGAAGATCTCTGAGGTTGCCAACTGGATGGCCTATGAAGAGTTTGCAAAGCCTGATGGCTCGATGCTCTTTGATTTTGGCAATGATCCAGATGTCTTGATGGATTTCACCTTAGTTGTAAATACGATGAACTTCGCCTTCACAGATTTCTCAACAGGTGTGAAATTTGAGACCGATTACATGGGTAAGCGCTGGTGTGACTCAGAGGCGATGTTGGCCTGTCTCCACCGCGCTATCAATGCAGGTATTCCATTCTTTAGCGGTGAATATCTGGCCAAGGTAACTCGCAAAGATCTTGAATCTGTCTTTGCCGGAACTATCGAGATGCCAATGCTCGATGAGCGCGTAGTTCTCTTCAACGAAGTAGGACGAGTACTCGTTGAGAAGTATCAAGGGCGCTACTCAAAGTTTGTCCGCTCATGTGCACCTCGCCTATACGCCAATGGCGATGGGCTGCTTGAGCGTCTCACCACCGAATTTCCACGCTTTCGCGATGTCAGTAGCTATCAGGGCTCAGATGTACATATCTATAAGCTGGCACAGCTTGGTATCTGGGGAATGCATCTTGCTCTCTCACCACGAGGTGCGTGGAAGTTAGAAGATGCCGACAAGCTCACCGCCTTTGCTGATTACATCGTGCCAGTTGGACTTCGAGTCATGGGGATCTTTGAATATGCGCCAGCCCTTGAGAAGCAGATCAATGACCTTGTTGAGGTCAAGCGAGATAGCGATGCCGAGATTGAACTTCGTGCCAGCTCAATCTATGTGATTGCAAAGCTGACAGAAGAGATCAATAAGCGTCGCCCAGGAATGGATCCATTGCTGCAACCACAAGTTGATTTCCGATTCTGGAAGACCTATCACGCAACTCATTGGCCACACCATCTCACCAAGACTGTGATGTACTAACTATGAAGATCTACTTTGCTGGTCCACTCTTTACTCCATACGAGCGCGCATATATCGATCAATGTGCAAAGCGGATGCGAGATGCCAGAATGGAAGTCTTTGTTCCTCATGAGATTCCACTGCCAGATCCAGTGACCCCAAAATTTATCTTCGAAACCGATGCTAGAGAAGTCCTTGGCGCAAACGTTGTTCTTGCACTCCTTGATGGCCCAATGGTCGATGATGGAACAGCAAATGAGATCGGTATCTTCTGGTCTGAGATGCGCCATGACAAGAGCAAGAAGGGCATGATCGGCCTAGTAACAGATACTCGCGTTATTCGTGATCGCAATATGATCGATGGCAAAGGAATCAACCTCTTTGTCCGTGGATGTGTGGAAGATGCAGGACATGTAGTTGATAGTTTTGATAAGGCCTTTGATATTCTGCTCAAGTGGCAGCAAGAAATAGACTCCTAATTTTCTAGTCTATTTTTAAATTAAGAGAAATATAGAGAAACTGAGGAAGTCTTGGCTGGCTCTTACGCGTCAATAATGCGAAAGCCCCACGCTCTATCAACAATTGGATTTGGCGCACTTGGCCGAATTCCAATGGCGATGAATACTGTGGCGATCGTATTTTTAGTCTCGGATGTACGAGATTCATTTGCCTTAGCTGGACTCACCTCAGCTTTTTACACCATGGCCGGAGCGATTGTTAGTCCGCGCATTGGAAAGCTAGCCGATCAATTCGGTACTCGTTCCGTTTTATTGCCGGTCACTGCGATCAATGCTCTGGCAACCTTGGGCCTTCTTTACTTTATTGACCACTCAACGGTCGGGCTCTTATTACTTGCAGCTGTATGTGGTGCAACTTTTCCAAACTTTGGTAGCTACACACGCACGCGTTGGAGTAGATCTATCGATGATCAGAAAGAACTTGGTTCAGCGCTCTCGCTGGAATCCGTCTTTGATGAAAGTGCATTTGTCATTGGACCTGCCTTTGCTGGATTTCTACTCTCTCTTTACGGTTCACATTCTCCATTGCTGGCAGGAATCGTATTTCTCGTAATTGGGGGAGTTGGCTTGGCTCTTACGAGTACAGATCACGGTGGATTTGCGCGAGTACACGAAGATCACTCACGGGGAATTTTAGCCATTCCATATGTGAAGTCACTACTGCTCTCTCTTATTGCACTCGGCCTTCTCTTTGGTTCAAATTTTGTTGTCATCATCGCAGTGGCAAAGGAAGCTGGCCGAGTCAGTGAAGGCGGCCTTTGGGTTGGCCTCTACCCAATCGGAAGTACGATCTCGGGATTTATTTACGGTTTTATCCACTGGAAAATCTCTAGCTCAATCAGATACACAGTTTCATTAGCCGTAATGACTCTCTGCACCTCAGGAATTCTCTTCTTTCGGGATCTGGATACGATCGTTTTCTGGATCATCATCTCGGGCATCGCAATTGGTCCAGCACTCATCGCTGCCAACGCGTACATGAAAGAGCTCGTACCGTTAAGTCGCCTCAATGAATCATTTGCCTTTGTTAGCGCAGCACTTTCAATCGGAATTACGATCGGCAGCACATCTGCCGGCCTGATTGTCGAAAAGTTTGATGGGTGGACCGGCTTTTACTTCATGACAGCAGCGACCGCTCTTGCCGCACTGATATCGTGCTTTGGTTGGGGATTTCACAGAGAAGAGGAGAGTGCCCATGAAGGTCATTCTTGATACAGATCCAGGAATTGATGATGCACTCGCCTTTATCTTGCTCAAAGCGATGCCCGAAGTTTCATTGCAGGCAATTACCGTTACTCATGGAAATACAACGGTTGAGAAGTGCACAACCAATGCTTTAAAACTTGTAGAACTTCTTGGCTTAACCGATGTGCCGGTAGCGAGGGGTGCTACCGAGCCGCTGGTAAAGACACTTTCGGTTGCAGAAGAGACGCATGGAGATACCGGCCTTGGTCATGCAGTACTGCCTGAACCACAGACTCAAGTAGTGCAAGAGTACGCTGCAAATCTCATTATCGATATCGTCAATGCCAACCCTGGTGAAATCACAATCTTATGTATTGGTCCAGTTACCAACCTAGCTCTTGCACTCTTGAAAGAGCCGTCGCTACGTAAGAAGATCAAGAACGTTGTCTCTATGGCAGGGACAATTCACTATCCAGGTAATGCAACGCCGTCATCTGAATACAATGTCTTTTGCGATCCAGAGAGCTTCGACATTCTGCTGCGCTCAGGAATCGATCTCACCATCATTCCTTTGGATGTTACCTATCAATGTCTCTTTACCAAGGCGCACGTTGAACGCTTAGCCGGAGCACGAGAAGATATTCGCAGCTTTATTGATCGCTCAACTGCCTTCTATATGGAGTTTCATGCCGAGTATCAAGGCATCCAAGGATGTGCCATTAATGATCCACTTGCTGCCGCAATCTTGGTCAAACCAGATCTTGTGACTTATCGCGATTATTACGTTGATATTGAGCTGCATGGTGAATTTACGACAGCAAAGATTTCAGCAGATCACTTCAGCGCCTCAGGTAAACCAGCAAATGCCAAGGTAGCGATGGAAGTCAATGTAGATGCCTTTATGGACTTCTTTATCGAGAGAGTGAAGACCATATGAGCCAACTACAGCACCACATCCATCTGAAAGAGGGGGATGTCGGCGAATATGTTCTCCTGCCAGGCGACCCGGGCCGTGCAGAGGTTATCGCCCGACACTTTGATAACGCAGTGCATGTAGCAACTAATCGTGAATATGTCACCTATACAGGTTATCTCGATGGCGTAAAGGTCTCTGTAACTTCAACTGGAATCGGCTGCCCATCATCTGCCATCGCCATGGAAGAGCTTGTTCGAGTAGGTGCAAAGACATTTATTCGCGTGGGAACTTCTGGCTCTATTCAACCTGGCACCAAGTCAGGTGAGTTAGCGATCGTCAGCGCAGCAATTCGTGACGAGGGAACCTCTCTGCATTACATGCCAGCAGATTTTCCAGCAGTTGCCCATTACGAGGTAGTGCAGGCGCTACGTAAGGCAGCGACAGATAAAGGTTTGGCACATCGTGTTGGAATCTCACAATCAAAGGATTCTTTCTACGGAGAAGTCGAGCCAGAGCATTCAGGGGTTACGCAACGCCTACTTGATCGCTGGAAGGCGTGGGAGATCGGCGGAGCGATCTGTTCTGAGATGGAGGCCTCAACACTTTTCGTCCTCGCCTCTATGCTTCGAGTGCGTGCAGGTGGAATCATGGTCATGCACGGTGAAGGTGAACTCGGCTCACTTGAGCCGTTGATTGAGACAGCAGTTTTAGCACTTCGTGAGTTAATCAAGGGAGATCAGAATGCTTAACGATGAGAAGCAGTATCACATCCAATTAAAAAAGGGTGATGTCGGAAAGTATGTTCTGCTGCCAGGAGATCCAGGTCGCTGCGAACCAATTGCAGCGCTCTTTGATAACCCTGTTCACGTTGCAACTAACCGTGAATACAACACCTACACGGGTTATTTAGATGGCGTAAAGGTATCTGTCACATCGACAGGTATTGGTTGCCCATCTGCAGCTATCGCGCTAGAAGAGCTAGTACGCGTAGGTGCAGATACCTTCATCCGCGTAGGAACTTCAGGACATATCCAGCCAGATAGCGTGTCAGGCGAGTTAGCAATTATCTCGGCGGCAATTCGCGACGAAGGTACTTCAAAGCATTACATGCCTATTGAATTTCCAGCTGTTGCAGATATTGATTTGGTAATGGCAATCAAGCGCGCTGCTGAAAAGAATAAGGCGCGTTATCGCATTGGAATTACTCAATCGAAGGATTCCTTCTATGGACAGCACGAACCAGAGCGCATGGGAGTTGCTGTGGATCTGCTCAATCGCTGGAAGGCGTGGGAGATCGGTGGAGCAATCTGCTCTGAGATGGAAGCATCTGCACTCTTTGTCATTGCATCAATGCTTCGCGTGCGTGCTGGCGGAGTCATGATGGTCCATGCGAAAGAGCCAATGCCACCACTAGATATCTTGCTTAATACCTCTATCGATGCGCTACGCGAGATCATCGCCTTCGATAAAGCTAATGGTCGAGCGGTAGATTAAGCCTTTCCAGCTTTCTCTACAGCATCTAGCATCATCGTCCAGAACTTATCGAAGTCGAGTTCGAGAGCGACATCAACATTGGCAGCTTCACCGCTGCGGTTATAGATATCAACCACAGTTGCACCACGCGTAAATTTTCCATTGAGTTCGATCTCGACATTTGAACGACGAGTCTTTACGACAGTGCGATCGATCAAGAGAGCTACCGCGACAGGATCATGGAGCGGTGGATCTGGCATCTCAAAGACATCGTTATAGGTAGAGGCAAAGAACTTCAGTAGACCGATGACAGTCTTTGAGAGATCTGTTCCCATCTCCTCAAGCTTGGCAAAGATTGGCTTCGTAACGAGGGCTTGATGAGTCACATCGAGGCCACACATTGTCAGCGGGATACCTGACTTCATCACTACATCGGCTGCCTCTGGATCCATCCAGATATTGAATTCGGCATAAGGAGTACGGTTTCCGCGAGATGCGCTGCCACCCATAAATACAATCTCGGCAACATTGCTACGAAGATTTGGATAGAGCTTGAGGAAGAGCGCGATATTGGTCAGTGGTCCAGTTGCAACAAGCGTTACCTTCTCAGGATGCTCGCGAACAACCTTTGCAATGAGATCAACACCAGAGATCTTCTCTAATTCAAAAGCTGCTGGTGGAAGTGGCGCACCATCGAGAGCGGTCTCACCATGAATATCTGTTGCAGCTTCGATATATCCAAGGATTGCATTTCCGGCACCCTCTGCAACGGGAACGTTGATCTTTGCTAGCGCACAGATAGAGAGAGCGTTCTGTGTAACTTTGGCAATGATTCCGTTACCGGAGACAGTTGTAATTGCGAGAAGATTAATTGCCGGGTTATAGGCAGCTAAAATCATGGCAAGTGCATCATCGTGGCCTGGATCGCAATCGAGAACTATCGGAGTTGGCTTCATACGCGTGAGTTTAACGAAAAAGGGACTTCTCAGTAAGAGGCTGCGCGGATAAGATAGGCAGATGGTTACAACAGCCGGATCCCTCACAGATGGTTCTCTTCCATCGATCAAGGGTTTTCTCAAAACTCTCTCACCGGTAGATCAAGTTGGTGCCGATGCACGAGCTGCAATGCTTGCAACTCGAAGCATTAAGACAGCAAGTAAAAAATGGGCGATCGATATGGCAATTAGCATGATCGACCTAACAACTCTTGAAGGTGCAGATACCGATGGCAAGGTGAAGGCGATTTGTAATAAAGCAATTCGTCCAGATCCAACAGATCCCACCGTTCCGCACGTTGGTGCAATCTGTGTCTACAACGACATGGTTACTGTTGCTCGCAAACATTTAGATGAAAGTGGTGGAGCTGATATTCCAGTGGCCGCTGTCTCAACAGCTTTTCCATCTGGTCGCGCATCTCTAGAGGTAAAAGAGCGCGATACAAAAGATGCGATCGCAAATGGTGCGACAGAGATCGATATGGTCATTGATCGTGGAGCCTTTCTCTCTGGCGATCTCGAGAAGGTTTATAGTGAAATCGTTTACATCAAATCGCTATGCGGAGATAAGGCCCATCTCAAGGTCATCCTTGAGACTGGCGAGCTCGTCACCTATGACAATGTTCGCAAGGCGAGCTTCCTCGCGATGGCAGCTGGCGCAGATTTCATTAAGACAAGTACCGGCAAGGTGGCCCCTGCTGCCACAGCTCCAGTTGTTCTTGTCATGCTCGAAGCTGTTCGTGATTTCTACGAAATGACCGGAGTGCGTATCGGTGTCAAGCCTGCAGGTGGAATTAGAACCACAAAGGATGCAATCAAACAATTAGTTCTTGTGAAAGAGACCGCAGGAGATGAATGGCTCAATCCAGAGCTATTTCGAATTGGAGCAAGTGCTCTTCTTAACGATCTCTTGATGCAACGACAGAAGCTCACCTCTGGCCATTACGGCGGAGCCAATTACGTGACGTTAGATTAAGTGAAGGAATAGACGATGACATTTGAGTACTCCAGCGCTCCTGAATCAAAGGCGATTGTCACGATCGATCCTGTCTATAAGCTCTTTATCGGTGGCAAGTTTGTAGCTCCTAAGTCAGGAAAGACCTTCACCACGATAAATCCAGCAACTGAAGAAGTTCTTGCAAAGATCGCATACGGTGAAAAGGCCGATGTTGATAAAGCTGTAAAGGCGGCGCAAGAAGGTCTTAAGGTCTGGTCAAAGATGGCTCCATCTGAGCGCGGTAAGTATCTCTATCGCATCGCTCGCATCATGCAAGAGCGTGCTCGTGAATTTGCTGTCCTTGAAACAATGGATAACGGAAAGCCAATCCGTGAAACTCGCGATATTGATATTCCATTATCTGCCGCTCACTTTTTCTACCACGCAGGGTGGGCAGATAAGTTAGAGCATGCAGGTGTTGGTACTAATCCAAAACCATACGGTGTTGTCGGTCAGATTATTCCGTGGAACTTCCCGCTACTGATGCTTGCTTGGAAAGTTGCACCAGCACTTGCAACAGGAAATACAGTTGTATTAAAGCCAGCTGAAACAACACCGCTGACAGCTCTCCTCTTTGCACAGGTCTGCCAACAAGCAGAGCTTCCTGCAGGCGTGGTCAATATCGTCACAGGCGATGGTGCAACAGGTGCTGCCATCGTTAACCACCCAGGAATTAATAAGATTGCATTTACAGGTTCGACAGATGTTGGAAAGCTCATCGCACGCTCAGTTGCTGGTACCGGCAAGGGGCTAACGCTCGAACTCGGTGGCAAGGGTGCCAATATCGTCTTTGAAGATGCACCACTTGATGAGACCGTTGAAGGAATCGTCAACGGTATCTTCTTCAACCAGGGCCACGTCTGCTGTGCAGGATCGCGTCTTCTTGTACAAGAAAATATTCAGGATGAACTCCTTGAAAAGCTCAAGCGCCGCATGTCTCAGATTCGCCTGGGTGATCCACTCGATAAGAACACAGATATCGGTGCGATTAACTCTCGTGAGCAGCTCGAGAAAATTACAGAGCTTGCTCTCTCTGGCGATACCGAAGGTGCCGAGCGTTTCTCGGCATCGTGTGCAATTCCAGCTAAGGGATTCTGGTATCCACCAACATTCTTTACCGGTGTGACACAAGCTCATCGCATTGCGCGTGAAGAGATCTTCGGACCAGTACTTTCTGTCATCTCCTTTAGAACTCCACAAGAGGCTATCGAGAAGGCAAATAACACTCCCTTTGGTCTCTCTGCAGGTGTTTGGACAGATAAGGGATCACGTATCTTGTGGACTGCCAAGCATCTTCGCGCCGGTGTGATCTGGGCAAATACATTTAATAAATTTGATCCTGCCAGCCCATTTGGCGGATATAAAGAGTCAGGATGGGGTCGCGAAGGCGGACGCCACGGACTTGCTGCTTACTTGAAGGGAGCAAAGTGATGTCGAACGCAAAATCACGTATCGATGTGAAGAAGACTTACAAACTCTTTATCGGTGGCGCATTTCCACGTAGCGAATCAGGTCGTACCTACGAGGTGAAGGATTCCAAAGGTAACTTCATCGCCAATCCATCACTTGCTTCACGTAAAGATCTTCGCGATGCAGTTGTTGCCGCTCGCGGCGCACATGCTGGATGGGCAGGAGCAACCGCATTTAATCGCGGACAGATTTTGTATCGCATCGCAGAGATGATGGAAGGTCGCAGCGCACAATTCGTCGATGAGATCGTTGCTCTCGAAGGCGTTACCCCAACTGCTGCAAAGAAGCAGGTAGAGGAAGCGATCGATCTCTGGGTCTGGTACTCAGGGTGGTGCGACAAGATCGGTTCAATATACGGCTCAACAAACGCTGTTTCGGGCTCTTTCTATAACTTCACAATTCCTGAATCACTAGGCGTTGTCACAGTCTTTGCGCCAGCTAAGCCATCACTGCTTGGCCTTGTGCACTCACTTGCACCAGTACTTGCGGGTGGAAATACAGCAATTGTTATTGCCAGTGAGAAGTACCCACTAAGTGCAATTACATTAAGTGAAGTAATTGGCACCAGCGATGTACCTGGGGGAGTAGTAAATATCCTCACAGGATCAAGTGCAGAGCTTGCTCCATGGGCCGGTTCTCATATGGATATTGATGGCATTGATGCATCTGGTCTGACAGCAGCTCAGGAGAAAGATTTGCGCATTGCCGGAGCAGATAACCTCAAGAGAATCTCAACCTTTAGAGATGGTGCAAACCCACAGCGCGTTCTCGCCTTTATGGAGAATAAGACTGTCTGGCACCCAATCGGGGTTTAACTCTTAGGTGAAATAGTCTCTAGCCATAGAGAGATCATGGCTGGAACATCAACTTTCATCGCCACCTGAACTTCAGGTGCCTTTGCATGTGTTGACTCTGGCTCTTCATCTTTCCATTCGCGGCGATCACAGAGAGTCTGTCCACGACTTGGGCCAAATGTTGTATCTACAACAACTTTGAATGTTTCATATGACGAAAGCTCTGGGCGAATCGCAGTTGCTACAGCACCGTAATCACCGAGTGTTACATCATGGCCAACCTGCTTGATGAAGTGCTCAATCAAACGTCCGGCAAATGTTGAACACTCTGTTCCTTCAGCGATGAGGGCAGCAGCCTGTGCCGCACTTACGCGAGGCTCCATAAATACATCAAGGCCATACATAGTGATTGGAACACCACTGCTAAAGACGATGGCAGCTGCCTCTGGATCGTGCCAGACGTTAAATTCTGCAGCAGGCGTTGCGTTTCCAGATGATGCCGATCCGCCCATCAAGACAATGCGCTCTAGCTTTGCTGCAGTCTCTGGATATGAACGTAAGAAGAGTGCGATATTTGTAAGAGGTGCAAGTGGAACAAGGGTAACAGGGCCATCTGCACCTTCAACTAAGTCGCGAAGAAGTTCGACAGCAGGACGCGGATCAAGAGCGCGAGTAGATAGAGGTGTACCAAGATCGCCTAGGCCATCGCTGCCGTGGATATATTCGGCATAACGCGGCTCATCAATAAGTGGACGGGTTGCGCCACTTGAAACAGGGATATTGCCAGCACCGGCTGCATCTAAGACCTTAAGAGTATTGATGACAACCTGCTTTAGATTTGTATTTCCATCAACGCAGGTAACGCCCAAGAGGTTAATCTCTGGATGGCGAGCGGCAAAGAGAAGGGCAAATGCATCATCAATCCCGGTATCAACATCAAGGATGAGATTCTTTTTCATGGTTTTCACTTCACCTTCGCCATGACTGATTCATAGCCTCGTAGAGAGAACGTCGGACGACGAACTGGGGTTGTTGTTAATTCAAGAGTTGGAAAGCGCTTGAAGAGCTCAGGGATCGAAACTGACATCTCAAGGCGAGCAAGAGGTGCGCCAAGACAGAAATGGATTCCGGCACCAAAACCAATATGTGGATTGGGATTACGTGTCAGATCCATGCGATCGCTATCGACAAAGACATCTTCATCGCGATTAGCAGAGCCTAGGAGCGAGACAATCTTCTGGCCTTCCTTGATTGCAACCCCACCGATCTCGGTATCTGCAGTTGCTGTGCGATCAAAGAAGTGAAGAGGCGCATCAAAACGTAGGAACTCTTCTACTGCAGTATCTGCAATCGCATCTGGTTGAGTCTGCAGAAGCTTCCACTGATCTGGGTGTTGGAAAGCCGCGACAATTCCATTTCCAAAGCCATTAACACTTGCCTCATGTCCGGCGTTGAGGAGAAGAACACATGTTGCGATCAATTCATGGGTAGAGAGCTTTTCGCCAGATTCGCTGACCTGAGCTAGCTCTGAGATGAGATCTGGTCCAGGCTTTTCTAAGCGCTCGAGCATCAGACCATGGACATAGTCGGCAAACTCTTTCGCCGCCTTCTTCGCCTCATCCTTATGTCTCTGGGATGGATTTACTTCATACATCTTGACAATCGATTGTGACCATGGGCGAAGCAGATGTTCATCGCTATCTGGGAAGCCAAGAAGTGCTGCAATGACCTTTACTGGCAGAGGTTCTGCGTAATCGGCGATGACATCGAACTCGTCGCCCTTCTCTTCAATTCGATCAAGAAGTTGGCGGGTGAGGCGTTCAATATCTGGGCGGAGGGCTTCAATGCGATGGCGGTTAAATGCCTTGGCAACTAATGACCGTAAGCGCGTGTGCTTAGGCGGCTCGCTATCAAGAATTGAATCTGCATGGAGATAGTTAAATTCAAACCACTCTGTCTCTGGAGTCTTTGGAACGAAGATGCGTCCTAGGGACTTGTTGCGCAGCACATCATTGGCATCGCTATGTTTTGCCGCTAAGAACATATTGAGTTCTTCATGCCAGATCGGTTTACCAAAAGAGCGTAGCTCTTTCAGAGCTGGATATGGATTTTCAATTACAGCCAGATCTTTAAAGTCGATCACTTCGCGCCTAACTCAGCAAAGACTGGCTTGATCGAGCGATTGTAAATATCTTGCTTCTCATCTTCTGGAATGAAAGCGCTCATAATTCCATTACGGGCAACATCGTGGAGATCATCGATTGTCCAGCTATATCCACGTGAGATCTCAGTGACTTCACGGATCATCGATGTGCGGCTCATCAAGCGATTATCAGTATTGAGCGTGACGTTAAAGCCAAGCTTCTTCATGACGCCAATCTGATGGGTCTCATAGGAGGCAGCGCCACCAGTCTGCAGATTAGAGGTTGGTGCCATCTCCAGACAGATCTGACGATCCAAAATCTCTTGAGCAAGTGACCCTAGAACCGGAGTGCCGGACGAGAAATCAATATCATCGATTAATCGAATTCCATGACCGATGCGCTCTGCATGACAGCTGCGTACAGCTAATTCAATTGATTCCACACCAAAGGCCTCACCGGCGTGAATCGTAAAGTGCGCGCCATTTGCGCGTAGGTAATCAAATGCCTTGATGTGATCTGTAGGCGGAAAACCTGCCTCAGGGCCTGCGATATCAAATCCGACAACTCCGCGACCCTTGTATTTAACAACCTTTGTTGCAACCTCATCGCTGAAGTTATTTTGACGAAGCGCGCAGAGTAGAACTTCAACGCGAATCTCACGTCCTGCAGCTTTCGCCTCAGCCATTCCCTGCCTGTGGCCTTCTACCGTTGCTTCGATGACCTGATCAATAGTCAGACCTTTACGAGTAAAGAGTTCAGGTGCACCACGCACTTCGGCATAAACAACGCCGTCGGCAGCAAGATCAAGAACACACTCGCGAGCAATTCTTTCGATCTCTTCCTTTGTCTGCATACAGGAGATCGTGTGTTCAAAAGTTTCTAGGTAGAGCTCGAGAGTGCCAGAACTGCAAGCGTTGACAAACCATGTAGCTAATTCTTCTGGGTCGTAACTTGGTAGCTTGGTATATCCACTAGCGAGAGCATGATCAATCATGGTTTGTGGACGTAAGCCACCATCTAAGTGATCGTGCAATAAGACTTTTGGAGCGCGAGCAATGAATTCAGAACTTAAGAGCAACGTCATTTAGTTGAGGTTCTCTGGTCCAAATGCCCAAGGCAACATTGCACTCATCTTCTGAGGACCATCTGGTGTCATGAGAAGCGCTTCATTTCCGCCGTGCTCAAAGATCAATTGACGGCAACGACCACATGGTGCCAAGAAGTTTCCATCAGCATCGACGCAGACGATTGCAACGAGGCGACCGCCTCCAGACATCGTTAATGCGCTGACGAGTGAACACTCGGCACATAGACCAATTCCATAGCTGGCATTTTCAACATTTGCACCGCTAATTAAACGGCCATCATCTACGAGGGCTGCTACACCCACCGGAAATTTGGAGTACGGGGCATATGCTTTTTTCATCGCATCTTTAGCAAGGTTGTGGATTGAATCCCAGTCGATATTTGCGCTCATTATGTGATTCTACGGGGGAGAGCCCAGATTGGGAATTGGTCGGAACCCCGCCTCTTTGTTACGATACGCCAGCACTACACGGCTAGGAAGAGAAATTTTCCTCATGTTTTATACATGGCGGGTTGCCCGAGCGGCCAATGGGAGGGGACTGTAAATCCCCCGGCTCTGCCTTCGAAGGTTCAAATCCTTCACCCGCCACCAGTTCCACTAGCGAGATAGCTTCGCTGTCCTTTTGATGAAATCAACGGTCAGATCTGGGTAGTTCCACATAATCACGTGGGCACAGTTATCGACGACAATCCAATTCGAATGATCGGGTGCCACAGTCTTCTCTTGGGCGATCTCTTCAGGAAGTGTTAGATCGTAATCACCAAAGATGATCGATGTATTGATATGTGACGGCACCTCTGATTCAAATTTGCGACCTCGAACGCCGCGCCATAAATGTTTATAGCCCGTGGACTCTGCCATCGCTAGCACTGAGTCACGGCATGCTTCAAAACTTAATTCGCGCCAGAGATGTGTGATCTTCTTATAGCCGAGCGCTTTAAGTGGTGGCAGTCGATATGCCAAGGTCATAAAGTGGCGAGAAATCTTGGCAAGGATTCGCGCATCAAGACTTGGAGGTAGGCGTCGTTCTGGCACTTCATTCCAAAGCCCTGCTGGAGCTAGAGCGGTAATGCTTTTGACTCGATCAGGAGCCACTGCGCCCATTTCAAGTGCAATCCATCCACCCAGAGAATTTCCAGCAACGTGCATCTCTTTCACACCGTGCGACTTATCCATCTCTTCGACAATGGCGTGAGCTAGTGAAATCGGATCGTACTTTTCATCGCTATCTAGTGGTGCGACTCCATGGCCAGGTAGATCAACGGGATAGACAGTGAAGTGCTTTGTTAATTGTGGGAGCAAGCTCTTCCAAATTGTTGCGGCAGAGCCGAGGCCATGCACTAGGACTAGGGCAGGTTTATGAAGGTCGTCGCCGTGACGATGAGCTGTAATTGCCATAGAAAGTAAAGTGTACGTTCCCGCACGGATTCAGGCTCATTGGATCTCACTATGTAATGCAATTGCCTTGCAACTAGACAGGGCTCAGGGTGGTTATTAGCCTTTGCCGAGTATTACCCCTCTATGAAAGGCATTTCATGAAAAACCGCAAAGGATTAGTAATCGCGTTGACCGTGGCTTTTGCATTCGGAATT
>JACCDN011024389.1_pt1 | contig 46476 bp, 42 predicted proteins | sample 7441691 | NCBI WGS metagenome assembly JACCDN01 (sample SAMN15323439, study PRJNA562643) | freshwater metagenome | isolation source: river surface water | place: USA:Blue River Watershed | collected 2017-08-16 | reverse complement strand
CGTACCCTTGGGACCTTCTCCAGCCCCAGGATGTGATGAGCCGACATCGAGGTGCCAAACGATTTCGTCGATATGGACTCTTGGAAATCATCAGCCTGTTATCCCCGGCGTACCTTTTATCCGTTGATCGATGGCCCTTCCACTCGGAACCACCGGTTCACTATGACCGACTTTCGTCTCTGCTCGACTTGTCTGTCTCGCAGTCAGGCTAGCTTATGCCATTGCACTCTAACAGTTGATTTCTGACCAACCTGAGCTAACCATCGCGCGCCTCCGTTACTCTTTGGGAGGCGACCGCCCCAGTCAAACTACCCGCCATGCATTGTCCCAAACCCTGCTTCAAGGGTTGTGGTTAGATATCAAAAATTGAAAGGGTGGTATCTCACATTTCGACTCCACAGTTGCTTGCGCCTCTGCTTCATAGTCTACCACCTATTCTGCACATCCAATTTCTAATACCAGTGCAAAGTTATAGTAAAGGTGCACGGGGTCTTTCCGTCTAGCCGCGGGAACTCAGCATCTTAACTGAGAATTCAATTTCGCTGAGTCGATACTGGAGACAGCGGGGAAATCGTTACGCCATTCGTGCGGGTCGGAACTTACCCGACAAGGAATTTCGCTACCTTAGGACCGTCATAGTTACGGCCGCCGTTCACTGGGACTTCAGTTCAGAGCTTGCACCCCTCCCTTTAATCTTCCAGCACTGGGCAGGCGTCAGGCCCTATACGTCGTCTATTGACTTTGCAGAGCCCTGTGTTTTTAATAAACAGTCGCTACCCCCTGGTATGTGCCACCTACATCTAGTTGCCTAAACATAGGTCATCTTTCTTCCGAAGTTACAGATGCAATTTGCCTAGTTCCTTCAGCATCGTTATCTCAAGCGCCTTGGTATACTCTACCAGTCCACCTGTGTCGGTTTCGGGTACGGTCTATATGGAGGTGCTATTTCCTGGAAGTCATTCACTGCATATACAATCCAATAAGTACATACAGCTTACTGCCTTCGTCACTTTCCTCCAGGTACAGGAATATTAACCTGTTTCCCATCGATTACGCCTTTCAGCCTCATCTTAGGGGCCGACTAAACCTGCGCAGATTAGCTTTACGCAGGAACCCTTGGACTTTCGGCGAGAATGTCTTTCACATTCTTTGTCGCTACTCATGTCAGCATTCTCACTTCTGATACCTCCAGCAATCCTTACAGATTGCCTTCACAGGCTTACAGAACGCTCCGCTACCACTTATGCCATAAAGCATAAATCCGCATCTTCGGTACATGACTTTAGCCCCGTTACATTGTCGGCGCAAGAAGACTTAATTAGACTAGTGAGCTATTACGCTTTCTTTAAATGATGGCTGCTTCTAAGCCAACATCCTAGTTGTTTTGGTCTTCTCACATCCTTTAACACTTAGTCATGATTTTGGGACCTTAGATGGCGGTCTGGGCTCTTTCCCTCTCGACCACGGATCTTAGCACCCGTAGTCTGTCTGCTATACTGAACTCACTGGCATTCGGAGTTTGGTTAAGTTTGGTAAGTCTGTTGGACCCCCTAGCTTATCCAGTGCTCTACCTCCAGTGGTAATTATATAACGCTCTACCTAAATAGATTTCGCGGAGAACCAGCTATATCCGAGTTTGATTGGCCTTTCACCCCTAGCCACAGCTCATCCCCTAATTTTTCAACATTAGTGGGTTCGGTCCTTCAGTAGATATTACTCTACCTTCAACCTGGCCATGGCTAGATCACCCGGTTTCGGGTCTAATTCATCGAACTTATGCGCCCTATTCAGACTCGCTTTCGCTACGCCTACACCTAACGGCTTAAGCTCGCTCGATAAACTAAGTCGCTGACCCATTATACAAAAGGTACGCCGTCACGGAATAAATCCGCTCCGACTGCTTGTAAGCATCCGGTTTCAGTGTCTATTTCACTCCCCTCATCGGGGTTCTTTTCACCTTTCCCTCACGGTACTTGTTCACTATCGGTCGCTAGAGAGTACTTAGGCTTGGAGGGTGGTCCCCCCACGTTCAGACAGGATTTCACGTGTCCCGCCTTACTCAAGGACTTTAAAGCTTTTTACCTATACAGGGCTATCACCTATTATTGCCAACCTTTCCATGTTGTTCTAGTTATTACTCTAAAGCCACTGGCCTGGTCCGCGTTCGCTCGTCACTACTAACGGAGTCTCTGTTGATGTCCTTTCCTTCAGCTACTGAGATATTTCAGTTCACTGAGTTTGCCTCATATTGCTATTTATTCACAATATGATACCTGATTTATCAGGTGGGTTATCCCATTCGGAAATCTCCGGATCGCGGCCTATTCACGGCTCCCCGGAGCTTATCGCAGTGTATTACGTCCTTCATCGCCTTCTAACGCCAAGGCATCCACCAAATGCTCTTTTTATATTTATCTTGCCAAAAACTTTGAGATTACACGATGCATGTAGAATTAATTTTACACGCTATCAGTATCCACTCACGATTTTGAAAATCGCGGTGTTGTATTTAGTTTTATTCTCTATTCAACTTTTTAAACAGCTTACGTACATCTGTCATGCAAATGACGTGAGGAATTTTATATATATATTCGCATTCAATGTCAAATAGTATTTTAGAAAAATTTTACTGCTTACTTATGCCCTAACTTATTCTTATGTTAGTAGCGAAGTTTGTATAGGTTATATATCCTTCATAAAAAGAAGTCAGATATGATCAATGATAATGATTTATTAAAAATGAAATTTATAGGATTTATTGTATTTAAATGATATTTAAGTTTGTAGTGTCGCATCTATTCTTTAAAACGATAGATACGACTAAGTACTACTGGAGGTGATATCTGCATATCATTTTAGAGTACCCGGTTTCATTCCTTCTCTAACATGCATCATAGCAATATTTCAGTGCCGGTGTTTAAGCACCTAAGTCTTTAAAAATTTAACCTCAGTTTTAACGCTCCTTGATGAGCGGTATATTTTCTAGTAAAATAAAAATCGTATCCTGCAGACACTTCCACAGCTCCTTTGGATGCAGATACTGATGTGCCTAAATTATAGTATACTCTTTCTTGTTCAGCAGTCTTCTTCACAAGTGTATTCCCAGATAATCCGTCAAGTAAAACCGTAACTTTTGGAGATTTATTCAATAAGTCATAACTGATGTTGCCATGAAATTCTGGTACTACCCTATATTTGTGAAAGTTTGTCTCATATGAGAAACTTGTGCCAATAATAGCATCTAGTTTATGATCTGTTGCTTTACTTATTGTCAAATTCTGATTTGTTGTTCCTGTTTCTTTGTATTTAGACTTACCGAGCACCAAATACTCAAAACCAAAAGTTGTTATCATCAATAACCTATCGCTAATAAGCTTGTTGTAACCAGCAAGAGCATTTAATGCGTAAGCATTTGTATAAAAATTCCCTTTAGCAATTTCAGTTGTATTCTGGAAAAATCTTTGCTCTCTATTAGAAATTTTATTGCGGCTAAAGCTCCCCATAGCCTGTAAAAACCACTTATCATTAATCTCCTGCACCCCATAAATAGAAGCTGTATAGGCTTTAACTTTGCTAGTATCGCCATTATTTGTATCCTTGTGTTTGACATTATTATCAGCATAGCTAAAAGCTACACCAATGGTCCTATCTTCCGAAATTTTTGTATCAGCACCAACTACGTACCCTGTTGTTTTACTTTTAAATCCTGGGCTTTCTCCTCTAGCTTTCTGTGTTACTGAGCCCCAAAATACACTACTCCACACACCATGAGCATAATCATCATCACCGGCAGAAATACCTTGCATACTATCATCTTGCGCTATAGAAAAGGTTTGAATTATCGAAGATCTAAGCCGGTTTCCAATGGTTGATAATGCCATATCAACAGCTTCAGATATTTGTTCAGAGGCTTCAACAATAACCGGTTGAAGAGCATTAAGTGCTGATACTAAATCTTGACCATTGGTAAGCAAAGATGTCAATCTCTGAAAAAGAGCCGATGCATCACCAACGTTATTCGGATCCGCAATCCTAACAGCATTCTCTACTGTTGTACTTGACCCACCACCACCTGTTACATTATCTTCAATTATATTATCAATCTCATCCTGCGGTAGCCTTACCCTTTTTACCACACCATTGTCGTAAGACCAAGTTACAAAAGGATTTTGTTTAGTTATAAGAAAATTCGCTTTAGCATTATCAACAATATCTACGCTAACGAGCACATCTTCATCAGTCTCCTGAAAAATTAAATAAGATTGCCCAACTGGTCCTTCTGGAGGCAATATGGCAGCAATATCAGTCAGCGTTATGTTAAAAGAGGTTACTGCGTTTAGATCAAGATCCCCACCAAGAACTAAAAAATGCCCGTGCTTAGTATCATCTACCGTAAACTTGACGGTAGGATTACCAGTAAATTTTGAACTAGATGCATTGTCAAAGGATAAAGTGTTATTACCTAAAGATATAGTTGTCGAATCAGCAATAGTTTGCCCATCAAAGACTAAATCATTGCCAAGTATAACATTTGGCTGGGACAAAGCTATATTATCTGAATGCAAATTTCCAGATAAATTAACTACGCTGCCAGGGGCCCCTAAAAACTTAATATCATTCATTTTGTTATCACTAGTACCAATATCCTGAATTATTGTTGCATTTGATAACACTTCTACCTCAGAGTGCTTCACTCCGTGCCCACCTGAAAAATCTGCAGGAGTAAAAGGAAGTGTAGTAACTAGAGCATCTATAAAACTATTATCCTCCATAATAAAAATACTAGAATCTAAAGGAACATTACCAATCTCCCCTTCTCCATAAAGCTTAAATTCATTTGCATAAACACTATACCCGCTTTTAAGAGTAGTTTTTGTTGTCGATGCTTCCCCACCGATCGTAGGAATTACTGTATTAATTTTTACACTCGAAGATCCAATATTAGAATTAATCTCTTTATCAGGACCAGAAGCTAAAACAAAATTACCTTGCCCATCAATATTGATTGTCGTTGTGTTGAACTGAAACCTTGCTTTAGCACCGGAATTAATGGTCATACTTTCTAGTAGTGTGCCAGGGGTATTAGAAAGCGATCCGTTAAATGTTACTATTTTATTATTATCGATAATTATTTTACCTGCATCTCCCCCGGTACTTAGAAAGCTAGCCGATAAAGTAATAGGCACATTATTACTAAGCGTTAAAGTTGACCCAACTATCCCATTAAAATCAACGATATCAAGACCAGAATAAATATTTGCAAATGGTGACACATCAAGCGTAGAAAATGTTACACTACCGCCTGTATCCATTTTAAGCGTAACTACAGGAGCACCTGTTATACCTCCTATATACAAATTACTATTCTTGATAAGAATTGTTCCAGCTGCAATTACTCCACTATCTACATAACTGACATTGAAATTACCAAGACTAATTGCATTGATAGTATGATTACCTCCAAAGATTATTGTATCACTGCTAACAAAGCCATTAGGAAGCCAATCTGTCGAAGTGCTGATATTTGATATTGCATTTTGGCTTGTTCGGCCAACGGCAATAGCAGAGGCACTGCTAAAAAAGCCAGACGATAATGCTATTACAGATGCTGTTGAAAGCACATTTTTTAGTAACCTACTAGACTTAATATACATAATTCACCTAATCTAAATTGTTGCCTAAACCCTGATCAGGTTATTATAAATGCTATACATTAGTTAATTAACAATTTTAATTTGTATCAATGAATCTTTATTTGCTATGGTATATTTACTATCACAAGTTGAATATCTGTTATGATAATAAAAAAAGAAACTCAAGACGAATTGAATGCACGTCAAAAAAAAATACTATTTTCTATAAAAAAACAGTTTGATATATTTAGAAAAAAAGGAATTTCTACTGAGCATATAAAAGCTATATGTCGTTTACCAGATGAGGAAAAAAGAAATTTAGGATTTTTAAGAATACAAATTATCGACGATAAATTATATGCCGAGCACCACATTGCATCGACTTATCCTGGAAGTTCTAAACTAGCTTGTAATAACATAATTAAAAGACTAGTTCGCATCGTAAAAACTCATAAAATTCATAATATCGATTTTATCTTCCTGACAATTGATAATATTAGTAATATTTCACAAGAATCAGAGAGCTTGATAGAAGATTTCCCAGCCTTTATGAGTTCAAAAAATGTAGAATCCACATTAGAAAAAAATAAGTTATTGCTGCCGGATCCTTACATTCTAGATAATGAAAAATGGCCTAGTCTTATTAACCAAATTAACGAAGCATCCAAAACTTATTCTTGGGATAAAAAAATAGAAAAAATTTTTTGGCGAGGAGCAACAACTGGCAACATGTACAATTTAGAAAATTATCACAAACTTTATAGGCTAACTTTGGTAATGCTATCGAGAAGTTTTCCGGATTTAATAGATGCTAAATTTGTAGATTACGCCAATTTCAGCAACAACCAAAGTGGTATACATTTATATAATATTTTAATTAGACTATTCGATAATCCAGGGAAGCTAGCAGAAACCGAGCATTTAAAACATAAATATCTTATTTCTATTGACGGAAACACAGCTGCATGGCTTAGAGTACCATGGATTCTTTTATCAAACTCTATTCTTCTAAAACCCAAAACTGCATTTACACAGATGTTCTATGATGCTCTAGAGCCATATATCAATTATATCCCTTTAAAAAAAGATCTATCAGATATTTTTGAAAAACTAGAATGGTTAAAAACAAATGATGATAAAGCTGAAATTATTTCCAATAATGCTACAGCTCTTTGTCAGAAAGCTTTAATGCCTAATGATTTTGACAATTATATAGCAACTACTTTGAACGAATATCACTTATTACAAAATTTCAAGTTACAGAATCCAACACTACAATCAATATCACAGGAATTTTCTTTCTGAAATAAAGATGCTCTTAAACCTTTAGTATTCAAAATAATGTTAAGACATGTTGCTAAATAGTTAATTTAATGAGGTGAGTAGTGAAAGTATTTTTAGGTCTAGATACAGAAGTTGTTACAAAAGAAGCAGCTCAAGATTGGCTTGAAAGAGAACAGTTTAACATAATCATGAATGGAGAACCTTCAAGTAACAAATATACAATAGATCAGATTAGGAGCTTCATCAACACTCCGATGAGAGATGGTCAATCATTACTAGGCAAATACCTAGATTGGAACAATATTAAAGGCGTAGAATTACTTATAAATATCTATGGCGCAAGAGTTGAAGTTGGGCATTTTAAAATTGTAAGAGAGAAACTGGCAAATCCTTTTTTACACGATATCCCTCAAAATATGCTCAAGTTACCAGAAGAAGCGCAAGGACAATTTCATGCTGCAGCTGAACCTGAGCAAATGGCAAAAAGTTAATTGACATTTTTAAATCTAAATTAGATCAAGAAGGCCCCGTGCATATGCCAATTATAAATCTGCTTAGAGCTTCTGGTTCAAGTGAGCCTAATTCTAAAATAATACCGGAAACCCTTCTAAAATTAGATATTGATAATGTACATAATGCCTTAAACGAAAAACCATTTCGTGATATTCAAACTGAATTACATCAAGAGTATGATGTAAGTTTACTTGATATTAGCCAAATTTTTGCGGAAATCAGAGAATATATTGCTTCAAACAAGGAGCATTTAAAAGCTCTTCTTGGCGATGAAAATGGAGAAGCGATTGAAAAAGGGTTAACTAATTTATTCCAAATTGAACAATCCTCAGATATGCATGAGCATAACAACGCATGGAGTACAAAACAAGAAGTAGCGCTCGTTTACCTTGCTGCAAAAAAAATGGATATATTAGAAAAATTTGTAGAAGTCATAACCGAAATGCATTCGTGTCAATGGGGGATGGTAGTAAACTTATACAAAATAATCGAAAATGATAATGGTGATCTAGTAGAATTTAGGGCAGTAATTGATCTTACAACCTTGAGAGATAATGTATCACCACTAGCAGAAAAGGTGTACTCAATGCTTTCAACTATGATGTCAGGCGAAATGATGACACAGATCGTAGTACAATTTTTTCAGGATATAACTAATAATGTAAAAGCTAAAGATTACTCAGTTGGAACTGAATTAGTGATAGGATCCTTTGTTACAATTTTTGAACAAATGGTAATCAGCGAAACTGGAACAGCTGACAAAATTTATAGCAGAGATATCAAAGACTTTCTTGCGGTAGTAGAGAATTTCGTAATGTCATACGACCAAGATGATGATCCGAGCAATCCATTATACGAAATTATGCATAGGAATGATCATCAAGTTGGTGCATTAAGTATGTTTGATCTATTAACATCAGCTGTAAATTTTGATGCTGACGTAGAAATTCCAGCAATTGGTGATTATACGAAAATAAAGAAGATTCTTGATATAACTAGAACTTGAGCGTTGTTTCTTTTTAGTAGCTCAATCAAATTGAGATAGAGCTACTAACTTATGTGTTTACTATAATAAAAAAGTTGCCAAGTATCACAATATTTCTCGCTTTGATATACCAAATAAACCGTACCTTGAATCATATAAATACTCTTGGTACCGAAAACAGTAATTTTTAGAAGTATAGAATTTATTAATCACTTCACTTTATTTAATCTTAGTTTTCTACATGATGGCTAATGCACTAGCAGCCACTACAACTTGTGTATTTATTTTTAAATATATAATTTACAAATTTGTAATAATTACATAAAATCCTAGTTATGGATTTTTGCTATTTTGCGGTTAATTTCATGTAATTCAGAAAAGAAGGGAGTGATCTATGCAAGGTAATTGGACAGACGTAGGAGAAGGAAGTAATTGGGGCCCAGAAAGTATTACGACACTTGTCACAGGAGTAGGCGGATGTTTAGCCTCTTTACTAACATTTGCTTATTTTAAGTTTAAGCAACAATTTAGAGATCAACAGAAAACCGATATTCAACTTAAACATAAAATTAATAAAGATGGTAGCACAGAAATATCAGTCAATATACAGTTACTAAATGATGAAAAATATATGTTAGAACATAAAACTGCCTCAAAAACTCATGGCGATTCAAAGGATCCTGCAGGCAATGATCAACTTTCTCCAGTACCGATACCAAATCAAGAGCTTGCTTTTGGTAGTTTACAAACAGTTGTGGATAATAATAATAAAGGAGATCAAATAATAGGCCAAACAAGGAATCACATCGGTAGAGATGCGCTAAATACTGCACTAAAGTTTTTACAACTTCACTACCAAAAAGTTGATGAAAACCCACTAGATGTTCCTACCTTACAATCACCTGCTCAACCAATGCCTTCTAGGGAGATACATAAACACCTTGCTCCACTACACTTACACAATCACAATAGGATGGTGCCGCTACCTCTTGATAGCATCAAACGCGTAACCTCTGTAGAAGAAGAGTCCAAAGAGGGATCGCCAAATGCTTACAGCGTTGCACTTGTAGGAGTAGCAGCTACAGGAGATGGCAGCTTTACTTTGTCAGCGGGAGAAACGGTAACTCTTGAATGAATGTCAGCAATAATTTCCTTTATCTTCAGAGTGAATTGTTTGATTGTATGGGTTACATTTTTAAAATTTAATATTTTGCTTGTGCATTATAAACCAAATCAACTATAATTCGGTATATTACGTACCAAATAATGCAATGAAGAAATTAAGTTCAATTTTTAACTTTATTATTTCTTGCCCTCTGAAAGCAGGGCCAGCTTCTGCTTTTTTTCATATTTTTAATGTTGTAGTGGTGGTGGCCTAACGGCCATATCTTACTTTACCCTCTTTTTTTTATTTATAAATTCATCTAACTACTTAAAGAGAAAATACTATGACTCACAATAAACATATTTTAACTTATGGATTTGCTATTTTTGCAATGTTCTTTGGATCTGGAAATTTAGTATTTCCAATAATGATAGGCTATGATTCTGGAAATAGCTGGTTTTTAGGCTTCTTAGGGTTATTACTTACTGGAATTATTTTGCCTTTCTTAGGATTGTTCGTTATCAAATTACATCGTGGCAATTACTATAGCTTCTTTAATGAAGCAGGAAATATTGCAAAAATTTTTATTCCATTCTTTACTTTATCATTACTTGGCTCGTTTGGAGTAGTTCCAAGATGTATTACTGTAGCACATGGTGGAATAAGTTATTTATTTCCTGAGTTAAGCTTATTAGTCTTTGCCTTAATTTTTAGTATAATTTCTTATATACTTTGCCTTAAGGATCAAGTTATGCTCAAAATTCTTGGTAAATGGATGAGCCCACTGTTGCTGACAGTATTACTGATTCTAGTTATAATTGGCATCCTCAATTCAGCACCTGTAGTAACTGAGAACACTTCAAATAGCGCTGCCTTTATAAACGGTTTTTTAACTGGCTATCAAATTATGGACTTATTTGCTGCATTTTTCTTCTCGTCATTAATCTTTAATCAAATCAAAGAATTGCAGGTAATCCATGACGACGGTATCTTAAAGTTTGCTATAAAAGCTAGCCTATTGGGCTCAAGTCTGCTAGCAATTATTTATTTAGGATTTGTGTTTTTAGGAGCTCATTACTCATCCTTACTAGTAAATATCCCACCTGAACACATGTTGCCGGCAATTGTAAAACACATTATGGGGGATACAGCAACATTGTTTTTAGCAACTGCTATGACACTTTCATGTTTAACTACAGCTATTGCTCTTAATAATATTTATGCTAGATATATATGTACAGCTCTTGGGGTAAATGCCAATAAATTTCCTATTATTTTATTGATCACAACTTTCATATCTTTTGCGATTTCATTATTGGATTTTAAAGTGATTGTTGCTCTACTTGCTCCTGCTTTAGAAATATCATACCCAAGTATTATTTTTCTTACAATTGCTAGTATCTGCACTAAAGAACATAAAGCAATTAAGAAATATACATTTTGGGGCATTACCTTTTGCATGACACTATATTATTTCTTCTTAGAAGCTTAAAGATATTATAACCAGGATATAGCAAGAATAGATATATAAAATTATAGAACTTAAAACCTTGCTATATCCTAGTATTAATAACTACAATTATTAAACAATATAAAAAATACAACTTACTTACTAGACCTTAGTTATTTTGTGGTCTATACTTGCCAAGTTGTTAACCGGTTACTATAGTGCATGGATGAGTAAACGCAGATTTATCTTTTTGTCAGCTATTTCAGGAAATATTCTGGAGTACTACGATTTCACAGTTTATGCCGTGTTTTCTTTAGCTATTGGCAAAACTTTTTTTCCAGGCAATTCTGAATTAGTACAAATTCTATCAAGTTTAGCTGTTTTTGCGGCAGGTTTTGTGACAAGACCAATAGGTGGTATAATATTTGGCTATATTGCTGATAAACATGGTCGAAGAGTTTCTCTTATTACATCAATGCTAGGCATGACTATACCAACCTTTACTATAGGATTAATACCCACATACTCAGATATTGGATACCTTGCTCCAATAATTCTGGTTATTATGAGGCTTCTTCAAGGATTGTGTATCAGCGGTGAAGGCGCAGGAGCAGCGATATTCATATTAGAACATTTTCAGCACCTGCGACCAGGCTTTACCGCTGGAATAGTTCACGCTTCAAATATTGCCGGCACTTTACTTGCAACGGTCGTGGGAATTGTTATAGCGTATTTCCTACCTGAACATGAATTTTCGTGGAGATTTGCATTTATACTAGGTGGAATAATGGGTTTAGTAGGGTTTTATTTTAGACTCAGAGTATCAGAAACACCGATCTTTGAACGTCTTGCAGAAAAAAAGAAGACCCTTAAATCACCATTCATGCACGTACTAAAAACAGCTAAGAGTGCTATGTTTATTACTGTTTGCCTAGGTGCTGCAGCTAGCAGCGTCGTGTATTTGATCAAAACTTATATTAATATCTATTATTGCAATATACTGCATTATGACGATACTACCGCAAGATCATACCTAGCTTACTCATCCATAATTATGATGTTTACTATGCCACTAGCTGGCCATTTGGCAGATAGAATTGGCCGTTTTAAAATGGTAACTTTTGCATCTTTTGCTGTGTTTATATTAGCGCTACCATGTTTTATGCTATTATCGTGCGAAGATACCGTACGGCAAATAATTGCTCTCACTACTTTAGCAATCCTAGGAGGGCTAATAGCGGGTAATGCGTATATTTTTATTATTTCCCTATTCTCTCCAGATCAACGATTCTCTGGGGTTGCATTTAGTTATAATCTAGGGATTGCGTTATGCGGTGGTACTTCTGCTGCTATTTCAAGGTGGCTAGTGGAGGTAACAAACCTACATTATGCACCTGCATTTTATATTATGTCGACAACCTTAGTGTTTATAATTGTTGTGTATATAATGAGAAATACAGTTAAAACATTACTGTCACAAAATTTAAAGAATGATAAAGCATAAATTTGGATTACTCGCCGAATATATTGTAGCATTCTACTATGTATTACACCTATTTCTGCCTGTAAAACATCGATATAAGGTTCATGTTGGTGAGATCGACCTAATTATGAAACGCTTGAACCAACTTGTATTTATCGAGGTTAAAGCCAGGAAAAGTGGAATTACAGAAAATATAATTACTCTAAAACAGCAACAAAGAATTACGAGAGCCGCAGAGTTATTTTTGGCTCAGCATCTTGAGTATAAACATTGCAACATTAGATTTGATCTGGTGGTCGTAGCTCCATATTCATTACCTAAAATTATCAAAAATGCATGGTAAATATCATGAATAAACAAAAAATCACTTCAGAATGGTTTGAATCACTAAGAGATAAAATTTGCCAATCTTTTGAAGCTATTGAAATAGAATATGCTAAGAACAAGAAACTTTCTCCAGGCAAATTCGAAAAAAAATCGTGGCAAAGAGATGGTGGCGGTGGCGGTGTAATATCGATCATGAAGGGAAATGTTTTTGAAAAAGTTGGAGTAAATATTTCAACAGTACATGGCGAATTTAGTAAGCAATTCAGCAGCCAAATTCCTGGCGCTGAAAATGATCCAAGATTTTTTGCTACCGGAATATCGATTGTATCACATATGCATTCACCATTAGTACCTGCTGCTCATTTTAATACAAGATATATTGAAACAACTAAAGCATGGTTTGGTGGAGGGGCAGACTTAACCCCGATGTATGAATCTACCGATGAAACTGCTAAGTTTCACAACGCATTCAAGAATGCCTGTGATCAACATAATCCAGATTACTATCCTGACTTTAAAAAACAGTGCGATGAATATTTTTTCTTAAAACATCGTGATGAACCAAGAGGGATTGGTGGCATATTTTATGATTACCTATCAAACAATTTTGATGATGACTTTAATTTTACCAAAGATGTAGGGCTAGCATTTTATGAAGTATACCCTTCTATTATCAAAGAAAAACTCCACCTACCATGGAACAAAGAACAAAGAAATCATCAACTGATTAAACGAGGAAGATATGTAGAGTTTAATTTACTTTACGACCGTGGGACAACCTTTGGGCTTGCTACTGGAGGAAATGTCGAAGCAATTCTAATGTCACTTCCGCCCGAAGTAAAGTGGCCGTAAGGAGATGCTGAAGTATTATAAATGGTGGGCCCGGCAGGACTTGAACCTGCGACCACTCCGTTATGAGCGGAGCGCTCTAACCAACTGAGCTACAAGCCCTTGTTAAGGATTTAATGATTTATATATTCTATCATAAAAAAAGTCCAGTACATTTTAAGTTAATATCAATTACGCAAATAATGCCTACTGATAAATAAAATGTCTGCTCAATTTAATACCCATATTTTTAACATTAGCCCATAGTTTAGTTATCCTTGCTTTTTTGATATAAATTGAGTACTTTCACACTTTAATGTAAATGTTAGAATTATCTGGTAAGTGACAGATTTATTTGGTTTTTCCCTGAACAAAAAGAGGGATGAAAAAAGCAGCTCATATACTGCAAGCGACATTGAAGTTCTAGAGGGGCTTGAACCTGTAAGAAAGCGCCCTGGAATGTATATTGGTGGGACAGATGATGAATCTATGCATCACCTAGTCTCTGAGGTACTTGATAATTCAATGGATGAAGCCGTAGCTGGCTACGCTACTAGAATCACTATTGAAATGTTAGAAAATGGTTCCATTTCAATATCTGATAATGGCAGAGGCATACCAGTCGACGAACATCCTAAATTTCCTGGCAAATCAGCTCTTGAAGTAATCTTAACCACTCTACACTCTGGAGGAAAATTTTCTGATAAAGCATATCAAACCTCTGGTGGTCTTCATGGAGTTGGTATCTCCGTGGTCAATGCGTTGTCCGAGTTTCTTGATATAGAGGTATCTAGAGATGGTGTATTGTATAAACAAAAATATTCTCAAGGTAAAGCACTATCTGCGCTAGAAAAAAGCTCTATCGCTAAGAAATCACACGGAACAAAAATAACCTTTTCACCTGATCCTGAAATATTCTCTTCTTCCACTAAATTTAAACCAAGAAAAATTTATGATCTGGCCAAATCAAAAGCATATTTATATAAGGGAGTTGAAATATATTGGCATTGTGCTCCAACACTTATTCCTTTAAATGAAGCCCCAGAATCAGATATTATTCATTTTCCAGGTGGACTAAAAGATTATCTAGAATCAAAACTAAAAAAAGAAGAGATAATTGGCGAGGAAATTTTTGCAGGCACTGCTGAAGTAGGTAATGAACATATCAAGATCGAATGGGCAATATGCTGGCATCATGGAGAAAGCCAAATAAAATCCTATTGTAATACAATTCCAACTCCAATGGGCGGAACACATGAGCAGGGATTAAGAGCAGCCCTTTCTAGATCAATAAAAATATATGGGGAAATGGCTGGCTTTAAAAGAATATCCCAAGTTGCTCCTGAAGATATCTTAGAATCTATTAGTTTGATGCTCTCGGTATTTATTAGAAATCCTATTTTTCAAGGCCAAACCAAAGATAAGCTAGTTTCTCCAGGAATAGCAAAACATATTGAGAATATTTTCAAGGATCATTTTGACCATTGGTTAAGTGGTAATAAAAAAATATCAGACAAGCTGATTGAACATTTTATAAATAATGCTGAATTTCGTCTTAGTAGAAAAAACGAAAGAATAATATCACGCAAAACTGCCGTACAAAAACTGCGTCTACCTGGAAAACTTGCAGACTGTACTAGCTCTTCTCCTAAAGGAACAGAACTTTTCCTTGTTGAAGGAGATTCAGCAGGTGGCTCAGCAAAACAAGCAAGAGACAGAAATACTCAGGCTGTTCTGCCATTGAGGGGTAAAATCATAAACGTGGCTAATGCACCAATACAAAAGATTCATGCAAATCAAGAAATTCAAGATCTTGAAGTCGCTTTAAATTGTGGCTCTCTGGTCCAATATAAAGAGGATAATTTGCGCTACGAAAAAATAATTATTATGACCGATGCTGATGTAGACGGTGCACATATAGCATCACTCCTAATGACTTTTTTTTACCTCCGTATGCCTAAATTAATTGAAAATGGGCACTTATATTTAGCAAGGCCGCCTCTTTATAGAGTAGTCCAAGGAAACAAAACGCATTATGCTGCTAATGAACAGCAAAAAGATCTCTTAGTAAAAGACCTAGCTAAAAATAGGAAAAAAGTAGAGGTAGGAAGATTCAAAGGATTGGGCGAAATGACACCAGCACAACTAAAAGAGACTACAATGAACCCTAAAACTAGGTCTTTGTACAAAGTAAGTGTGGATGACTTAGAAAATATCGATAGAATAGTTGATGATCTAATGGGGAAAAAACCTGAAAAAAGGTTTCAATTTATACAGGAAAGCGTTGCAAACACCGAAAAAGGAGAGATTAAGTTGTATGTTTAGAGTGATAGTTTTAGTAATAGCTTTGCTAGTAAATAGCGTATCTTTTGCATTGGAACAAAAAGATGCCGTAAATGATAACAACCCTGATAGCTACTATTTCAAGCAATTTCAAGATGTTTTTCAGAGAATACAAAAGGATTATATTCAAACTCCTAATAGACAAGAAATGACTGATGAAGCAATTAATGGCATGCTACGGTCCTTAGATCCTTATTCTTCCTATTTTACTGATGAAGACTTAGAATTCTTTATTACTCAAACAGATGGGGAATTTGGCGGGATTGGAGTTGAAATAGTCTTTGATAGTGGCGCTGTAAAAGTTATATCTCCTATAGATGACTTACCAGCTTACAAAGCTGGAATAAAAGCTGGGGATTATATAATAGGAGTGAATGGGCAACTTGTTTCTAATATAGGCTTTAATAAAGCCGTAAAAGAAATGAGGGGTGAACCTGGCAGTAAACTAAGTTTATTAGTAGTAAAAGAAGATGAGAATACGACAAAAGAGATTGAGCTAAAACGCGAGATCGTCAAAATCAAACCAATAAAGTATGAAATTGAGGAAGATGTTTTTGGCGGAGTTGCTTATGTCAGACTCGTAACATTCAATAACCAAACTACTAATGACTTAAAAAAAGCAGTCACCGATATTATTGCTAAATTAAAGACAAAAAACAAACAACTAAAAGGCATTATTCTTGATATGCGCAATAATCCGGGTGGACTTTTTGAACAAGCGGTAAGTGTATGTGAATATTTTATTGATCATGGGACTATCGTATCGGTCAAAGCTAGAGATAGTAAAGACAATGCTGTGATCTCATCAGGAAGATATACTCAAAAAGCACCAAATGTCCCGCTTGTTGTACTGATTAATTCTGGATCAGCATCAGCATCAGAAATTGTTGCTGGTGCATTACAAGACCATAAGAGAGCAATAATTGTTGGCACAACATCTTTTGGTAAAGGTCTTGTACAAACATTTACGCAAATAAGTAAACGAGCCGCGGTAAAATTAACCACAGCTAAGTATTATACACCTAGCGGAAGGTCAATTAATGGCAAGGGTATTGATCCTGATTTATACATTGAAGATGCAAAAGTTGAATTTGCCGACAGAAAAGATAAAGAAAAGTCCTTTACTAGTTCATCAGTAAAAGAATACTTAAAAAAATATAATAATGAAGATAAGATAGATGACAAACAAAAGACTGATGAAACTAAAACTACTTTTACTATGTCTAAAAGATATAAAGAGGATTATCAATACGCAAGAGCTTATGATCTGATTAAAGGCCTGTGTGTAAATCAAAAGCAAAACTAATATATGTTAAAAGATACGAAGTTAAGAGCGAAAGTTAAAATGTACCTAGTGGCAGCGAATATAGCGCTAGCTACTATTTTGGTCTTCTTATTTTTGTATTGGTTAGCATCAGCTAGACCTCATCAATTGGCCAGATCAACTGAGCTTGGACAATATAAGAGTTTTTCAATGTCTAATCTCCCAAATAGTAACAAAACTGAACTAGAAGCTGACTATGTCGGTAATTTAAAAGAAGCAGTGGCAGATACATCTGAAGAGGCAGCAGATATTGATAAAGAGCTTGCTAATATAGAGTCCGACAACAAAGTCGATAACATATTAAAGCGAACAGAAAAAATTCTTGAAGATAGCACACAAGATACAGACTCAAGTGACAGTGGGGATAAAAATACAAAAGAGTATAAAAAATATTCAGGCAAACCTAAAATAGGAATATTGGTAACCAATTTGGGCCTCAATAGAAGAGCAACAGAACTAGCTCTTGCATTACCTGTTCAGTGTGGGTTAGGTTTTTTGCCATATACTAATAACTTAAAACCTTTATTGCATAAAGCCCAAGCCAAGGGGCATGAAATATACTTATATTTACCCCTTCAAACTAATAAATCTAATGATAATCCTGGCAAACATGCATTAATGACAAACCTTGCTAATGAGGAGAATGCTTTGCGATTAAATATGATATTAAATTCTCATGCAAGGTATGATGGCGTGTATAGCAGTTATAAAGAGACATTTACTGACAATATTCATGCGTCTGAATTAGTATTCGATCAACTAGATGATAAGAATTTGATCTTTGTTTTAGGTAAAAAATTGCCTAAAAAAATTCCAGTACATATTTCATCGCATAATAACATTATACCTACAAATGTAATAATAGACGAAGAACCAGACCAAGAATACATCAAGAAGCAGCTAAATAAGCTAATTGATGCAGCTAAAAATGACGGCATTGCACTCGGTTACGCACAAGGATTCACTTTAACTATTGAAATGGTGCGTGAATGGCTCAAAATTCTAGATAAGAAAGGTATAGAACTTGTTCCAATCTCTGAATTGTTAAAGGAATATAACTCATGAACATCAAAAAACAAGATTCTACAAAAGTCAGTGATCTCCCTTTCAGACCAGGGGTAGGTATGATGATAGTGGATAAAGAAAATAGAGTTTTTGTTGGCAAAAGAGTTGATTCTAAAACTCATGGATGGCAAATGCCTCAAGGTGGAATTGACATAGGCGAAACCCCCAGTAGTGCTGCATTAAGAGAAATGGAAGAAGAAATTGGTTGCCGGCTGGGATATATAATTGCTGAAAGTAAAAATTGGTATAGCTACCGCGTTCCTGATTTTTTGATTCCGCGTTTGTGGGATGGCAAATACTGCGGACAAAAGCAAAAATGGTTTTTAATTCGTTTTACTGGCACTGATGGAGATATTAATATTAAAACTACACACCCAGAATTTGATAATTGGAAATGGGTAAATTTTGATCAGCTACTTGCAGATATAATTCCATTCAAACTGAAGCTGTATAAACAAGTGGTTAAAGAATTCAAACAAATTCTTAAAAACTCTCAGGATATTTGATTGCACTTGCATTCACAGCTAAAATAATGTTAGCATTTTTATATAAATTTAATCTTTGATAATGGTAAGATACACATGACCAAAGAATCTGAAGAAGCGCAGCTAGAAAGAATAGAGCGTCTACGTAGAGATGCTTTGGCAAAAGAATTAGAAGAAATCAGAAAAAGAATACCAATTAAACAAAAGACAAAAAATCAAATAGAAACAAATTTAAGAGATAGATCAGTTCAGGCAAAAGGCGTAAAAACAGCTGGTATAACTGCAGGATATATTGCTACAGAAAAGACAACAGGTGAAACATTTATTTTAAAACAATTTTTTAAAGATAAAAGTGATTGTCAAACTGCACAAGATTTACAAAACAGAAATGATGGAGTCCAAGAGTTTTTAGGTGCAACAATATATCAATTTTTACTCTATGACCGTGCGCCAAAAGAACAACTCGTTGTACCAGACCAAGATAATCCAGAATGGTGTTTTAGCTTTTGATGTACAAAAATATTCAGCATCGCTAAATCAGATGCTCTCTCAATTAAGTGAAGAACAAATTGATAAAATTATTGACCAAAGAGTAGATCAATTACATAAAGCTGGCTTTAATCCAGAAGGTCTTACTGCTAAACCTCGATTTAATTCTGAAGGGGTGACCGAACAGCCAATTAATAATTTTGATGATTTAAGAAAAGTATATAAGGAAATTACTAAAGAAAACCTTAGAAATATGCGGGAAATAGCAAAACAGGTTGAGATTGTAGCTAAATTTAGTAATGTTCCTCCAGAGTTTAAAAAAGGAGGGTGGGTAAAAGCTTTTGCTGAATCCCCAGAAAAAGATCCCATAAAATACGCAATTAAGCATAACATAAAGATTGATGGCATAGACCCTAAACAATATATTATAGCGACAACCATGATAGATAAATATCTTGGGGAAAAGGATCCGGTAAAAAAACTAGAGATAGAGAAACAATATAAAGCTGCTATCAAAGAATTAGAAATAGATAAATCTTACGATAAGAGTGAAAAAACAGCCAAGCAATATGTGTTAGATGGGATTATAGAGCAATATCTAAAAACAGATGATCCGGTAGTGCAGAAAAATTTAAAAGAACAATATGCGGCCGTGCAGAAAATAGGAGAAGAACAAGCGCCTAAATTATTAACTATGGAATCAAATCTCGGCCAATTTTTAAACAATCCGAAGACTCCAGAAATTCTTGCAAACCATAAAGATTTCAAAGGTAAGTCAACCTTAGCGGATATTGATTACACAAAATGTGACTTAGATGTAATTAAGAAATGCAAAGAGGTACATGAAAAACTAGTAAAGCCAGGGATTATGACACTCTATCAACTATGCAAAAAGTAGGAGTAGCTTTTGCAACAGTGGTGCCAATAATTGGTAATGCTATAGCTTATTATGCAATGAAGTCGCATAATAAATCTCAAAAAGCTAAATTAGAAGCGACAATTGGCCAATCCCTTGATGGTGTTAAAGATGACTTAAGTAGTTTATCCAAGAAACCAAAACAATCCAAGGGCGCAGAACTTGGTTTAAGTCAGGAGTTAAGTCAAATAAGACAAAGCGTCAGTGCTTATAAATCAGAATCACGTACTTCAACTGTTGTTGGTAGAAAAAGAGAAGGTTCCATAGGAGTTGTTGATAGATAAAATTACTGAATCTACACAATATTGTAAAAATTTTTGTATATAGTTCAAAGTAAAATACTAGATCAACTACTCAAGCTCTTCAACTAGAGCGCTTTTTATTGACTCTACACCTGGTTGATTAAAGGGATTAACTTCAAACATCTTGCATAATACTATCACTTCGAGTATTGACTTCATCACTAACATTCCAATTGTCCTTGGCGACAAATCACTGAGCATTGTAGTTCTTATTGGCAACTTGGCATTAATGATAGCCGTTTTAGTAGCAATAAAATTTGCAGTATTTATAGTTGCTAAATCCTTACCAGAAACCATACCTAATTCTGCTAAATTTTCTATGGAATGTTCCACAGGCATGTTCTTTATATAGTATAAATTATAAAACTTATCTTTTGGTCCTTCTAGATATAGCTGCAGCATGCTATGCTGATCGTTAGGTCCAAGACCTCTAATGGGCGTTAAACCTTTACCATCTTTACCTAAAGACTCAGCAATAATTTGTGATTTCCATTCTAGGAAAGTAGTAAATTCTTGCAAATATGCAAGATTCACCTCCATACTCTTTCCTGAAGCCGCAAGCATAGCAGCATAGTCCAATATACTATTATCTTTTGCGTGAAATTCCTCTAATACAGCTTGAGATCCTTCTAAAAATTCTCTTACATTAACTCCTGCAACAGCTGCTGCAAAAGTTGTAACATTAGTAATTGACGAAAATCTCCCACTTATTTTTGCGGTATGAGGAATGATATTAGCTGACAATCTTCTGCCAATTCTACTCAAATTTCCATTTTCAGGATTTGTAATGAAATAGAATCTTTGATCAAAGTCATTGATATTTTTCTTCTTGAAGCACTCTGTTAAAGCGCCAATAAGAGAAATAGTTTCTATAGTATTGCCAGAATTGCTAATTCCAATTACCGCAGTATTTATTAAATCTAATGAGGCAATAAGCTTTCCAAAATAATATGGATCAGTGTTATGTAGATAATGAACATTGACTTCTTGATTGGATCTTTGTGCTAGTTGAATCAGTAACTGTGGGTTCAGTATAGCCCCGCCCATGCCAACAATTATAACATCACTGTAATTATTGCGTATTTGAGCAACTAACTTTTGCGCTGATTTTATTTGATTTTCGGCATTCTCGATGAACAAAATATCATATTCTGGTAATTTTCCGATACCAGACAATATTTCAGCTTGTGCACTCTTAGCCAAGGAGAAAAATTTGCTATACTCTGTATTGGACCTATCGAAATTTTTATAATCGATAGCTAGCACTACGCCCTCTTTTTAAGTGGGCTACTTTCTCTTTCCTTTACATCAAGCTTTACTGCTTCGCTAGCAAGTAGCATAGGAATACCATCTATCACAGGATAAGCAAGACCTGCCTGCTGGCTTATTAAAACTGATCTTTCTTTATCGTAAATTAGCTTTCCACCTGAAACAGGACAAACTATTATGCTGAGCAAATCTTTTGATAATTTCATGCTTTTGTAAAATTAATTACCCTAAAATTTTTGCACTATCCCAAGGGAGTACAGTACCACTCGCATCAAGCACTAAATCACCACTGTCTTCGTACTCAGCAGCAAAGAAGGACTGCCTGTTTGCAATCAACTTAACTGGTTTTATTTTCATACCATTATGAAAATATTCCTTGGCTTGACCTCTCCCTTCTGGGTTATTTTTCGAGGCTATTTTAGCTTTACTCATGATTTTTCACTACACTTGTTATAAGTATTCTCAAAGAAGGAGCTCATGATACACAAATACCACCCTTGCGTCAAGAAAAAAGTTTTCCTATGCCGCTACGCATCAGAGATTTTGGATCCATTTTTGAAGCTTTTTTCATCATTTTACTTATTTGTAAAAATTGTTTAAGCAGGACATTAACCTGTTGAACCGTAGTACCAGACCCGTTAGCAATTCTTATTTTTCTAGAAGCATTTAAAATTTGTGGGTTTTGTCGTTCCTTCTTTGTCATAGACAATACTACAGCTTCTTGAACTACTAGGATTTTCTCTCCAGCTGATACATCACCCATCTTGGAAGTGAGTTTAGATATTCCAGGAATCATACTAAGCATGCTACCAAAACCGCCAAGTTTTTTTATCATCTTAATTTGCGAGATATAATCGTCTAGATCAAAAGTACCTTTTTTCAATCTAGCTGCAGTTTTCTCAGCTTCTTTTTGGTCAATTATTGAAGCTGCTTTTTCTACAAAAGCAACTATATCTCCCATATCAAGGATCCTTGAAACCATTCTTTTAGCATCAAATTTTTCAAAATCTGATACCTTTTCACCAGTACTTAAAAATTTAATTGGTTTGCCAGTAACAAACCTCACACTTAGAGCAGCACCACCTTTTGAATCACCATCAATTCTAGATAAAATCATACCAGATATCGAAAGCTTCTGATCAAAGGTACTTGCTACTGTTACAGAGTCTTGTCCTATCATCGAATCAATCACCAATAATGTTTCTGTAGGATTAATTAGATTCTTAACTTGCACCACTTCATCGATCATTTCTTCATCAATATGAAGCCTCCCTGCACTATCGTAAATTACCACATCATAACCAGATAATTTTGACTCCTTTATCGCCCTATTTACAATATCTATTGGCTTTTGCCCAGGTATTATTTCAAGACTATCTATTTGATTGGTTTTGGCCAAAATGGCTAGTTGCTCTTGAGCAGCTGGTCTATATATATCTAGAGAGACTAATAATACTTTTTTATTTTGATTTTTTAATTTTAGCGCCAATTTTGCAGTAGCAGTAGTTTTACCACTACCTTGCAACCCTACAATTAAAAAATTAACGGGCGGGGTATTATTAAGATTTAAATCTGCTTCAGCATCATCAGGGCTTAACAGAGTAACCATCTCATCATTAATTATTTTAATCACCATTTGCGCAGGAGAAACTGACTTTATCACCTCCTGCCCTATTGCTTTTTGTCTGACATTATTTACAAATTCTCTCACTACAGGCAAAGCAACATCTGCTTCAAGAAGAGCTATTCTTATGTCCCTCATAGCAGAATCTATCTGCTCTTCTGTTAAAGCGCCACGCCCCTTAATTTTATCAAAAATTTTATTTAGATTTTGTGTTAATGTTTGAAACATATCAAATTAGCTCATATATTCTTAAATATTGCCCTATGTTCAAAATAAAGCAATGCTCAAATAAAGACAAGTAATGATATGCTCCAGATCGATCCAAAAATGCAACCCATATCTTCAGCAAGTAGAGTCGGTAAGCAGCAAAATAAAGAAAAAACAAAATTTGTAACTGGAAAGAAGACTCGTGAAATATCTCACAATGAAGGCACTTCAGCAGTTGCTAATATTAGTGACATGTTATTTTTGCAAGAAATAGACCAATTTGAACAAGACACAAAAAACCTTGAAGAGTTTGCCAAAAAAGCATTTAAAGTACTTAACGATCTGCAGTTAGATCTTCTACAAGGCAGAATCTCCGCGGATAGGGTAGTAAAACTTAGGGAAGTGCTAAAAAATAGCCAATTTATTATCTCAACACCACAGCTAGCAGAAATAGCCAACCAAATTAACATCAGACTAGAAGTTGAAATGGCAAAAATAGAAGTTGCCACTTCTGGGCACTAATCACTGATTTTTTACTGAATCCACTTTATCTGTTGCGCCCTGCTTACTGTCCGTATTTTGAGTCTTACCAGTATCAGTGCCTGAATCTTTGGATTGTTTTTGCATGCTACTTTCATCAGTGGCCTTAGGAGTTTCTATTACTTCAGGTGAATTAGCTTGCCCCGCTTGCTCAGGACTATTACCACCGCCTTGAGTATTTTCAGGTAATTTCTTCTCTTCAACAGGTGTCGGACCCTCCTCAGAAGATGCTCTAAGCTGTGATATAAAACCTTTGAGTTTATCAGCTGGAATCATTCCTGGAATAAAGTTCCCATTTATTATGTATGAAGGTGTACCTTTGATTCCCATCTCCTTAGCCAAATCAAAATTCTTATTAAGTATTTGTTTTACTGAAAAACTATTCACCTCATTTTCAACCATTGAATAGTCAATACTATATTTACCTAGTATAGCTTTAACATTTGCCTCGTTAATTTCCACTATTTTCATCAGTTCATTATGAATAGCTACGAAATTCTGCGGGCTAACTTTATGTATAGCCAAAGCTACCTTCGCTGCATATACTGACTTTTCCCCCAGTATAGGAATTGGTCTTAAAATAATTTTGACTCCCTTATCTTGCGCTATTATTTCATTCTCTTCTTCATTCGCTTTTCTACAATATGCACAGTTATAGTCATAAAACGCCACCATAACAATATCACCATCTGGATTTCCTAAAATAGGTGGTGATTCAGCATTTTCAATTTGTTCTTTATTGACTTTAATATATTCTGTAGCTTTCTTCGTCGATTCTGCTATTTTTTTTGTCTGAAGCCCTTCAAGAGATTGTACTAATAACTCAGGATTTGCCATTATATAATCCTTAATGACTTGCTGTACTTCGTCCTTAGTAAGCCCTGCTGTTTGTGCTTTTTTAGCATTGTCTTCTGTTTTCTTTTCTTCAGTCACTTGTACTTTAACTGTTTCTGGCGTATTAGCCATTTTGTAAGAAAAAAGCACCGCAAGTCCAATCAACATTAGACCTAGAATTAAATTAAATAGCTTTCTTAACATATGATTTCCTCAAACTAAATATTGATTCTTGATAAATGATCTTGAGTCCATATGCAATCAAAACCTAAATTTCACATAACATAATTTAATTTATCCAAGCTTGATCAACATAACTTAAAGAGTTGGATTACTAAAAATTTATTTAAATATTACAGAAACTTAGACAATATAATCCTAGATTTAACAATCAAAATTAGATATTATATGCTCTCGATAATAATTTAATTTCGATATTTCTTATGGGAATAAGCATCTTTCAATTACTACTAGTTCTTCTCATAATATTAGTGCTTTTTGGTGCTGGCAAACTACCGCAGGTAATGTCAGACTTAGGTAAGGGTCTAAAAGCATTTAAATCTTCCATGAAAGATGAAGACAAGGACAAAGATAACGAAAAAAAATAATAAATGGCTAGATAATATGAAAATCACTAAAATTCTTCTTACTGTTGTATTTGTTCCACTAGTGCTAGTAGCATGCAAATCAAAAAAGGGAGATGATGAAACCGTAATACCTGCACAAGTGTTGTACGATAAGGGGGTGTTTCAATTTGAAAAAGGGGAATACAAAAAAGCGTCAGAAGAATTCGAAAAAATATTTTTCCAACACCCTGGAAATCCAATTACTGCCCAAGCAGAATTGATGCAAGCTTATAGCTTGTACCTGGCAGGTGAATATGAGGAAGCAGTAGATGTACTAGAAATTTTCATCAAACTTCATCCAAGACATGAAGATATATCATATGCATATTACTTAAAAGCTTTAGCAAATTACGTCCAGATTTCTGACGTAAAACTCGACCAATCACGAACACAAGCAGCACGTGATGGTCTTGAGGAAGTAATAACTAGGTTCCCAAATTCGAAATATGCGATAGATGCAGCATTGAAAATTGACCTTACTAAGGATCATTTAGCAGGAAAAGAAATGCTCGTTGGCAGATACTATTTACAGAAGAAAAATCCAGTCGCAGCAATCAAGCGCTTTCAGTCAGTAGTAGAGCAATATGACACTACCTCTCACACCAGTGAAGCCCTATACAGGTTGGTTGAAAGTAACGTTATGCTAGGACTTTACGAAGAAGCTAAAAAATACGCCGAAGTTCTGGTGCATAACTATCCTGACAGTATTTGGCGCAAGCATAGCGATAACATCATGAAAAAGTAAAATGCTGCAAAGCCTTCATATTAAAGATTTCGTTCTTATTGAGGATTTAGAAATAGATTTCTGCGAAGGCTTCAATGTTATTACCGGCGAAACCGGGGCCGGTAAATCTATAATACTTGATGCTATCCTGTTTTGCTTTGGTAAAAACTTCACTAAAGACATTATTAGACAATCAACAGAAACATGTACTGTAGTTGCCGTTTTTGACAATAACATGCAGATAAATTCCTTCCTTGAGGAACAAGCAATAGAAATAGATGAACAACTGATTATTAAATCGGTACAAAATAGGACAGGCCGCAGAAAACTATATTTAAATAATCAAATTACTAGTGCTAAGACTTTAAGAGAATTACTAGATCAAGTTCTTGAACTCAATGGTCAACATAACCATACAACTTTGCTTAACCCGAACTCCCATTTATCAATTTTAGACCAATATTGCAACCTAACGCACCTTTGTACTGATGTTGTAAGTACTTATAACAAGTGGAAAAATGCCATTAAACAACTAGGTGAAATAGAAGAAAAAAGAGAACAAATAGACAGAGAAATAGATTACTTAAAACATGTATGCTTGGAACTGGAAAAAGCAAATATTGAAGATAATGAAGAAGAAAAACTACTAGAAATTAGGCATCAACTCCAAAACAAAGAGAAAAAAAGCCAACTTATACAAAATCTATTTGAAGAGCTTGAACAAAATAACATTCACAAAATAGCTTCTAAGGCACAAAAATTAGAATCTGGTTATGTTGACGACACGTCTGCCGCAAAAATTATTTCATTGATTGAAGATGCTTACGATAAATTGGAAGATGCAAAAACATTGCTCAATAATTTGCTTACGCAAGAGAGTGAACAATATTCCCAAGAAGAGCTTGATAATAGACTTCATGAAATAAGAACTCTAGCACGTAAACATAATGTAAATTCAAACGAGCTTACAAGAGTTTTAGAAGAATCAAAAATACAACTCACTGCTCTAGAGAGCAAAATAGTTGCTAGTAACGATCTAGAAAAACAAGCAAATCAGTATCAGCAAGATTATTTACTCAAAAGTAAATCTTTATCTGAGGCAAGAAAAATCGGAGCTTTAGAACTCGCTAAAAAAGTAATGAGTGAGCTCGCTGTATTAGATATGAAAAAAGCAATCTTTAAGATTGAAGTTGATACAAATAATGATTTTGCATCATCATCTGGTGTAGATAAAGTAAGATTTATCGCCTCAACAAACCCTGGTATTGAAGCAGGACCAATAGATAAAATTGCCTCAGGAGGGGAGCTTTCAAGATTTTTGTTAGCATTAAGAGTATCGTTATTTGACAAACTGCCAAAACAAACCATTATTTTTGATGAAATAGATGTTGGAATGAGTGGATCAGTAGCAGATTCTATAGGTTCTAGACTTAATGATTTAAGTAAAGCGATGCAACTGATTGCTATTACGCATCAACCACAAGTCGCCGGTAAGGCACAAAAGCATATTTTGGTTGAAAAAGCCCAACATGATAAGCATACTGTTGTTAGCGTAAAAGAGCTAAGTGCTCAAGATAGACCCTTTGAACTTGCGAGGATGATCTCTGGAAAAGAAATAACAAAAGCTGGTATTGAAGCTGCTAAAGAATTAATAACTAATAATTGAAATTTATGTCTAAAAATTTTTTACTTACAATTTTATGTTTTATTGTCTCTGTGTTTCCAATTTTGGCTAGCGCGGATGATAAAGCGCCAAATGGCACAATTCTTAATATATCAGCAACTGAATACACTCAAATTACCCAAGATTTAATAATAGCAAATATGCATTATGAGAGCGAAGCACAAAACGCTAAAGAAGTTCAAAACGCTATTAATAATATAATGTCTAAAGTACTAGAAAGGTCAAAGAAATTTTCTAATATCCAATTATCTACTGGTCAATACTCCGTTTATAAATATGATTATCAGGATAAGAAACAAAACACCCTGCTTTCCAAATGGAAAGGAAGCCAATCTTTAAGCATCACAGGACGTGACTCTGAAAGCATCACAAAATTAGTTGGCGAGCTACAAGATCTTGGTCTTGCGGTAGACGGCCTCAATTATACTATTTCTGATGAAAAGCGCGATGAAACTAGAGACAATTTGATGGAAAAAGCTGTAAGCAAGTTGCTTGCAAAAGCAGCAAGAGTAGCAAAATCCTTAGGTAAAACCGAAACTAAGGTGGTCAATATCAATGTTGATGCCGAGAATACGGCTCCAATGCCATTTTATCAAACCACTATGAGAGTAGGATTTTCTGCAAAGAATGAAATGTCCCCACCGATTGTCGAGCCAGGACAAAGCACGATAACTATGACTGTGTCCGCAACGATATTGATTAAGGATTAATCATATTACCACTTGAATATTGCTTTTCCTTTACATTTAAGGCAATTTCGATATAAACTCTCAGTTGTTAACAATTAAACTAAAGTAATTATTATGAATATTCACGAATATCAAGCAAAGCAGGTATTGCGTAATTATGGGGTCCCTACTTCCCATGGAGTGGTAATTCTTAAGAGTAGTGACATTGATGATGTCATAAATAATTTTGATGCTAAAACATACGTTGTAAAAGCACAAATTCATGCTGGCGGAAGAGGTAAAGCTGGTGGAGTAAAAGTAGTCCGCACTAAAGAAGAAGCAAAAAACGCTGCACACGCTATGTTTGGAAAAACTCTTGTCACGCACCAAACTGGGCCAAAGGGACAGTTGGTAAAAAGACTATATGTTGAATCTGGTTGCGATATTGCTAAAGAGTATTATTTCAGCGCCGTGATGGATAGATCAAGCAGACGTATTACTTTTATGGCGTCAACTGAAGGAGGTGTAGATATCGAAGAAGTTGCTGAGAAACACCCCGAAAAAATTGTTAAAGTATCAGTGGATCCTGCCACTGGAATACTACCATTTCACTGTCGCTCTATCGCTTTTAGGCTAGGGTTTACAGGAGATAAGGCAAAACAAATGATGAAAATTACGGAATCAGTTTATCAAGCGTTTATCTCCACAGATGCTTCACAAATTGAAATAAATCCTTTGGTAGAAACCACAGATGGTACACTACTCGCGCTTGATGCCAAAATTAATTTTGATGATAACGGGTTATTCCGTCACCCTGAAGTATCTTCATTAAGAGATGAAGATGAAGAGGATCCATTAGAAGTAAGAGCCAGTAAATCTGAGTTAAATTACGTCAGAATGGATGGGGATATTGGCTGCATGGTCAACGGTGCTGGCCTTGCTATGGCAACAATGGATATCATTAAATTATATGGTGGAGAGCCAGCAAACTTTTTAGATGTTGGTGGAGGGGCTGATAAAGAGCGAGTCACTGAGGCCTTTAAAATTATTCTTTCTGATAAAGCAGTCAGAGGAATTCTGGTGAACATCTTTGGTGGAATAATGAGATGCGATATTATTGCTGAAGGAATCATAGCTGCTGCTAAAGAAGTTGGGGTAAAAGTTCCGCTAGTTGTAAGACTTGCTGGAACAAATTTTGAATTAGGAAAAAAGATTTTAGCAAGCTCTGGTTTGGAAATTATTGCAGCAGATGACCTAGGTGATGCTGCACAAAAAATTGTTAAAGCGATTTAATTAGGAGCTGTTATAAAATGTCAATATTAGTAAATAAAAACACTAAAGTAATTTGCCAAGGATTTACAGGCTCTCAAGGAACATTTCACTCTGAACAAGCTATAGCTTATGGTACTAAAATGGTGGGAGGAGTCACACCTGGCAAGGGAGGACAAACACATCTTGATCTTCCGGTATATAATACTGTTCAAGAGGCAATAGATAGAACAGGAGCTAATGCTAGCGTAATTTATGTTCCACCACCATTTGCAGCTGATTCAATCTTAGAAGCAATTGATGCTGGAATTGAATTAGTAATATGTATCACTGAAGGAATACCAGTACTTGATATGCTAAGAGTTAGAAGGGCATTAGTTGGCTCAAGAACAAGACTTGTTGGCCCTAATTGCCCTGGAGTTATTACTCCAGAAGAGTGCAAAATTGGTATCATGCCAGGTCATATTCACAAAAGAGGAAAAGTCGGTATAGTATCAAGATCTGGAACTCTTACATATGAGGCAGTGGCACAAACAACTGCAGTTGGTCTTGGCCAATCAACATGTGTTGGTATTGGAGGTGATCCAATTAATGGCACAAACTTTATCGATTGTATTGAGTTGTTCTTACAAGACCCAGAAACACAAGCAATTATTATGATTGGAGAAATTGGGGGCAATGCTGAAGAAGATGCAGCTGACTTTATCAAAAAATCTAAAATTAAGAAACCAACTGTTGGTTTTATCGCTGGAGTAACTGCCCCTCCTGGTAAAAGAATGGGTCATGCAGGGGCAATTATTGCAGGTGGCAAGGGATCTGCAGGAGACAAACTTGAAGCTCTTAAAAGCGCAGGTGTAAAAATCTCTGACTCCCCAGCTGAAATTGGCAAAGCGATGCATAAATTACTTAGCTAAGATAAACCCATGAATTCTTTTAATAGCTATCGTGACTCAATAGTAATAAAGGATTCTGTCAAATCTAAACATGTGACAGTGGGAGAGCATTCATATTACGCTGGTTACTACCATGGCAAAGCTTTCGATGATTGTATAATGTATTTGGATGAGCTTGATGACGTACATCCTGCTGACCAGATGGATGGATTAATAATAGGAAAGTTCTGCTCGATTGCTACTGGCGCTCAATTCATGCTTGGTGGAACACAAGGTCATAATTATAATTGGATCAGTAATTACCCCCTAGATTTCCTTGATGATGATTATGATAATTATCAAACTATCCCTCCTAAAGCTCACCAACTTAAAGGTGATACAGTTATAGGTAATGATGTCTGGATAGGAGCTGATGCTCTAATTATGCCAGGAATCAGAATAGGAAACGGAGCTGTGGTTGGAGCAAGAGCTGTTGTTACTAAAAACATTGGGTCTTACGAAATTTGGGCCGGTAATCCTGCACGCTTAATTAAAAAGAGATTTTCTGACGATGAAATAGCAATGCTACTTGAGTTAAAATGGTGGAACTGGAATCTAGACAAAATAAAGCAACATCTTGATATTATCCGCTCAAATGATGTAAGATCTCTTTTTGAACAAATAACGAAATGACGGCAATTACTCACTAACGATTTTCATTTGCCCATCACCAGACATTCTTGCTAGAACATAGTTTTGCACTTTCTCAAATGCTCTTGTTTCGATTTGTCTTACTCTTTCTTTGGATATATTATACTGCATACTAAGAGCATCAAGAGTCAGCGGGTTATCTATTAGCTTTCTGGCTGAGAAAATCTGCACCTCCCTCTCATTTAAGGACATTAGCGCTTCTGATAATACTTGAGATCTATTGTTTGCTAATTGCTTATGCGATACAACATCTTCCTGTGATGGCTTATTTTCAGGCAGCATTTCTATCATTTCTGCCCCATCTTCGCTATCAATATCTAGTGGTTTATTAAGCGATAAATCGGGACCAGATAATCTCATATTCATTTCACCGACTTCATGCGCCTCAACGCCTAGATCTTTTGCAATCTCAACAAAATCACTTTCATTAATAGCGCGCGAATACAGATTGGCGATTTTATGCTTAATTTTACCTAAGCTAAAAAATAGCTTTTTTTGCGCCGATGTAGTGCCAATTCTAACTAAAGACCATGATCTTAAAACATATTCTTGAATAGCTGCTTTTATCCACCACATAGAGTATGTAGAAAGTCTATAACCAAGATCTGGGTTGAATTTTTTCACTGCTTGCATCAAACCAATATTTCCTTCAGAAATTAATTCGGTCACAGGTAAGCCATAATTTCTATACCTCATAGCAATTTTGGCCACAAGTTTTAAATGGCTTTTTACTAATTTATGCGCCGCTTCAAGATCCTGAGTTTCCAAATACGCCTTAGCAAGCATAAATTCTTCTTCTTTAGTAAGGGAAGCTATAGCATTAATCTCTCGTAAATAAATACTAAGACTTGCTTCCGAACTAACTACTGGTAGATTGGCTATGTTTGACATCTATTTTTTCTAATTCTTTTTTCTTAAAAAACCTTTGTGTATTGTAACACAAAACAACTTACAGTTTCAAGAGGGTGACGCTTGTTTGGTATCTTGGAAACTAATTTCCAAAATCTCATATGCTTTAGCCCCTTTTGGCGTTGAAACCTCTACAACATCTCCTATTGATTTACCAATTAGCGCTTTAGCTAAAGGAGATTTTGTAGAAATTCTACTTTTTGAGATATCGGCCTCATATTCACCTGTAATATGATAAACAACCTCATCCCCGCTTTCATCATCCATTAATTTCACCGTTGCTCCAAATTTAACACTATCTGGCTTCAATTTTGAAATATCAATAATCTCGGCTCTTGATAATTTATCTTCCAAATCCAAAATTCTTCCTTCAATAAAGCTCTGCTTATCCCTTGCAGCATGATATTCAGCATTCTCTGATAAATCACCAAATTCCCTAGCAGTAGATATAGCTTCTATAACAGCTGGACGCTCAACATGTTTTAGATGCTTAATTTCTTGTTTTAGTTGCTCATAACCACTTTTTGTAATTGGAAATTTGTCCATAGCTATTATTTCTTGTTTATGTTACGATCTGTGAGTATATTTATACCTTAATATTTTGTCAAATTTGACCATAAAACATTCATATGGAAGATGAACTGATACATTTTGAAATTAGACGCAAACTTTTTCATCTTTGTAGCCTAATATTCCCCCTTACATACGTCTTTGTAACCAAAATGTATATGGCAACAGCCCTAATGATTATTACTGGTATAACTCTTTATCTCGATATATCTAGGCATTATAACAGCAAAATTAAAGATCTGATAACCAAAATTTTTGGTAAATTGATGCGTGAAGAAGAAGCAAGCGGGCAATTCATGCCAAGCGGGGCTAGTTACATGGCACTTGGTTTTTTACTAAGTTGTTTATTATTTAGCAAAGGCCTAGTTTTAGTTTCTTGGTTAATACTCATAGTGGGAGACTGTTTTGCTGCTATAATGGGAATGAGGTTTGGTTCACCGCTATTTAATGGAAAGTCATTCATTGGTTCAGGGTCATTTTTTGCTTCCTCAGTTTTTATTAGTATTATGATGTACTTTATTTTTCCATATGATACTGGCTTTTTTATTATATTATTTAGCTCATTAGCGGCAACATTAGTAGAATTTTTTTCCGACCAAATTAAAGTTAATGACAACCTTTCTATACCTTTAGTATATTGCTTTACAACTTTTGTGCTTAGCCTGTTGTAATATTTGCCTTTTTATGAATCATTATTCTGAATTTTACAATCAACTAAAAAATACCATTAGAATATCAGATATTATCAGAGCAACTGTAGCTTTGACACGAAAAGGTAATGAATTCCTAGGAGTTTGTCCATTTCATGAAGAAAAAACTCCATCTTTTACTGTAAACGACGTTAAAAAATTCTATCACTGCTTTGGCTGTGGAGCACACGGAGACTTAATAAGATTCATTTCAGAAACATCAGGTCTTGGTTATAGAGAGGCAGCTATTAAAATTGCTGAGGATAAAGGAATTCCGCTGCCAAAATTTACTAGAGACCAAATAGCTCAATATGAAGAAGCCGATCATCTTACAAAGATCCTTGAATTAGCAGCAGAGTTTTTTTCTAGTAATATAACTGATGAGGTCAAAACGTATTTAAAGCAAAGAGGGCTGAGTGAAAAAACAATTAGTGATTTTAATATTGGATTTGCGCCTGGTGCTTCTCTTTTAGAAAAATTCTTTCAAAAAAAATCCATACCTCTTAAGGATTTGATAAAAGCAGGATTACTTGGCAAAAAAGATGATGGAAGAATTTATGAAATATTTACAAAAAGAATTATTTTTCCTATCAGAAGTAATTATAACAAAGTCATTGCATTTGGAGCAAGAGCTCTTGGTGATGCAATGCCTAAATACATCAATTCACCTGAAACGATAATTTTTAAAAAATCTGATACGATTTATGGTGAAAATCTTGCAATAAGCAGTGCTTATAAAAGCAACTACTTTATTCTTGTTGAAGGGTATTTAGATGTAATTGCCCTTCATCAAGCTGGGTTTAAAGAAGCCGTAGCTTGTTTAGGTACAGCTGTCACAACATCTCACCTTAGTAAATTATGGACAACAGCAGATGAGATAATTATTTGTCTAGATGGAGATAATGCTGGAATACGAGCAAGTAATAGAATAATTGACATCGTACTTCCCATCTTAACCGTTAAAAATAAAGTTTCATTCATTAAATTGCCACCAGCTACAGACCCTGATGATTTAATAAAATCAAAAGGTCCAGATGAATTTCAAAAACTTATGGCAAAAAGAATTAGTCTATCTGAAATGATATGGCGCAAAGAATTTAATGACAACTCATTTAAAAGTGCCGAAGAAAGAGCCTCCCTAGAAAATAAATTAGATGAGTATTGCAAGATTTTAAATGATTCCTCTTTAAAGACAAATTTTAAACGCTATTTTAAGCAAATGCTTTGGGATAATGTCTTTAACACTGGCTCTTTAGCAAATAAGAAAAAAACTATTCCTGCTTTTTTATCAGCTAATGTATCTTTAAAAAAGTACTCTGAGATAGAGTTTATTGAGCTTGCAATATGTGCTTTTATGATTTCTTTTCCAGATGCTATAAAATCACCATTTGAAGTAACTTTTAGAACTAATAATTTAAACGATTTTAAAGACTGGATTATAAATATTGTTGAATCTTCAGATAATGACAAATTAAATTTGCAAACTATCATCAACGATAAAGTAAAAAACTCTAGATTTTATGACATTTTTTTAGTATTATCTGCACCTAATAAATTATTTTTAGACGATAGCTTCATAAGCAAGGCAACACTTTATAAAGAACTTGCTTTTGAGTTGCTGTTAAAGAAACATTACCTATTACTTCTTAAACAAGAATATATTGAATTGTCAGAAAAAGAATTTGAGAAGGCACAATCTAAATCTCAATCATATTTAAAGGAGATACAAAAACTTTCTGAGGAAGTAATGCAATTAAGCACAAAATTATCTGGTTAAATTGGTACAAAAATTATTATGGCATCAAAAGAAAAAGGCAAAGACATTAAGCAAGAAAATAACACCAATATTGAGAACCTAGTCTCAACTGGGAAGAAGAAGGGCTTTGTTACCTATGACGAAATAAATAAATCAATTCCCGCAAATAAAAAATTATCAATTGATGAATTAGAAAGTGCAATTTCAAAGTTTTCTGACGCTGGAATTGATATCATTGAAGAAGACGATGAAGATATCAAGCTGGATATCAATGTTAATGAAGAACTCACCGTTTTTAATAGAATTGCAGAGAATGAAGAAGAGAGTGAAGAAGAAGAACTTGGATCAACCGATGACCCTGTGCGCCTTTATCTAAGGGATATGGGAGGCGTAGAGCTTTTATCTAGAGAGAATGAAATAGAGATAGCCAAAAGAATTGATGAAGGAAAAGTCCTCATGCTCAATTCATTATGTGAAAGCCCATATGCAGTACGCTCTTTTATAAAATGGTTTGAAGATCTGGCTAATGAGAAGATACTCCTGCGCGACTTAATAGACCTAGAAGCCAATATAGGCAACGATAATTCTATTATGATGGAAGAAGAGGAAGTTGAGGTTGAAGAAGATGATGAAAGTGGTGGCTCTGATTCTACAAAAAATAGTCTCGACGAAGACGAAGGAAAAACCCTTTCAATATCTGCAATGGAGGCCGAGCTTCTTCCAGCTATTACCGACAAAATGGAAAATATCGCCAGAATATGCCAATCCATTATAGATGAAGCTAAAAAGCATTTATCTGATAGCGAGAAAATCGATGCACTAAAGAGTAATAAGACCTATCAAAAACTAGTTGCTAGTCTTGCAAGCGAGGTTTTACCTTTACACTTTAATAGCAAACGCATTGAGGAGTTACTTTCAAATATTTATGAGGTAAATAAAGATCTTCTTGCCAAAGAAATGAAATTGCTTAAATTAGCTGAAAAACATAAAGTTGATCGTCAGTTATTCTTAAAAGAATTTACTAATTCTGATTACGGTACTGCCTGGCTTAAAAAAATTAGTACTAAAAAAGAAAGCTCTTGGAAGAATTTTCTAGAAAGTGAAGAGTCGAATATTAAGGGAATTATATCTGAATTTGATAAAATCGCTAATGATTCTGGTCTACCAATAACAGAGCTTAAGAGAATTGTAAGTGCTATTCAAAAAGGTGATCGCCAATCATCTAGAGCTAAAAAGGAAATGATTGAGGCCAATTTGCGATTAGTTATTTCTATCGCAAAAAAATATGCTAATAGGGGATTGCAGTTTCTTGACCTTATCCAAGAAGGAAATATAGGGCTAATGAAAGCTGTGGATAAATTCGAATATAGCAGAGGTTTTAAATTTTCTACATATGCCACTTGGTGGATTAGGCAAGCTATTACAAGATCAATTGCTGATCAAGCTCGTACCATCAGAATACCAGTTCATATGATTGAGACTATTAATAAAATAATACGAACTTCACGTCAAATGTTAAATGAATTAGGCTACGAACCAACACCGGCCGAGATTGCTGCAAGGCTTTCTATGCCAATTGATAGAGTTAGAAAAGTAATGAAAATAGCAAAAGAACCTGTTAGCCTTGAAAACCCTGTTGGTGACGAAGATGGAAGCTATTTGGGTGATTTCATTGAAGATAAAAATGCTATTTTGCCAAGCGAAGCAGCATTCCAAACTAATTTAAGAGAAACCACTACAAGAATTCTATCAACCCTTACTCCAAGAGAGGAAAGAGTCCTTAGAATGCGCTTTGGTATAGGAGTTCATACAGATCATACTTTAGAAGAAGTAGGACAGCAATTTAATGTAACTCGTGAAAGAATTCGTCAAATCGAAGCAAAAGCCTTACGCAAATTAAAACACCCAACACGTTCTAAGAAAATGATTAGTTTCTTAAGCGGGTCAGGTCATAATAACTCTAACTAATGGATTCTTATAGATATAAAATTACTTTAGAATATCTAGGAACTGGTTATTGCGGTTGGCAAAAACAGCAAAGTGCGTTATCTATTCAGGAAATAGTCGAGGATGCAATTTATTGCTTTTCTAAGGAAAAAGTTAGTCTGATAGTTGCCGGAAGAACTGATGCAGGCGTCCATGCTCTTGGACAAGTAGCACATTTTGACTTATCAAAGAAATTTGATCCGCAAAGGTTAATGCTGGCAATAAATCACTTTTGTAGACCGCATACAGTTGGAGTAGTATCGGCACAAGTAGTGGATAAATCATTTAATGCAAGATTTTCTGCTAAATCAAGACATTATGTGTATAGAATTCTTAATAGGAGATCTGTGAACATAGTTCAAAATGGATTATTTTGCTGGATTAGGCATAATTTGGATACTCAAGCAATGCAAGAGGCAGCAAATTACTTGGTTGGCAAGCATGATTTTAGTGCATTTAGAGCATCTGAATGCCAAGCAAAATCACCAGTAAAGACTATTGATAAAATTGAGATAATCAGGAATGGGGATGTAATTGAGATTTATATTTCAGCACTATCCTTTCTTCATCATATGATAAGAAACATTGTTGGCAATCTACTAATGGTAGGAAAAGGACAATGGCCAAAAGAGAAAATCTTAAAGATTCTTGAAGCAAAAAATAGAAGTATAGCTGGGCCAACTGCTCCAGCTGAAGGTCTTTATTTCTTGCGGGTAGATTACTAGTTGTAAACTTATGCAAATAAAAGAAATACTTAAAGTCGCTCTTAAAAAATTGCCTGACAGCTCTACTCCCAATCTAGATGCTAGAATCTTATTAGCATATTGCGCTGGTATTTCTCAAGAACAATTACTATTGCAATACAATGATCACATAGATAAAAAAACAATATCCTGTTTTTTTGAATTAATAGAAAGAAGAAGTAAGCATGAGCCTATTGCCTACTTAGTAGGAAAACAAGAATTTTATGGTTTAGAATTTGAAGTTAACAATAATGTACTCATTCCCAGACCAGATACAGAATTACTCGTTGAAACAGTAATTTCTGATTGTCACTCTCTTAGTGCAAATAATTATATTGATATATTAGACCTTGGAACTGGGTCCGGTGCAATCGCCATTGCACTAGCTAAGAACTTGCCAAAGGCTAGAATTACAGCAACAGATATTAGTCTTAACGCCTTAGAAATAGCCAAAAAGAATTCAAATAAACATAATGTTGAATCTCAAATACAGTTCTTGCAAGGAAATTGGTTTTTGGCAATTAAAGGCGCTGATAAAAAATTTGATTATATTGTAAGTAACCCTCCATATATTGCTGAAAATGAAAAAAATTTTATGACTTCCTCAACTTTATATGAGCCAAAAATCTCCTTATTTGCAGAAGATAAAGGGTTAAACGCATATATAAAAATAATAGAGATGGCGTCTAATTATTTAAAACAAGGAGCAAAATTAGTTCTTGAGATAGGTTTTCTTCAAAACGCACAAGTAGTTACTCTACTTACGCAGGCTGGATATAATTCAATAAAAATGGTCAAAGATTTATCAGGACATAATCGAACTGTCATAGCTTGCAAGTAAATGTCAGTCATCAACGTAACTATACGTTAATTATTATCTGGCAATTTTCCATACATCATTGAATATAAGGGGTATAACTGTGTTAAAAATACACAATTTATTTTGTTGCTATAAAATTCTTGTGTTTTATTGGTGCAAAATAGTATATAAAACACTTGCAGTACAGTATGATTTGATACTGCACAGGGTCGGGTGACTTTGTACAATTAACTTATTGAGAAATAGTGGTAAATATTATGACAAAAACAAAATTACTTGCTACAGCTTTTGCAGTAGCTTCTCTTTCATTCTCAGCTTATGCTGCTGATGAGCCAAAAATGGAAAAATGCATGGTTGGAAAAACTGAAGTTATGGTTCCAGCTGGTGAATGTGATAAAGTTATGAAAGGCGATATGGGTGGTCTTTCTGATGAAGTAAAAGCACAAGTTGAAGCAGCTAAAGAAGCGAAATAATTTTTAGCACTAGAACTTATTTAAAAGCCGAAGATTTTAAATCTCTTCGGCTTTTTTTGCACGTTTATTGACATTATTTTATTATTACGTGATACTTGTAATTATTATGCGTTAACAATAACTATATCACCTTTGACTAAAGCGCTTCTGTTTCAAATCTACTTATACTTTTAGTAGTAAATTTTTCTAAGTAATCTTTTTATGTTTATATTTCGGATTTCTGGTATCCTCGCCTACTACATTTGTCATGTAATTATGATAGTCTTCATAATTTCCTTCAAACCATGTGGCACTACCATCTTTGTCGTAAGCAATAATATGAGTCGCAATTCTATCTAAAAACCAGCGATCATGGCTTATTACAAATACACAACCAGCAAAATCCATAATTGCATCTTCTAGAGCTCTTAAAGTATCAACATCTAAATCATTTGAAGGTTCGTCAAGTAATATTACATTTGCCCCCTCTTTGAGTAGTTTTGCCAAATGCACTCTATTGCGTTCTCCACCAGATAGTTGCCCAACCTTTTTTTGTTGCTGTGGTCCTTTAAAATTGAATGCTGAACAATATGCTCTACTTTTCATCGATATATCACCAAGTTCGAGCACTTCTAGACCGTCTGATATTTCTTCCCATATGGTTTTATCATCATTAAGATGATCCCGAGACTGATCTACATAGCCTAATTTTACTGTATCACCTAAGATAACTTTACCAGTATCTGGCTGAGTTTTACCAGAAATAAGATTAAATAACGTTGTTTTACCAGCACCATTAGGCCCAACTATACCCACTATAGCTCCACGTGGAACTCTAAAACTGAAATCTGTAAGTAAAATTTTATCATTATACTTTTTGCATAAATTTTCAGCTTCTATGACTAATTCACCCAATCTAGGACCGTTAGGTATAACTATTTGAGAAAAACCATTTCCACTTTCTCTCTTTTTATTAAGTAATTCTTGATATGCATTTATTCTTGCTTTGTTTTTGGCTTGCCTTCCTTTTGGTGACTGCTGAACCCACTCGAGCTCCTTTTTTAATTGCTTAGCTCGATCTCCTTCTTCCTTATCTTCTACAGATAATTTTTCTTGTTTCTGCTTTAACCAGGAAGAATAATTTGAATGCCAAGGAACACAAGCTCCTCTATCAATTTCTAAAATCCATTCTGCAACATTATCTAGAAAATAACGATCGTGGGTAATAGCAACCACGGTTCCTTTATATTCCTTTAGGAAATTCTCTAGCCAGGATACTGACTCAGCATCTAAATGGTTGGTTGGTTCATCTAACAATAACATATCAGGTCTTTCTAAAAGCAGTTTGCATAACGCTACTCTTCTTTTTTCACCTCCTGAAATTTTAGTGACATCAGCATCTTTTGCCGGACACCTCAAAGCATTCATTGCTATTTCTATTTCTCTCTCAATACTCCACCCATCACAAGCATCAATTTTTTCCTGCAATTCGGCCTGCTGTACTAGTAATTCATTCATTTGTTCATCTGTCATTTCTTCAGCAAATTTAGAACTTACTAAATTAAATTCATCAATTAAATTTTTCTTATATGATAATCCCTCCATAATATTTTCAAATACATTTTTCTGAGAATTCAGGTGCGGTTCTTGTGGTAAATAACCAACTTTTATTCCATCGGCAACAAACGCTTCTCCTTCATATTCTTTATCTAAGCCAGCCATAATCTTAAGTAAAGTCGATTTACCAGCACCGTTATGTCCTATTATTCCTATTTTTGCGCCAGGCAAAAAGGAAAGCCATGTTTCTTTTAAAATTTGTTTACCATTTATGGACTTACTAAGCCCTTTCATTACATATACGTACTGATACGACATTTTACTTTATTCCTAATTTAGTTAAATATTTTTATTTGACTTTGACCAATCTAGATTAAATTTTTCAAGACCAGACTTAGTTAACTCATGCTCCACTAAATGAGACATAACTTTTGCTGGTACTGTCACCACATCAGCTTTAGCTACAGCACATTGTTCAACATGAGTAATATTTCTTATCGAGGCAGCTAGAATTTGAGTTTTAAAACCATAATTATCATATATCTTTCTTATTTCTTGAATTAGCGCAATACCATTTTGGCCATTATCTTCTAGTCGGCCTATAAAGGGAGAAATATATGTAGCACCAGATTTTGCCGCAAGAAGAGCCTGGCTAGATGTAAAACATAATGTCATATTAACCTTATGGCCATTGTACGTAAAATACCTACAAGCTCTAAGACCATCCCACGTCATAGGTAATTTAATTACAATGTTAGATTCTCCTGATTTAGTAATTTTATCACCTTCTTTCAACATTTGCTCATAATCAGTTGAGATCACCTCAATACTTACATCTCCGCTTACTATTTGTGTAATAGAATTTATTGTTGAATAAAAATCAAGTTTTGAGCTTGCCATCAGTGATGGATTAGTAGTTACTCCGTCTATCAGATTAAAAGTACTATACTTTTTTATTTCATTCAAATCTACACTATCTAAGAATATTTTCATTATCAATTATACTTAAAAATCTATTACTTAAATCTACCAAGAATTGAGTCAAGTTCTTGCAAATTACTGTAGTAAAAACTAATTTTGCCACCATTCCAAGAATTTTCTACTGTGACCTTAACCCCAAATTTTTCGCTTAAAGAATGGCCTAATAATATCATATCTTCGTCAACTTTACTGACTTTATTGTCCCGGCTTTCAGAAGATATATCCTTTTTCTTGATATTGCTAACTAAATCTTCTGTTTGCCTTACATTAAGATCATTTGCCACTATCTTAGCAGCAATTTGTTCAGCCTCATCTAACCCAACTAGGCATCTTGCGTGCCCCATAGAAAGCTGATTAGTATTTACAAGATATTTTACAGTTTCAGGCAACTGATTTAATCTAAGTATATTAGTGATATGACTCCTACTTTTACCCAATATATTTGCTAACTCAACTTGACTATAATTATATTCATCTATTAATTTCTGATATGCCTGAGCCTCTTCTACAGCCGTTAACTCTTTTCTTTGTATATTCTCAATCAACGCTATTTCCAGTACTTCTTTGTCACTTAAAGTTTTAAGTATAGCTGGTATTTGTCTTAACCCAGCAATTTTACTGGCTCTATAACGTCTCTCACCTGCCACAATTTTATATTTACCATCAATACTTTCTGTGACTATAATTGGCTGAACTAGTCCATGATTAATTATAGAATCAGCAAGTTCTTTTAATAGCACTTCATCGAATACTTTCCGTGGTTGATCCTTATTGACCTCAATTAATTCTATATCTATAAGCCTAGATATACCACCAACTTCAATAGGCAAGGCTTCTTCACCTAACAGAGACGATAACCCTCTACCTAATGCCATATTTTTCATTATTGCCCCCTTTTCATGCTACTGCTAAGCTATTCTCTTTGGCCATCAACTCTTTAGCAAGATTAATGTATGCTTGTGAACCCAAGCACTTATAATCGTATATTATAGCTGATTTTCCATGAGATGGAGCTTCTGACAACTTTATATTTCTAGGGATAGTAGTATTGAATACTATTTTACCAAGACAGGTTCTGACATCACTTTCTACCTGCTCAGTAAGCTTATTGCGCTTATCATACATCGTAAATAATACCCCTCCAATTTTAATATCCGGATTTAAACCCTTCCTAACTATTTCTATAGTCTTAAGTAAATGACTTAATCCCTCTAGAGAATAAAAATCACATAACATCGGTATTATAACCTCCTTAGATGCAACTAGAGCGTTTATGGTTAAAAGATTAAGGGAAGGAGGGCAATCTATAATTATATAGTCAAAGTTATCTATAGCTGATCCTAATGAATTTTTTAAAACCTTTTCTCGGTTCACTAATTTAATTAAATCCATTTCTGCTGCTGCCAAATTAATATTTGAACTAACAATAAATAAATATGGAATTTCAGTCTCAATTATCGCTTTGTCTATTGATTCATGGCCACATAATACATGATAAATATTTACACCTCTTTTATCATGCTTAATTCCAAGCCCACTACTACTGTTTCCTTGTGAATCTAAGTCAATAAGTAACACCTTCTTATTCATTACGGCCATAATGGTGGCTAAATTTACAGCGGTCGTGGTTTTCCCCACCCCACCTTTCTGATTTACTATAGAAATGACTTTTGCTCTCATGATTTTATCATCCTTAAATTGTATATTTCCAAAATCTTTCCCATACCAGAGGTGATGCTATCATGAATTTTTAGATCAAACAACCAGTGTTTTTTTGCCTGATCTAGTTCTTCCTCAAATGAAGATCCTTTATGAAGCAACATTTTTTTCTTAATGTTAAAATTACAACACACACTAAACAGCTTATCCAAATTAGAAAAAGCCCTTGAAGTTAGAATATCACAACTTATACCCTTCAAATTCTCAACTCTATCATTGACAATACTAATTTCATTTGGAGATATTTTTTTGACTTGATTAAGGAATGTAACTTTTCTTTGATCGCTCTCTACTAAAGTGACCTTTTTTATACCAGACAGCGATAATATTATTCCCGGAAAACCAGCACCCGAACCAATGTCTAGTACTTCTATATTTAAATTATCAATATATTTCAACAACTGAATAGAATCTATGATATGTCTTTCCCATATCTTTTCGACATCACCACTGGAAATTAAATTAATGCTGTTATTCCATTTGGTAAGTATATCTGCATATTCTAAGAGTTTTTCCTTTATTTCACGTGAAACAATTAAATTATCTCTTAACATCAGCAGTTTTAATATGTATTAAAATCGACATTATAGCTGCCGGAGTGATTCCAGGAATCCTTCGTGCAGCCCCTAGTGTTAAAGGATTTGCAAACTTAAGCTTTTCTATTACTTCATTAGAAAGACTCTTTATCGTAGTATAATCTATATCACCTGGTATTACCAGAATCTCTTCATCAATGAACATTTTAATATCCAGGTTTTGCCTTTCTAAATATGAGGAATATTTAGATTCGATATAAATGTAATTTAATATCTTTTGATCAATTTTTTTTAATTCAGGAAATATTTCTTGTGTTTTCTCAAAGCCTATTTTAGGAAGACCAAGCATCTGATATGCAGATTTCTTGCTACCATCTTGAGATACACTTATCCCAAATTTTTTTAATTGAGTGGTAGTAAGTATTTTTTCAGACAATAGAACTTTCGCTTCTTCTAGCTGTTGAAGTTTTTTATAAAAACGCTTTTCACGCTCTTTAGACACTAGACCAATTTCTACTCCTTTTTGCGTCAGTCTTTGATCAGCATTATCAGCTCTAATTGATAATCTATATTCAGATCTAGACGTAAACATCCTATATGGCTCTGATGTACCAAGAGTTACTAGGTCATCAATCATTACACCAATATAGGAGTCAGCTCTCGTTAATATAAACTCCTGCTTATTTTGCGCTGATAAAGCGGCATTAATACCTGCGACTATACCCTGGCCAGCTGCCTCTTCGTAACCAGTTGTTCCGTTGATTTGACCAGCAAAATATAATCTTCTTATTTTTTTTGTTTCTAGACTATGTTTAAGCTCTCTTGGGTCCACAAAATCATACTCTATAGCGTAACCACATCTAATTATTTTACAATTCTCAAGACCTTTAATAGAATGAATAAACGCTTCTTGAACATCCTCTGGTAAAGATGTAGATAAGCCATTTGGATATATAGTTGTGTCGTTTAATCCTTCCGGTTCTAGAAATATCTGATGCGAACTTTTAGAACTAAATCTCACTACTTTATCTTCAATAGAAGGACAGTACCTTGGACCAACCCCCTCAATTTGTCCAGAATACATAGCAGATTTAGATAAATTATCATTAATGATCCTATGGGTATTGTTATTTGTACTAGTTATAAAGCAGCTAATTTGGGGGACTAAAATCCTCTCTGTCATTTCAGAAAACGGCCTTGGGATGAGGTCTCCAGGCTGTGGTTCTAATTTAGAAAAATCTATAGTAGCTCCATCTATTCTTGCAGGAGTTCCTGTTTTAAGACGACTTACGTTAAACCTTATACGCTTAAGTGTATTTGAAAGACCATTTGATGGCTCTTCTCCAACCCGCCCTGCAGGAGTTGTACGATTACCTACATGTATCATTCCAGCTAAGAAGGTTCCAGTAGTTAACACCAAAGAGTTACAATTAATGATGCCAGAATTATTAGACACTACCCCAACAACAGAGTCATTTTCAATAACTATATCCTCTACTGAATCATATATAATATCAAGATTTGGATAATTTATTAGTTCTTCTTTTACTGCTTTTTTATACAAAGAGCGATCTGCTTGAGCTCTTGGACCCCATACAGCCGGCCCCTTGCTTTCATTTAGCATTTTATAGTGGATTCCAGCCTTATCGATCATTCTTGCCATTAGACCGTCTAATGCATCGACTTCTTTAACTAAAATACCTTTTGCAATTCCCCCAATAGCTGGGTTACAAGACATCTCACCTAGATTTGATTCCCTTAAGGTTATGAGCAAAGTATTAGCACCTAATCTAGCAGACGCAGCAGCAGCTTCTGCTCCTGCATGTCCACCACCAACTACTATAACCTTATAGGATTTTTTCACGTGGAAATTTACTCAACTATCTCAGTTTTGTTAAAAAAGAAATTAACTTCTCTATTGGCACTATCCAAACTATCTGAACCATGAACACTGTTAGACTCTATATCAACAGCAAAATCCTTTCTGATAGTACCAGGTTTCGCATCTGCAGGGTTAGTAGCCCCCATTATTTCTCTATTTTTTATGACCGCATCTTCACCCTTAAGCACCTGAAGAACCACAGGGCCTGAAGTCATGCATGTTACTAAGCTGCTAAAGAATGGCCTTTCTTTATGCTCAGAATAAAACTCTTTTGCTTGTGATTCGGATAATTTTACCATTTTTTGTGCTACAATTT
>JACCDN011218498.1_pt1 | contig 46556 bp, 47 predicted proteins | sample 7441691 | NCBI WGS metagenome assembly JACCDN01 (sample SAMN15323439, study PRJNA562643) | freshwater metagenome | isolation source: river surface water | place: USA:Blue River Watershed | collected 2017-08-16 | reverse complement strand
CGCCCGAGTACCGCCCGAGTACCGCCCGAGTCCCGCCCGAGTACCGCCCCGAATACCGGCCCGAGCACCGACCCGCGCACCCCTGCCCGACAAGCCCTAAAGCTTTTACCGTAACGTCCGATTCTTGGTCTGTAGCAATGATCCACTCAGGAGCAGCAGACCATGAACATGAGACAGCGTGCGCTCGCCTCGTATGGCGACGTGAAGGTGACCACGGGCGTGACCGGTGCCGACAGTATCCAGCTCATCCAGATGCTGTTTGACGGCCTGATCGAGAGCCTCGCGACTGCGCGTGGCCAGATCGAGCGCGGCGAGATCGGCGAAAAAGGCAAAAGCCTGGCCCGTGCCGGTCGTATCGTGGTGGGCCTGCAGGGCGCACTGGACTTCGAGAAAGGCGGCGACATCGCGCGCAACCTGAACGACCTGTATGCGTACGTGACGCGTCGCCTGTTCCATGTGAACGCGCACAACGATCTGGAAGCGCTGAAGGAAATCCACAACCTGATGAGCGAAATCCGCAGCGCGTGGCAAATGGTGCCGCAACTGGTGCCGCCGGCAGCGCGTACCCCGGTGCTCAACTGACGCACTGCAGCAGCGCAGCAAACCCAGGCCACCGGCCCGAGCCCCACGCCCCAGGCTCCAGGCCGCTGGCCAAGCCGAGCCCGGCCAGGGCACGAATCAGTCGGTAACGTAAATCAGTCAGCAACATAATCTCCCCTCCCGCAGCCTGCTGCGGGATTTTTTTTGCCCGGGCTTTTGCCGGCGGTGGACCTCGCTTTTCCCTGCAAGCTGCCCGCGCAAACCTTACTTACAGTAAATATAATCTCGCCATCCGCGCCCGGACACCGACGCTGTGAACGGGCTGACACGGTTTTTGCATTAGCACAGGTCACTGTCAGCAACCCTGGAATGCAAAGCGCGATGACTACCGTCCACAATTCGTCCATCAATTCTGCTCAACACGCAAAAAAGCCTGAAAAATCAGGACGTTCCGGCATGCACGGGGCTGCCGCCGATGGCTTTGCGCATGCCTTCGGCGACATGTTCACCGCGATGGTGGAAGGCGCCGGGCGGCAAGATCTTGCCGCAGCGGCAGCGGCGCAGGGCAAGGCTTCACCGGTCGGGCTCGCGTCCGAAATCCTGGGGCCGGCCGTGCACATCATTACCACCGCTGCCCCGGTCACCAGCGACGACAGCCTGAAAGCCTTTGCACGCGCACAGGGCATGGATGACAACGCGCTGTCGCTCATCTTCGGCAACAACCCTGCCGGCGCTGAGCTCACGGACGCGGGTGCGGGCGTCGGCGCCGGCCTGCCGGGCAGCGGTCTCGCGCTTGGCGGCGATGCGGCCGGCAAGTCCGGCCTGGGCTGGTCGGGCATCGGTGCTGGCCTGAGCGGTGGCTTCGGACCGGGCATGAACCCGGGCGGGCCCGGCGCTGTCGATCCTGCCCTGTTGAAAGCAGACGCGGCCAAAGCGGGCAGCGTCGAACTTGGCCCGGACGCCAGCCTGCGCTGGACCCTGGGTGAAGGCCAGGGCGCAAGCACCGGCAATGCCGACAAGGCCGCATCGCAAGTGCTGTTCGGGCTGAACGGTGTGCGCACCGCACTGAGCGCGGCACAAGCGTCCGCGGCCCACGCAGCGCAGGCCGCCCCTGCCGAGCCGGCCGCATCGGCCGAATCAGCGCACCAGACCCTGGCCGCCAGCCTGATCCTCGGCGCGGCCGAAGCCAGCCAGTTCGCGCGCCGGCTGCAGATGAAACAACTGACGTCGGCCAAGGCCGACAAGATCGACGCTCGCGTCGGACCGGCCGGCGCGGCGCAGGCCGGCGGCAATGGCAAAGCATTGAGCACACTGTCCGAGCTGACCGAAGCCGGCAGCGTGGCGGCCGACACCCTGCTGCTCGACAGCAGCCTGACCGATGCCGACGCGCAGCTGCTGTGGCAGCACCGTCAGGGCGAGGGGAAAATGAGCAGCGGCCAGGCCGATGGCGCCGGCGGCAGTGCCGCTACCGCGCCGCGCAGCGACATCGATCTGCGCGCGGAACAGTACGAGCGACTGTCGGCCCGCCTGGCCGAATCGCTCGGCCAGCGCCTCGCAGCGCAGATCGCGAAGGGCGACTGGAAAGTGGAGATGGCGCTGCACCCTTCCGAACTTGGCAACATCGACATTGAGCTGAACATGAACAAGGGCCAGCTGGAAGCCAGTTTCAGCGCCAGCCAGCCGATGACCCAGGCGCTGATCGCCGACGGCCTGCCGCGCTTGAAAGAGATGTTGGCACAACTGGGCATGGAAGTTGCTTCGATGCAGGTTAACGTAAGGCAACAAGGTCAAAACGGCGGAAATCCGACACCTCGGCGCGAGCCAGCGGGTGTCGCCGGTGTCAGCGGCAAGCGCGGCGACAACGGTAATGCCGACGGCACCTCGGCGCCTGCACCCCGCTCCGGCGGGATCTCGAACGACGGGCTGGACATACTGGCCTGAGGAAAAAGAAATTAGGAACACTCTGGATCTTTGGAGGATGTGATGGCTGAAGAAGCAGCAGCAGCACCGGAAGAACAAGGCGAAGGCGAACCGAAGAAAAAAGGTCCGCTGCTCAAGATCATCCTGATGGTCGTCGCAGTCCTGTTCATCATCGCGGCATCGGTCGGCGGCACCCTGCTGGCCACCGGCTTTTTCTCGAAAAAGGAAAAAGCCCAGGAAGCGGTGGATGCGCAGCTCGACAAGCTCGAAGGCGAGCATGGCGAAGCCAAGAAGGATGACGGTCATGGCGACGGCCACGGCGATGCGAAGAAGGACGATGGCCACGGCAAGGCCGGTGCGGAAGCACCGGGCAAGGAACTGGTCGCGCCCGAGGCCGACAACCAGCGCTGGAAGTTCAACTACTACGCACTGGAAAAGCCGCTGCTGTCGAACGTCTCCGGCTCGCGCAAGGTGATGCAGGTTACGCTGACCATCATGACCCACTACGACGACCGCGTGATCAAGAACGTGAAGACCCACGAACTAGCCCTGCGCGCCGGCATCCTCGATGTGATGCGCCAGAAAACCGAGGCCGACCTGCGCGAAGCGGATTTCCGCAAGCAGCTGGCCGAGGAAGTGCGCCTGACCATCAATTCCCTGCTCGAGAAGTACGAAGGCTTCGGCGGCATCGAGGAAGTGATGTTCACCGAGTTTGTGGTCCAGTAAAGCATACGAGCAAGCACGGAAGAACGCGCCATGGCTGATACGAGCAACCTGCTGTCACCGGAAGAACTCGCCGCCCTTGCCCAGGGTATCGACGACGGCACCATTGCCATCGACACCGGGTTCAACCTGACCACGCGAGTGAAGAAGCATGACCTCGCGAGCGAGGACAGCACGCTGGGCGTGAACACCTCGTCGATCGAAATGATCAACGAGCGTTTCGTGCGACTGTTCCGCATGGGCCTGATGGACGTGCTGCGCACCAGCCCGCGTATCAACCCGTCGCGCGCGCAGATCGTGCGCTTTGGCGATTACCTGAAAGACTTGCGTCCGCCGCTCGCGGTCAACACCATCCGCATCAATCCGCTGCGCGGATTTTCGCTGGTGACGATCGAGCCGACGCTGGTGTTTTCGGCGCTCGACAATTTCTTCGGCGGTTCGGGCTCTGGCATGCCAGGCTCGCCGCGCCGTCGTGCCAGCGACAAGGATGGCGAGCCGCTGCCGGCCAACTGGCTGCCGCCGACGCGTATGTTCACGCCGACCGAGTCGCGCATCATCAAGATCATCCTCGAGGTTTTCTTCCGTTCGCTGAAAGAAGCCTGGGCCCCGCTGTTGCCGGTGGAGTTCGAGCATGTGGGCTCGGAAATCAACCCGCAGTTCGCGCAGATCGCGGACGAGAACGACCTCGTGATCATGTCGCGTTTCGAGACCGAGAGCATCGGCGGCACCAAGGGTTTTGTGGACCTCGTGTATCCGTATGCATCGCTGAAGCCGCTGCGCGACCTGCTGCGCAATCGCGTACAGGCCGATGGCAGCGAAGAGTCGGACATGAAGTGGCGCAATGAACTGACCACCGCCGTCGGCGATTCGCAGCTGGAGCTGCAAGTACTGCTCGGCACCGTGGTCGATGATTATTCACGCGTCAAGCAATTGAAGGAAGGCGACCTGCTGTTCTTCAAGAAACCGGAACTGGCCACCATGCTGATCGGCGGCCTGCCGGCCTTCGAATGCCAGGTCGGCATGGCCGGCCCGAACGTCGCGGTGCGCATCGAAAAAGCGACCAGCCCCGAGACCCTTTGACACTGTTTGAGACCCTTACCTTGACTGGGGAAGCACCATGAGCGACATCACCGAACAAGACAACGCCGTCGCAGAAGCACAACCGGCGGCCATGCCCGACCACCACATCAACCCCGAGGTGCTGCAAAACATCTCGGTCGCGATCAAGGTGGAAGTGGGCCGTACAAAAATGAAGATCCGCGACCTGCTGCGCCTGACGCAAGGCTCGGTGGTCGAACTCGAGCGCATTGCCGGCGAACCGCTGGACCTGCTGGTCAACGACACCGTGGTCGCCCAGGGTGAAGTGGTGCTGGTCAATGACCGCTACGGCATCCGCCTGACCCGCGTCGTGCCGGCATCGGACCGCATGAAGAACCTGTAATCCGCCCTCAACCCGGCACCCTGCCCTGACCGCCTACAGAAAGCCGCCCATGCACGCCACCGACTGGTTGTCCTTCAGCTTCAGCTTCGCTGTGGTGCTCGCACTGCTGGGTGCCCTGCTGTACGGCCTGAAGCGCCTGCAGAACGGCAACCTGCTCGGCATGCCGCAGCGTCGCATCCGCGTGCTGGAAAGCGCGTCGATCGCACCACGCCAGAAACTGGTGCTGGTCCGCGTGAAAGACCAGGACCTGCTGCTGGGCGTGACCGTACAACAGATCAATACGCTGGCCAGCTTCCCGGTGGGTAGCGGTGATGCCAGCGCTGATGCGGCCGATGCGGCCGATGCCGCTGACACGGTTGACGCGCAGGGCAACAATCATCTCGCGCCGCTGGCGCACAAGCTGGCCGAGCTGCTGAAGTCCGTGAAGGACAAGCCGGCCGACAGTCCCAAACAGCCGAACGCCGGCGACGACAAGGCCTGATCATGCGCCGACTGATTTCCTTCCTGCCCCCGATTGCATCGCTCGCGCTGCCGCTGATGGCCGCACTGGCGGCACTGGCCCTGCTGCTGCCGGCCTCGGCATTCGCCGAAGGCATGCCCGTGGTGACCGTGGCCACCGGCAAGGGCGGTGTACAAAATTATTCGCTGACGCTGCAGCTGCTGGCACTGATGACGGTGCTGACGCTGCTGCCGTCGATGCTGCTGATGATGACGGCATTTACCCGCATCATCATCGTGTTCTCGATCCTGCGTCAGGCGCTCGGCACCGGCCAGACGCCGCCGAACCAGGTGCTGGCCGGCCTGGCACTGTTCCTGACCCTGTTCATCATGCAACCGGTGATGAGCGATGTTTACAACAACGCGATCCTGCCCTACATGAACCAGGGCATGCCGTTCGAGCAGGCGCTGGAAGAGGCCGAGAAGCCGATCCGTGGCTTCATGCTGGCGCAGACCCGCGAAGAAGACATCGCGATGTTCATGGAAATTTCGCGCAACAAGACGCAACTCGAAGGACCGGAGTCGGTGCCGTTCACGACCCTGGTGCCGGCCTTCGTGACCTCGGAACTCAAGAGCGCGTTCACGATCGGCTTCCTGATTTATATCCCGTTCGTCGTGATCGACCTGATCGTCTCCAGCGTGCTGATGTCGATGGGCATGATGATGCTGTCGCCCATGATGATCTCGATGCCCTTCAAGCTGATGCTGTTCGTGCTGGTGGATGGCTGGAGCATGCTGATGGGTTCGCTGGCATCCAGCTTCGCGATGCCCTGACCTGAACACCACAACAAGAACCATACAAGGACACTGTCATGGAAATCGCCACCGTCGTCGATCTCGGCCGCTCTGCCTTGTGGGCCGTGGTACTGATCGCATCGCCGCTGCTGGTGGTCGCGCTCGGCGTGGGCCTGTTCATCGGCGTGCTGCAGGCAGCGACCTCGATCAACGAGCAGACCCTGTCCTTCATTCCCAAACTGATCGCCCTGGGCCTGACGCTGGCACTGTTCGGCGGCTGGATGCTGGGCATGCTGGTCGATTACACACGCGCCATTTATCAGCGGATTCCCGCGATGTTTTCCTGACGCTCCGGCGCCCCAGGACTGAGCACCCCGCCCCGACACAACCCTGACGAAGCTCCGACGACGCCATGACGCTGCTAGCCGCCGACATCGTTGAGCGCTTCTACACCTTCCTGTGGCCGATGCTGCGCATCTCGGCGCTGCTGCTGGCGGCGCCGCTGTTTTCGCTGGACGCGCTGACGCTGCGTATCCGCATCATGCTGGCGCTGGTCATTACCTTCCTGATTTATCCGTTGGTGGACTGGCCCGTGATCGATCCCATCAGTGCCAAGGGCATGCTGGAAATCGTGAATCAATTGTTCATCGGCGCGATGATGGGCCTGATGCTGCAGTTCGCCGTCGGCGCGATCGTGGTCGCAGGCCAGACCATTGCCGGCTCGATGGGCCTGTCGATGGCGTCCATGGTCGATCCCAACGTCGGTAACGTGCCGGTGATCTCGCAATTCCTGGTCATCCTCGGCACGCTGATCTTTCTCGGCTTTGGCGGCCATGTGCTCATGATCTCGATGCTGGTGGACAGCTTCACGTCGGTGCCGATCGGCCAGTTCATTCTCGGCCAGGTCGCCTTCGGCAAAGTGGTCGCATGGAGCAGCATGATGTTCCTCGGCGGCGTGCTGGTCGCGCTGCCGGTGATGGTGTCCCTGCTGTTCATCAATATTGGTCTCGGCATCGTCACGCGTGCCGCGCCCAGCCTGAATATTTTCTCCGTCGGCTTCCCTGCATCGATCGCCGCCGGCTTCCTCGTGTTGATCCTGTCGCTCGAAAGCATTGCCGGACGTATGTCCTGGCTGTGGATGCAGGCTTTCCGCCATGCGAAGGATCTCGTCGGATTGGTGAACTGAGATGGCTGGCTCGACCTCCGACGAAGACAAGACCGAAGAACCTACAGCGCGCAAGCTGTCCAAGGCACGAGAAGAAGGACAGGTTGCGCGTTCCACCGAACTGCCAGCGGCTGCGGTCACGATCGCAGCGCTCGGCATGCTCTACCTGACCGGCGACTGGCTGGTGAAAAAGCTGGCCGAAGCCTTCGTGTCCGGCTTTCATTTCGATCGCAAGCTGGTGCACTCCCCCAACCTGCTGCCGGCGATTTTCGGCCATGAGATGTTCGAGGCCTTCATCCTGATCGCACCGCTGATGGTGCTGACCGCCGTGGTGGCGGTCGCGGCATCAGGTGCGACCGGCGGCTTCCTGTTTGCGACCAAGGCGATTGCGCCCAAGGGCGACAAGCTGAACCCGCTGAATGGCATCAAGCGCATGTTCGGCACCCGTGCGTGGGTCGAGCTGGGCAAGGCACTGCTGAAGTTCACGCTGGTGGCCGGCGTGGTCACCTATGTGCTGGTGGATAATGTGCACACGCTGAATGCGATTGGCCGCATGTCGTTCGAGCCGGGCATCGCGGAGGCGGGCCAGCTGCTGTCGAAATCGGCGCTGATCATGGCGTGCTCGCTGATCGTGATCGCGCTGATCGATGTCCCGTTCCAGAAGTGGCAGTTCATGAAGCAGATGCGCATGTCCAAGCAGGAGATTAAGGACGAGATGAAGGACATGGAAGGTCGTCCCGAAGTTAAGGCGCAGATCAGGCGCCGCCAGCGCGAGATGGCCAACGGCCGAATGATCGACCGCGTGAAGGACGCCGATGTCGTCATCACCAACCCGGAGCACTTCGCGGTCGCACTGTCGTATGATCCGAACGGCGACAGCGCCCCCATCCTGCTGGCCAAGGGCACGGACGAAATCGCCGCGCGCATCCGCGAGGAAGCGGCCAAGCACGGCGTCGAGATCTTCCGCGCGCCGCCGCTGGCGCGTGCGCTGTACTACACCACCGAGGTCGAGCGCCCGGTACCGGAAGACCTTTACTATGCGGTCGCACAGGTGATCGCCTATGTGTTCAACCTGGCCAGCGTGCGGCCGGGGGCGGCGCCGGTACAGAAGCCCGATCCCAAGGTACCGAAGAACATGCAGTTCGATGCGAACGGCAAGCTCGACACTGAAGAGGCCACAACGTGACCGACATGGAAAACCCGATCAGCAACGATACCGTCGGCAACGACGGTATTTTCCTTCGTGCGGCAGACCGCGCGCGCTTCGATTACCTGATGCGCGCGATCCGCGACGACAGCGCATCGATGGCGCTGTCCTCCGACAATGACGGCGTGCTCGATCACTATGGCCGTCTGGTGCTGGCGAAGCTGCGCAAGACCGAAGGCTTGCAGATCGAAGTCTTCCTGCCGCAGAACACCGAGCAACTGCTCGAGCGTTACAACCAGATCCTGGCTGACCTGTCGATTGACGATGCCCGCAAGGCCAGCGGTTCCCCGGCGCCGCGCCGCGTGCTGCTCGCGCATGATGCGAAAGCGCTGTCCACCCGTGACCTGCAACTGCTGGCGCGCCTGGTGCAGGACTTCCCCGGCGCGAATGTGGCGCTGGTACTGCTGGTCGACAAGGCAGGCATCAAGCTGCACGAGCGCACGCTGGAAAGCTTCGGCCAGCGCCTGCTTCGCTGGCCGGTGGAAGCGCCGACCCGCAGCGAGGGCGATGCCCTGCTGAAGGTGGCACGCGCGATGGGCTTCGAGGTCGAGGCCAAGAAAGTCCTGTCCGCCACCGGCTATGCCGAGATCAAGATCGCGCCGAAAAAAGACAAGGCCAAGGCCGAACCGGATGCCGCGCAGGTACGCTTCGAGCAGCAACTGGCCGCCGCCCGCCGCGAACGCGATGACGCCGATGAGGCCGAACGCGTCGCACAGGAAAAGGCACAGTTGCAGGCATCGCTGGGCCGTACCGAACCCTCGCTGGACGGCCCTGCCCCAGCGGGCAAGCTGTTCAGCCCTGCCCCCGGGGGCAGGTCCCTGCTGCGCGTGGCAAGCCGCTGGCTGCTGGCGCTGGTGCTGCTGCTGACGGTCTCGATCGGCATGATCGTCGCGCTGTTCCCGCAGCGGATGTCGCCATTGCTGGCCAATTCCCCGATCCTGAAGGACAACCTGCCGCCCTGGGCGATGGAACTGGTGGTGTCGGTAGTGGGCAAGCCGCCGGCCGCAGCGCTGGAAGACAGCAAGGCCGAAGCGGCCACCGCTACAGTTCCGGACGCTGGCGCCGATTTACCGAAAGACGACGTGGTTTCGGCCCCGGCTGCGGAAGCGCCGGCCGCTGCCACGGCTGCTGCTGCGCCGGTGGCTGCGGCGCCGGCGGCCGCCGAGCCGGTGAAAGCCGACGCGAAGCCGGAGCCGAAGGCGGCCGAGGTCAAGCCCGACGCGAAGAATGACGCGAAAACTGACGCGAAAGCGGATGCCGGCACCGAGCTGAAGCCGGAAGCGAAGGTGGAACCGAAGCCGGAGCCGAAGCCGGCGACCAAACCGGCACCGCTGGCCGATGCGCTGGCGCCGCGCTCCGAGAGCGGCGTCGATGCCGCGGTACGGGCAGCGAAGACGGGCAGCTTTTTCGTCCAGCATGTATCGCTGGGCTCGATGGCCGAGGCGCAGGAGTGGCGTGCGCAATATGGCGCGCTGTCGGGCGCAAGGATTGTCGCGGTCAACACGCAGGACAAGGGGATCAAGTTTGCGGTGGTCTCCGGTCCCTTTGCTGACCGCAAGCAGGCCGAGGCCTTTGCGGCCAAACCGGGCGTGCCGGCCGACCCCTGGCTGCGACCGGTGAAGTCGCTGCAAGGGGCACTGCTGGCGGGCAGCCGCTGATGGCCAGCGCCTGAGAGGAACGCACGGATGTCTAAAGAAGAACAAACGCAGATTTTCCGGGGTGATGACGCGCCGCCGGAAATGGCGATCGCCGAGACCGGTGGTCCGGCTGTCAACAGGCGGCCGAAATCCCCGGTTGACGAGCGCAGCCTGAAAGACCAGGAGCACGGTCCGTCGGATTCGCGGCAATTGCATGATGCGCGCGACGGCCATGCCGAGCAGCGCCACCTGCGCGATGCGCAAGACGAACTGGCCGACCTGCGCAAGCTGCATGACGCCGATGGCGATGCGCAGGCGCGCAAGCTGCATGACGCCGATGGCGATGCGCAGGCGCGCAAGCTGCACGACGGCGATGGCCCGGTAATCAGCGACGGCCATGGCCATGCCGAGGGACCGAGTAACGCGCGTGCCTGGCATGACGGCGACGGGGAATCCGACCAGCGCCGCATGCAGGATGCGGAAGGTTTGTCGGACCAGCGTGCGATGCACGATGCTGAAGGTATGTCGGATGTACGCAGCATCCACGACCATCATGCCGACATTCCGCCCGGTGGCGACAGTGGCAAGGTCACGCTGAACCAGTTCGGTGACGTGGTCGATGCCGACCCCGAAGAAGCAACCGCACTGGCCGAAGCGGAAGCAGAGGCGGCGCAGGAAGCACCTGTGAGCGACCCCGACCTGACGTTCATGGTCGAGGATGATGCAACGCCCTGGGCACTGTCGATCCACCTCGAAGAGCGGATTGCCAACCTGTCGGCAGCGACAGTGAAAGTCAATGAACAGCTGGACGGCCTTGACCAGTCCATCCAGCGCCTTGCGAAACGGATCGGAAAATGAGCGACGACGCAAAAGACGACAAGGCCGCCGACGCGGCCGCAGGCGGCGACGGCTTCACGCCCGCCCCCGCCCCGCCGGCACTGAGCCCGGAAGAAGCTGCTGCAGCCGCAGGCGAAGGCGGCGATACCGCCTTTGCCGGACAAATGCCGGATGGCTCGATCGCGGTACCGCAAGACACCGCCAAGCGCGCGCTGGAAGCGGTGCAGATCCTGGTCGAGAACAACCGCGCAGCGTCGCAGCAGCTCGAATCGCTGATGACCATCGTGCTGGACGCGGCCGAAGTCGCGAACCGCTCCGCTTCCGCCGTCGCCACCACCGGCGGCCATGTGAACAAGGCTGCAGAAAAGCTGATCGACGGCGCGCAGCGCACGTCGATGCAAGCCAAGGTTGTGCTGGCACTGGCCGGTACCGTGCTGGTTGGTTGCGCCGGCGTGTTCAGCTTCATGAGCGTGCAGCTGCAGAACAAGGTCACGCAGCTCGATGAAATGATGCTGGCCGTCGGCAAGCGCGCGGTCGACCTGAAGCGCCGCATGGAGAGCATGGATGACATTCACCAGGCGCTGGAAGAACTGAAGCTCGCGCAGGAAAACACGCAATCGGTGCAGGAAGCGATCGAATCCAAGATCGCGCGGCTGACCGAACTGCCGCGCGCTGCGGCACCGGCACGCCCGGAACCCAAGGCGGCCCCTGCTCCGGCCACGCCGGCGGCGCCAGGCGCTGCAGCCCCGGCAGCCAAGGAAGCACCGTCGGCCGACGCTGCCGCCGCAAAGAAAGCCGAGGCCGCCAAGGCCGAAGCAGCACGCCAGGAAAAGGCGCGCGCGGAAGCGGCACGGGTCGAGGCACAGAACAAGGCATTGCTGCAGCAATTGACCGCACTGGACGGCATGCTGAAAGACCAGGCCAAGGCCGTGAAGGACTTGTCGACGCAGTTCAACAAGCTCGAAGGCTCGGTTGCGAATGCCGACGCGGTGAAGAAGGATGTCGAAGCGCTGGCCGCACAACAGAAGCAGCGTGAAAAGGAAATGGCGCAAGAACTGGCCGCCGAAAAAGCACGCCGCGAAAAAGAGCTGAAGGACAAGGAGCGCGAACTGGCGCGTGAACGCGAACGTGCGCGCGAGATCCGCGAAGCCAAGGAACGCGAACTGGCACGCGAGCGCGAACTGGCCAAGGAACGCCAGGCGGTGCTGGAGCAGGCGGCGAAGGACAAGAAGGAAGCGCAGATCGCTTACTCGAAAGACCAGTCCAAGCCGAAGGCGATCGACAACAACGCCAGCGTGCCGGCCTACAGGCAGCCGAAGACTGAGCAGTAAGACGGCGCAGCCAAGTCACTGGATCCCGGCGTACGCCGGGATGACGTTTCAGAACTCATAGCCATGGATATGTCGTCCCGGCGCAGGCCGGCATGACGTTTCAGCACTCGCAGCTATCGATATGTCGTCCCGGCGCAAACCGGCATGACGTTTCAGCACTCGCAGCTATCGATATGTCGTCCCGGCGCAGGCCGGGACCCAGTGACTTGATCGTTGCGGTTTAACGGATAAGCCTGATCGACCGGCATCGACCTGTTGGTCATGGGTTGTCGGGCGCGACGCCTCAGCTGCCGTAAGCATCCACCAGCACCTCAATACGCCGATTTTTCGCGCGCCCTTCGCGCGTATCGTTCGGTGCGACCGGATGCGTGTCGGCCATGCCCCGCACCACGACGCGCTCGCGCGGCACGCCGGCCTGGCCGGTCAGGTAATCGGCCACCGATGCGGCGCGCGCGCCGGACAAATCCCAATTCGAGCGATAGCGGTTGTGGCCCGTCAGCGGTATGGCGTCGGTGTGGCCTTCGACCGTGATGCGGCCACCGGTCTTCGCGATCGACTGGCCGATCTTTCTCAGCATCGGCAGGAAATCCGGCGACAGGTCGGCGCTGCCAGAGTAGAAGCTGCCTTGTACCACCAGCCGGATCACGATGCGCTCACCATCGCGCTCGACCTGCGCATCGCCCGCCTCGATTTCCTTCGCGAGCAAATCGCGCAACTGTCGGAACTGACGGGTGGTTTCGGACAGACGCTCGCTGCTGTCGCCGCCTTCGCGCACCTCGACCGCAGTTTCGACCTGCGATTGCGCATCCGCGATGCGCGCGTACAGATCGATCAACTCTTGCGGCAGCAAGCTGTTGCTGCGTTCCGGTAGCTGAATGACCAGGCGACCATTCTCGGCGCGCAGCTGTATCTTCTTGCCGACCAGGTCGGTCGACAATTCTTTCTGCAACTTCCCGAGGTCTTTGGCGAGCTGTTCCGGCAGCGGCAGCGCTTCTTCGGTCGGGCCGGCGACCAGTTGTGTCTCGCCCGGTGGTGACACCACGGTCGGCAAGGCTTCCTTGGTGCCGAGCGATTTGTTCAGCGAGCCGGTCACATCGCGAAAGCGCCCTTCATTCAGGTCTGAGAAGGACAGCACGAGCACGAAGAACGCCAGCAGCAGCACCGCCATGTCGGCAAAGGTGACGATCCATAACGGCGGCCCCTTGCGGTGCAGGCTTTCTTCTTCCTCGGCAGTGACGGTATCGAACAGCGACATCGGCACGCGGGTGCCGTCGTCCTCGTCGTCCAGGTCTGCGCGCGCTTGCGCCATGGAGGTCAGGCTTTCTCGGTGGCCTCGGCCGGCGCCTTGTCAGGGTCAGCGTCGGCATCGTCCACCAGTTGCAGCGGCTCGTTGTCCTGCGGCAGGTTGCCGAGCAAGAGGTCGGGCAACAGGCGCGGATCGCCGCCTTTGTGCATGAACAGCACGCCGGCCATCGTCAGTTCGTAGTTGCGGCGTACAACCTTGCTGTAGCCGTTGATCTTCTGCACCAGCGGTCCGAGGATCACGTTCGCGAGGATCGCGCCGTACAGGGTGGTCAGCAACGCGACGGCCATGCCGGGACCGATCGCATGCGGATCGTTCATGCTGCCCATCATCAGCACCAGGCCCAGCAAGGTGCCGATCATGCCCATGCCGGGCGCCAGCTCTTGCGCATAGCTGAAGAAGTCGCGCGCATGCTCGTAGCGGATCTTGACTTCGGTGATCTCGCGCAGCAGCGCATCCTTGAGCAGCGAATGTTCGATGCCATCGACCCACATGCGCGTGGCTTTCTGGATGAAGCGGTCACGGTAGTCACGGTCTTCGAGGGTGATCATCCAGCGATCGTCATAGCGGGCAATGCGGCCGACTTCGATCAGCTCGTCAATCAGCTCATTGATCGGCACAGGCTTGGTACTGAGCACTTCGCGCGCGGTCGCATAGGCGGCCTTGAATTCTTCCAGCGAGCTCTTGGCCAGTACCACCAGGAAGGTGCCGCCGAATACGATCATCACCGCGGGCAGGTCGAAGAATTGCAGGAACTTGCCACCGGTGGCGATGGCGATCAGCAGCAGTGCGCCGCCGACTCCGATCAGGCTGACGATATCCATGGCTTACGCAGAACGCAGTCGGTATTTGTCGATCTTCTCGATCAGGGTGGTGCGCTGCAGGTTCAGCAGGCGCGCGGTCTTGGACACATTGCCCTGGGCACGGTCGAGCGCCTGCTCGATGTACGCGCGCTCGATCTGCGCCATCCGCTCTTTCAGCGACAGGCCTTCCGGCGGCAGCACCGCCCCGCCCTGTGCCAGCATGATGATGTCTTCGACATCGTTGTGTTCGCGTGCAGCGGCCCGGGCGCTGCCGGCGGCATGCGCCGCATTGGCAGCGGGCGCGCCACCGTCCAGCGCAAACATCTGCAACACATCGGCTGAATCGCCGGACTGTGCTGCCGGCTGGCCCGCCACATCCACACCCGCGATCGCAGCAGCATCGATGGCCGCTGCCGCCTCTTCCTGCAGCGCTTCCGGCGACAGCACGCCGCCCTGCGCTTCCTGGATCTTCTGCAAGCCCTTGGGCAGCATCGCGGTCGGCACGCCACGCAATGCGAGGCGCTGGCCGGCAAACAGGGTAGAGAAACGGTGGACCAGGTTGGACAGCTCGCGCACGTTGCCGGGCCAGTCGTAGCCCTTCAGCGCATCGACGAAGTCGGCACTGAAGCTGATCGCGGTGCTCTTGTGCGCGAATTTGTCGGCGTAATGTTTGGCCAGCAGCACGATGTCATCCCCGCGCTCGCGCAGTGGCGGCGTGCGTACCGGCAGCACGTTGAGGCGGTAATACAAGTCTTCGCGGAAGCGGCCTTCCTCGACTTCCTTGTCGAGATCACGGTGGGTCGCAGCGACCACACGTACATCGACTTCGACCGGACGCGACGAGCCGATCGGATCGACCGTCTTTTCCTGCAGCACCCGCAGCAGCTTGACTTGCATGTCGAGCGACAGATCGCCGATTTCATCGAGGAACAGCGTGCCGCCATGGGCCAGCTCGAAGCGGCCGACGCGATCCGCGAGCGCACCGGTGAACGCGCCCTTGCGATGGCCGAAGAGCTCGCTCTCCATCAATTCTTTGGGGATGGCCGCGCAATTGAGCGGGACGAAATTGGCGTCCGCACGCGACGACTGGAAGTGCAAGGCCTGTGCGACCAGTTCCTTGCCGGTGCCCGATTCGCCGTTGATCAGGACGGTGGCGGTCGAATCCGCAATCGTCTCGATCAGCTTGCGGATCTCGCGCATCGGCGGACTGTTGCCAATGATGGGATTCGGCTGTCGCATGGGCGTCGGGGATATCCTCGTTCAGAGAATGACGGGACAGCAGCTGCAGTCGCAATAGCGCTGACTCGCACGCACTGCCCCGATGTTTCCGAATTGAAACATAGGGGTGCAAGACTGTCAACGCGAAATGACGGATTTGACGTGAAATCCGCCGGATGGACGCCGGGCTTATCGAAACAGCAATCATCCGCCGGCTTCCAAACATCCGAAGGCAGTCCGGCAGGCACTCGCTACAATGAGCGCACACTGACAAGCACGGAGACATCGATGAGCACGGTCGCAGAGCTGCGCCGCATCCTGAAGGACAGCCGCACGATTGCGGTGGTCGGCCTGTCGGCCGACTGGTTCCGTCCTTCCTACTTCGCCGCAAAGTACATGCAGGAGCATGGCTACCGCGTGATACCGGTCAACCCGAAATACAGCGAGATCCTCGGTGAGCGCTGCTACCCGGACCTGAAGTCGATCCCGGAGGCGGTCGACATCGTCGATGTGTTCCGCAAAAGCGAGGATTGCGCACCGATCGCACGCGATGCGGTCGCCATCGGCGCGAAGGCGCTGTGGCTGCAGATCGGCGTGATCAATGACGATGCACGCCGGATCGCCGAGGAAGGCGGCCTGTCAGTGGTGATGAACCGCTGCGTGAAGATCGAGTATGCACGGCTGTTCGGCGGACTGAACTGGTTCGGCGTGAACACCAAAATCATTTCGGCGCGACGGCCGGTGTAAGGACAGAGCATGGCGCAGGCCCCTGACAAAGACCACGAATACGATTTCGACACGCTGTGCCTGCATGCAGGCCAGATGCCCGATGCCGCGACCGGCGCACGCGCGGTGCCGATCTACCAGACCACTTCCTACGTGTTTGACAGTGCGGAGCATGCGGCCAGCCTGTTCAACCTGCAAACCTTCGGCAATGTGTACTCACGCTTGTCGAACCCGACGGTCGCGGTGCTGGAAGAACGCATTGCCGCACTCGAGAATGGCCGCGCCGCCGTCGCGACCGGCAGCGGCATGGCGGCACAGATGATCGCCATGTTGAATGTGTGCGAAGCCGGTGACGAGATTGTGGCGGCGCGCACGCTGTACGGCGGCACGATGACGCAGCTCGACGTGAACTTCCGCAAGCTGGGCATCAACACCACCTTTGTCGACAGCGATGACCCGGAGAATTTCGCGCGTGCGATCACGCCGAAAACCAAATTGCTGTACGCGGAAACCATCGGCAATCCGTCGATGAATGTGCTGGACATCGAGAAGGTAGCCGCGATCGCAGCCGCGCATGAGCTGCCGCTGTTCATCGACAATACCTTTGCCAGCCCCTACCTGTGCCGTCCGTTCGAATGGGGTGCGGCGGTGGTGATGCACTCGGTGACCAAGTTCCTCGGCGGCCATGGCACGACGATGGGCGGCGTGATCGTCGAGTCTGGCAAATTCAACTGGGGCAATGGCAAGTTCGCGTCAATGACCGAGCCATCCCGGGGTTATCACGGCGTGCGCTTCTATGAAACCTTTGGCGACTTCGGCTTCACGATGAAGTGCCGCATGGAAGGCCTGCGCACCTTTGGTCCGGCACTGTCGCCGATGAATGCCTTCCTGCTGCTGCAAGGGGTCGAGACCCTGCACCTGCGCATGGAACGCCATTGCAGCAATGCGCTGAAGATTGCGCAGTACCTGTCCGAACATCCGAAGGTGTCCTGGGTGAATTACCCGGGCCTGAAGAACAACCGCTACTACGCACTGGCGCAAAAATACCTGCCGAAGGGCGCAGGCGCGGTGCTGTCATTTGGTGTCAAGGGTGGCGCGGCGGCCGGACAGACCTTCATCGAAAACGTCGAGTTCCTGTCGCATCTGGCCAATATCGGCGATGCAAAAACGCTGGTGATCCACCCGGCGTCGACCACGCACCGGCAGCTGTCGGAAGAACAGCAGATCGCGGCCGGCGTGCCGCCGGACCTGATCCGTCTGGCCGTTGGCATCGAATCGGTGGATGACATCCTGTGGGACATCGATCAGGCGCTGTCCCGAACCTGAGCCCGTTTTTAAATGCCGCAATTCGCAGTAGACTGTACGCCGGTGACTACCGTTTTCCTCAACAACCGTAAAGCAAGAAAGTCCGCATCATGAAGAACCTGTTCATCGCCCTCCTCACCGCCTTCATCGCGCAAGCCGCCTCGGCCGGCGCACCGCCGAAAGTGGACCCGAATGCACCGCCGCCGGAGTATTACGTCGAGCCGTCCGAAGCCGACCAGCAGGCGAAGAAAGACGTGAAGAAAGACAAGGCGAAAAAAGAGAAGAAAGCCGGCGACACCAAGCAGTAAGCATCGCCCGCCGCCGCGTCGGCACACAGCGCGCGGTCGCCGTCATGGCGACCGCAGCAACGATCGTTACATCAGCCGTTCCACCAGCCACACCGAGGCCATCGCGCCGATGCCGACCGAGCCCCAGCGCTGTATGCGGCCCACCAGCGCCGGCTGGCGCAGCAGCGGCCACAACAGCAGGCCGACCACCAACACCACCAGCAATTGCCCCGCTTCGACGCCAAGGTTGAAGGCCAGCAGCGTTTCGATGAAATGCGACGACGACAAGCCGAGTTCGCGCAAGCCGTTCGCAAAACCCAGCCCGTGAATCAGACCAAAACCGAACGCCAGTTTCCATTGATGGCCACGCCGGCCTGACAGCAAATTCAGCACCGCCGACACGATGATGGAAGCGGCAATGCAGGCTTCTATCCAGCGGTCCGGTAGCATCACCCAATCGAGTGCGGCGGCAGCCAGCGTGATGGAATGTGCGACCGTGAACGCAGTCACCACCGTCAGCGCATAGCGCCCCAGGGCCGCCGGCTGTTCGCGTGCCAGCACCAGGCCCGGCAACAACAGGCACAACAGGAACAGCAAATGATCGGGGCCGCCCCAGATATGCAGCGCCCCCTCGCGCACATAGGTCCACAGCAACTCGCCCAGCGCCACCTCGCGCAGCGGCAGCCGCTGCACCGCATGGCGCGCATCAAACACGAAGGATTGCTCCTGCCCGCCCGCGTCCAGCTTCACGAAGGCGCGCGCGACTTTTTCTTCGTCATTGAAAAAGCCGTAGCGCACCAGCAGCTGCGCCGCATTGGCAGGCAAGGTGTCGGCGGTATGGTGCTGGCGCACGTACAGGCCATCGTTGTGCAGCACCACATCCTGTGCATGAAAGCGCAGTGTGAGCGGCGTGCCATCGACTTCCAGCTGCAATGCGTCCTGCACCAGCGTTGACAGGCGCTCGCCCAGCGCCGGCAGGTCGTCGCGCTGCAGCGGCCGGCGTTCGGCTTCGGGAATCTGCAGCAGGCTGTCGATATCGCGCACCGCGAAATCCAGCTGCACCTGCAGTGACTCGGACGTGCTGGCGATGCGCAGGTAACTGTTGCCGGACTGGTGCGCGTAAACGGCGGCCGGCAACAGCTGCAAGCCTGCCAGCAACAGCGCCGCGCTCGCGATGCGCAAGCAGCGCATCAGATCAGGGCGTAGCCAGTGCATCCAGCGTCGCCAGTTTCAGGCTGGCAGGCCAGCGGGCACGGAATACTTTCTGCAAGGCCGCAACACGCGACTGCGCCTTGGCCTTGGGCAGCACGGCGCCCGCCTGCGCCTGCAGGTAATGCATCGCGAGGATGAAGTGCACTTCTTCGCTGTCGACCTCCGGGTCGCGCGCAGTCAGCAAACCTTCGCCAAGCGCGATCTGCTGCTTCAGTGTGTCGGCACTCTGGTCAAACGGCTTCAGCGGATGGTCGGCAAAGCTGTCATAGAAATGGTTTTTCAGCAGCATGTAGCGCGCCAGTGTGGACTGCCGGCCCTGCGGGTCCAGTTTCAGCGCTTCGCGGTAGTGCGAAGGATCGGACAGGTACAGCCGGGTCTGCGGCGACAGCTGCAGCTTGTGCACCGACGCATTGAGCTGGTTCACCAGCACCGAGGTTTCCAGCCCCTGGGTCTTGCCATGGCTGATGATGTCTTCATTGAGCAGCTGGCGTATTTCATCGAGCACGCGGCCGGTCTCGATCAATGCGGCTGCACGCGCGGGCGCCGGCGCAGTCGAGCGCGCGGTGCGATGCAAGTCCTCCAGCTTCGCCAGATAGGCTTTGCGCGCATCGGCACTGATCGCGTCATGCGCGTGCGCGCCAGCCGCGATGACCAGCAACAGCGGCACCAGACAAGCCATGGGCGACCAGCGTCGCATGCGCATCATCATCCCTCGCTCAGGCGGACGGCGGCGGTTCGATCGCCTCGCCCAATGCCGCCGCACGTGCGCCGGGATGCACCGTCATGCCGAACTTGCCGTCGAGCGGCACCTTCAGGTGCAGCGAACCGGCCTCTTCCAGCAATGCGATCACGATCGCATAGCCATGGTGCAGCGGCAGGTCATCGCGCGTGACGAGCACGTGGCTGCCATTGTCCAGCATCAGTTGCAGCGGCATCGGCTTGAAATCTTCGTACGGCGGGCGCGCCTGGAACAGATCGCGCGCATCGGCATAGGACAGCACGGCCAGCTTGGCCTGGTCGGTCTTCAACAGGCTGGCAACGCGGTTCATGTCACGTGCACGACTGACCATTGCGCGCGACAGCGGCAGACGTTCATGCAGCAACGCGACCCAATCATCGCCGACAGCGTCACCGGCAAGGTCACTGCGCGAGGTCAGCACTTGCAGGTAGCGCTTGCGGAAGATGTCCCACTGACGGTACGGCGTATGCGCGTGCGCCGCTGTCGGCAGCAACGACAGCACACCTGATGCGGCGACCGCAGTCCATGCGCCCAGCATGGTCGCGCTTTTCAAAAAACCTCGTTTGTTCATCCGGATTCCCATGCAATGGAAGGCCAAAACAAAGAGCGAGGCAGGGCCTCGCTCTTCAGGGCATCACGACAGGTATCGTGACGATGATCCCGACATCACTTCTTGAAGATCTCCATCGGGCAGATGGTCGTGACCGCGTAGTTCGGCACGTCGACCACGTTGCTGATACGCAGGTCGCAGGCGACGCTGGTCACCACATACGCCTGTTCCTTGGTCAGGCCCTTCTCGGTCTGCAGCCATTCGATCATCGCGAGCAGCGAATTGCGGGCAGCCATGGTGACGTCGTTCGACAGCTGGGTCAGCGGCTTGATCTTTTCGCTGTCCAGATAGGTCCACTGCGGCGGCACTTCACCGGCTTCCTTGAACGGATAGCCAACCACGGCGTGGAACTGGTCCGGCTCCAGCTTCTTCAGCTGCGAACCACCTTCGAACATCGGCTGCTTGACCACCGAAGCCATGCCCTTGCGGACTTCAGCCTGCACGGTGACGACAGCGCCCATCTCGATCGCGGTACCGGCCACTTCGCCATCGCCCTGTGCATAGTGCACGTCGCCGATGAAGAAGCCGCAGCCATCGACGAAGCACGGCAGCAGCAGCGTGGTGCCTTCGACCATCTGCTTGACGTCCATGTTGCCGCCGTTCTCACGCGGCGGAATGGTGCGCAGGCATTCGTTCTTGTTGCTGCCCTTCGGGCCGCAGACTTCCGGCGGACGCGCGCCGGTCGGCTCCGGCGGCAGTGCAACGCCACCGGCCTTGGCCAGCTGGCCTTCACGCTCCAGCCACTTCTTGACTTCCGGCTCACCCGGCAGCACGCCGACCGAACCCATGAAGCCGTTCATCGGGATGCGCACGCCCGGCACTTGCTCGGACACGGCTTCGCGACGGTTCAGCTTCCAGTTGGCGACGAAAGGCTCGGTGTACTTGTCGGCCAGGAAGCCGAAGCCCGGCACGATGGTGGTGTAACCATACTCGTCCGGCTTGATGTCGATCAGCTTGACTGCCAGCACATCACCGCGCTTCGCACCCTCGATGTAGATCGGACCCGTCATCGGATGGACCAGGTTCAGGTCGATCGCGGTCACGTCCTTGGGCTTGGAGTTGATGTTGAGGTTGGAATCGAGCGCGTCACGGGTGTGAACGACGATCAGATCACCCGCCTTCGCACGCGCCACCGGCTTGATGTTCGGGTGGTAGCGGTTGAAGCAGTTCGGGTCTTGCTCACAATGAGCGCCCTTCTTCTTGACCTCGACAATGGTCTGGGTCTTCACATCGGTCGTGTCGGCAAACGCGACCTGACCCAAACTCGCCGCCAGAAGGCTGGCGAGCAGTGCTGGCAATAAACGCATTGCTGTTCTCCGGATAGAGGTGGTGGTGGCTTCAGGGAGAAACCGTTATTTTATTTATAGCAACAACGCAATACTTACAATACTCACGCGTCGCAGACTGACCTTACTGGACAGAAAAATGTTTGTCCAGAGCAATTGCCGGTTAGAAATCATAAAAAATACCAATGGAATCAATAGGCTCAGCCAATTTCCCCGGCATCCGCTGACATTTCCGTTCGTCAACAGTAATCGCTGCGATGCAGCACAGGCAGTGAGCTTCGCAGCAGGAAAGAGGATTTTTGCAACAGTTTATTGATTTGTATAATGTTTCGCGCTAAGTTAACGGCAGGCGTCAACACGGATGGAGACGCCACCCTTTCGGAGGAATGTCATGAAAGCGAATGTCGGAAGCCTGGACCGCGCACTGCGCATCATCGCCGGTGCCGCACTGATTGCCCTGACCCTGATGAATGTGATCGGCCCCTGGGGCTGGCTCGGCATCATCCCCGTCCTGACGGGCGTGACCCGCTTCTGCCCGGCCTACCCGCTGCTCGGCATCTCGACCTGCAAGGTCGCCACCGCTGACGAACCGCCCGCTGCATGAACAAGGGCTTTTCGAACCCGCAGCAGACCTGGGACAAGCGCTTCGAGGCCGATGGCTACATCTTCGGCACCGAAGCGAACGTCTGGCTGGCCGGCCATGCCGGCCTGCTGACAGCGGGCATGCGCGTGCTGGCCGTCGCCGATGGCGAAGGCCGCAACAGTGTGTGGATGGCCCAGCGCGGGCTGCAGGTGGATGCGTTCGATATCTCGCCGGTCGGCGTCGCGAAAGCGAAGCAGCTCGCAGCCGATGCCGGCGTGGCCGTGAACTTCAACGTGAGCAGCGTCGAAGACTGGCCATGGAAGGTCGGCGAGTACGATGCGGTAGTTGCGATCTTCATCCAGTTTGCAGACCCCGCCACGCGCGCGACACTGTTCAAACAGATGAAGTCGGCACTGAAGCCCGACGGTCTGATCTTCTTGCAGGGCTACACGCCGAAGCAACTGGAATACAAGACCGGCGGTCCACCGCTACTGGATCATCTGTATACCGAAGCACTCCTGCGCGACGCCTTCGGCGACATGGACATCGCCGAACTGCGCATCTATGAAGATGTGCTGCACGAAGGCACACAGCACAGCGGCCAATCAGCACTGGCCGGCATGGTCGCGCGCAAGACTTTCGGCTGTAATTTCCGCTGACTTCAGACAGTGGACGTCGTCGCGGGCAGCCAGGTCAGCGCTTCAGTGCTTGCCCTGCATACCCAAACGCGCCAGCAGCGCGCGATCCTCTTCTACTTCCGGATTGCCGGTGACGAGCAGCTTGTCGCCATAGAAGATCGAGTTCGCACCCGCCAGATAACACAGCGCCTGAATCCCCTCGCCCAGCTGCCGACGGCCTGCGGACAGGCGCACGCGCGCTTTCGGCATCGTGATGCGAGCGACGGCGATGGTGCGCACGAATTCCAGCGGATCCAGCGCTTCCTGGTCCGCCAGCGGCGTGCCTTCGACCGCGACCAGATGGTTGATCGGCACCGAATCCGGATACGGATTCAGGTTCGCGAGTTGCGCGATCAGGCCGGCGCGCTGCTGGCGTGATTCGCCCATGCCGACGATACCGCCGCAGCAGACCTTCAGGCCGGCCTGGCGCACGTGGCCGAGCGTGTCCAACCGATCCTGGTAGTCGCGGGTGGTGATGATTTCACCGTAGAACTCGGGCGCGGTGTCGAGGTTGTGGTTGTAGTAGTCGAGGCCGGCGCTGGCGAGGCGCTGCGCCTGCTCTTGTTTCAGCATACCGAGCGTCGCGCACGTCTCCAGCCCCAGTGCCTTGACGGCTTTGACCATGTCTTCGACGGCGTCGATGTCGCGGTCTTTGGGCGAGCGCCACGCGGCACCCATGCAGAAACGGGTCGCGCCGCTGTCCTTCGCCGCCTGTGCGGCGGCGACCACGTCGTCCACGGCCATCATTTTTTCCGCAACGACGCCGGTATCGTGGTGCGCGGACTGCGGGCAGTAACCGCAGTTTTCCGGGCAACCGCCGGTCTTGATCGACAGCAGCGTGGCCAGCTCGACTTCATTCGCATCCCAATGCGCGCGATGCACTTGCTGCGCTTTCCACAACAAATCATTGAAGGGCAGCGCGAACAATGCGACGACCTCGGCCACCGGCCAGGTTTCGTTCGCGGCAGCGAGCGTCGCGACCTTGCTGGCAGCGGCGTGGAACGCGATCGGTTGTGCGGCGGGCTGCGGTGCCGCAGCTGGCGACGTTGCGACCGGTTCGGAAGTGACAATTTCGGACGACATGCGGTATTCCTTGGTTCTGCAGATTCAGGCGCGTGGCCGGGGCCACGACGGCAGTAATTCAAAGGCCAACTGGCTGGCGGCGACGGCGGCCGATGGCGGCGCCAGCCACGGCAGCACGCCCAGCAGCGGCGCTGCCAATCGCGCTTGCAGCGCGGCGATGCTGCCTTGCTGGTGCGGCATCGCCGGATCGACTTGATTCGCGACCCAGCCGGCAAGCTTGAGACCGCGTGCGGCGATGGCGTCTGCCGTCAGTAATGCGTGATTCAGGCAGCCCAGCCGCAAGCCAACCACGAGGATAACATCAAGCTGCAGTCCGGCAGCCAGATCGGCGGTATCGAAATCGTCGGTCAATGGCACACGAAAGCCGCCGACACCTTCTACCACCACCGCTTCGGCGCGTTCAGCTGTTTGCTGATAAGCATCGAGCAGCACGTACTTGTCCATGGTGACACCCTCCAGCGCGGCGGCCACATGTGGCGCACAGGCCTCGCGCAGGATGTAGGGCGAAGTCATCTGCACCGGCAGTGCAATGCTGGCCTCGGCGGCCAAGGTATCGACATCCTCGTTCGCGAGGCGGCCATCGACGACCGTGGAACCGGCGGCGACCGGCTTCATGCCGACGGCTTGCAGGCCGGCACGCGCGAGCGCATGCACAAAAGCGGCCGAGACCAGGGTCTTGCCGACACCGGTATCGGTGCCGGTCACGAAACAGGAAAAATGCAGGCTCATGCTCAGTCGTTGTTGTTCAGGTTTGCCTATGCTTGTGACGATGCATTGGTATTGGTATTGGTGTTGGTATTGGTATTGGCATTAGCAGCGGCAGCAAGGTCGGGCGTCGCCGTGTGGCCATCTAGCTCGCCCTCGACCGCCTGGACCGCAGCGGCGAGCGCAAGCACATCCTCGGCCGCATGGGCGGCCGACAGCGTAATGCGCAGCCTGGAGGTGCCGACCGGCACAGTCGGCGGCCGGATCGCGCCGACCCAAAAGCCACGTGCCAACAGCGCTGCGCCGGTGGCCATGGCCTCGGCATTGCCGCCAATGACGACCGGCTGTATCGCTGTCGATGAGGGCAGCAGCTGCCAGCGACGCAGCTGCAACGTCTGGCTTAGCAAAGCGATATTCGATTGCAACTTCGCACGCAGGGCATCGCCGTCTGCGCCTTCGATGATGTCGATACTGGTCAGCAGTGCATGCGCGACTGCCGGCGGTGCCGCCGTGGTGTAGATGTAAGGACGCGCGCGCTGCACCAGCCACTCGACCACCGACGCATGTGCGGCGACGAAGGCACCGGCCACACCGGCCGCCTTGCCGAGCGTGCCGATATAGATGATCTGCGATGACGCCAGGCCCAGGTGCTGCAGCACACCCCGTCCCTGCTCACCCAGCACGCCAAACCCATGCGCATCATCGACCACCAGCCATGCGCGGTGACGCTCGCACAGCGCGAGCAATTCGGACAGCGGCGCGATATCGCCATCCATGCTGAACACGCTATCGGTGACGACCAGCTTGTCTTGTGCGCTGCTGGCGGACAGCATGGACGCCAGTGCCGCCAGGTCGCGATGCGGATAGACGCGTATCGCCGCGCGCGACAGGCGCGCACCATCGATCAGCGATGCGTGATTCAGTGCTTCGGAAAAAATCTCGGCGCCCTTGCCGGCCAGCGCGGACAGCACCGCGAGGTTGGCCATGTAGCCGGTCGAAAAATACAGTGCAGCCGCATGCGGCACGCATGGCGCCATGAAGCCAGCCAACCGGCGTTCGAGCGCAGCATGCGCTTCGGAATGTCCGCTGATCAGGTGCGATGCGCCGCTGCCCGCGCCGTAACGTGCAGCGCCCTCGCGCAGCGCATCGACGACACGCGCATCGGCCGCCAGGCCGAGATAATCATTGCTGCAAAACGCCAGCAGCGGATGACCGTCAGCCGTCACGTGCGCCGCATGCGGCGTGGAAACAGAACGCCGGCGGCGCAGCAGATGCTGCTCGCCCAGCTGCGCCAGTTGCTGCTGCAGCTGCGCCAGCAGCGGGAATTCATCAGACATGCGAAAGTGCCGGAAACGTCAAAACCGACAGTGTAATGGACTGGCTTGTTTTCAGAGCGTGTCGCGTTCGCTTGATGTCCGTTTATGTCTCGGCAATGTCCGTTTGATGCCAGGGGGACGTCTGCTTGGCGTCGGCTAGAAATTTGTTTGAAGTCCGTTTTACGTCTGTTTGGCCGAATCTCAGTCGCTGAGCCACGAAGGCTTGCGTTTTTCCAGGAAGGCGGCGACACCCTCGCGGCCCTCCGGCGACACCCGGACTTCGGCAATGCGGCGTACGGTATCGGCCACCAGATGCGGCTCGATCGGTTCGCCGGACACATCGCGCACCAAGCGTTTCGCCTCGCCTACCGCATGCGGACTGCAGGAGACGATCGCCTGTGCAATACGGCCGACCGTGGCATCGAGCTGGTCTTCAGCGACCACGTCATGCAACAGCCCGATCTGCTGCGCGCGCGCTGCGCTGAAACGCTCGGCGGTCAGAAAATAACGACGCGACGCGCGCTCGCCGATGGCGCGAATCACATACGGTGAAATGGTCGCCGGAATCAGGCCCAGCTTCACTTCGGACAGGCAGAATTCCACGCGCTCCACCGTGATCGCGATGTCGCAGGCCGCGACCAGCCCCATGCCACCGGCGTAGCAATCACCCTGCACGCGCGCAATGGTGGGCTTGCTGCATTCATGGATCGCATGCAGCATGTCGGCCAGCGCAGCCGCATCGGCCAGGTTTTCCTGTTCGGAATAGGCGGCCATTTTTTTCATCCAGTTCAGGTCGGCACCGGCACAGAAGGCCGGCCCCCGTGCCGCCAGTACGACCACCCGCACTGCCCTGTCCTTGTCCAGCGCGCGGAACGCATGAGTGATCTCGGCGATCGAGGTCTCGTTGAACGCATTGCGCAGATCGGGCCGGTTCAGCCAGACCGTGGCAACATGCGCTTCGGTCGTGATCTCGAGGGTGGTGTAGTCCATGCGAGGCTCCGTGAGGAATCGTGATGCCCTGCGCGTCAGGCCTTGGGCTTGAGCAGGTCGGCCGAGGTATCAATGCGCAGGCGCTTGCGATCGGACTCCACGGCCGGCAGCGCATCGACTTCGCGCATCTCGGCCAGACATTGCACCGCGAGGTGCTGGTATTCGAGGGTGCCCTTGCGCTTCCACGCGATTTCATCATCACTGAGCGTGCGCGCAATCTTTGCCGGCGAACCGAGCACCAGGCTCTTTGGCGGTACCTGAAAACCCGTCTTCACGAAGGCCATGGCCGCAACGATCGATGATTCACCGATCACGGCGCCATCCATCACCACCGCATTCATGCCGACCAGTGCATTGCGGCCGATGCGCGCGCCATGGATTACCGCGCCATGACCGACATGACCATCCACCTCGATCACGGTGTCGCTGCCGGGGAAGCCGTGCATCACGCACGTGTCCTGCAGGTTCGACCCTGCTTCCATCACCAGCCGCCCGAAGTCGCCGCGCAGGCACGCATTCGGGCCCACATAGCAGCCGGGGCCGATGATCACATCCCCGATCAGCACGGCCGTCGGATGCACGTAGGCACTCGGGTGAATCACCGGGATCACCCCTTCGATTGCATAGACCTTCGGTCGATTACTCATCCGCTGCTCCTGACGCCCGGACCACGTGCATGAAGCACGGACTTTGATCCTGGCTTGTTCTTGCGTTGATCTTGCGTTGCTGTGGCATTGCTCGCGTGGTCGGCTGTGCTTACTGCCGCGGACGGATCACGATCTTGCCGGTGACCTTGCGCGAGGCCATGTCATTCAAGGCCTGTGGCACATCGGCCAGCGCATAGGTCGCGGAAATGTGCGGTCGAATGCGGCCTTCGCTATGCCATTGCATCAGTTCGTTCATTGCTGTCACATGATGCGCCGGCTCGCGGCGTGCAAAGTCGCCCCAGAACACGCCCACCACCGACGCGCCCTTCAGCAGCGGCAAGTTCAGCGGCAGCTTCGGGATCTCGCCATTCGCAAAACCAATCACCAGATAACGGCCGCGCCAGGCGATGGAGCGGAATGCCGGTTCGGTATAGCTGCCGCCGACCGGGTCATAGATCACATCCGGGCCCTTGCCACCGGTGGTGCGCTTGATGCCTTCACGCAGGTCTTCGGTGCTGTAATTGATGCAGTCATCGGCGCCGTGCTGCCGACAGATCGCCAGCTTTTCATCCGTCGATGCGGCGGCAATCACTTTGGCGCCGATCGCCTTGCCGATCTCGATCGCCGCCAGCCCCACGCCACCGGCCGCGCCCAGTACCAGCATGGTCTCGCCCGCCTTCAGTTGCGCGCGATCGACTACTGCATGATGCGAGGTGCCATAAGTCAGCGTCAGCGCGGCCGCGGTATCGAAATCCAGCTCATCCGACATTTTCAGCACCGTGTTCGCCGGCACCGAGGCCTGCTGCGCGAAGGCGCCGTGCGCCACATACGCGAACACGCGGTCGCCGACTTTCAGATGGTCGACACCCTCGCCCACAGCGCGCACCACACCGGCCAGCTCATTGCCCGGCGTGAAAGGCAGCTCCGGCTTGAACTGGTATTTGTTCTGGATGATGAGCACATCGGGGAAATTCACGCCGGCAGCCATCACATCGATCATCACCTCACCGGCGGCGGCGCTGCGCTCCGGCAGGTCCTCGACCACCAGCGTTTCCGGCAGGCCCCAGGCCTTGCATACGACTGCTTTCATGTGTCTCCCGATACTTGTCTTGTTGGATTGCAGAGGGTGGTGTCCGTTGGCAGACACGTGGCTTGCTTCGTGAATACAGGCTGAATGGGTCTGCGCTTACTGGAATTTGGGCGGGCGCTTCTCGATGAACGCGCGTATGCCTTCCTTGCCATCGTCAGTCGCGCCGGATGCCAGCATGTTGTCGCGCTCGACATCGAAATGCTGGTGCAGGGAGTGGTGATGCGCCGCATTGACCAGCGCCTTGATGCGCGCCTGCGCCTGCGCCGGCCCCTGTGCCAGCTGACGCGCGAGCTTCATCGCTGCATCATGCAGATGCGCGTCTGGATGCACGGCATCCACCAGCCCGATCGCGAGGCACTCGGCAGCCGGAAATGCGCGATTGGTCAGGAACACTTCCTTCGCTTTTGCCGCACCGGCACGGCGCGTGACGAACCAGGAACCGCCGACGTCGGGCGTGAGACCAATCGCCGAATAACCACCGCGCAGCTTCATCGATTCCGCAGCCAGCACGATGTCGCCACACAGCGCAAAGCCGATACCACCACCACCGACCGCACCATTGATGGCACAGACAATCGGGATCTCGAGCAGGGTCAGCATCTTCATCGCCTCATGCACCGGATCCAGCAATTCCTGCAGGATCACCGGCAGCGGGCGCGAGGTATCCGCAAACACCGTGATATCGCCCCCCACACAGAACTGGCGGCCGGCCGCAGTGATCAGCAGCGCACGCACCGAACTGTCGCCGGCGATGCGGCTAACGGCTGCGGCAAAAGCCTGCGCCATCGCCAGATCCAGCGCATTCGCGCGCTCGGGGTTGTTGAAGGTGATGACGGCCAGCCCGGCATCGATGTCGAGCTTCAGCGGGGAAGTCATGAGGGAGTCTCCGGATTGTTGTTCTTGTGTCGGGCTGGAAGGCCCGTTGCCCTGACGATTCTAGCAAATCGGGCAAGCCAATCCGGGGGAAATCGGACTTGAAATGTGTTGAAGCAGGGCTGCGGACGCAATCCAAACCAGCAGACGGCCGTGCAAACGCGAGGGGCCAGGAGGGGAATTTTCAGTGCCCGCGCGCCGCGAAGACCGACGCCAGATTCTCAGCCGACAACACCGTACTCGCCCAAGCCATCAATTCCGCATCAGACGCCGACGTCAGCCGCTCCGATGCCCATGCCGGCAATGCACCAAAGCGCTGCTCCAGCAACCGGACCAGCATTTGCACCTGTCCTTCCCGCACACCCTGACGAAGGCCCTGATGCATTCCCTGCTGAATCCCTTGCTGCATACCTTGCTCCAGTCCCTCTGCCCGCGCCGTCCGCTCGATTGATGTCACGTACCTCATCTTTGCGTCCTCCTCAAAATTTTCCAGAGTTTGTTGAAAAATTTGCTCCTGCGCTTTGGGCAGGCACATCATCCAGTCGATCACCCCGAACAAGTCGAGTACTTTCTGCTTGTCCCAGTCTTGACGGTACAACGCGCGCACGATGTCCCACTTGGCTGAGCAGCGCGCCTGCGGATCGTCAGCAGTAGCGCGGGTCGCCAGATGTGCCCGGGTCAGCAACGCAAACGGATTGCGGCTATCTGCCAGCTGCGCGTCACTGCCTGACCAATCCAGCAATTTGGCGACCGGGAAGCGGATGCCCATCTGGCAATCGAAAACCTCATACCTGAATTCTTTGGGCCGCCAGCCGGGGCTGTCGTCGGCAAGCACCGCCAGACTGGCAATCGGTGTGCGATAACGATCGTATAGCCGGTAATTGTAGACAAACATGCGCTCGGCAAAGGCGGCTTGTTGGCTTGCCTGAATCTCCAGATGCACATACAGCCACTCCTGCTGGCCGTCGGTACCGGCAACCCTGACCAGCTTGTCGACATAACGCTTGCCAAGCTCGGCATCGCGCACCACTTCGCGCAATTCTTGTTCGAGAAAAGTGATCGGTCGTGACCAGTCGATGCTGGCATGGGCCGACGGAAAATAAAACTGCAGGAAATCGGCAAAGTAATGCTCGACCGCTTCCTTCCAGGGACTGTCGTACTCGTCGGCCACCCGTCGCTCCGATGTGGGTGCCGCGCTGGAGTTAGGCGGCTGGCCGAAGCATCGCCGAGGATAGTGACGCGTGCATCACTCATGCAGGGAACGGTATCCGGAATGCGTTGTATTCACTACGTAGACGCAGGCCGTTTGGTGTGCGCACAAAGCGGCGCACACTGGAGCTGATCGGATTCTGTTCAGGGTTCGGACAGCGCTCGGCACAGATGCCGAAAGACAAAGCGTGTGCAGGAAAACAATCAGCGACTATGGTCTGACCCGGACAATAAAGTCAGATCATCTGCCAGGCTCTGGAGGATGCACATGATTACCGGAGGGCTTCCAGACCTCGCCATCGTCGCTGACAATCAAGATTGCCAACACGAGGTACAGGATAAGCATGGCTGAGAAGGACACCATATCGCCACCTCCGGGGGAAAAGGCTGGTCAGCGATGCTGACCAGCCCGCAGGGAAGACAGCATCAGAAACGGTAGCGCATGCCGACCATGAAACTGCGTGGTGCGCCGGGTGCAACGAAGCGGCTGATGTTGTTTTCGACAGAGCCGCCGAGGCTCGCACCATACTGGTCAAAACCCGAAGCCGCGATCATGCCGTAGGTTTCATAACGTCGATCGAGCACGTTATGAATGCGAGCGAAATAATCGAGTCCCTTGCGTACTTCATAGTTGGCGTGCAAATTAATCAGGTAATAGCCCTTGACCGGCGCGTCACCCTCACCGACCTCGCTGATTCCGCCGTCTTCATTGCCCTGGGTGACGATACTCGACGTCGCCAGCAGGTTGCCACCAAGGGTCAACTGGGGCATGGCGCGCCAGTCTGCTCCCACGCGAATCGTATGCTGCGGCAACCCTGCAATACGCATCCCCGGCTTCACACTGATCGTGTCTTCATCGCCAGCGAACAATTCACCAGCGGTTCGGTAGGTTGCATCCAGATAGCTGTAGCTGGCCATCACCGCAACCGGCCCGTAAGCCGTACGCACTGTCAGATCAATGCCCTGCCGACGAGTGCGCGCGAAATTCGTGAAATAGCCACGCCCCTGTACAATGCCAGAGGGTTGGAACAGGATGTCATCTCGGTTTTCGGAGCGATAAATCGTGGCAGTGATCTCCGATTCCTCAAGGCGCCAGCGCGTGCCGAACTCGAAGGTTCGTGCAATTACCTGCTTCAGATAAGGATCAGCCTGTAGTCCAGTGGGCAACGAGCATGGGTTCTGGGGATCTGCGCAACCGAGTTCGATGATGGTCGGCACACGATTACTCTGACCAACATTACCAAACATCGTTATCTCCGGTGCAAGCTTATGGCTGACACCCAGCGAGGGATTAAAGCTCTTGTAAGTAAAACTCTCCCGAGGTCGGTCCGTGGGGGATATCGAGTTTCCAAGTGAATCTGTGTAATTGGTAATGATGTTGCTGACATTTGCCTGGTTGAAGCGTGCTGCGCCAGTAATATAAGTGCGCTCGCTGTACGAGTAGGTGTCTGCAGCATATATTCCGAAGGCCGCAGACTTGCCCCGCACACGGGCCGAATCCTCTGCGTCGTCACAGCCGGACACGCCGCGATTGGCGGAAAGTGCGCAATCACCCGCTTGCTGCGCTCCATATCGCATGTGCGCGAAGTCCGAACTGATCCCCGTTGTGATCTGGTGACGGTCAAATATCTTGGTCAGGTTGAGGCTTCCACCGGCGCTGGTCTGCCGGCTGTTGTTCAGGTTGAGGACGCCTTCGTTTTCGATATTTGGCGATGCTCCTTCGCGCTCGACATCTCCGCCCAAGCCACTTCTTACAGAATGACGCACATAGGCCATCGCCGCCAACTCAGTGTCTCCATCCGTCATCCGCTGCAAGTTGAAAGTCAGCTGATTCAGCTCGTTTTTCGTCTGGTCCGGATAGGTGTACACCCAGCGACGATTATTTTCATACATACCAGGGCCGTAGTTCGGAGCATCCTCCCCCTCCTCGCCATAATTCCGACTCGGCAGCAATCCATTACCAATCAGCGTGCTACGCCCCACCAGCAACGACAGGTCCCAGTTACTGTCATTTTGCTGACGCCCAATCTTGGCAAACACGTTGCCGAGGTTTCCGGACGAATGATCGCGCCAGCCATCCTCGCGGAAACCAGTCGCGGAGATGAAGCTGTGATAGCCATCCTCACTCTTGTTGCCGTAAGCGACATCGGCGCGCACCCGGCCGAAACTGCCGGCCTGCAGCTTCACCTCCGTACCTGGCGCGGTCAAACCGGACTTGGTGGTGAACGCGAGCGCCCCGCCCAGCGTGTTGAGGCCATAGACCGGGTTCGAGCCCGGCACCAGCGTCACATTGTTGATCGCCGCCTCGGGGATCATGTCCCAGTTCACCACGTCGCCGAAGGGTTCGTTGACACGCACGCCGTCCAGATACACCGACAAGCCTTGCGACGAACCGAGGATGCCCGACAGCCGGAAGCCGCGGTACGTGATGTCTGCCTGGAACGGGCTGCCCTGAATGTCGTTGATGTTCACGCCCGACAGATTGCGCGACATGAACTCGGTGAGGTTCATGGTCTGGCTGTTGTATAGCTGTTCGGCATTCACCGATTGCACGTCATACGGCAATTTGTCTTCTTCGATGCCGAGACCGGGCAGCGGCGACGTACCAACCACTTCCACGGCATTGAGCCGCTTCTCTTTGCCGTCTTCTTGCGCCCAGGCGGGGCTCAACAGGGTAGCAATGGACAACGCGAGGATGGTGAGGCGGAACGAACGCGAGTTTGCGGTTTTCAAGAAAGTCTCCGATGAGGCTGCGCCTTTTTTAGGGAAAAAGTCAGGCGCTTGGTGATGGTCGCCGGATTGTATCGGCAGCGATGCCAAAAACGACTGTGAAAATTTCACAATCCATCGCGATGTTTTGCCAAATTTGTCATTTCGAGCAGTCCCGAGGGTGTGATCCCGGCACGGGCAACGGCGTCGCCCGCCAGTCGTCGATCCAACCGGCTTCATGGCCAGCAGCGGTCACGTCGACGATGGCAGCGCAGCGCACCAAGCCGGCCGTCGCAATAGGGATTCACAAAAATCGGTCGATGCAAAAGATCTTCTTTCACCAGACCTAAGTCCGCGTGGTGACACATGACATCTTGTGAAATTTCACCCTGTACCAGCCCTGAGTCGGAAGCCTAAGCTAGCGTCACATTGCGTGACCTCTCATCACGACTTTCCCTTTTCAATGGCGGCCTCCGGGCTGCCATTTTTTTCCCGTCTGCTGCCGCCCTCACAAAGAAGCGATGCCGATTTTTCGCGGTATATTTGAGCTGCTGAATCACTACCATTGAATGCCCGCATGTCCCATCCAGCTCCGCAGATCACCGTGATGCTCGTCGACGACCATGCCGTCGTACGCGCCGGCTACAAGCGCTATCTGGAGCTTGATTCGCGGCTGTCAGTGGTCGAAGAAGCCGCCACCGGCGAACAGGCGTATGAGCGACTGCAGGCGCGCGATGTCGATGTGGTCGTGATGGATTTGTCGATGCCGGGCCAGGGTGGCTTCGAATCACTGCGCCGTATCCTTGCGCGCTTTCCAAAGCAGAAGGTACTGATCTTCTCGATGCACGAGAATGTCGCCATTGCACGGCAGGCACTGCAACTGGGGGCCAGCGGCTACCTGACCAAGAGCATGCAGCCGGACGAGATCGTGGCAGCGATCCATGCTGTCATGGCTGGCCAGCGTCCGGTCGCAGCATCGCTGGACCTGTCAGCCGATACCCAGTCTGAGGATGCAGCACTGGCCGAATTGCTGCCAAGGGAATTTGAAGTATTGACCCTGCTGGCACAGGGCCATAACGTGGACGAAATCGCGGTACGCCTGCATATCAGCGAGCGCACGGCGTCGAATTACGCCACCGCCGTACGCAAGAAGCTGGGAGCGTCATCCACCTATGAATTGCGAAAATACGCTGAGAGGCAGGGGCTATTGGCCGAGCCGCCTACGCTCGGATCGTCAGAAGCCTGAACCGCTATACCGGAAAGCTCGCCGTCAGTATCAGGCCGGTCGGCTGGGAAGACCGCAGCTGCAGCGTTCCCTGATTTGCCAATACGCGCTCACGTATGCCGGTCATGCCGATGCCCCCTGTCGGCAAATCCCCTTCACTGACACTTCCTAATCCGATCCCGTCATCGGCTACGCTCAACTGCAAGCACCCGCTGGCTGCATCCATAGCGAGGCTGATCTCGACCTCGCTCGCCTTCGCATGCCGCATCACATTCGTCAGCGCCTCCTGCACGATCCGATAGATCGCCACCGCCAGCCGCTGCGGAACCGCTGCGTCGCCCAGGGCTACGGACAACCGGCAATCCAGCGCGGCATCGCCGCGCGCCTGCCTTTGCTTCACCAGATCGCGTAGCGCTTGTTCTAGCGCGATGTCATGTTCTTCGTCGCCTTGCAGGCCGTATGGCCGCAATTGAGCGAGCAGCCCGCGCAGCTGTGACAGGATGCTGCCGCTGTTTTCGTACATCGCCTGCGCGCAGGCTTCCAGCGCCGGCTGCCCGGCCGATTGCTTCAGCATGAAAGACGCATCCACCTGTATTGCCGTCAGGAGTTGGCCGAATTCGTCATGCAGTTCATGCGCGAGACGGCGTCGCTCTTCTTCCTGCACATCCTGCAGGCGGTGCAGCAGTTCACGCTGTTTGGCGATCTGCTCATTCAAGGCCTCGGACAGGTGGTTCAGCGATTGCGCGATCTGGTTCAACTCGCGCGTGCCGCTGCTGGGGATGCGGGCGGCGTAGTCGCCGGCCTCGATGCGGGCAATACCTTGCAGGATGCCGGACAGCGGTGCCAGCGCATGCCGTACGCTGATCCACAATACGGCGATCAGCGCCAGCGTGATCGCGCCGAACAATCCCAGCTGCAGCAAGGTCGACATCACCGCCTCACTGCTCTCGGCCTGCGGCGCCGATTCGAGCGCGACGGCCAGTCGCTGCCCGTCCGGTCGCATGAGGCCGAGCATATAAGTCGGCATCGTCTGGTCGGACAATATCCAGCGCTGTAGCCAGTTCGGCGGATGCATCGCCGCATCGTCGCCGCCCTGCGGCGGGCGCGTCAGGCGCTGGCCATCGGCATCGATCAGGGCCACATGGAAATTGCGCAGCGTGCCGCCACTGTTCAGCGCATCGATCGCATCGGCCTGTCGTGCAATCGGTGCCCCCTGCTGCAATGCCGACAGGATGGTCACCAACTCACCGATGCGCTGGCTGCTGTCGGCCTCATCAGCAATGTTGCGCTTGGCTGCCGCCAGCGTCAGTGCCATCGCCACGATCATCATCATCACGCCGACGATGAGCAGGCGTAACAGCAATCGGGTCACCAGTTGCATCTTCATCCTCCTGCGATACGCGTGCCGCTCACACTGGCCCAGCCAATGCAAAGTGTCGGCGCACCGGTGCCGGCAAGTCGCGGTCGCACCACTATTGCCTGACGTTAATTGAAGCGGGGATTATAGGACGCGTAGCCCTCGCATCCCCGCAATCTTCGTCGCATCACTTCCCATCGCGCGATGTACAGCCCTAGAATGAATGACGAGGAGCCTTTGATGGACGAGCATCATTCCGGATTGCCCTATTTGCGCGAGACGCTGATTTTTCTGGCGCTTGCCGGTGTACTGATGCCGGTGCTGCAGCGCTACCGCGTCAATGCCATCCTCGGCTTTCTTGCAGTCGGCGTGGTGCTCGGTCCGTTCGGCCTGCCGCTATGGGCCGGCCATCTGCCGTGGCTGGCTAACTTCACCTTCCTGCGCGTCGAGGGCGTGGTCGCACTGGGTGAACTCGGTGTGTTGTTCCTGATGTTCACGCTGGGGCTTGAACTGTCGGCCGAACGCTTATGGGCGCTGCGGCGCTGGGTGTTCGGTGCCGGTCTGGCACAAGTGCTGCTGTCAGCCTTGCTGATCGGTGCCATCGCCATCGCTTTCGGTAATGCGCTGCCGACCGCCATCGTGCTGGGCATGATGCTGGCGCTGTCGTCCACGGCGGTCGTGATGCAGCTGATGACGGAGCATCGCTTGCTCGACCGGCCGCTCGGTCAGGCCAATTTTTCCATCCTGATGCTGCAAGACCTCGCTGTCGTTCCTATCTTGCTGCTGACCGGCTTGCTTGCGCGCGGTAATGTCGACAAGCTGCTGCCGCTGCTGGCCGAGGTCATGCTGAAGTCCACGGCCGCGGTGCTGCTGATCTATCTGCTGGGCCGTCGCGTGATCCGCCCCTTGTTCAAGTCGCTGTCGCGCCATCACCAACCTACCACGTTCGTTGCGCTGATTCTGTTGTCCACCTTGGGCATTGCCGGCATTACGCAGTACTTCGGGCTGTCGATGGCGCTCGGCGCTTTCCTTGCTGGCCTGTTGCTGGCCGAGACCGAGTACCGGCACGAAGTCGAGGTGACGATCGATCCGTTCAAAAGCCTGTTGCTGGGCTTGTTCTTCATGTCGGTCGGTATGCAGACCGACTTGCGTACGCTGTTGATGGCACCGCTGCTGCTGCCGCTATCGGTGGTGGGCCTGTTCGCAATCAAGGCGGCAGTGCTGGCGCTGGTGCTGAAGGCCGGCCGCTTTTCATGGGGCGCGGCCATTGAGGGCGGGTTGATGATGGGGCAAGGTGGTGAATTTGCATTCATCGTCACCGGCTATGCGATGACGGCAAAAGTCTTCAGCCCCGAGCTGTCGCAATTCGTGTTGCTGGTGGTCGGTATGTCGATGTTCGCGACGCCCATAGTCTGGCGCGCCGGTCAGCAATTCTCACGCTGGTGGGAAGATCGTCATCAGTCGGCCACGGCGCCGCTGGAGGAAGCAAGGCCGGAACAAATGGAAGGCCATGTGATCATCGTCGGCTTCGGCCGCATGGGGCAGCTGCTGGCGAAGATACTGGCCGATCAGGGCATCCGCTATGTCGCCATCGACATCGACATGCATCGCTCGACCAACCGCCATCCGCTGGGCGAGCCCGTGTATTACGGCGACGTCAGCCGGCCGGAACTGCTGCACCATGTCCATGCGCGCAAGGCCGCGGCCATCGTGCTGACCATGGACCATCCCGATGCAGCACTGCATGCAGCAACAGCCATACGGCGCGAGTTCGCTGATATCCGGCTGCTGGCGCGCGCGCATGATGAGCTTCATGCGCATGCGTTGCGCGAAGCCGGCGCCAACCTCGTGATGCCGGAAGCGCTGGAAGCCGGGTTGCAGCTGTCATCATTCGTGCTGCATACGATAGGCATCGATGGTGAGCGTGCAGCGCAAGCCATCAACGTCGAGCGCGATGCCCGGCTGATGACGGTGCGCCGCGGGCCTGCCGCTGAAACCTGAGTCAGCGCCCGGCAGCGGTGAGCACGGTCGAATGCCGTACCAGAGTCACGCCGCAGCGCGTGCAATCGTCGACGAAGGCATCGCTGGCAAGGTAGGCGTACTCGACCGCACGCGCCGGCGCGATCGGGTCGGTCGGATCGGCTGCACTGCGGTCTGTCATGCCGGGGTGGCACATGATCAGCGTGCGATCCGGCGATGCGCGCAACCAGCGCTTCATCCGCCCTTCGAAGCCATCATCGGCGCGCAGGGAATACAGACCGCCGAAAGCCGGCGTGGTACGCAAGCCGCACGCTTCGGCCAGCGTACCGAAGCCACGCGTCGATGTGCGCAGCACGAAAGCCTTGAACGGTGCATCGTCCCCGGTCAGACGCTCGGGCACGCGCAGCCAGGGGCGCGTGGTCTCGCCTTGCCAGCAGCGGTCGATCAGCTCCATCACGACATCGCGCACGACCGGGAATGCATGTACGTGCTGGTGCCCGTCGAGGTAATCGGGCAAGCGCCCGAAGTGACGGACAAAGGCCTCCACCTGCTGCAGGAAACTGTCGCGCACCTGCGCCTGCGGCACCTGTCGCAACATGCTGACCAGCAGCCAGCGCGACAAGGGGCGCACCATGGTCGCGCCGTCGAAGGGATGGGTCAGGTTCAGGTGCAGACCAACCTCGGCCATGCCGGACGCATGGTCAGACACGGATGACGACAGCAGTGCTTTCAGCTGTGCTGCGCCATCAGCCCAGCAGGGCCCTTCGGACAGCACCGACGTCGCCTGCAGTCGCCCGCGGCCAATCAACGACAAGATGCCCTGATTGATTGCTGCCGACTGACCGAAATCATCGGCGCACAAGCTCAGACGGCGCAGCGCAACGGCGTGCGCTACGGGGTTGGCGCTTACAGGGTCGGTGCTTACCAGGTCGGCACTTACCGCGTCGGTGGCTGCCGCTTGGACGGCCGACGGGTCGATCGCGTCACGGTAGGGGGCACTCATGCATCCTCCACCCGCGTATCAGCGCCCGCCGCCGTCACGGCGGTCGCCGGCGCAAACGCCCACGCGCGCGAGCTGACATAGGTGAGCGCCGCCACCAGCACCAGCACGATCAACAATGCCACACGGTAGTCCAGCGTCGTGAAACGCAGCAGTGCTGCATACATCACTTCATTCACGGCAAAGCTGGCACAGGCGACGGCAAAGAAGCGCCAACGCGATTGCGTTGCCGGCGCATCGTTGTCACGGAAGGTGAAGCGGCGATGCCCGGCATGGCTCACCTGGAACGCGATCAGGAAGGCAATCACATTTGCGACCAGCGGCGACAAGCCCAGCGGCACCAGCACCAGCGCGACGCTGGCCAGGTGTACCGCCATCGCCGTGATGCCTACCGCACCGAACCAGAACAGCTCGCGCTTCATGCCGCGTCGCGGCCGGATCCGCTGTGGCGAGACGAGGCGGGAGGAGCGGAGGTAACCGAAGGAACGGATGGCGCAGACGGGCCGGACCGGCCCGCTTGCTCTTGCGTACCGCCGGCACGCGTGATGCGGCTGACGAAATACGCAGGACGCTGCTTCACTTCAGTGAAGATGCGGCCGATGTATTCGCCCAGGATGCCGACCGATAGCAACTGCACGCCACCGAGGAAGGTGATCGCCACCACCAGCGTCGGCCAGCCGCCGAGGTCGGTGCCGAACAGCAGCGTATCGATCACGGTGAAGATCGCATACGCAATCGACGCCAGCGACACGATGCCGCCCACCACCGTCCACAGACGCAGCGGCACGTTGGAAAATGCCGTCAGGCCGGTGGCGGCAAGGCCGAACAGGCTGCTGAAGTTGAAGCTGCTGGCGCCGTGGCGGCGCGCATCGGTGCGCACCGTCATCGGCAGTCGCGTAAAGCCGACCCAGTTGTACAAGCCCTTCATGAAGCGGTTGCGCTCGGGCATACGCTTCAATGCATCAAGCACGCAGCGGTCGAGGACGCGGAAGTCCTGGGTGTTTTCCGGGATCTTGTTGCGCTCGCCGAAATTCAGCAGCGCATAGAACACATGGGTGAAGGCACGCTTGGCGACGCCCTCATCGTCGCGGTCGGAGCGCACTGCAAACACCATGTCATAGCCGCGCTGCCATTGCGACAGGAAGGCCGGGATCAGTTCCGGCGGATGCTGGAAGTCGCAATCGATCAGTACGGCGACATCGCCGCGCGCCTCGTCGATGCCGGCCGACAGCGCAATTTCCTTGCCGAAGTTACGCGACAGCTGCACCAGGGTTACCGGCAGCCGGTCGACCACGCCCATCACGCGCTCCACCGTCGCATCGCGACTGCCGTCATCGATGACGATCAGTTCATGCCGCAGCCCGAGCCCGGTGAACAGGGTGTGCAGGGTGTCGAGCATGGGCACCACATTGCCCTCTTCGTTATAGGCAGGTAGCAGCACGCTGATCAACGGGTCGGCCGGACGCTCGGCGGCGCGCACCTGCAAGGTAAACGCAGGCTCGGTATCGGTGATGGGCACAGCAGGAGGCAACGGCAAGTCAGTCTTCATGAACGGGGGCTGGAAGCCGGCTGGGGGCGGGGCGCGCTCGCTGCATTCGCAGGGGTGGCGCAAATCAACGCGGACTGTATAAGGATGGGCAGGCAGGGTCAAGCAAGCACCACCCCGTAAAACACTGGCGATGGATAGTCACACGTGTTATACATATATGCATTCGATAGCCATTTTTCTTTCGGCATGCACGCATCAATACAGCCGAAATACGCATGATCACGTCGTTATCGACATCATATTTCTCATAGTCAACAAAATGTGATCGTGATGACAATGGGTAATTGATGCATATTTCGCCATGTTGCGCTATTATATTTTCTTCCAAGAAATCCGCCATTCGAAAGGCTTGTGTGAGCAAACGCAGTCGTCCTGCCGACATTTACCTGCGCTTCCTGCAGTTGGCCGAAGCGCTCCGAGGCATGCCATCCCTTCCCCCGCTTGAACCTCTGGAAGAGCGGATTCTTGAATTGATCGCCAACGCGCGCCAGAACCAGGAACGCCTGTCGGTGAAAGACCTGATGGGCAAACGTGAGCTGGGCTCACCGGCCATGCTGCATGGCCGGCTGAAATCGATGCGCGAAAAAGGCTGGATCCTGCTGGCCGATACCGAGGACGCACGCCGCAAGCAACTGGAACTGACGCAGGCTGCGCTGATGCATTTCGACAAGCTGTCGAAATGCCTGGTGCAGGCGGTGAAAAAATCAGCCTGACGCGACAAGCGCCGGCAGGTTAAAAGAGTTCGATCTCGCCGGCGACCGGCGTCGCCTGCAAGGTTCGCGAGTACTGCTGCTCGACCTGCACCAGCTTGCTGTCGGCGCTTTCCAGCTTCTTCACCAACACCTTGCCGGTACGCGGAAAGTACGCGACCTTGCGCGGGTGGACATCATTCAGATCCGCCGCCGCGACCGGTATTTTTTCCGCGCGCAGATAGTCCCGTACGAAGGCCGCATTGCGCTCGCCCACATTCAGCGCATGCATGCCTGACAGCACACGCCCTCCCCCGAACACTTTCGCTTCCAGCTGCGCACGCTGCGCGCCCGCCTTCAGCAACTGGTTGATCAGGATTTCCATCGCCTGGGTGCCATAGCGCATCGACGCGGACGCGGGGCCATCGGCATCGCTGCCACTGCTGGGCAGCATGAAATGGTTCATGCCGCCGATGCCGGTATGCCGGTCGCGCACACAGGCCGACACACAGGAGCCGAGCACCGTCAGTATCGCCATGTCGGCCGTCGTGAAGTAATACTCGCCCGGCAGCACCCGCGCCGCCATGCACTTGAAGTGCCGGTCGAAATACACATGCTTGGCAAAATGTTCGTCGCCGGCAGTCATCGGCGACCCAGCAATTCATAGACGGTCTTGCCGCGCAATTTCAGCGCATCCGACACGTACAAGAAGTTTTCCGAATGGCCGGCGAACAGCAAGGCATCCGGCTTCATCAGCGTCACGAAGCGCGACAGGATCTGGCGCTGCGTCGGCTTGTCGAAATAGATCATCACGTTGCGACAGAAAATGATGTCGAACGGCGGCTTCAGTGACCAGTCCTGTCCCAGCAGGTTCAACTGCCGGAAGTCGATCAGCTTGCGCAATTCCGGCCGCACCCGCACCAGGCCACCCTGGCTGCCCTTGCCCTTCAAAAAATACTTGCGCAATTGCTCGCCCGGTAGCGAACGCACGCGCTCGGCCGGGTAAATGCCCTGCGCTGCGGTCTGCAGCACATCGGTATCGATGTCGGTAGCGACAATATTGACCGGTGGCGTCAGCGAACCATACGCATCACACAGCGTCATCGCGATCGAATACGGCTCTTCGCCGGTGGACGCCGCCGAACACCACACCGACAGGCTGGCGCGCTCCTGCGCATGTTGCGCAAGGATGGGGAAATGATGCGGCTCGCGGAAGAACGAGGTCAGGTTGGTGGTCAGCGCATTGGTGAAAGCCTGCCATTCGCCGGCCAGCGCATTGCGCTCGAGCTGGTCGAGGTAATCCGTAAAAGAGCCCAGGCCGGTGGCGCGCAAACGGCGCGCAAGCCGGCTGTACACCATCTCCTGCTTGCCGTCGGCCAGCGCGATGCCGGCACAGTCGCGAATCATCGTGCGCACGCGGTCGAAGTCCTGCCGCGTGAAATGGAATTCCTTCACGCGGTCCGAAGCGTTGGCCGAGAGACGGGCCGAAGGATTGGCCAAAAGACTGACAGGGGTGTCGCGCATGGTCGGGACAAAAGGCCGGGTACAGCGTCGCATCAAACCATGGCCGGCGCCGGTGTCAGACCTGGAATAAAGGGGGGGAACCCCTGCTATTCGCGGCGGTCAGACAGATCTTTCTGTGGAGAATGGCATGCGGATGAAAAGATCAACTGACAGCAAAAAGACACCGGATCGGACTATTTGACTGACGGAAATTAGTTGCCGCGCCGATATGCCTTGTTGCCATTAGTTGCGAATTGTCAATAAGCGTGCAGGCGTCTCGCGCTGAAGTGGCGATGTGAAAACTTTGAGCGTCATCAAGGCCCGCGTGCCGTGAGCGCAAGCACCCATGGAAGATCACCCCCGTATGCTGGAAGAAACCTGGCTGACCCACCTGATCCAGGAATCAGGAAACGAGATATTCATCATCGATGCCCGTTCGCTGGCCATTCTCGAAGCCAGCGAAGCCCTGCGCCGCAACCTGCAATATTCGGGCACCGAGCTGGCGACGATGACGGCATCGCAGATCATGCGCGATCTCAACGACGAACAGCTGCATCAGTTCGTCGGTCGTTTGCGTGCCGGTGGCGAGCCCGAGATCACTGCCCGCACCACGCAGCTGCGGCGCGACGGCAGCCTGTATGACGTGACGCTGCGCCTGTCCTATGCGCAGCTGCAGGACGTGAGCGCGCTGATCGCAGTCAGCGTCGCGCCGCGCAGCGAGCGCACGCCGGTCAGCCGTGAAGAACGCTTTGCGCAGATCGAAGCCCATGTACCGGGACTGCTGTTCCAGATGCGGCGCGGCCCGAGCGGCCTGCTGCAATTCAGCTTCCTGTCGCAAGCCTGCCATGACTTGCTGGGCCAGCCGCCCGAGGCCCTGTATGCCAACCCGGCGCGCTTCCTTGCGCTGATTGCGGATGAAGACCGTACCAGCTGGGCGGCCGCGCTGCGCGAATCGGCAGCCACGCTCGCCGTGCTGAACTGGGAAGGCCGGATCTGGATCGAGGCCTGGCAAGACACCAAATGGATCAACCTGCGCGCGACGCCGCGTGACGAGGGCGAAGACGGCATCCAGTGGACCGGCCTGATGACCAACATCACCCAGGGCCGAAAACTGCAAGACGAGATCCGCGAATCGCGCCGCCAGCTGGCCGAACTGTCAGCCCATGTCGAACAAGTCAAGGAGCAAGAACGTGAACGCATCGAACGCGACCTGCATGATGATTTGGGCGGCAACCTGTCCGCACTCAAGATGATGCTCGATCATGTATGGAAGCAGGTACCTTCCACGCCCTATCTGGTGGAGCGGCATGCCTACCTGAACCAGCTGCTGGATCGCTCGATCGAATCCATCCACCGCATTTCGGCCGACCTGCGCCCCGGCATCCTGGACGCCGGCCTGGTGGCCGCGCTCGAATGGCTGGCACAGGAGCAGCAGGCGCAGACTGGTCTGCCCTATCGCTTCAGCTGCAACCATGCGGACATCGATCTGGACCCGAAGGTCGCGACATCGCTGTTCCGTGTTGCGCAGGAAGCCTGCAACAACATCCGCAAGCATGCGCAAGCCAGCTGCATCGACATGCGGCTGCATGACGATGGCCAGGAATTGCTGATGGAAATCATCGACAACGGCGTCGGCATGGAAGGCGCGCGTCGCGACAGCCCACGCTCGTTCGGCCTGCGTGGCATGGCCGAACGCATGACCATGCTCGGCGGCGAGTTTTCTGTCGTATCGCAGCCGGGCAAGGGAACGCTGGTGACCGCGCGGCTACCGGTGGAAATCGGCCGCCCGCTCGGCCATCACGGCAGTTATCACGCCAGCGCTGCCGGCAGCCATACAGCGTGCCGCGGAGCCGATGCCGCGCGATGATGCTGCATGCCGCCGCCACCGGCGCACGCAGTGCGCCCGGCCCCTACCGCATCCGCGTACTGATCGCGGATGATCATGCAATCGTGCGCGAAGGTCTGAAGCAGATCATCGGCGACAGCGGTCTGATCACGGTGGCCGGCGAAGCCGAGAATGCGCAGCAAGCGATACAAAAGGTACGCGAGGGCGGCTTCGACATCCTGCTGCTCGACATCTCCATGCCCGATCGCAATGGCATCGACGTGCTCAAGCAAGTGAAAAAGGAATTGCCGGGGCTGCCGGTGCTGATGCTGACCATGCACCGCGAAGACCAGTATGCGATTCGCGCAATGAAAGCCGGCGCCTCCGGTTACCTGACCAAGCAGAGCGCGCCATCCGAACTGGTGAATGCGCTGCAGCTGGTCGCCAGCGGCCGCAAGTACATCACGCCGTCACTGGCCGAAGAGCTGGCCAATCAGATCGGCGACGATCATGGCAAGCCCCTGCATGAAACCCTGTCCGACCGCGAATACCAGACCCTGATCATGATCGCGTCCGGCAAGACCGTGACCGAGATTGCGATTGAACTGTCATTGTCGGTCAAGACCATCAGCATGTACCGCGCCCGCCTGCTGCAAAAAATGCGACTGCGTCATAACGCCGAGCTGACCCATTACGCGATCCGGCACAAGCTGGTGCCGGGCATGTCGGAATGAATGGCATCCCTTGCTGATGATGTTGTGCTGCTGATGTTGTGCTGCTGATGTCGTGCCGCCCCGCCGGGCGGCATTTTTTTTGAGGAATTCCTGCTGACGCGCTAAACAAATTGCTCTCCCCGCCCGTAACCCAGAACAACAGCGTTGCAAAGCCAACAGGCCCACAACCCCAACGCTGAATGTGGCCAGGAATGCTGGCCGGACAGACGGAACCAAGCCAAGGAGAGCATCATGCCCGCAGTCATCAATACCAACCTCGCATCCCTGAATACCCAGCGCAACCTGACGGCATCGCAGGCATCGCTAAACACGTCGCTGCAGCGCCTGTCGTCAGGCCTGCGCGTTAACAGCGCCAAGGATGACGCGGCCGGCCTCGCGATTGCCGAGCGCATGAATTCGCAGGTGAAGGGCCTGAACGTCGCGATCCGCAATGCCAACGATGCGATCTCGCTGTCGCAAACGGCAGAAGGCGCGCTCGGCAAAGTGGGCGAGAACCTGCAGCGCATGCGTGAACTGGCCGTGCAGGCGTCCAACGGTACCAACAGCACCGCAGACCGCACCACGCTGAACGAGGAATACACCGCACTGGCCGGCGAAGTGACACGTGTGCTCGAAAGCACCAAGTTCAACGGCCTGTCGCTGCTGAACAATGGCGTGCCGGCAGCCGGTTTCGACTTCCAGGTCGGCGCCAACAACAACGCGAATGAAAAAATCAACATCGCCATGACCGACATCACCGCCGGCGCAGGTATCGCCGCGGTCACCGGTGCCGGCGCCTCCGCCAGCATCGCGGACGCCACCGGCGCCCTCGCCCTCGGCGCGATGGATGCGCTGTCAACTGCGATCGACGAAGTGTCGTCGGCCCGCGCCAAGTTCGGTGCCGCACAAAACCGCTTCGAGGCCGTGATCGCCAACCTGCAGATCGCATCCGAGAACCAGTCCGCATCACGCAGCCGCATCATGGATGCCGACTTCGCCGCAGAAACCGCAAACCTGACCCGCGGCCAGATCCTGCAGCAAGCCGGTACCGCGATGCTGGCGCAGGCGAATTCGCTGCCGAACGGCGTGATGGCCCTGCTGCGCGGCTGATCCCGGGACTGAGGGCGCGAGGGCAAGACGCCCTGCCGCCCGCAGCACACCCCGGTCGCGGCAGTCGCTGTGACCGGGGCTTTTGCCCATCCCACGCATCGAGGATCCCATGAGACTTCCTGCGATTTCCGTCGGCATCGTCGGTACCGACAAGCCGCAGACCGTGGCCACCCCGACCGCGACCACCACGCCACAGGCGT